>Ga0181534_10000392_pt1 | contig 30801 bp, 9 predicted proteins | sample PEATcosm2014_Bin_37_FD_119758 | JGI IMG/M metagenome (GOLD analysis project Ga0181534, IMG submission 119758) | Peatland microbial communities from MTU Mesocosm Facility, Houghton, MI, USA - PEATcosm2014_Bin17_10_metaG | ecosystem: Environmental > Terrestrial > Soil > Wetlands > Peat | place...
ACGCTGCTGGAGGAGGCGCTGGCAACGCTGCTGGCGGTGGTGGTGGCGGTGGCGGTGGCACTGCCGGCGATGGCGGGTTGAGCTTCATAAACCCGACCGCGACCTCATCCGACATCAGCACTACAGCCCAAGCTTATTTTACCGCCTTGGGAATCGAAACTGCATCAGTAGTATTTAATGACAGGCTGGGGTTGTTGTTTGTGAGAGCCACGGATCAGGATTTGGATACCATCGAACGAATGATTCAGGCGTTGAACCAGGTGGCCCCGCAGGTTCATGTCAAATCCCGATTCATCGAAGTGGCGGAGACCGACAACAAGGCCCTCGGCTTCGAGTGGTATTTGGGTCAGTTCGGCGTGGCCGGTAACAGTGTGGTCGCGGAGGGCGGCAGTTCGCCGTCGCTCGGCGTGCCGACATCGGCGGCCAATCCCTTGGGCGCATTTCCCGGCGGCATCGGCTCCAGCCTTGTTCCGTCCTCGCCAAACGACCAAAACATCACCGCTGGCCTGCAAAACTCCGCCCCAGCTCTGGCCACCATCACCGGCATCCTGACCGACCCCAATTTCCGCGTCGTCCTCCACGCGCTGGAGACGCGTGGCGGATCTGAAACGCTGGGTGAACCGGAGGCGACGACGACGAGCGGCCGGCAAGTCCAGATGCGGGCCACAAAATTAATCAATGTCATCACCGGTTTTGAATTTAACAACGGCACCGGCGGCAACACCGCCGTTCCCACCGGCACCGGCGGCACCACCGTTAACGCGGCCGGTGCTGCCTCCATCACCCCCGACACCGAACAGGTGGAAACGGGTCCGACTTTGGACGTGGTGCCTTATGTTTTGTCCGACGGTTATACCATCAACATGTCATTGATTCCTTCGGACACCGAATCCTCCGGCTATGACACCATCAGCGCGACTGAAATTCCGGGTTACAACCCGGGTGCAGCGCTGGCTGGCATTGCCAATGGCACCACACTTCCGGTGGCGCTGCCGCTTTTCACGGTGCGCCAGATCATCACCACCGTCAATGTCTGGGATAACCAAACCGTCGTCCTCGGCGGATTGATCACCTCCACTATCCAGACGGAAAAGGACAAGGTGCCATTTCTGGGAGATGTGCCCTTCGTGGGGCGGCTCTTTCAAAGCCAGTCCAAGTCGGAGAAGAAGGACAACCTGATGATTTTTGTGACACCCACGATAGTTGACCCGGCGGGCAACCGCGTTCATTCAGACGACGAACTGCCCTTTGCGCAAACAGCCACCCCGGTGCAGTCGATTTCGTCCAGCAGCGGGACGGGGACGCAAACGGTGCAACCGGGTCAATGAAGGAAAAGCCACGGATGGGCACGGAAAAACTAAAGCATCCGCAGATGACGCAAATTTACACAGACTGCCTTGGTTCCAGATTTGCGAAAATCCGCGCCATTTGTGGTTAATAAAATTTTAATATTTGACCAGCCGTGGTTGAAAGAAAATTGTGGAACGGTTGCTGATTGTTGACGGTCATGCTTACGCGTATCGCGCGTTCCACGCGATTCGCGTGTTGCGCTCGCCAGGCGGTGAGCCGACGAATGCCATTTATGGCTTCGTAAAAATGCTGGCGAAAATGCGCGCGTCCGTTGCGCCGACTCATTTGATTGTCGTGTGGGACGGCGGATTGAGTGCGGAGCGGACGGCCTTGCTGCCGGAATACAAGGCGCAGCGGCCGGAAATGCCAGATGATTTGAGGCCGCAACTGGACGGCATGGTGGATTATTTGCAGGCGGCGGGTGTCGCTTCGTATTGCGGAGCAGGCGTCGAAGCGGATGATTACATCGCCTGCCTCGCGCGGCGTGCGGCGGGCGTGGGCATGAACGTGGTCATCGCCAGCGCGGACAAGGATTTTATGCAGTTGGTGTCGGTGCGGGTAGGGTTGTTGAATCCGGGCGACAAGAGCGAGGCGGTCTGGACGGATGAACAGGTGCGCGCCAAGACAGGCGTCGAGCCGTCGCAAATAGTGGACTGGCTGGCATTGATGGGCGACAGCGTGGACAACATTCCGGGCGTGCCCGGAGTGGGGCCGAAGACGGCGGCGGATTTACTGCGGCAGTTCGGCTCGGTTGAAAAATTGTTCGCGCGGCTGGATGAAGTGAAGTCGCAGAAGCTGCGCGAGTCATTGCGCGGGGCGGAAAGCGCAGTGCGCCGCAACCGGGAAATGGTCCGGCTGCGGGACGATTTGCCGTGCGATTTTTTGGCGGACGATTTGCTGGGGAAGCCGACGGATGCCAGGCGGTTGGGCGACTTGTATCGGCAATGGGGATTCAGGGGAATGCTCGCGGCGCTGGAAGAGAAGGCGGCCGAAGGCGGGCAGGGGATTTTGATTTAGAAATTGATTTGAAAATTTGGAATTTGGAAAAATGAATTTGAGAAGCTGGACTGAAAATTTGCCAGCGCCGCTGTTTTTTCAGCGGCGGCAGGCGCATTTTCCTGAAAGATTTTTTGGACAGGACGCCTTGGCGCGGTTAAAGTGTGCCAAACCATTTTTTATGCCGTTGTTGTCTGCCCGCAGGGCTGTTGTTTCGATTTGCTGGGGGTTGTTCCTCGTGATACCTGCTGCCGTTTTTGCCCAGACAAATTATTACACGACGAACGGGACTGAATATGCGGTGGTCGGTTCTCTGCCGGGCGACCAGGTATTACCCGACACGGCGGTTTCGCCGTCCGGCGGCTTCGTCGTGTGGCAGGACAACGCCACCGACGGCAGCGGGGAGGGTGTGAGCGCGCGGCGGGTGGACGGCACGCTGTCAGGCACGCTCGGCACGTTCCGCGTGAATGTCACAGGGACGAACGACCAGGAAAACGCCCGCGTGGCGCTGTTGAAAAACGGCGGCGCAGTGTTTGCGTGGCAGGGTGGCCTCAAGGGATACCAGAGCATTTACGCGCGCTTTTTCACTTCCACCAACACTTGGACGACGACCAATGACGTGCTGGTGAACACGTCCACGAATAATTTCCAGATCAATCCCGCCGTGGCCGTGCTGAACAACGGCAACGTCGTGGTGGTGTGGGCGGGTTTTGACCATGCCGGTTCCAACAGCCTGCTGGATGTTTTTGGCCAGGTGTTCACGCCGGCGGGACAGAAGATCGGCACCAACTTTCTGGTCAACCAGTTCATTTCCTACAACCAGCGCACGCCGGCGATCGCGGCGTTGCAGAACGGCGGGTTTGTGGTGACCTGGGTTTCCGAGCAGCAGCGCGGTGCGGTGCCCGTCCTTGGGACAAATTCAAATTATTACACGGCAAGCACGGCGTTGGCACCGAGCGTGGACATTTACGCGCGGCTTTACAACAGCAACGCTGTTGCCTCAGCCGGCGAATTTCTGGTCAATTCAAATTTTTATCCCTGCGCGAACCCCAGCGTGGCGGCGGCGGGTGACGGTGGTTTCCTGATCGCATGGGGCGCTTATGATTTGGCGGATACAAACAACGGATGGGATATTTATGCCCGGTCATTTTCCAGCGGCGGCGTTGGCGGGGCGATTGCGCTGGTAAACACGACGCTTGCCGGAAACCAATACGCGCCGCGTGTCAGCGCCATCGGCACGGATTTTCTCATCGTCTGGACGAGTCTGGGTCAGGACGGCTCGCGCGAAGGTGTGTATAGACAATTTTTGCATGCTGGCTCTGCGGTTGGCGGCGAATTCCGCGTCAATACGACGACAATCGGCCGGCAGATGCAGCCGGTTGTGGCATCGGACGGCATCAGTCAGTTTGTGGTGGTGTGGACCAGTTACACCGGCAGCCCGTATAATTTTGACTTGTTCGCGCAGCGTTACATCAACGTGGCGGCGCTGGTGGCGCCGATGTCCGCGCCGTTTGTCTGGACGCCGTTCGTGGTGAGCAACGGCGTGTATCAGCCGCAACTGGTGGTTTCGTGGCCGCCGCTGCTGGGAATTTCCGTTTCCAATTACGAAGTTTATGTGGACGGTGCGGCGACGCCGGTGGGTATCACGACGGGCAATCAATGGACGATGACTGCGGCGTATGGTCTGACCACCAACAGCACACATTCCTTCCAGATTGATTATGTGACGACTTTTGGATCGCGCCCGGCATTGTCGCCGTCCACCAGCGGGACGACATGGAGCGGCTTGTATTGGGGATCGGCGGCCAGCCCGATTCCGTATGAATGGATGGCGGGGTATTTCGGGGGATATGTTGGCGGAGTGTATCACACGAATTTCTGGCCGCCGGCCGGATCGCCGGTGGTTTCAGGCGGGCCGACACTTGCCGCGATATTTTTAAGCGGCGGCAATCCGTATGATTCCAGCACATGGCTGAAATCCGCGCTCGTCAACTCGCCGCAGGGAATGTTCCTGACTTGGAACACGCAGCCGGGGTTGACATATCAGGTGCAGGTGAAGACGAATCTGATGGCGGCGTGGAGCAACCTGGGTGTGCCGCGTTTTGCGGCGGGCGGCAGCGACTCGATTTATGTCGGGGGCAGTCCGGCGGGTTATTACCAGATTGAACTTTTGCGTTGACAGAATTTATATGCGGCAATGGATTAAAATTTTTACGGGGATTGCGCTGCTGGCCTTGTGCCTGCTGTCCGCGCGGGCGTTTATGTTGCCCGGGCCACTCGCCAATGGCGGCGATGCCTGGCAAACGGTGGCCCTTGGATATGGAGGGCCTTATGGGCCAAAAAATATTGGCGAAGGATACCGCCGCAACATCAAGACGCTTTATTATTCCTACAACGTAAACTTTCTGGATTATTTCGGTTCCAACGGCCCGGTGTCCATTGACGGCGCTTATGCCATCCTGAACAGCCTGACCAATGTTGACAGTTACAGCACCAACCTCTCGGAATTTCCGCTGGAAACGCGCGGCGAAAATTATGAGGCGTCGGCGCTGGGGTTGTTTGATTTGAAATCAGTCACGCTGGGCGAGATGATGGAACAGATGGGCGTGGGGGATCCGATTCCTTACATCTGGACGCTGCATGACCGCTATGTCCCCGCCGGAGCCGTATGCCCCGCTGGCGTGGAATATCTGGTGGTGCAGAGGAATTACAACATCGTTTCCAGCGCGCTGAACCAGGTTCAGTATTCTCCCTATGTCAACAACGTGCTTTACACTTACGGCATCATAGAGGATTGCAAGCCGCCTGATGCGGCAACCTTTGTGCAGGCAGCCGATCCTTTGGCCGACACATACTCGTCCGTGGGTTCCGACAACATTGGTTTTGGCGACTATTATGTTGGGTTGACCTTGGATGACATGGCGGGGCTGCGGTCTCTTATGAGCACAAACAACGTCAACAAGGAAACCATCGGGAACGGAGGGCTGGTGCTGACGACCAATATTGTGCCGGTGGAACAACTGCTCACGACTTCCAACCTGACCACGCTTCAGGCGGCAGCCTTGATAACTGCTCCCGCCGCGCTGCCGGGCTTGTTTCCGGGCGTGGTGGTGGCGGGTTCAACCAGCACCTTCACCGCCGTCTGCACGCCAAACGTCATCGCCTATTTCACAAACCAGATTGGAGCGCCCTATGGCAGCCCGCAAATATCCGTCATTGTGACGAACGGCACCACTTGTGTCGGACAGCAGGTTTACTCGACAACTTTTGCCAATGTAATCACCAACGGCAATCTGGCCAACAACCCCAACATCGTCGGCGGCGCAGGCATCACGCTGAACTACTCTCCCAACACTGTCACTACAGTGGTGACGACCTCTGTGGGAACACAATACGGCGCGCCTTATGGCAGTCCGCTGGTCACGAACACCACGGTTCAGACCGTCACCCTGGCCGGCACAACCTCGGGTGAATATTTTGTCATCCCGGCTGGCCAGTGCGGATGGAAGATCATCCCGACTCCGGGATTCCCGATAGCCAACGTGGTCGCGATCACCAACATCATTGCATCGGCCACCAACAACCCCGTCACGACCAACGGCGTCACGACCACCAATGCCACCACCGGCTTTGTCACTACACAAAGCGAAGTCACCTACTTCACGAACCATACTTATGTGGTGGAGCCGATTGATTGTTTAAGCACGGCTGCCGGCACGGGTCTGTATCAGGGCATTGGGAGGGTTCAGTTTGTGCGGGCGGACTTCGATTCGCTTATCGGCCAGTTTTTCCAGCCCATCACCAACGAATATACGATGGTGACCGTCACCAACAGCCAGCCGATCACGCAGTATATCCAGCGCGTTGTGACGGCGCCTGACTTTGAATTTTCGGCGGCGGATCTGGCTCCCGGCCCGGCCGCAGTGCCTGGATACGCCACTTATGAATACAGCCTGACTTTTGACCAGGCCAACATACTGCCCGGACTGGCCGGGCCGGGGGTGATTAATTCAGCGCAGCCCACCACCTTCACCTTTAACAAGGTTGGGCCGGTTTATTTCAACACCGGCGCGGAAAACACCGGCGAGTCATACTTTACCGAGACGCCCAACAATGACATTGATGGTTTTTATGAGGCTTATTTCCTATGGGGCTCGTTTGACGGCTCGACCAATGAGCCGGTGGTTTTCCCCGACGGCACCAGCATCGCCAATCTGGAGAATGAAGTGCTCGTCCAGATTTCCGTGACGCCGACGAACGGGGTTGACTTCACCACCGCGCCGCCGGCTTTGGCGAACGGCAAGACCGGCACGCCTTATGGGCCGGTGACATTCTCGGCCACGGACGGTTCCCAGCCGTTGATATGGTCGTGGTCGCCGGTGGTGGGGGAAACGTTGCCGCCGGGAATGACTTTTGTGTCCAATCCTGATTCGACGGCGACGCTTTCCGGCACGCCGACGCTGGCAGGCACATTTGACTTCACGGTGCAGTTGACCGATTCTATCAACCGAACCGTGCAATGGAATTATTCAATCACAACTCAATGACCGGCATGACACAAACCAATCGCACGGAGAACCGCTTCAACCGGCTGATGAAATGGCCGTTGCTGTGCGGGCTGCTGGCCGGTGTGCTGGCGGGTTCGGCGGCGGGGCAGCAGTCGTTGTATGACAACGAATCCGTGATAGTCTGTCCGCCCGGCACCATCCCGGTGATTGATGCAACGAATTTTCTCAACAACAACATTTTTACCATTGATTTCCCCAGCTCAAGCTACCTCGTCCTTTACAAGACGCGCGACACGCTCAATTACACCAACAACAGCCTTATCACCGGAAACAACGGGTTCCAGTTTGACACCTATTCATACACAAACATCGTGACGCCGGATAAGATGGCGTCCAGTTTTAACAATGGCGGCATCATCCGCTGCGGCTCTCAGATTGACGGCACTTATTCCATTGACGGCTATCCCCCGGAATTCATCGTGTCGGCCACCAACATCGTGAATTCCGGCACGGTGGTCGTGGGGCAAAACTTCGTCATTACCAGCATATCGAACAATATATTGGCCGAGGCCGAGGAGGGCGGATTGTTGGAATTCACCGGCCAGAACGTGGATCTGACCCGCAGCTCGCTTACGATTGAAAACGTCAATTCGATAAACAGCTTTAACTCTCCGGTGACCGGCACCGGGGCTTTTGGAACCGACACGAACCTGGACTGGGTGCCGAGTGAAGAGTTGCTGCCGACGGAGGCGATTTCATCAGCGCCAGATTATTTGTTCCTGACCAACTCGACGCCTTTTTACACCCAGGTAGGGGTTGGAACGAGCAATGTCGTCACGAGGATGGTTTTCGTGGAAAACTATAACCCCATTCCCTACAATGTTTACATCGGGCCTGTCGTTGTTGGGACGGGTGAAGCCACCATTGAATGGCTTGGCTCGTATGTGGACTCGGTGACCGGCAATACCTACACCAACTATCTTTATCTCAATGACGATTATGCCTTCGGTTCCACGACCAACGTGGCGTTAATCAATGGCATCCCGGATAATTTTACGTTTTATGAGAGCAGCACGCGGTTAGCCATCGGGATTCCGCAAGTGCCCGCTTATCCCACCGGACAGATCATGCCTTTTTTTCAGGTGGCGACCAACAACACCTACTCTTATGCCACCGCGCAGCTCATTGACACGTCTGTCAGCACCAACACCGTGGCCGCCGGGCTGACGAACATGCCCGGGCGCGTCCAGATCAATGCCAGCGGAAGTTTGAACCTCTCGCTCTGCAACATCAGCGGGCAGAATTATTTGTCGCTCAATGCCACGAATCAATATAATGGAAGCACCAATGCCAGCATTTTTTCGCCTTACGTTGACGTCAACATCGGCCAGACGAACGGTTTCCTGAACATCAGCAACCTGACGGAGTCGTCCATACCGGTCTGGAACGGCACGATCCAATGCTGGAGCGGGCGGTGGTTTTTTGTGGACGCCACCGGCGTGACCAACGACTACCGCGTCCTCATCGTCGGCAGCCAGATTACCCCGACATCTTCCCCGCAGGTGTTGAATTTAAATTTATACGCCAAGACTAACGTCGTCATCAGCGACGCTGAAAGCATCTTGAGCAGCTTCTACACTGACGCGCAAAACCTGACGTTGACGACCAACAGCGTCGGCAACGGCGCGGAATCCCCGTATGGCGAATTGAATTTGGAATCGCCTGCGCTCTTCTGGGCGACGTGTGTTCCGAACCTGGTCAACCTGACCAATAACGGCATCATCCTGCTGCAAAACAACGGCGTCTTTGGCAGCACAAGCCGGCCCTACGACAACTTTATCACCACCGGTCTCATTGCTGACCAGGGATCGCAAATCTCGGCGACTAATTTCATCGCCAGCGGGGTATTTTCAAACAACGTCAGTTCGTTCGGTTTGCAGGCAAAAACGAACGCGGCGCTGACTGATTTATTGCTCACGTCCGGCGGCGACGTTTCCATCACCACCGGCAGCCTGGTGGTGAGCAATCTCAATTTGCAGGCGGGACGCTCGCTGACGCTGTCGGCGACAAATCTTCTGACCGACGGGGTGGCGCCGGGTTCAACGAGCCTGACCACCGGCGGCATCTGGACGATTGGGGCCAGCGCCATCAGCGGCCAGACGGTTTTGAGCCTGCCGGTCTTTCCGGCGAACGGTGGCAGCCTGATCGGCACGACGATTACCAACATTGCGCCGACCAATAAAATTGTCAACGTGATCTGGCCGGGCAAGGACTACGGAGTTTCCAACGCGGGCTTCACGAACAATGTTCCGATCGGACGTTTGATTCTGGATGCACAAGGCACATCGCCGCAATCCGGCCTGTTCACGTTCAACGGCACCGGCGGTGCCGGCGTGAGCAACGCGATTTATGTGGACTACCTTGAATTCGACGACGCGGCGACCAACGAGACCAGCTACAATTTCTCCGCGCTGTCCATCAACACGAACATCACGATTTATTTTGCGCAAGCCATGTTGAATGGCGTGTCCGTGGCGGAAAAAATTGACTTTGCCAGCAGGTTTTATGGCCAAAACAACGGACGGCTCCGCTGGGTTCCGACTTATGCCGGGCATTTCAGCTCCACCAACATTGTTTATCCCGGTGGCGCGACCTACACGGTCAATGCGGCGCTGGCGCAGAGTCCGGACATTGATTCGAACGGGAACGGGCTAGACAATGCTTACGACCCGGCGCCGTTTTTCCTGGCGAGCCAGTTGAATTTCACGGAGACGCTGACCAACGTGCCGCCGAAATCCATACTGCTTTCATGGGCGACGATCCCCGGCGCGACCAATTATGTTTATTACAAGACTAATTTGGTTTCGCCGAACTGGTCATTGCTGACCAATTCCACCCTGACAATCAATCCGTTTATTTCACCGCAGCCGGAAGGGTCGTCGGTGACGAACATCTCGGTGTTGGATCCGGTCAACGCAGCCCAGCCAAAGTTTTACATGGTGACGGTGCAGCCGTGGTTGACCTATCCGTATTAACGGACGACATGATGCTAAAATGATTTATTTGATGAATGTCCGGCGGGGCGCGCCCCCGGCGGAGTTGGTAATGAAACTTGTGAAAACGAATATGCAAAAATTTGCCGGCCGGAGACTGAGCAGCCTCTTTCGGAGCGCCGGCCTGGCGAAGCTGTGCTTGCCGGGCTTGCTAGGCCTGATGGTGAATGTCGCGTGGGCGCAGCCCGTCAATGACAACTTTACCAATGCCACGGTCATCAGCGGACCTTCCGGGACGATCACCGGCAGCAATGTGGGCGCAACCATGGAGACTCCGTGCGAACCCGTCACCGTCAATTCCGATGATTACGGTCCTGATCCCGTGGCCAGTTCCGTCTGGTATCAATGGACAGCCTCCGGCACGGGAACAGTTCAGTTCAACACGACAAACAGTGATTTTGACACCGTCCTGGCGGTCTATACGACGACCAACGGCCTGTGCGACCCGAGCCTGACATTCATCGGTGCGGATGACGACAGCGGCGGGAATACCGCCAGCCTGTTGAGCTTTCCGGTGACCAACGGCGTGACCTACTACATTTGCGTGGAAAGTTATGACGACGGCATACCGGGCGACAACCAGGGCAGTCTAGCGCTCAATTGGAACACCCATCTCCCGACCGTTCAATCGGGAAATTTCCAGTTCACTTCGGCTGCCTATGTCGTCAGCGTGGATGACGGCACGGCGCGGATCACCGTGACCCGCACGGGCAATGCGAACGGCAGGGTCATGGTGGGTTACGCGATAACCAATTCGACCTACACCGACACCTATACGACCAACTATTACGGGACGAATACGTCTGTGACCATAACCACCACCAATGGAACCGTCAACCAGGTCAATACATTTTTTACAAACATTGTCAGCGCGAACGTATATCAGGTCTACAACAATGGCGTGTTGCAAACCACCGAGGTTGACGCGGCGCAAACCAATGAGCTGGTCATTTCAAACGGAATCACCATTTTGAACCGCAAAGGCGCGCTTACCCCGGTTCCGACCGATGTTCCTCTTAATTCATATCTAATCACCAACAACCCGGTCTCAAGCACCGATTATTATGGCCTGACAAATTTCTACTTTGCCACCAATGTTTACTTCACAACCAATGTCACTTCCGTGACCACCTTTGGGGTTCCAGCCTCGACGAACAGCGCCACCAATTTCACCGTCACCACCACCGCGTTCACCAGCTTGGACATTCCCGACCTCATTGAGACCAACGGTTTCAACGTCACCAACGAAACGGACATTACAAATATGATTGTTTCCACGGTCGGGCCGTTCGTGACAAATTCCGTCGTGACATCCGTGCTTGATCCTTCTTCTTCTCCGGCCTACACCAATTCGGCCGTCCTCGTCCGCTATCCCGTTGCCATCACCAACACGGTTCTGTTCAGTTATATATACACCACCAACCAGTTGGTGCCGTCCTCCGGCATTCTGCCCATCAGCGGAACCCTGACGTTTGACGATTTTGAGATGAGCCAGGACATCATCGTGCCGGTAGCCCTGACTCCGGGCGGCGGGTTCGGCGGCGGCGGCGGGCTGGCGGGGCTTCCCAGCCTTTCATACATCACACTGACCAACGCGCAGCTTGACACCAATGAATCGCCGGACTTGATTCCGCCCACCATTGACCCGGTTCTTGGCACCGCGCTGATCAATGTGTTGAGCCCTGCTTATCCGGTGGTGACTACATACTCGGTCTTTAACCTTTCAGGCTCCAGGTTCAATGTGGAAAAGGATCAGGTTCCTTTGAAAATCGGCGTAACCCGCACCGGAAGTCTGGCCGGCGCTGTGACGGTGGATTATGCGATAGACCCGGGATGTATAGCTAATAATAGTGGAGGTCCAAATGAGCCTCTTAATTTTGCAGTTTATTGTCCCGGCAATACATTCCCACTTACGGCTGGCTCGGATTACGCCACACCCAACAGCGATTACACGCCGGTGACCGGCACGTTGTCGTGGGATGCAAATAAAGCTAACACACAAACGATTACCATTCCAATCCTGAACAACGGGCTGGTGGAATTTGACGAGGATTTTCAGGTGCAGTTGTATAATCCAGGGCCAACAGCATCTGGCGCGTCGGTAGGTTCTGTCAATTCGGCCATCGTCACCGTCCTTTATGATGGAGAAGGGCCGCAGCCCGTCGGCGCGGTGGACAGAAATTGGAACTTGGAGAATTCAGCCAGTTCCATCCCGCCGTTCATCCGCTATCCCGGCACGGCCGGCAACGGCGGCACGGTCTATGCCGAGGCCGAGCAGCCCGATGGAAAAGTCATCGTGGCCGGCAGTTTCAATTCGTTTGACCAGAATCCGTATAACCGGATTGTGCGGCTCTTGAACAATGGTTATCAGGACACGACGTTTCTGGCTTCTCCGAACAGCGGTGCGAATGATTTTATCGCTGCGCTGGCTTTGCAGCCGGACGGCAAAATAATCATCGCCGGCAACTTCACCGCTTTCAACGGCGTCAACCGCCATCACATCGCGCGCCTGAACGCGGATGGTTCTTTGGACACCACCTTCAATCCTGGTCTGGGCGCAAACGGCATGGTCTGGTCGGTCGCGCTGGAGACGAACATCGAGTCCGTCGCCACCTTTTTTGGAACCAACATATTGCAGACCAACCTGCAGGTGGTCATCGGCGGCGAATTTACATCGGTCAACGGGACGCTCCTCAACGGCGTGGCGCGGTTGAATCCGGATGGCTCCGTGGATACGAGCTTCAATCCCGGCGCCGGCCCGGACGGAAACGTGAACGCCATCGCGGTGGATGCATTTGGCCGCGTCATCATCGGCGGAAATTTTGACACGGTGGCAGGAGTTTCCAGGGGTGGGGTGGCGCGTTTGAATGTGGACGGCTCGCTGGACGCCACTTTCAGTCCGGGCGTCGGAACCTACAATTCCAGCACCGGCTCGACAGATCCGGTCTATGCCCTCGCCATCCAGTCCAACGGGCAGATTTTGATAGCCGGCGGATTTTCATATTTTGACCTGGACAGCTATAACGGAATTGCCCGGTTGAACCTCGACGGCACGCTGGATCAAAGTTTCGTTCCGGGCACCGGCACCTTCAATCCGCTCACCGGGTTTTCCGACGTGATTTACAACCTCACGCTCCAGCCTGACGGGAACATCCTCATCGGCGGCGATTTCACCACCTACAACCAGACCCGCCGCGTGGGGATTGCGCGTCTGTTCCCGAATGGAAGCTTGGACACGAGCTTCTTGGACACGGCCTACAACCAGTTTGCCGGGCTGATCAACCATTATCACAATCCAGATGCGGTGAATCCGCTTCTTTACCCGGTGACGAACGACCGCAATTTTGTTTATGCCATTGCGCTTGAATCCGGCGGCAACGTGATCATCGGCGGCAGCTTCTCTTATCTTGGCGGCGGCTATAACCGCACCGACACCCGTGGGCGCAGCAACGTGGCCCGGCTGATCGGCGGTTCCTTGACCGGCCCCGGCAACATTGAATTTTATTACAACAGCTACACGGCGGACAAGGACATCGCCGGAAATGGTCTTTTCGTTTCGCTTACCCGCACCAACGGCAATCTGGGGATCATCAACGCGACATTCTCCACCAACACCGCCGCGCCGGGACCAGGAATAGCCAGTGCAAATGATTTTTCATTGAATCCGGCTTATGCGACGCCCACCTGGACCACGGCCAATCCATACGGTGCATGGTTGTATGATGTCGGCATCTATGGTCCAAACTTTGCGACGATTCCGGTGAATGCGTATAACGGGGCGGCGGACGTTTATATCAACATCATAGACGACACCAACATCACTGGAAATCTGAACGCCAATTTTGCATTGTCCAGTCCCTCCGGAACGAACTTTTTCCTCGGCGGCGAGGCGATCCCGCTCGGCGCGGCGCTTGGCACGCTGACGACGGCTCCGCTGACGATCATTGACGACAACTCCACGCCCGGCGTTTTGAGCTTCAGTTCGCCCAATTACTATGTGATTGACAATGCCGGCACGGCGACCATCACGGTGACGCGCACCGGCGGCAGCGATGGGGTTGTGCAGGTGAGTTATGCCACCGGCAATGGCACGGCCACGAATGGCATAGATTACACAGGTGTGACCAATACGCTCACCTTAAACCAAGGCGTCATCTCAAAGACATTTACCATTCCGCTCATCGCCCAATCCAGTTCCACGGCCGTGCCCGACCGGACGGTCAAACTGCGTTTGTTCACCGCGACCGGCGGCGCGACACTGGGGCTGACCAATGCCGTGTTGACGATCAACAACCACAACTTTTCCAATGGCCACATCAGCTTCACTTCCGCGACCTTCGGCACAAACGAAAATGCCGGATTTGCGCTCGTCACGGTGAACCGCCTAGGCGGCAGTTCGGGCGCGATAACGGTGAACATGATTACCAGCGACGGCACGGCCACCAACGGAGTGAATTACATCGGCTCGACCAACATGCTTAGTTGGAGCAATCTTGATGTGTCGGTCAAGACCATATCCATTCCGGTGAAGGACGATGGCATTGTCACCTCGAATCTGACGGTGTTCCTGCAGTTGACCAACGCCCTTCTCAACACCCAGATCAACACGAATGTTCTGGGGTTGAGCCTTTACACCACCGCCACGCTATACATCACCAATGTTGATTCCTCCGGCACAGTGCAGTTCACCGCCCCGGCTTATTCCGTTAAAAAATACGGCGGTTTCGCGCTTATACCGGTGGTGCGCATCGGCGGCATCTCCGGAACGGACACGGTTAATTATGCCACCGCAGACGGCACGGCGGTGGCCGGCATAAATTATTCCAACGTCAGCGGCACCCTCACTTTCACGAACGGCGAGACGGGCAAATTCTTCCCTGTGCCAATCATTGACGACGGCACGAATGACGGGTTGAAGTCATTCACCGTGACATTGAGCAATGCCTCGCCGACAAACGCACTCGGCACCATAACCAACGCGACGGTTAATATCATTGACACCGAGCCGGGTGAAAATTTCCCAACCGTCAACGAGCCGCCGGGGTCGCCGGATGTCACCTATCTGACTTTGGGGCTGAACAACACCGTGTATGCCATGGCGCTCCAACCGAACAACCAGTTGCTGGTTGGCGGTGACTTCACGTTTGCCGACGGGGTGCCGCGCCAGCGCATCGCCCGGCTGAATTCGGACGGCACGCTGGACGCCAAGTTCTCGCTGCCTTCATCCACCTATGGAGCCAGCGATTCTGTCCGCGCGCTTGCCGTCCAGACGAACGGGCTGATATTGGTCGGCGGCCTCTTTACCAATATCAACAGCGTGGTGATGAATCATATTGCGCGCCTGAACCCCGACGGCTCGCTGGACAGTTTGTTTAACCCCGGTTCCGGCGCGGACAATCCGGTTAATGCCGTGGCTCAGACCTTCGTGGGCGGTCAGAGCAAGATTTTGATCGGCGGCAGTTTTGCGACGGTTGGCGGGACACCCATCAACGGCATTGCCCGGCTCAATGACGACGGCTCTCAGGACTCAACCTTTAATCCGGGACTGGGTGCCAACGCCACGGTGTATGCCCTTGCCGTGCAACCCGACGGCAAGGTGGTCCTCGGCGGTGATTTCACCGCTGTCAATGGCAACACCAATTTCAACCACATCGCGCGCCTGAACATTGATGGCTCAATTGACACTTCATTCAATCCGGGCATCGGCGCAAATGACTCCGTCCGCGCAATCACATTGCAGTTGAACGGCGAGATTCTCCTCGGCGGTTTGTTCACCAACGTCAACGGCACCGTCCTCAATCACATCGCGCGTTTGAACTCGAACGGTTCAGTGGACAGTTCGTTCAAGCCCGGACTGGGTGCGAACGATGCGGTGTTCAGCATCGCGTTGCAGACCGACAGCCGGATGGTCCTGGGAGGCGAATTCACACTATGCAGCGGCGTCACGCGCAACAGCATCACCCGGCTGAATCCCGACGGCACAGTTGACCCGACGATCAATTTTGGCACGGGTGCCAACAGCTTTGTGGCGGCGATTGCAATCCAAGAGGACACGGTTTTGGGTTATCCGACGAATGTTCCCGACGAAAAAATCATCATCGGCGGCGGTTTTACGCAATACAACGGTCAGCCGCACCCGTATCTGGCCCGGCTATACGGCGGTTCGATTGGCGGCTCCGGCGCATTTGAATTTACCTCGGCAAATTATCAGGCTGACGAGAACAGTTCCAATGCGATCATCACCATCATCCGCACCGGTGGCACGAGCGGAACAAATTCGAACGGTTCGGGTGACATATTAGTGCCGGTGTTCACCAGCAATGGCACCGCGCAGGCGGGGACTAATTATATTGCCGTCACCAACAATTTGGATTTTCCGGAGGGCGAGGTTTTAAGGTCATTCGCGGTTCCGCTGATTGATGACATGGTCATCACGCCGAACCTGACTGTGAATCTTGCGGTCAATCCCGTGCCACCAGCGGAATTTGGCGACCAGCCCACGGCATTGCTGACGATCATCAACGACGACAGCGAGGTCAATTTCTCCTCGGCAACTTACTCGGCTCCAAAAAATGCCGTCAATGGCGCGGCTACCGTCAACATTGTCCGCACTGGCAGCACGCAGGGAACGGCAATGGTCTATTTCACCACCACCGCCGGAGGCACGGCCATCATTGGAACGGATTATTATCCGACAAATGAGGCCGTCATCTTCAATCCAGGCGTTTCAAACGTCGCGGTGACAATCCCGATCATCAACAACGGTGTGCCGGAGGGAAATCAGACGGTGACCATGAATCTGTCCAGTCCAGCCGGGACGCTTTTATACAGTCCGTCGAACGCGGTTCTTACCATCATAGACACGGCCAACGCGCCAGGGCAGTTGAGCTTTTCCGCGACAAATTATGTGGTCACTGAAGCTGGCAGCACGGGTTATACCAGCGCTTCGATTACAGTGGTCCGCACCAACGGCGCGGCCGGCACCATCTCGGTCGGTTATAGCACGGCGGATGGCACGGCGGTGGCCGGGGTAAAATACCTTGCCGCCAACGGTGTGGTGACCTTCGGCGAAGGCGAGACGGCCAAAACCTTTGTGGTGCAGGTCGTCAATACCACCACGGCGGAAGGCCCCGAATATCTGTCGCTGCTTCTGTCCAATCCGACCGGCGGAGCAACGCTCGCAGTTCCCATCAGCGCGACGCTGACGATTCTGAACACCAACATCGGCATTGCATTTGCCGCCGCGACAAACATCGCCACCGAGCCTTTCGGTTCTGCGTCGAATTCGGTGACGTTGAATGTCCTTCGGCTCAACGGCACGAATGGCACGACCACAGTCAATTATTCCACCACCAATGGCACGGCGGTGGCTGGCACCAATTACACCGCTTCCAGCGGCACGGTCACTTTCACCAATGGCCAGTCGGTGCAGGCCTTCACCATCCCGCTGCTCTACGACCCGCTTGTGACCGGCGATTTGAACTTCACGGTCGGCTTGTCCAGTCCCAGTGCCGGCGCACAGCTCGTGGCACCCACTTCGACCACGGTCATTGTCCAGGATGCCGACGCCGGGTTGAGCTTTGCGACCAACGCAACCACCGTGTTCAAGAATACCGGCATCGCATTCATCCCGGTCTTGTGTTCCAACACCAATGTCGAGCCGGTGTCGGTGCATTATTCAACCAGCCCGGGCACGGCGGTGGCGGGCGTGGATTACAAGTCCGCGAGCGGCACGCTGACCTTTACCAACGGTCAGGCCGTCAACTACTTCACGGTGCCGATCATTGGGAACAATCTGGTGGAGAGCAACCGGAACTTCACGGTGACCTTGTCCAGTCCGACATCGCCCGGACAAATCGTGCCGCCCAGTTCCGAAACAGTGACAATCATTGAAACCAACAGCCCCTATGGCTTGAGCTTCTTCACCCCGCTTGTTCTTTCCGGTGATTGGGGATCTACGAACTTGGACAACACCTTTAGCGCGCCGGAACTCGGCGATCCAAACATCGCGGGTTTCACGCCCAATGCACCGGTCTGGTTTCAATGGACGGCTCCTTCCTCGGGCGAGGTGGAACTCGACACCATTGGCAGCTATGCCACGAACGGGGTGAAGCTCGACACCGTGCTGTCGGTTTTCACCGGCACCAGCCTGACCGGACTCAATCTAATCGCCGCCAATGACGATCTTTACCCGCAGATGTCTGTCAATTACAGCCAGATCCAGGAAAATTACACGGTTCAGAATATTTACAACACCAACGCCCTTTTGAGCACGAATTTGTTGTTGACGCTGCCGTTTGAACCGATTGAGACTTACTATAACCAGCCTTATGGCGGGCCGAGCGGGTTGCGGTTCAACGCCAAGGCCGGAACGACCTATTATTTTGTGGCGGACACCAAGCCCAACTACAGTTATACGATCATTACTAATCCTCCATACTACTTGCTGACGGATTCCGGCGTGGGGCCGATTTCGTTGAACTGGGCTTATCATCCGTCGGGCGTGTTCCGTTTTGCCACGGAAGATATTGACCAGACCGGGCTGTTAGGCACAAACGGAAATCCCCTGCTGCTTTACCAGTGCGCTGAAACAGAAGCGGATGGCAGGGTGATAGGACCGGTCAATGCCGGTCAATATAACACCACATTACACACCTATTACGATTACAATGCGCCCGGGCTGCTGGTTACTGTGACGCGTGTGGCCGGCTCATCGGGCCGCGTGGCTGTGGATTATACAACGGTGGACGGGAATACAAACTTGATCACCAACGGTGATGGCGCAGCCGTGGAAGGTTTGGATTATCAAACAGTCAGCGGCACGCTCGTCTTCGACGATTTTGAAATGAGCAAGACCATTCTTATTCCGATCTTTGACGACGATGGGGTGTCTCAGCCGAACCGTGACTTTACGGTTGTCTTGTCAAATCCAAGGCGTGATCCGGCGGAATCGGCCGATGTGTCGTCACCGCGCGTGGATTCCGTATTCGGGCAGGTCTTGTGCCGGATTTTGGACTGCGACATTGATCCGCAAGGCGCGCCCTCTTCAATTGCGGTGAGCACAAACACTGTTTTTGGAACAACCAATGTGGTTGTCACAACTAATGTTGTCATTAGTTTGGTGCCAACCAACTCGATATTCAATTTTTCGAAGGCCAATTACCGTGTTCCCCGCGACGTCCAGTCGGCTTATTGGCACGGGACGCCTGTGACGGTCTATGTCAACCAGATGGGGCCGGTTCCTGCGGCGGACACCAAGGTTTTCTACCGGTTCGACAACTACTTCCTGGATACTGGTGGCGCGGTGGATGACAACATTTATTTCCCGCTGCAACCTGGTTCCGACTATGCCACTCCTGCGCAGGCGGGAGACGTTATTGATTCAAAAACCATAGACTTTAATCCAACTGCCGCCGATGGCAGTTCCGTCACGTTTGCGAAACACAAGTTCGCTTCACAGCCGATCAACTTCACTGTCAATGACAACAACCTGACAGAATTCAACGAGGATGTTCACATAGATATTTTTGAGGAGGACGCCAAAAACGACAACGCACCGTATCAGTGCGGCATGGTTGACGAATGCACGGTGACGATTTTGTTTGACGACTTAAGCCCGCCCGCCGGCTCGGTGGATGAATTTTGGAATCCGGATTATGGATCAGACCTGGCGATTCCGACGGCTTCAATCGGCTCGTCGGTGGGCAGTCCCGGCACCGAGGCCTACAGCGAAGTCTATGGTCTGGCGTTAACGGCCAACAATAAAACTGTCATCGGCGGCGCGTTTGCCACTTACACTGACGGCAACAATACTTATACCGTCAACGGCATCACACGGCTGAATGTGGACGGCTCGCGCGACCTGACGTTTAATTCCGGCACGGGCGTCAACGTGTTTCCCGGAGGAGAATTCATCCGGTCGGTCGCGCTGACGGCCAGCAATCAGGTTGTCATTGGCGGACATTTTACTTCCTACAATGGCATCCAGCGCAATTCCATTGCCCGCCTGAATGCCGACGGTTCGCTCGACACAACTTTTACTCCCGGTGCAGGCGCGAACGGCACTGTCTGGAGCGTTGTGCCGTTGCAGAACGGCCAGATCATGATTGGCGGCGACTTTACCACCTACAACGGCGTTCTTTGCCCGAATGTCGCCCGGCTCAACGGGGATGGATCCTTGGACACCACATTTAATCCGGGCAACCTCCTTTCCGGTTCAGTCTATGCTATGGCGGGGAATTCCGCGACCGTCTTTAACATCACCCGCAACGCGCTTGGCACCAACGAGGATGATCAGACCATTAACTTGGGTGCTGTCACGGCCGGCGCACTTACCGTCAGATATAATACGTTCACGAATGATGAAATGCGGGTTTTCTACGGCGATACAAATGTGGCCGCTGGAACCGGGGTTTTGATTTATGACACTGGCATTTTCACCGGGAATGGGGCATTTGCGGTTCCGTTCGGTCCGGTCGGCGGCCTGACCACCAACCTGCTCACCATCGTAATGGATCAGGGCGGGACAACCAACAGCACCGAACAGTGGCAGTATAATGCCTCGGTCAGCGTGTCGCAGGGCATACTCGTCGGCGGCAAATTTAGCGTGTCCGGCCAGCTCTTTGCGAACATCGCGCGTTTAAATTATGCGGATGGATCCCTGGACACGACATTTAACGCCGGCACCGGGCCGAACCAGGCGGTTCGCGCTTTGGCCGTGCAGCCAGATGGGAAAATTCTGGCGGGCGGGGAATTCACGCAGGTGGCCGGTCAAAATTACAACCGAATTGTCCGGTTCAATTCAGACGGTTCGCTGGATGCCAATTTCTTTGACAGCAGCGGTGCGGATGGCACGGTCTATAGCATCATGCTTCAAGCCGATGGCACCATGTATGTGGGCGGGGCGTTCACTTCCTTTAACGGCACCCATCGCCTCGGCTTTGCCCGGCTTTACGCTGACGGCACGGTGGACACCACGTTCATGGACACCGCCTACAACCAGTTGGCCGGACTGCCGCGCATCCATTTCAGTGATCCGCCCGGGACGGTTTATGCGAGCGGTGTTCAAAGCGACGGCAATGTGATGATTGTCGGCAGCTTCTCCCAAGTGGGCGGTGGACAGTTCGATAAAAATGTCCGCCCCGGCGACTATGCTTACAATCAAATCACAGAAACATACACATTCGATCCAAATTTCAACGCTTACTTGAACTTGGATGTCTGGCCGGAACCAAAGTCGCGCGATGGTGTCCGCAACCGTGGCAACGTCGCCCGGTTGATTGGCGGGGTGACGCCGGGGCCTGGCAATATCGGCATGGCTGCCAGCAGTTATACGGTTAACAAGACCGATTCCTTCGATTCCGTGGGACTGGTGCGAACCAACGGCACCCTTGGATATGCTTCAGCCAACTTCTCTGTGCTGCCGAGTCTGGCTCAAAGTGGAGTTGATTATAGTTATGGGGCCACCGCCCCGACCTATCCGATTGAGTGGGAATATATCGGACCCACGCGTATGCACAGTGACGGCCTCTTTGGGTCAAGCACTCTCATGAATGACAAATTTGGAAATTTCTGGAAATTCGGGTTGAACGGCCCGGCGTCCGTCCTCGTCAGCATCATCAACAACTCGCAGTCGGCAGGCAATTTGAGCGCACAATATCAACTGGCCAATCCCAGCGGAGCCGACCAGTTCTATCTTGGCGGTCAGGACATTCCGATTGGCGTCGCGCTGGCGCAGTCCGTTGTGCCGCTCTCAATAGTGGACAACAGCCATCAGGACGGCGTGTTTGGTTTTGCCGCATCCAGTTTCACCGCGACCAATTCCAGTGCCACCGTTGGGATCGTCCGCACCAACAGCAGTTCCGGAACGGTTCAAGTGTCCTATACGACGGTGACTAACGGAAGCACGGCGGTGGTTGGCACCGATTACAACGCCGCCAGCGGAACGCTCACATTTAATCCCGGTCAGACCAACAGTTCCTTCCCCGTTGCCATCCTGGAAAATGGGTATATCGCAAGCACGGAAAAAACGGTCAACCTCCAATTGAATCGCATCCAGGATTTGAGCAGCGGCAACGCCTCACTGGGATTGACGAACGCACTGTTGAGGATCATCAATCCCAGCTTCCAGGGTTATCTTAATTTCAGCACCAACGCCTATTCCGCGAACTTGAGCGCCGGTGTGATGGTTGTCACGGTGACGCGCACGGTCGGAAGCTCCGGAACCCTGACCGTGCAATTCGCCACGACAAATGGCACGGCTGTTAGCGGAACGGATTACATCGGCTCGACCAACACGCTCACATGGAACAGCGGCGATGTTTCGCCCCGCAACATCACCATTCCTCTGGTCAATGGCAACACGATCGGTTCGAGCAAGCAGTTCTCGATTTCGCTTTTCAACGCGAAGTTGAACGGCTCAAGCACGCCGTCGTTGCTGGGTGCCGTCACCAATGCCACCTTGACGATTGTCAACGACAACAGCTACGGCACGTTCCAATTCAACGCGCCCAGTTATCGTGTAAATGAAAACGGCGTTTATGCAACCATAACCGTCATCCGCACCGGCTCCGCCCTGGGATCGGCAACGATTTATTTCACCACCGCCGACGGGACTGCTTTTGCCGGCACGAATTACTATGCCACCAACGGCATACTGGCCTTTACCAATGGCGTGATCAGCCAGAGCTTCAACGTGCGGATTCTCGACGACGGAAAACAAAATCCGCCGCCCGCCGGCTTTTACTTCAACGTGGGGTTGACCAATGTGAGCACAGGCGCGATGCTGGGTTCCCCGACAAATGCGACTGTGAACATTCTGGACGCGGAATCATACAACCAGCCGTCCGGCTCGCCGGATCCGGCATTCAGTTCGACCGCCGGCTTTAATGACAGCGTGTTTGCTCTTGCGCTCCAGTCTGATGGTCAGATCGTTGCCGGCGGAAACTTTACGGTGGCCAATGGAACCGCGATCAACCGCGTTGCCCGGCTGAATACCGACGGCACATTGGACACGGATTTCATGAACGGACTGGCCGGCGCGGACTCGTCGGTCAACGCAGTGGTCAGCCAGACGGATGACCGCATCGTGGTGGGCGGCTCATTTGCGAATATTAACGGCGTCATCCGTCACCGTATCGCCCGCCTGATGACGGATGGTTCTCTGGACACAAGTTTTAATCCGGGATCTGGTGCGGACAACACTATTTTCGGGCTGGCCGAAGCCTTCATCAACGGTTCGCGCGAAATTTATGTCGGTGGCGCGTTCAGCACCATCAACGGCCTCTCCAGTCCCGGAGTTGCGCGCTTAAACAACGACGGCTCGGTTGACACGTCTTTTGTCACCGGTCTTGGTGCCAATGGCACGATCTATGCCGTGGCTGCATATCCGTCCAATTCCATTTCCAACGTGGGCAAGGTTTTGGTCGGCGGCGCGTTCACGAACTTCAATCATTTTGTCGTGGCCAACCTCGTGCGCCTCAATGTGGATGGGTCGGTGGATACGAACTTCGGCTTGAATATTACGAACATAAGCTTTGGTGCCAGCGGTGCCGTCCGCGCCATTGCGATCCAGGCCGACGGCAGCGTGCTCATCGGCGGCGATTTCACGAACGTAAATGGAACCGTTGTGGATCGCATCGCGCGCCTGAACGCCAATGGTTCGCTGGACACAAACTTCGTCTCCAGCGTCGGTGCCGGCGCCAACGGCAGCGTCAACGCCATTGCCGTGCAGTCGGACAACCGGATTGTGGTGGCCGGTGATTTCACGCAGGCCAATGGCGTCACCCGCAATAGCATCACCCGGCTGCTGCCCAGCGGCGCGGTGGATCCGACCATCAACTTCGGCGAGGGTGCGAACAGCGAAATTGATGCGCTGGTTATCCAGCCGGCGGACGGAATGTTGGTCATCGGCGGCGGCTTCACGCAATTTGATGATCAACCCCATGACCATATAGCCCGGCTATACGGCGGCTCAATAACCGGCTCCGGCACATTCCAGTTCACCTCGGCTGGCTATCAGATTGATGAAAGAGGTTCCTATGCAACCATCAATGTCATCCGCAATGGTGGCACCAGCGGAACAAATTCAGATGGTTCCGGCGATGTCTTCATTAATTTTACAACTAGCGATGGCACGGCCAAGTCTGGGGTCAATTACACCGGCGTATCGAGCAATCTCGATTTCCCGCCGGGCGAGGTTTTAAAGACAATCTTGATTCCAGTGATGGATGACTTTGTCATCACGAACGATCTGACGGTGAATCTGACGCTCTCAAATCCGACGCCGCCAGCGGGCATCGGCAATCAGTCAACCGCCTTGCTTACCATCATCAATGACGACAGCGCCGTGAACTTTTTGTCCGCGAACTACTCGATTCCCAAGAACACCGTCAACGGGGTGGCGACGATTGACATTATCCGGCAGGGCACTGCGAGCGGCACGGCCACCGTGAATTTTTCCACCACGACGAACGGCACGGCCATCATTGGAACGGATTATTATCCGACCAACGTGACCGTCACCTTTAATCCGGGCGACACGGACAAGACGGTTCAGATACCAATCATTAACAACACGCTGCCGGAAGGAAGCACTACGGTGACGATGCAGTTGACCAGTGCCGCCGGCGCGCTCATATACAGCCCCTCAAATGCGGTGCTTACAATCATTGACACCGTCAACGCCCCCGGTCAGTTGAGTTTTGACACGAACAGTTATGTGGCGAGCGAAGGGGGCAACAACGTCACCCTCACGGTTGTGCGAACCCTCGGTTCGTCCGGCCCTGTCTCGGTCAATTACAACACCGTGCCCGGCACGGCGGTGTCCGGGGTTAACTATGTTACCACCAGCGGCACGGTCAATCTGGACGATGGCGTCACGAGCAAGACATTTTCCATACCGCTCGTTGACAACAACCTCGTGCAGGGCACGGTCAACTTCTCGGTGCAGTTGTCGAACCCCGGCGGCGGTGCCGTTCTTGTGTCTCCAACCAACGCGAATGTTGCCATTCTGGACAACGATGTTGGCGTTGATTTTGTCAATGCCACAAATTACGTCAGCGAAACCAACGGCACTGGCCTCGTGTTTGTGCAGCGGATTGGCGATGCCGCGAATGCTTTCAATGTGAACTATGCGACGACCAATGGCACCGCCATGGCCGGGGTCAATTATCAGGCGACCGCCGGAACACTGTCCTTCGCCAGCGGTGAATCACTCAAGGCGATTTCCATACCGCTAATCAACACGCATGGCGTGACCAATGTTGCGTTCGGCATGAGCTTGTCCACCACCAACCCCCAAGTGCAAGTGGTGGTGCCCAGCAACGCGGTGGTGATTATCCAGCCGGCCAATGCGGGATTAAGTTTCGTCAACCCGGCGATCAGCGTCTTCAAAAACGGCGGCGCGGCGGTCATTACCGTTGTCTGCTCCAATCCAGGGCTGGAGACGACGAACACCAATTCCGCGCCGTTGTCTGTGAATTACTTTACATCCGACGGCACGGGAACCGGCGGGGCGGTCAACGGAGTTGATTATCTGGCGACTAGCGGAACATTGCTGTTCACGAATGGCCTTGTGACCAACACCTTCACCGTGCCGATCATCAACAACAGCCAAGTGACGAGCAACCGCTATTTCACCGTAAGCCTGACCAACGCCACTGCGCCCGGAAAAATCACGTCGCCCAGCAATCAGGTCGTGACCATCATTGACAGCAACTCTGGTCTGGGCTTCTCCGCATCGGCCTATTCGATTTTGAAGACCGGCATCGCGGCGCCAATAACGGTTTTGCGGACTGACAACACCAACCAGACCTCGTCCGTCAACTTCACCACGCTAGATGGCACGGCCGTTGCGGGTATGGATTATATTGCGACGAACGGCACGTTTGTATTCACAAATGGCGAAACCAGCAAGACGTTCATGGTGACGGTGATCGCCAACACGGCTGTTCAGCCGGACAAAACCGTCCTGCTGCAATTGTTCAGCCCCACCAACGGTGTCCTCGTCGCGCCGAGCGCCGCCACGCTCACCATTCACGACACCACCGGCAGCTTGGTCGTCCCAGACGGCTCGGTCTTGACGAATGAAAGTTTCGCGCCGCCCAATGACATCATTGACCCGGGCGAGACCGTCTGGTTGATCTTTGCGTTCCGCGCCGAGGCTGGCACCAACATCGCCAATTTCAGCGCAACGCTGCTTGCAACCAATGGCGTCACCTCGCCGTCACCGGTTGGGGCTATGAATCCCACCAGCCTGACCGTGGGCGGTCGTCCGGCTTTGCAGGCCTTCAAATTTACGGCCAGCGGCACCAATGGCCAGCAGATCGCCGCGACCTTCCAACTTTACAACGGAGCCAGCAGCATTGGCACGGCTGTCTTCACTTACTCGCTAGGCACCCTGTCAACTACATATTACAACACCAACGCCATCACCATCAACGACAACACCACCGCATCGCCTTATCCGTCCACGATCAATATCGGCGGATTGAGCGGCGTGATCATCAAGGCCACTGTCACCTTGACCAATATGTATCATGGCTCGGCATCGGACATTGGCGTGTTGCTGGCGGCTCCAAACCAGCAGAACACCCTCCTCATGTCGCATGCTGGCGGCCCGAACGCCATCAGCAAAGTCACACTTGTTTTTGATGACGCATCCACCAATACGCTGCCTGATACCGCGAGCGGCAAGACGATCACGTCAGGCACTAATAAACCAACGGCTTATGGAACCGCGCCACATTTTCCCTGACCGTTATGAAAACGATTAGCTTTATGCGCAATTTAACAAGGAAAAGTTTGCTGGCGGCCGGCATGGGTCTGGTCTTGTCAGGCGCGGCGGTTTTCGCGGCGGATCCGGGCATGAAGACACTGCACGGTCATGTGCCGGCGGTGGTGTCTCGGTTGCAAGCGGATGGGCGGCTGTCCGCAAACACGAACCTGACCTTGGCCATCGGACTGCCATTGAGAAACACCGACGTGTTCACCAACCTGCTCCGGCAGATTTATGATCCGTCCAGCACGAATTACCATCGCTATCTGACCCCGGATGAATTCACAGCCCAGTTTGGGCCGACGGAGCAGGATTACCAGAAGGTGGTCGATTTCGCGAACGCAAACGGACTGACGGTGACAAGGAAACATGGAAACCGCGTGCTGCTGGATGTGAGCGGAAAAGTTTCGGATGTAGAAAAAGCCTTTCAAGTGACGCTGCGGACTTATCATCACCCGACGGAAAAACGCGACTTTTTCGCGCCGGACACTGAACCGTCCGTTCCCTCAACACTGCCGGTTCAGGACATCAGCGGTTTGGACAATTATGGCAGGCCGCATCCGAAAATCATGGTCAAACCGGCCAGCGCGGCACCGAAAGCACTGACCGGTTCAGGACCGGCCGGTCTCTATATGGGGAACGACTTTATCAACGCCTATGTTCCCGGCACGTCGCTCAGCGGTTCCGGGCAGACGATTGCACTTTTGGAGTTTGACGGCTATCTGGCAAGTGACATCAGCGAATATGAAACGCTGGCGGGCCGGACGAACATCCCCATGCAGAACATCTTGCTAGATGGATTCAGCGGGGTTCCAACTGGCAACGGTGGTGAAGTGGAAGTGTCATTGGACATTGAAATGGTGGTTGCGATGGCACCTGCTTTGTCACAGGTCATTGTTTATGAAGGCAACCCGAACAATGTCCTTCAAAATGATGTTTTGAATCGCATCGCCACCGACAATTCCGCGCGTCAGATCAGTTCTTCCTGGGGCTGGTCGGGCGGCCCCAGTGCGACAACGGATCAGATTTTTCAGCAGATGGCCATTCAGGGGCAAACCTTCTTCAACGCATCTGGTGACGGCGATGCCTTCACAGCCGGTGCCAATTCGATAAATGGCGTTGACAATCCGAACACATTCAATGCTCCATCCGACAGTCCATATATTACCCAGGTTGGCGGGACGACCTTGACCATGAACGGTGCCGGAGCTTCCTATGCTTCGGAGACGGTTTGGAACTGGGGCATTCGATATGGTGAGGATGGCGTTGGCAGCAGCGGTGGCATCAGCAGTTATTATCCGATACCAAGCTGGCAGACCAACATCAACATGACAGCCAGTCAGGGATCAACTACATTTCGTAACACACCCGACGTGGCTTTAACGGCCGACGACATTCTGGTCATTGCCGATGGCGGGGTTGAATATCTTACGGGTGGCACCAGTTGCGCGGCACCCTTGTGGGCAGGTTTCACCTCGCTTGTCAACCAGCAGGCGACGAGCAGCAGCCGCGCATCTGTTGGTTTCATTAACCCGGCGCTTTACGCCCTCGCTCAGACCGCGAATTACACGAATTATTTTCGCGATATTACGACCGACAACAACACTTGGAGCCAGAGCCCGAATTTATTTTATGCGACCAATGGATACGACCTTTGCACCGGACTTGGAACTCCCAACGGAACAAATTTGATCAATGCCTTGGTGAACACATCTGGAAATTTTCCGGTTAAGATTACCGCGCCAGCTCCGCCCTATGGTTCCACGCTGTCGGTCGTGAACGGTGGCAATCCCAATGGTGCGTGGAATCTCTTTGTTCTTGACGATCAATCACCGGATTCAGGCATCATTTCCAACGGCTGGTCGCTTACCCTGACCACAGGTAGTCCTGTCGGTTTCCCGGCTGACAATGCCCTTTCGATGACAGCCTCCGCCACCAACGTCCTCACCAACGGCATTATCGTTTTTACCATCGGGATGACGAATTACGGGCCTTCAACTTCCAGCAATGTGCTTGTGTCGGACTCTCTGCCATCTGGTGTCACGCTTCTTTCCACCAACAGCACGATTGGTTCTGTAACTCGCAGCGGGTTGAATGAATTTTGGAGTATCGGCACGCTTGCTCCAAATTCTGGGGCGCAACTCACGCTGACGATGAGTTCAAGCAGTGTGGGAGCTGTTTTCAATTCCGCCATCGTCCAAGCGGACACGCTTGACCCTAATTCGGATGATAATTCCGCCTCCGCCACCGTTAACGTCGTCGGCAGCATGCCGCCTCCGCAGGTGTCGGCGATTTCCGTGGGCGGCGGCACGTTCCAACTGACGGTTGCAAGCCCAACGACCTCGACCGTAATCATTCAGGCCTCCACCAATCTTGTGAACTGGGTAAACATCTACACAAACACGCCTCCGTTCATATTCAGTGATTCGATTTCGACAAATTATCACGACCGATTCTACCGCGCGAAAATCGGGCCGTGATGCACCGCCCGCCGATGAAAACCTGTGGTTTGACAGGCGGCGTGGGCATGGGCAAATCCACCGCCGCTGAATTTCTCCGCGCCCATGGCGCACGGGTCGTGGACACCGACGAACTCGCGCGGCGGCTTGTCGAACCCGGCCAGCCCGCGCTCGCCGAAATAAAAAAACAATTCGGTCGTGAAATCATGTCATCCGCTGGAGCATTGAAACGCGATGAGCTTGCCCGCATTGTTTTCGCCAATGCCGCTGCCCGGAAAAAACTGGAGGAGATTCTTCACCCGAAAATTCGCGACCGTTGGCTCGCGCAAATCGAAACCTGGCGCGGGGAAAATTGCAGACTGGCCGTCGTCGCAATTCCCCTGTTGTTTGAAACGCACGCGGGATCATATTTCGACAAGGTCATTTGCGTTGCGTGTTCCGCCGCGAACCAGCGCAAAAGACTTTCAGAACGCGGCTGGGCTTCGGAGCAGATCCGGCAGCGCATCGCCGCGCAAATGCCGGTTGATCAGAAAATCGCCCGGGCGGATTTTGTTGTCTGGACGGACGGCGACCTCGATTCACACGCGCAGCAACTCGAACGGATTCTTTCCAAATTCTGACATTAAGGTGCAGTTCAAGGAATGACAGACTTGGATACCACCGGTGATGCAAATTTTTTCCGTGATTTTGTTTCCGAGTCAGCGCAGCGTGCTTTCATTGGGCCAAGGCGGTTTAAATGGCAATAAATGACAGGTAAATGACAAGGAATGGATGGCGTCTGGTTGGGGAATATGCGAAATAAAGATTGTTCGGTGGCAGAGTGTCTCTTCAGCGGGGTTCCTCACCCCCACCTCCTTGGCGTCCGCCACCGGACACTCAACCTTCAACTGTGGCTGTTCATGCTGACGTTTCACCCCGCCGAGGCCGTAAGATTTTGGACTGCGCTTTTGCCTGTTCTGTCCAAGACACCGTGTGGCACGCCATGCCTAGGGCGGCGATTCCCCGCCGTTATTTTCCAGAACATTACAATTTTGTAATGGTTTTTGGTTTGATTCATAAACATTTTGCTTTATCTTAAAGAAAAGAATCCCTTTATGAAAAACTCCACCCGAACTGTTTTTCTGCATCGTTCCGCGTTCACCCTGATCAAACTGCTCGTGGTCATCGCCATCATCGCCATCCTGGCGGCCCTGTTGCTGCCAGCTCTGATTGGCGCGAAGAACATGGCGTTGCGCACATCCTGCCTCAATAATCTGAAACAGATGGGGGTGGCGACCGGGATTTATGCGGGAGACAATAGTGAAAATATACCACCGTCCCAGTATGCACCGGGTGGCACGCCGTGGAATGGCTATTTGCTTTATTGGGATAATACAGGCGCAAACGGCGGGCCGGTCGTTGCTGGAAATGATTGTAATCATGGGAAGTTTTGGACTGGTAAACAGATTGCGAATGGCAAAAGTTTCTATTGCCCGGGGGTGACTGCAGATATGGATCAGCGTTTTGTTTACACCACTTACGTTGACGCCAACGGCAAATGGCCGTGCAAAGGAAAAGTGGTCAGGTAGCATGAAAGTAGTTTCGTTTCGGGGTAGATTCAACCCTGAACCAAAGAAAGGAACTACTATGAACTACGTTGGTGTGGATATTCACAAACG
>Ga0181534_10000393_pt1 | contig 30707 bp, 27 predicted proteins | sample PEATcosm2014_Bin_37_FD_119758 | JGI IMG/M metagenome (GOLD analysis project Ga0181534, IMG submission 119758) | Peatland microbial communities from MTU Mesocosm Facility, Houghton, MI, USA - PEATcosm2014_Bin17_10_metaG | ecosystem: Environmental > Terrestrial > Soil > Wetlands > Peat | place...
CCTGTTCAACATCTTCAACAAGGTCAACCTTGGCGCGCCGACCTTCACCGGCGCCAACGGCGTCATCATCGTCCCCGGATATTTCAGCATGGGCATTCCCATCACCTACACCAACGGCTCGCAATTTGGCCTGCCCGGCATCGGCCCGGGCGAGCCTTTCAACGCACAAATTTCACTGAAGCTCACCTTTTAGGTTGAGGAAACGAGGAAGCGCATGAACACAACGGAGGCAACAATGATGCGTGGCAGCGCGAAGCAGTGGGTAACGCGTGCGTTGCTGGCAGCGATGATCGCGGTCGGCATTTCTTCGGCGGCCTGGGCCCAGGCAACGGCAACGGCCACGCCCTCAACCGACACGGGAGGCTCGAAAGAGCTTCCCGTGCACTTCATCCCCAACATCGGTCCAGCAGCGGAATTCTATTTTTCGCCGGACGGCAAGAGCCTGATCGGCGATGCCAAGCGCGAGGGTGACGACAACTACCACGTCTATACCCTGAACATTGACGGCACCAACATACGCCGCATCAATGACCACGGCGAAGATGCCTGCTCCTACTTTTTCCCCGATGGCAAGCGCATCATCTGGACCTCAACGCGCGACCATCCTGAGCTGCCCAAGGGAAACTACTCCGACCCAGGCGATTATCCGCAGGGAGCCGAGCTTTACACCTCGAATCTCGATGGCAGCGACGTGCGCCGGCTGACCAACAACACTTACTACGACGCCGAAGTATCGGTACGGCCCGATGGTAAGTACATCCTTTACGGCGAGCAGCGCAGCGGCAAGATTGATCTGTGGCGGGCCAACACCGACGGCAGCAACCCGGTGCAGATCACGCACCTGGATGGCTGGGAGCCGGGCGGCGCCTTCTACTTCCCGCACAGCAGCAAGATCATCTTCCGTGCTTGGCGCGAGGATGACCAGAAGGCCCACAAGCACCCTTTGCCAATGTCGCTGTTCACCATCAACGACGACGGCACCGATCAGAAGAAGATCACCAATGACGATGGCACAAACTGGTCTCCCTATCCCGCGCCGGACGGGCATCACTACGTCTTTGTGCGCGTCGTCGATGGTGTGTATCAGATATTCCTCGGCGACCTGAACAGCAATCAGCAGGTGCAGCTCACCTATCGCAAAGCCTTCAACGGCTTCCCGGTGATCTCGCCGGATGGCCACTGGCTGCTCTTCGCATCCAGCCGCGATGCCGTTGCGGGCCCGCACACCTTGACCCTGTGGCTGATGGATATTTCGAGCTTGCATGTTGGGCCATAACATCAAGGAAAGCATGGCGGAAAGGCGGACTTTCCCGCGCCGCTGCGTGGACGGATCGGTACGATTGTCCGGATTTTTACTTTTGCCCAGAGCAGAACTCTGCTATAGTCCCTCTATGTTTCTGCTGACCCACAGGATCGAGACGCCGAGCGACAACGCCTGTTGTTGTCCTTGTCCCTGCCATTCTGTGGGCTCTGTGGAAAGCGAGGCAATGTCTATTTAGGCTAATTGACTCAGCGTAATTTCCTAAGCCCACGATTCTAATCGTGGGCTTTTTCTTTTCCGTCTAAGACAAGCCATTCGAACCAAGAGGGATAGCATTTATGAGCACACCGGACACACCTAAGAGCAAGCGGTTACTGATTATCGGTCTGATTGCCGTCGCGGTTGTAATCGCTGCAGCAGTGGGAGTATTCGCCTTCAAGTCCAAGCTCTTTCCGCCAAAGACCCTCGCAACTCTTCGCGTTGGCTATCTGCCTGTCACAGGACATGCCAAGTTCTTTGTCGCCCAGGAGGAGGGCTTCTTCAAAGACGAAGGCCTAAACGTGCAACTGAGCGAATTCGCCAACTCGGCCGACGGTCTAGCGGCGCTGCGCGCTGACAAACTCGACCTGGGAGCTTTCGGCACGACGGCTCCGCTGGTGCACATTGCAAAGGGAGCGGATATCTCAATCATCGGAGGGGTGATGGGTGAAGATGCCGCCATCGTCGTGAAGCCGGAGAACGAGAACGTCATTAAGAGCATTCCAGACTTGAAGGGAAAGAAAGTCGCAACGGTTCGGCTGGCTACCGGCGATGCGGTTCTGCGCGGAGCGCTCAACGAGGCCGGGATCAACTGGAAGACCGATCTGCAAATCTTCGAACTGAAGACACCGCCTGCGGTGCTGGAGGCGGTGAAGTCCGGCCAGGTGGATGCCGGCGTCATCTGGGGACCTCACGATCTTCGTGCCGAAGAGCAGGGCCTCAAAGTCGTGATCCGCAGTGGCTCTCTCCAGCCCGGCCATCCCTGCTGCCGCCTTACCGTGCACACGCAGGACGCGCAGACGCGCCGCGTGGTTTGGGAGCACTTCATCCGGGCGATCCTTCGCGCCGAGAAGTTCACCGCTGACAACCATGCGAAGACAGTGGATGACATTGCCAAGTATCTCAAGCTCGATCGCGGCCTTATCGAACGTGCCTACTACAGCGGACATCTCGACCAATCCACCGATCCGAACCTGGCCGGCGTGCAGCGCTTCTGGAACACCATGATCAAGAGCGACTTCGTGGAGTCCAAGCAGGACATCGCTCCGCACGTCGAGACAACCATCTACAAGCAAGCGCTGGATGAGTTGGCGCAGGAGAGCCCGAATGATCCCTTCTGGCAAAAGCGCGAGCAGGTCTTTGCCCAGCGGGACAAGTAGCAGACAGCTCTGCCTGGAGTACACGCGATGAGTGCATTACCTGTTTCTTGGCACGGGGAGGATCAGAGCAGATCCGGCCTCGATGTGCGCGCGCTGCAATTCGCCTACGGCGGTGCCGCTGTCTTGTCGGACATCGATCTGCATGTCGCGGAGGGAGAGTTCCTCTGCCTGCTCGGTCCCAGTGGATGCGGCAAAACGACGCTGCTCCGCCTTCTAGCGGGACTCGATCTGCCGGCCGCGGGATCGATCAGCTACAACGGCCTGCCAATCGTCGGGCCGTCGCTCGAGCGGGGTGTCGTCTTCCAGAACTACTCGCTTTTTCCCTGGCTCACGCTGGCGGGAAACATCGAGTTGGCTCTCTCCAAGTCGCATCCGCTGCAGGATGCGACTTGGCGGCGCGCCCACGCACAGGACTACCTTGCGCGCGTTGGGTTAGCAGGGTCGGCCGGACAATATCCCTCACTGCTCTCCGGAGGGATGCAGCAACGCGGGGCCATCGCTCGCGCCCTGGCTCAGGGTTCGCCTGTTCTGCTCATGGACGAGCCATTTGGAGCGCTTGATCCGGTGAACCGGGCCAAGCTCCAGGACCTGCTGCTGGAACTGTGGGCCAGCACGCAGAAGACGGTGGTCTTCGTCACCCATGACGTCGAAGAGGCCCTGTATTTGGCCGACCGCGTCGTGATGCTGGGCTCCTTGCCAGGACGAATCATTCAGGAAGTTGACGTGCCGTTCGAGCGCCCGCGCGTTCGCCGTCTCTTCAGCTCGCGCGAGTTCATCGAGCTCTCCGAACGGGTCGACGAACTCTTCCGCGAAGACGTCCTGCAACGAATCGAAGCCGATTTCCAACCGGCAATGGCAGAGAGGTAAGCAGATGGCAAGCTTAGGGAGCCAATCCAACCCCGCAGTCACATCCACACTGAGCGCCGCGGCTGAATTGCCTGCTGCAGACATTGTGATCTCGCCAAGACTCTCATGGCCGAAAGCGTTCCGTATCCAGGGCAAGGAAGGCCTGCTCTTCATCGCCGGCCTTATTCTGCTCTGGCAACTGCTCAGCAGCTTCAGCCATTTCTCAGGCAAGTATCTCTTTCCCAGTCCGCTGCTGACTGCGCAAACGCTCTGGGCGTCGTTGCCGGAGCTGCTTGTCGGCACCGTGTACTCATTCCTAATCCTGCTGCCAAGCCTTGCGCTGGCCATCTCGCTGGGGATCGTATGGGGGCTCATCGTAGGTACTACCCCGGCGCTGAACCGCATGTTCTCGCCGTTTGCGCGCTTTGCCTCGCCCGTGCCGCCCACCATTTATATACCCTACGCCATCGCCCTGCTGCCAACTTTCCACACTGCCGCAGGTTTCATCGTGTTCATCGGAGTCTTCTGGCCCGTATTCCTGAACACTGCCAACGGGGCAGGCACACTGCCGCAACACTATCGGGACAACGCGCGAATCCTTGGTCTCGCAAAGATTGAGTACCTGCGGCGTGTCGTTTTTCCTGCAACGTTACCGCAGATCTTCTCGGGTATAAACGTTGGTCTGGTCTTCGCTTTCATCATGCTCACCGTCGCCGAGCTCTTCGGCGCCAGCAAGGGCCTGGGCCGGTTCGTGCAGCTCTACGCAGACTATGCAGATTATCCGCGCATGGTCGCCGGCATTCTCTACACCGGAGTGGTGGTCTGGATTTCCATGGAAGTACTGGAACGCATCAAGAAGCGTTCCCTATTTTGGCTTAAGTAGTGGAGGGAATCATGCCAGCGAACGAAACTGAACTTTTTCAAGCGCTCTCCGATGCAGTGGTTGGAATGGACGAAGATCGCGCCCGCGAACTCGCGAACGAGGCCGTGGAGCGTGGCATCGATGCCTACACCACGATCGAGCGTGGACTTGTTGATGGCATGGGCCGCGCCGGTGAGCTCTTCGAGAGCGAGGAGTATTTCATCCCAGAGCTGCTGCTCTGCTCGGACGCCATGTACATCGGGCTCGAAATTCTGCGGCCACACCTGAAAGTGGAGGACGCCAATCAGCGCCGCTTCAAGGTTGTCATCGGCGTGGTGGAAGGCGACACGCATGACATTGGAAAGAATCTGGTCAGGATCATGCTCGAAGCCTCCGGCTTTGACGTGATTGACCTCGGCCGCGACATTCCTGCGCAGCGCTTTGTGGATACCGCAATATCGGAGAACGCGGATGTGATCGCGCTCTCCACCCTGATGACCACCACCATGGATGCGATGGCCGAAGTCGTGGACAAGCTGGACGCAGCCAATCTGCGCGAGCGCTTCAAGGTCATCGTCGGCGGAGGCCCGATCTCGCCGGCCTTTGCCAAGCGCATCCACGCCGACGGATATGCAAACTCCGCTCCGAATGCAGTGAAACTGGTGAAGCAGCTCGCCGGGGTACCCGCCTGATGAGTCATGACCTTATGACTCCGGTGCAGCGCTTTGCCGCCTATGGCCGCGGCGAGGCCATCGACCGCCTGCCCTGTGTGCCCATCGTGGGAAACACGGCAGCGCGCATCGTGGGTGCCAAGGTTTCCGACTTTCGCGGCGACGGAAAACTGATCGCTGACGCACAGGTCGCGGCCTATCAACGTTTCGGCTATGACGTCATCCGCATCTTCACCGACCTCTACACGCAAGCCGAGGCCATGGGGGCACGCGTTCACTATCCGGATGATGAGACTGCATATCTCGCGGCACCTGCCATCGACTCCGTCGAACAGATTAGAACCCTTGAGCCCGCAGACCCGCACAAGGATGGCAACCTTCCAGCGCACTTGCAGGCGATGTCACGAGCTGTCGATGCGGTTGGCAGTGAAGTCGTGGTTACCGGCGCCCTCACCGGCCCATTCACCACGGCCTCATTCCTCATCGGCACAGAGACGCTAGTCCGTCTGATGTTGAAGAATCCGTCCGCCGTGCATCAGCTTTGCGAGATTGCACTGCAGTCCGCGCTCGACTACGCAAAGGCGATTCTCGATACAGGCTGCACGCCGAGCCTCACCGACGCGATGTGTTCCACCACGGTGATCAGCCCCAAGCAGTTCCGCGAGTTTGGCCAACCGTATTTAACCCGCCTGGTTGATTTCATCCACGTCCACGGCCGCTCCGTCACCCTACACATCTGCGGAAAGACGCGTTCGATTTGGGAGCAGATGAGCGAGACCGGCGCCGACTGCCTTTCCATCGACAACGCTGCCGATCTTGGCGAGGCTAAGGAAATGGTTGGCCACCGCGTTCGCCTGATGGGCAATGTTTCGCCATCGGAGATCATGTTGGAGGGAACGCCGTCGCAGGTTCGCGAGGCGGTGCGCGAGTGCGTGCGCAAGGCGCACGACAATCCCAAGGGCCTCATCATTGCCTCCGGCTGTAGCCTTCCCGTCGAGACCCCGTTCGCAAACATCGATGCCATGCTCGACGCCGTGCGCGAGATTGGCTGGCCCGTTCACATCGACCAGGAAATGGAGACAGCATGGAAAGCCTGAGCCCCAAGGATCGTCTGCTGCGCGTGCTGCGCAAGGAACCCGTCGATCGTGCTCCGGTCATCTGCACCGGCGGCATGATGAACTCGGCCATCGTCGAGATCATGCAGCAGACCGGGCACACGCTTCCCGAGGCGCACTTTGACGCTGCGCGCATGGCTGCGCTCGCGCGCGACGTGCAGTCCTTCACGGGATTTGAGAACGTCGGCGTTCCATTCTGCATGACCATCGAGGCCGAACTGCTCGGCAGCGAGATCAACCACGGCACGCTCGCCTGCGAGCCGAAGATCGCCCGCGAGGTCTTTCCGACGGTCCGCGACGTGACCTATGGCGACGTCGAAGTGCTGGCGAATTCAGGCCGCATGAATGTGGTTGTAGAAGCAGCGCATCGTATCTCATCGGAGAATCCCGAGGTTCCGGTAGTAGCGAGCCTCACCGGCCCGATCAGCACGGCTGCCTCGATCATCGATCCCCTCGCTTTCTATAAGTCGCTGCGCAGAGACCCCGAGGGCGCCCACCAGGTGCTTGACTACGTTACGCGCCTGCTTTCGGCTTTTGCCAAACGGCTCTTGCAGCAGGGAGCTACGGCCATTGCAGTCGGCGATCCGTCCGCTACGGGCGAGATTCTCGGCCCGGCGATGTTCGAGAAGTTTGCAGTTCGCTACATCAACCAACTTGCCGACGATGTGCACGCTCTCGGCTACCCCCTCATTCTGCACATTTGCGGCGACCTCACGCGGGTGAGCCACTGCCTGCCGCTGTTGCGCTGCGACGCCCTCAGCACGGATGCGATGGTGAACCTCGTCGCACTGAAGAGCGAGTTTCCGCAGATCACCACCATGGGCAATCTGAGCACATACGCATTGGAATGGAACGCGCCGGAGAAGATTGCCGCAGTGACGCGCAAGCTGGTCGCGAGCGGCATTGACATCATATCGCCGGCCTGCGGCCTGAGCACCGCGACCAGGTTGCAGAGCATCCGTGCCATGACCGATACCGTGACCCGGGGAGAGCAGTAGTGGCCACCGTTCACTTTATTCCGCACGGCATCGCTGTCCCCGTCGTCGCCGGTTCGAGGCTCATCGACGCCGCCCGCGCTGCTGGCATCCGCATGGAGACCCCATGCGATGGCGCTGGAACCTGCGGCAAGTGCAAGGCGAAGGTGGGGCGTGAGGCGTTGCAGAGCCTCTCCGGAGATGCACATAAATCGCTGACAATGGCCGAGCGCGATGCCGGCTGGGTACTCGCCTGCCAGGCCACGGTGCACGGCGATCTTCAAGTCGAGCTGGACGCATTCGACTCCGATGGATTGCAGATCCTCAGCGAGGGCCAGGGGCTTGCGGTCGAGCTCGCCCCATGGGTTCGCAAGTCCTATGACGCGGAAGCCGGGACGACGCAGGTTCTCGCCGGCGATGCGTTGCTCGCCACCGAGACGGGCGATACGACGGCTGCGATCTTCGGCATCGCGGTCGACATCGGAACGACAACGCTGGTGACCACGCTGCTCGACCTCCGCACCGGTGCCGAGATTGGCGTGACATCGAGCCTAAATCCGCAGGCGATTCACGCGCAGGACGTGCTCTCACGCATCAAGATGGGTTCGAAGCCAGCGGGACTCCATAAGCTTCACGCGGAGTTGATCGAAGAGATCAGCAGGCAGACCACGCAGCTCGCCTTCAAGGCCGGTGTTGCGCTCGCGAACATTTACGAGGCGGTCTTTAGCGGCAACACTACCATGCTGCATCTGGCCACGCGCACCGATCCTGCCTCGCTCGGCAAGTATCCCTATACGCTCTCGCTGAGCGGTGGTCAGCATGTGAAGGCGCGCGACATCGACCTCGGCATTTCTCCGCACGGGCTCGTCTATCTACCGCCGCTCTTCTCCGCCTATGTCGGAGCGGACATTACCTCCGGCATTCTCTCGACCCGGTTGGCAGAGCAGCCCGGCGTTGTTCTTCTCGTCGACATCGGCACCAACGGCGAGATGGTGCTCTCTGTCGATGGCCGTCTTATCGCTACATCCACGGCCGCGGGGCCTGCGTTCGAAGGCATGAATATTGCCTGCGGAATGCGCGCCAGCCGCGGGGCCGTCGAACTGGTTGCGCTTGGCGAGGATGGCATTCGGGTAGAGACCATCGCAGGCGGCGATCCGGTAGGCATCTGCGGCAGCGGCCTTCTGGATGTCGTTGGCGAGTTGGCGTCGAAATGCGGTCTCGACAAGAACGGGCGCTTCCAGAACAACGGAGCAAGCCACAGCCATCCCTGGCGAGATCAGTGGGAGAGACTCGACGGCAAGCCCATCTTTCGCATCGCCGGCCCGGTGTATCTCACGCAAAAGGATGTGCGGCAGGTTCAGCTTGCCAAAGGAGCAATCCGCACCGGCATCGAGATGCTTTTGAAGGCCGCTGGCATCGAGGCCGCGCGGGTAGATCGTGTACTCATTGCCGGCTCGTTCGGCTTCCATCTGCGAACGGTAAGCCTCATCCATCTCGGGCTTCTTCCCAAGGAGTTCGGTGACCGCGTTGAGTTTGTCGGCAACACCTCGAAGTCCGGCGCCGAGGCGTTTCTGCTGAGTCGCGATGCAAGGGAAGAGATGAAGCAGATTGTCGCGCAGGTCGAGGTTCTTGAACTGGCCAACGATCCGGCGTTCGAGAAGGCGTTCGTGCGGTCATTACAGTTCTGATTGGGAGATTATGTCAAAGAAGTCCGAACCAACGTGCTCAGATTGCGGCGTGCTGAACTGTTACCGCCAGGACAAGAGCTTTCCCTCCTTCTGCCTCACCCAGACGAGCGATCCCGCCGAACTGGCCGAGGTCGTTGAAGCGTATCGCGGTGATGGCGAGGATGCGCGAATCTCGCGCGCCGCTGCGGAAGTCGAGGGCACCTACTACGGCAAGCTGACGCGTGTTGAAGAGATCGTCGCCTTCGCCAATCGCATCGGCGCCCGGCGCATCGGCATCGCCACCTGCATCGGCCTCATTGAAGAGACGCGCGTTTTCGTCAAGGTCCTTGAGGCACACGGGCTTGAAGCCTACGCCGTACTCTGTAAGGTCGGCTCCATCGATAAGACCGAGGTCGGAATTCCAGACAATCTGAAGATTGTGAAGGGCTGCCACGAGTCCATCTGCAACCCCATCTTCCAGGCAAGGATACTGAACGAGCAAAAGACGGACTTGAACGTGATCGTCGGTCTCTGTGTAGGCCACGACTCACTGTTCATCAAGCACTCCGACGCGCTGGTTACAACGCTCATCACCAAGGACCGTGTGCTGGCGCACAACCCGGCAGCAGCGCTATACACCGCGGGCTTCTACTACAAGCGCCTGCTCAAGCCGGAGGGAAAGCTCTGACTTTGTCGAGAGAGGCAGGATCGTGACGCACAGGGAAATCATCGCGAAGTTGATCGCGCTGGAGAAGACGCCGAGGCTGCCGGTCTCATTGCTCTCCGGTGGCGCTTGGACGCTGAACCGCGATGGACTGACGATGGAGCAGGCGCTTAGCGCGCCTCCGGAGCGGCTGGCCGAGGTCATCGCCCGTACCAACGAGCAGGTGGGCTGCGATATCGTTTGGCCCGGCTCGGGATACCACAACCTCGCCATTCGCGGTGCCGGCGGCATCATCAAGTTCCGCACCAAGGGCACGCCCGATGTGATGGCGCCGCTCGTTCAGGAGCTCAATCAGCTCGATCTATCGCTGACCGGTCGCATGCGGGAGGACGCAGGGATTCAATTGCTGGTCGAGACCGCGCGGCTGCTCTCCAACTCCATCGGTGAGCACACAGTGGTCGGCACCAGTCAGTGGGCACCGTTCACGCTCGGCGGCCTCGCCTTCGGAGTCGAACGATTGATGCGCGCGGTTTATAAGGACAAGCCTGCCGTCCATGCGGTTCTTGAATTCGCCGCCGAACTTTGCTTCGCTTATCTGGAGCCGTTTATCGACGCCGGTGTCTCCATCATCTCGCTCGCCGATCCCACTTCCTCGGGTGATCTGATCTCGCGCGAGCAGTTCGAGGAGTTCTCGCTGCCGTATCTGGCAAAGGTTGGTGCCCGGGTCAAGGAGCGCGGCGTATGGCTTGTCGTGCACATCTGCGGCAACACCACCAACCGGCTCGACCTGATTCCTTCTGCCGGTGCTGACATCATGTCCGTCGATTACAAAGTGGACCTCGGTGAGGCGCGCCGCCTGCTTGGCGGAAAAATCGCCTTTGCGGGAAACATGAACCCCGTTGCCGTGATGCAAAAAGAGACGCCCTCGGGTGTCGCCGAGTCCTGCCGCCAGGCCATCGCCAAAGCCCATGCGAAGTCAGGTTACCTTCTCATGCCGGGCTGCGACATCCCGCCCAGCGTGCCCATTGAAAACGTCAGAGCCATGGTCGAAGCCGCCCATGAATATTCATTCGCATAGGAAATCATGATGCTTAAAGCAGCGACAAAAATGAGCCCCATACCGGCGCCACCGACGCGGGGCAAAGGTACGGTCTGTATCCAGGGTGGCTACGCGCCAAAGGTCGGCGAGCCGAGAGTCCTGCCCATCTTCCAGTCCACCACATATAAATACGAGGACCTCGAGCAGGTCGAGCGTCTCTTTGCCCTTCAGGAGTCCGGTTACAAATACACCCGCACCGGCAATCCCACACTTGCTGCATTTGAGCAGAAGATCACCGAACTTGAGGGTGGCACCGCCGCTGTCGCGCTCGCCTCCGGACAGGCCGCGAACCTGCTTGCGATTACAAACATTGCCAGTGCGGGCGACCATGTTGTCGCCGCCTCCACGGTCTACGGGGGCACCTACACGCTGCTTCATCGCACGCTACGGCGCTACGGAATTGAAACCACCTTCATCGACCCCGAGTCACCTGAGAAGGAGCTTCAAAGGGCCTTCAGGCCGAACACCAAGCTGATTATCGCTGAGACCATCGGCAACCCGGGGCTCGGCATCCTTGACTTCGACAAGTTCGCATCGCTGGCACGCCGCAACGACGTGCCGTTCATTGTGGACAACACACTGGCGACGCCCATCCTCTGCAATCCCTTTCGCCTGGGCGCCAACGTCATCACTCACTCGGCCACCAAGTACATCGACGGCCACGCCACCAGCCTCGGCGGTGTGGTGATTGATGGCGGCAACTACAACTGGGCCAACGGGAAGTTTCCTGACCTGACGGACGCGGATGACACCTACGCAGACACTCGCTATGTCGAGAAGTTCCCGACCTTCGCCTTCGCGGCAAAAGCCCGCGCGCAGTATCTCCGTGACTTTGGGGCATGCCTCAGCCCGTTCAACGCCTTTCTCTTCAACTTGGGGCTGGAGACGTTGCATTTGCGCATTGCGCGGCACAGCCAGAACGCCCTTGCGCTCGCCGAATTCCTGAGCGCGCATCCCAAGGTGAGTTGGGTTGTCTATCCCGGACTCAAAGGCAATCCGAATCGTGCACGCATCAAGAAGTACTTCCTGCACAACCAGGCCAGCGGCATTCTTACCTTCGGCATCAAGGGGGACGCACAGGCGGCACGCACTTTCGTTCGCAGTCTCAAGGTTGCCGCGCTGGTCGTCCATATTGGAGACGCCCGCACCAGCGTGCTGCATCCCGGCACCAGCACCCACTCCCAGATGAATGCCGAGCAGCAGCGCAGCGCTGGGATCACTCCGGATATGATTCGCGTTTCGGTTGGCATTGAAGATGCGGCGGATATCCTGGCCGACTTCGATCAGGCACTGCACAGTGTTACGCGCAGGAACGGAGAGTGAGATGACAACGCCCGGCACAGAGCAAGCCTTGAGCAACTTCATCCATGTAGACACGTCGCGCTATCTTGGTATTCCGCAGCCCGAGCATGTGAACCCGAAACTCTCCATCGAGATCACCGGGCACTGCTTTCTGCCGCGGCTTGATGATCTTGAAAGCGATTGGGTCGCCCATGTTGCCGCTCCAGCCTTCAAGGTCTATCGCCGGCAGCGAGGCGGATCGGCAATCGACTCCTTCTGCTCCATCGGTACAGGCTCTGGCCTTGATGTTCTTTCGGCGATTGAGGTTCTCGGGGCACGCAGGGTTGGCCTCACTGACGTGCATGAAGATGTTGTCGCGGCTGCCGTTGCCAATGTTGCGCGCAATCAGCGCACCGTGGACTCCTTGGTCATTGACTCCGGCGCCGGTGACTTGTTGACGCCCCTGCACTCTTACGGTGTTCGCTATGACGTCATCTACGAGAACCTTCCCAACATCCCGTCGCTCAGTGCAGAGGTTGTGAGCGAGCAGAAGAACAGCTCTGCCTTTGTCCCGCCCCGCACCGAGGAGATGCCCCAACTGGTGAAGCAGCAAATGCTTGATCTTCACTATCTGGCGCTGCTCCAGGCCAGGGAGTTCCTCAATCCCGGCGGTGCGGTGCTTTCCTGCCTCGGCGCGCGCGTACCCTTGGACGTCTTTCTCGGGCTCGGCAAGCTGGCAGGATATAGGCCATCGATTTTGACCTACGGCTGGAAGGTGCAAGGCGATCCCGAGTTGATCCGGGACTACGGGCACAACCAGGCCTGCGGATTTGGCCCCTTCTATTTCTATCGTGCAGACGCACTGCAAGAGGTCTTCGCCAATCTGGATGCAGGTGACGCCGGCCGAAACGCCTTGGAGATTGAACGTAGCCTGCAAACCCGCCGGATGGATCCGGCCACCGCGTACGCTGCTGTTGAAAACGGCGAGCGCATTGCGCACACCGTGGCCGTTCTGCAATGCGAGCTGAAGCAGCATGGATAGCGTGCCCCCCATCCTGAAACTCTTCGCGGCTATCCAGCGCCGTTTTCACCAGCGCGCCGCCGTCAACGATGTCGTAGGACAGGAGGCCGCTAAGGTTCTTGCGCTGCTTGATCCTCTCCCTGAACTAGCCGGTGCATTCACAAGGTGCGAGCATCCTTCCACCCGGCACCTGGATGGAGCGCTCGCCGCCGGTGAAAGTGGAGACGCAGAACTGCTCGCCGCCATTCGCCCGGTTGCCCTCAATCTTCCTTGGCGCTACAGCTATGCTACGCGCGACGACGCACCGGGCCTGGAAGAAAACATGGCGTTTGCCGAGATCGTCGGGCCAGAGGCGCCGTACAAATGCGGCACGGTTTGCCTGGGTTTTACTCTCATCGGCCCAGAGACCTTCTACCCGCCGCATACCCATCCTGCGGTCGAGCTCTATTACGTGGTCTCTGGAACGGCGAGCTGGATTGCCAATGGTGTTTCCAGCAGGAATCCTCCGGGTGCTTTCATTCTTCATCCTTCACAGGTGGTTCATGCGATGCAAACACGACAGGAGCCGCTCCTGGCGGTGTACTCCTGGAGTGGCGCAGATGTGAAAACGCTCTCTGCGTACACCGCTTGACGTCGGCGGTGTCCGCGACTCGCGAACGTGATTGAAAAAAGTAGACCGAAGCAACGGGGCCAGAGTCTAAAGAAAGTAGAAGATGAATCCAGGCATCGGCACCACTCTGAAGGAGCGCATTGGCAATACTCCACTGTTGCGCTTCGGCCGCGTAACCGCGGAGCTCAACGGCGTGCAGGTGCTTGCCAAGGCAGAGTGGCACAACCCCGGCGGATCGATCAAAGACCGCGCGGCCTCGAACATCGTGAGCGAGGGGCTCGCGGCGGGCAAGTTGGGGCAAGGCAAAATCCTGCTCGACTCCACCAGCGGCAACACGGGGATCGCCTATGCCATGCTGGGTGCGGCTTACGGAATCCCAGTCACGCTCTGCATGCCTTCCAATGTCTCGGCGGAACGCAAGCGAATCCTGAGGGCCTACGGTGCGCAGATCGTGTATACCGATCCTGGCGAGGGATCGGATGGTGCGATTCGCAAGGCGCGCGAGATGGCAGCGGAGAACCCTGAGCGTTACTACTATGCTGATCAGTACTCCAACCCGGCGAATTGGCAGGCGCATTATCGCAACGGAACCGCGGACGAGATCTGGCGGCAGACCGAGGGCCGGGTGACGCACTTCGTTTCCATGCTTGGCACCAGCGGGACGTTTGTGGGCACGTCGCGCAGGCTCAAGGAGCTGGACCGCGGGCTGCAGTGCATCTCGCTGCAGCCGGACTCGCCCTTTCACGGCATCGAGGGGGCAAAGCACATGGAGACCTCCATCGTTCCGAAGATTTACGATCCCACTGTGGCGGACGGCGAGCTGGCTATCAACACGGAAGAGGCGCACGCAATGTGCCGGCGGCTTGCGGTGGAAGAGGGGCTGCTGGTGGGCATCTCCGCTGCCGCTGCGCTGGTGGGGGCACTGCAGGTTGCGCGCTCGGCAGCTCCGGGCTCGGTGATCGTTACCATCTTTCCTGACTCCGGTGACAAGTACTTGAGCGAGCAGTTCTGGGAAGCCCCTGCAACAAAATAAGAGGAGCAAGTAAGTATGGCACTGAGCATTCCGAAGGAGATACTCGAGCAACTGCGCGCACATGGCGAGCAGACCTATCCGCATGAGTGCTGCGGCGTGCTAGTGGGGCAGTTCGACGAGGCCGGCGGCAAGACGGTGGAGAGCGCCATCGCCTGCGGAAACACGCGCACAGACTCGCCGGCGAACCGCTACCACATCAGCCCTGCAGAGCTCACCCGCATTCAGCGGGAGTCCATGCTGGCGGGGCGTGACATTGTCGGCTTCTACCACTCGCATCCCGACTGGCCCGCCAAGTGGTCCAGCACCGATCTGGACGAGGCACACTGGACCGGCTGCTCCTATGTGATCACCAGCGTTGAGAAGGGCAAAGCCGTGTTGACCAACTCTTTCCTGCTGGTGGGCGACGAGCAGAGCAAGCACTTCGAAGACGAAGATATCGAAGCAAAATAACAGCGAAGAACATCGAAACAGAGAGAGGAAGAAATGCCGATCAAAGTACTGATTCCCACGCCCCTTCGGCCCTATGCCGGCAAGCAGTCGATTGTCGAGGTCAGCGCCCAAACCGTCGGCGAAGCATTGAGCAGCCTGGTCGCTCAGCATCCCGATCTGCGCAAGCACCTGTTCTCCGAGGACGGCAAGCTGCGCTCATTTGTGAATGTCTATCTGAATGATGAAGACATCCGCTACCTGGCCAAGGATGCCACTCCTGCGAAAGAAACCGATACGATTACCATCGTGCCCTCCGTTGCCGGAGGAGTGTAGGCTGCACCGAATCGAACGACGGAATCCTGGAGAGAGTGAAATTGGCAATCGCAAATGAAAGCACTGCTGCAACCCTGAGCAATGAGGAAATCCTCCGCTACTCGCGACACTTGATCATGCCCGAGGTCGCGATGGAAGGCCAGCTGAAGTTGAAGGCCGCGCGCGTGCTCTGCATCGGCGCCGGCGGACTGGGCTCGCCGCTAGCGCTATACCTGGCCGCCGCCGGCGTAGGCACGCTTGGCCTTGTGGACTTCGACGTGGTGGATTACACGAACCTGCAACGCCAGCTGCTCCACCACACTGCCGACGTGGGCCGTCCTAAGCTGGACTCCGCCATTGACAAACTGCGGGCGATAAATCCGTTTGTGCGGGTCGAGCGCTTCGATACCTTGCTCAACAGCCAGAACGCGCTGGAGATCTTCCGCGGCTTTGACATCATCGCCGACGGAACCGATAACTTTGCCACGCGCTACCTTGTGAACGACGCCTGCGTGCTCACCGGCAAGCCGAATGTCTATGCCTCCATCTTCCGCTTTGAGGGCCAGGCCAGCATCTTCGCCACCGAAGATGGTCCGTGCTACCGCTGCCTCTATCCCGAGCCGCCGCCGCCGGGACTCGTGCCCTCGTGCGCCGAGGGTGGCGTGCTCGGCGTGCTCCCCGGACTGCTCGGCGTCATCCAGGCCACCGAGGTCATCAAACTCATCCTCGGCGCCGGCGAGTCGCTAATCGGCCGGCTAGTGCTGGTCGATGCGCTGGCAATGCGCTTCCGCGAACTGAAGGTGCGGAAGAACCCTGAGTGCCCAGTGTGCGGCACCCGGACGCAGAAGGAACTGATTGACTACAACCAGTTCTGTGGCATCCGCGGCGAGGAAACCGTGGCTGCCCCGGCGGCGAAGATTCCGGAGATTCAGCCGGCGGAGTTGAAACGCCGCCTCGATGCCGGAGAAGACATCTTCGTCCTCGACGTGCGCGAGCCGCATGAGTACCAGATATGCAATCTGCACGGCACGCTCATTCCGCTCGGCGACCTGCCCAAGCGCGTGCATGAGCTGGACTCCAGCCGTGAGATCGTCGTCCATTGCAAGATGGGCGGACGCAGCGCCAAGGCTGTCGAGTTCCTGCGCCAGTCCGGCTTCAAGCGCGCGTCAAACCTTACTGGCGGAATCCTCGCTTGGGCCGATAAGGTTGATCCGTCGCTGCCCAAGTACTGAGCATCATTAACGTGAAAAGGCCAGCCTCCCAGGGGGCTGGCCTTTTCTCTTGCACCAAAATACTCAGGCGAGTCCGGGACCGCGCCCCTGCTGCAGCTCCCACAATGCAGCGACGAGCGCATCCACTTCCTCGCAGGTGTTGTAAAGCGCCAGTGAGGCGCGCACGGTGCTCTCCACCCCGAAGCGGCGCAGAATGGGCTGCGCACAGTGGTGGCCGCCGCGCACGGCGATACCCTTGCGGTTCAGGTAGTCGCCGATCTCCTCGGTGCGGAAGCCATCCATCACAAAGGAGAGAACGCCTGCCTTTTCTTTGGCCGTGCCGATGATGCGAAGGCCGGGAATGCGCTGCAACGCCTCGGTGGCGTACGCCAGCAGCGTGTGCTCGTGGCGGGAGACGTTTGCGATGCCCACGCGATCCAGGTAATCGATGGCCGCTCCCAGGCTCACCGCGTCGGCAATGTTGCCGGTGCCGGCCTCAAAACGCTGCGGAGGCGGCTGGTAGAGCGTCTTCTCGAAGGTGACGTCCTGAATCATGTTGCCGCCGCCCTGCCACGGCTGCATGTGCTCCAGGACCTCGGAGCGGCCATAGACCACGCCGATGCCAGTGGGGGCAAAGACCTTGTGTCCGGAAAAGACATAGAAGTCGCAGCCGATCGCCTGCACATCCACCTTCATGTGCGAGACGGCCTGTGCGCCATCCACCAGTACGCGCGCGCCGTGACGATGCGCTGCCTCGGTCATGGCAGTAACGGGCGTAATGGTGCCCAGCGCGTTGGAGACCTGCGTGATGGAGACCAGGCGCGTCCGCGGCCCCAGCAACTTCTCGTATTCGTCGAGCAGGATCTGGCCGTTGTCGTCCACGGGAGCCACACGCAGCCGCGCGCCCTTCTCGGCGCAGAGCATCTGCCAGGGAACAATATTGGCGTGGTGCTCCAGCCAGCTGATGACGATCTCATCGTCCTTCTGGATGTTCTGCCGGCCCCAGCTCTGGGCGATCAGATTAATGCCCTCGGTGGCGCCACGGACAAAGATGATTTCCCGTGCCGAGCTTGCGTTGAGAAAGCGGCGGGTCTTCTCGCGGGCGGATTCGTAGGCATCGGTGGCGCGCGCTGCCAGTTCGTGCGCGGCACGATGCACGTTGGAGTTTTCGTGCTCGTAGAAGTAAGTCAGCCGGTCAATGACGGACTGCGGCTTCTGCGTGGTGGCGCCATTATCCAGCCAGATCAGCGGCCGTCCGTTGACGCGCTCTCGCAGGATAGGGAAGTCGCGGCGGATTGCCTCCACGTCGAAGGAGTAGGAGGAGAGATTTAACTCGCGCGGGACATCGGTGGGCGCACCGGCCGGAGCCAACACCGGCACCACGCCTACGGGCTCTAGCGGACGCGCCTGCCGCTCAGGATCATGCGTGGATGGCGCGCGATAGTCGAGCGGGTGCGCGACCGTGCCCGGCAGTTGCGGAGCTTCCGCATCCAGCGGTGCGGCAAAAGGATTCGTCGCCGAAGACAGCGTGTCTTTGCTCGGCACCGCGGGCAGGGAAGCGTCAACGGGAACCGGGCCGGGGATCGAGGGCGGAGTGGAGAAGAGCGGCCGCGCCTCTTCGAGGAAAGAGAACGTCGGAATCGCCGAGGAGTCCACCACCCCGAAGGCTGCAGGGACCGTGGGCGATGGCGGCTGTGAAGGCTGCAGTTGCGATGGTGCTACGTCGGTCTGCAACGATGCGGGGATCGCTGCGTAGCCTTCGTCCGAAGGAATCGCGCCGCCGAAGGCCTGCGATGGGGTGAAGAGAATCGCCGGCTCCGGAACGCTCTCCGGCGGCAATGTTTCCGAGAAGAGCGGACGCGCGTCGCGCAGGAATGAGAAGCCCTGCGCGGTGGGCGAGTCTGCTGCGCTGGGGGCGCTCCGCGGCGCAGGGATGGCCTCCGTTGGCGATTGCGGCGAGAGAGCACCACGCTCGCGCGCGGGAACGATAGGTTTTTGTTGGTCGGCGGCAAAGCTGGGAAGCAGTCCCGGCACTGCGGGCACCGTGGGCTGCGGCGGCGCGGCGTGCGGATTCACGCTGACCGGAGAACCGGGGAGCACGGGCGACGCCGGGGCAAGGGAGGTCGGCGGCTGCAAGGCTTGGGGCAACGCGGTGAAGAACTCGTTAGCCATGCGCGCCAGCTCAGTTGGATCGAGAATGCCTGGAGGCACAGCTCCGCCCAGCGGCAACACCGTCGTCCAGTTGCCGCTCTCAGGCCGTGCTACCGAGCTTGAGCGCTCGTCATTTGTACTCATGGTACTGTCCCACTTCCACGTCTTCCAGCAGGGCAATCGCGTCAGTAGTGAGCACAGCGGCGGAGCAGTACAGCGAGACCAGGTAGGAGGCCAGCGCGCGCTGGTCGATGCCCATGAAGCGCACCGAGAGGCCGGGGCTTTGCTCGCCGGGCAATCCCGGCTGGAAGAGTCCAACGACGCCTTGCTTCTTCTCGCCCACGCGCAGCAGCAGGATCTTCGACTTCTGGTCCTTGCTGCGAATGGAGATTTTGTCCGAAGGGATCAGTGGCACGCCGCGCCACGTGATGAAGGGTGATCCGAAGAGCGTGACCGTGGGCGGAGGCACGCCACGGCGGGTGCACTCGCGTCCAAAGGCTGCGATGGTGCGCGGATGTGCCAGGAAGAGCGATGGTTCCTTCCACACCTTGGTCAGCAGTTCGTCCAAATCGTCGGGCGTTGGAGGGCCTTTGCGCGTCTTCAGCTTCTGCGAGTCGTCGACGTTGTTGAGCAGGCCGTAGTCGGCATTGTTGAGCAGTTCGCTCTCCTGTTTCTCCTTCACCGTTTCAATCAGCAGGCGGAGTTGCTCGCGCACCTGGTCGTAAGGATTGCTCAGCAGGTCAGAGACGCGGGTGTGTACATTGAGCACGGCGTTGATGCTGCTGAGCCGGTACTCGCGCGGCTCTTCCGAATATTCGACGTAAGTGGAGGCCAGGGTAGATTCATCCTCGTGGCCGCACGTGGACTCGATCGCCTTCTCTTCATCGACGCGATTGACGCGGAAGGTGCCGGCCTCAAGAGGCTTCCAATCCAGCAGGCGAACCAGCCAGCGCGGGGTTATTGCCCCATACTGCGGAGCGGTCTTGGTTACGTTTGCAAGTTGAAACGCTGCATTTTCGCCGAGAGAAGCACGTCCGACATTATCAGGCACTGTGGCCTCCTTACTGGATCAAGTAAACAAGATTGTAGTATCTGCAGCACACGGCTGCAATTGGAACAGGCGCGAATGCCTGGCTAGTACTTTCTTACTCTGCGATCCACGCGATCCGACCAGGCATGAATTCCGCCGGTAAGGTTCCAGACCTTGGTGAAGCCGGCCAGGTGAAGCAGTTGCACGGCCTTGGCGCCGCGCGGGCCCATCTTGCAAAGGACGATGATCTTTTGATTGGCGTCGAGTTCGTTGACGCGCTTGGGCAGCTCGGGAAGCGGAATGAGGTGACCGCCGATGTTGGAGGTCTCGTATTCGTCTTCATTGCGCACGTCCAGCAGAAAGAGGTTTTCACCGGTATCCAGTCTCTGCTTCAGCTCTTCCGCTTGAATCTCAGGTACGGGCATGATTGCTCTCCTCGAAACCAATTCGCTTTTCATCCCAAAACAGAAAACCCGCCTGCCAGGTCGTCTTCTGGCGGCGGGTACGATGAGGTGCTGGCTTGTACTGGTGCTTTAGCCTTGCAATTTCCTCACGCCAGAAGACGCGTGCATGGGACACATACACATGCAACAACAGATTGCGGCCTTCGTGGCGTTAGACTTCATGGACATTACGATAGCACTAATCCAATCCGGTGGCAACGGTACTTTGCCGCGGTCCGTTTTCGGACGGTGGCGAAGGGCCCCTGTTCCCGGCGCAGCGCGGTTCCGGTATTCTCGTTAGAACTTTTGTGCTGTGGAGGTACACATGGCTGACGATCAGCCCAACTTCGCAACCCGCCTTGTCCATGCCGGGGAGCGGCGCGGCCCGCTTGTAGGCCAGCCGGTTGCTACGCCCATCTATGCTTCTACCACGTTCACCTATGCCTCCATGGCGGAGGCCGATGCCGTGTTCGGAGGCGAGAAGCCGGGATACGTTTACACCCGCTACGCCAATCCCACGGTTTCGGCGATGGAGCAGGCAATCCTTGCAATCGAGGGCGGCGTTGCTGCCTGCGCGTATGCCTCTGGCATGGCTGCCCTTCACGCCGCGCTGTTGGCGTGCGAACTTTCTCCGGGCTCGACGATTCTCGCCTCGCGCGATCTTTATGGCGCCACGCTCGACCTTCTCGTACAGGTATTCGGGCAGTTCGATGTGAAGACCGTGACTGCGGACTTCTCTGACCTATCGGCCCTGGCAGCGAAGGCGGAAGAAGTGAAGCCGCGCGTGCTGGTTGCCGAGACCATCTCCAATCCATTGCTGAAGTTATGCGACATTGATGCCTGCGCGGCAATCGCGCGCACGCACCACGCAAGGCTGATTGTGGACAATACGTTTGCCAGTCCGTATCTCTGCCGTCCGCTGGAGCATGGCGCCGATTTCTCCGTTCACAGCGCTACCAAGTACATGAGCGGCCATGCCGACGCAATGGGCGGCGTGGTGATCGCCAGGGAGAGCTTCGATCAGGCGGCGCTGATCAGCATCATGAAGCTTGTCGGCGGCGTGCTGGGGCCGTGGGAGGCGCATGAGATACTGCGCGGCATCAAGACGCTCGGACTGCGCATCGAGCGCAGTTGCGCGAATGCTCATCGCATCGCCGAGCGACTCTCCACGCACCCGCGCGTCGCCCGCGTGTACTACCCTGGGCTGCCCGGGGCAGAGCTGCCGGAGACCTTGCAGCGCATCTTGCAGCCGCCCTATGCGGGGGCCATGATCTCGATCGTGCTGCAGGAAGATTCGCGCGAGGCGGCTTTCCGCTTCATGGATGCGCTGTGCCTCTGTGTGCGCGCCACCAGCCTGGGAGACATCTTCACCGGCGTACTGCATCCGGCGAGTTCGTCGCATCGCGAGATGTCTCCTGCGCGCCGGCGCCAGGCGGGCATCAGCGATGGCATGATCCGTATCTCCGTCGGCATCGAAGATGTAAACGATCTTCTGAAAGACATCGAGCAAGCGCTCGCGAAGTGAAGATTATTGCAAAGCCCCTCTTGCAATCACGATGAAGTTTCGGTAGAGTGACAATCCATGAAGCTGGTTATGCCAATGAGCGCCTGTTGTCACAGCATGTGTAGCTGCTGTGCGTGCGCTTGTGTTGGCATTCGGAAGTAAGTCGACCGCTTCTCAGGTTTCGACGAACCCACTGCCAACCGCAGTGGGTTTTGTGTGTTGGGCAACGAAACAGTGGCCCAAGTTGAGCGCGGGTGGCGAAGTGGCTAACGCGGCGGACTGCAAATCCGTTATTCATGGGTTCAACTCCCATCCCGCGCTCCAACAGTTCAAACCATGTTGAAGGCTGGATTCTGCATTCAACATCAAGGTCAAACTCCATGCTGCTTGATCTCTCGATGACCGGTACGCTCTTTTGTCCATGCACGTGTTGCATGTGTAGAAACGCGTCTTCTGGCATTGGGGGGCTGGGCCGAATGATCTAAGCCATAGCCGCATCTTTACTTAGCCCATCGCCAGACTTCCTGGTTGGTGGGCTTTTCCTTTTGCTGCCTAAACATTGATCGCTTCTCGAATCGAGCTGCCCGTAAGTAAGGAGAAAACGCGAATGGACCGGAACGGAATAAGAAGCCTATTAGTAGTGGTTGTGCTCGTTTTGTTTGTGAGCTCGTCGTTTGGTACAGACGGGTACTTCCTGACCGGCTATGGCGCGAAGCAGCAAGGGCGGGGTGGCGCCGGTGTAGCCTTGCCATCCGACAGCCTGGCCGCGGCAACCAATCCCGCCGGACTGATTCTGGTAGGCAACCGCTACGATCTCGGCGTCACGCTATTCCGTCCCATCCGCAGTTCGACAATTGTGGACAACACCTTGCCGCCCGGCTACCCCGATGCGAACGGAACTTACGACGGCAGCCGCGTGAAGGACTTCGTTCTTCCGGAGCTCGGCTATAACCATCTGGCCAGCCCCAGGCTCGCCTACGGAGTTGCCATCTTCGGCAATGGTGGGCTCAACACTTCTTACACCACGCCGATTCCCCTGCTTGGTAGCACCCGCGGCGGCGTCGATATCGAGCAGCTTTTTCTCTCCCCCAGCGTGGCCTACAAGGTGAACTCGCACAACTCTCTTGGAGTGGCCTTGAACATGGCTTATCAGCGCTTCTCGGCCGAGGGCCTGCAAAACTTCGCCTCCGCTACCACCTCCAACTCTCCGACGCAGGTGACCAACACCGGGCACTCGAATGCCTACGGGGCAGGCGTGCGTGTTGGCTGGCTCGGAGAACTGAATCACCTGGTCAACGTGGGACTCACCTACCAGACCAAGACCTACACCAGCAAGTTCGACCACTACGCTGGACTCTTCGCCGAGCAGGGTGGATTCGATATTCCTGCCAACTTCGCCGGCGGCATAGCACTCAAGGTACATCCAAAGGCGACGGTGCTCTTTGACGCCGAACGCATCTTGTATGGACAGGTGAAGTCCGTCGCAAACTCCGATGCGAACCAGGCCTTGCTGGGTTCTTCCAACGGCCCCGGCTTTGGATGGCATGACATTACGGCGGTCAAGATTGGCGCCGACATCAAGGTGAGTCCCGCACTGACCCTGCGGACGGGATACAACTATTCAGAACTGCCGTTCGACAAGAGCCAGGCGTTCTTCAACATCCTCGCGCCGGCCGTCGTGCAGCATCACCTTCACCTCGGTGCAACCTGGAGCAGCCAGAATGGGAAGGAAGTTACTGTGGCGTACGTGCATGCGTTTGAGAACACTGTGAACGGCGTCAACTCTATTCCGCCTACAGCAGGCGGAGGAAACGCAAATCTCCGCATGTACCAGAACTCGGTAACGCTAGCCTACGGGTGGGGTGGAAACAAGAAGTAGAGTGGCATGAATGCAGTCTGCGGAACGACGGGGGAATGAACAGTATGTCGGTATGGGGTTCAGACGCATGGCCATGGTACGTGGCAGGTCCTCTGATCGGACTCTTTGTGCCCGCTCTGTTGATTGCAGGCAACATGCTGTTTGGCTTTTCCAGCAACCTGCGTCATCTCTGCGCAATCTTGGCTCCGGGCAGGGTGGAGTTCTTCCGCTATGACTGGCGCCGGCAGGGCCTCTGGAATCTGGTCTTCATGCTGGGCACTCTTATCGGCGGTTTTCTGGCCGTTCACTGGGGCGCGCCGCACGATGTAGCGATCTCCGCACAGACCAAGAGTTCGCTTGCGCGGCTTGGCCTCCATGACTTTTCTGGCCTGGCTCCCGCGGAATTGTTTACCTGGCGCGTGCTGCTCACCCTCCGCGGCTTTGTCTCGGTGGTTGTGGGTGGCTTTCTGGTTGGCTTCGGGACGGCCTATGCCGGAGGCTGCACCTCCGGCCACGCCATCTCTGGACTGGCGGACTTTCAACTTCCGTCGTTGATTGCCGTCCTTGGCTTTTTCGCCGGCGGACTCGCGGCAACCTACTTCATTCTGCCGCTGCTCTTTTGAAAGGAGACGATGATGCCTCGGAAGCAACCGATCGACACCGAAGCGCCCGCTCCGCTGGAGCGCCGTCCAGCGTTGCTCGTGTATCTATTGCTTGGCATAGCCTTCGGAGTGGTGCTGACAAAGTCCGAGGTGCTCTCATGGTTTCGCATCCAGGAGATGTTCCGCTTTCAGTCGTTCCGTATGTACGGCATCATCGGTTCGGCCCTCGCAACCGCAGCTCTCTCCGTCGCGCTCATCAAGCGGCTGCACCTGAAGTCTGCCTCCGGTGAACTCATATCGATCCCGCCCAAGGTGCTTGGAAGCGGCATTCGCTATGCAGCGGGAGGGACGATCTTCGGACTGGGTTGGGCGCTCACGGGCGCTTGCCCCGGACCGCTCTTTGCGCTGGTTGGCGCGGGAGTCACCGTGATTCTGGCGGCGGTTCTCAGTGCTCTGTTTGGCACATGGTTCTACGGATGGTTGAGGCCGATACTTCCGCACTGAAGAACTGAGTTTGGAGATCGAATGTTGCCTGATGTCTCAATTCGCTGCTCTTGTTGTTGCGCATGCCTGTGTTCTTGCATGTGTGGCGGAGACGCATTTTCTGGCATTGGGAGGCTGGGCCGAATGATCTAAGGCCATAGCCGAAGCTGTAGCTTGAGCCCACCGCCAGAGTCCCTGGCCGGTGGGCTTTTTCATTCTTGTTGTCCTTTCCGAAGTCTTTGGAGGCTTTTGCAATGAGTTATCGATTGAACCGAAGTGTAATCACCCTGGCCGTTGTAGCGCTGCTGTTCGCATTCTCTGGCGCGGCCTTCGCGCAGGTATTCCGCGGTGCCATCAGCGGCACAGTCACAGATCAATCCGGTGCGGCTGTCTCTGCTGCGCAGGTTGAAGCTGTGGAGTCCTCGACCAATAGTTCCTATAAGGCGGTCAGCTCCAGCGCCGGCGAGTTTGCTTTCTCAAACCTGCCGCTGGGCAGCTACAACATCACGGTGAAGGCCGAGAGATTCAAGACCATCAAGGTTGACAAGGTTCAAGTAACAGCCGGCGTCACCTACACGCTCCCGGTCAAGTTGAGCGTTGCATCGGCCGCCGAAACAGTGGAGGTCACCGCCAGTGCGCTGGCGATTGACACCGTCACTGACAACCAGGCGACGGTGCTTGCCGAGACGGCAGTGGAGAACCTGCCCAACAACGGCCGCGACTTCACCCAGTTGGTTGGCCTCTCTACTGGCTTCGGCGGCCTGACCACCGGCGGTGGCGGATACTTGTTCACCATCAACGGCACCCGCTCCAACGACGTCAACTACGAGATCGAGGGAACCGACAACAACGACCTGTGGTGGAACATACCCGCCGTCAACCAAACCGGCGTGAACGGCATTGCCGGTGTATTGCTGCCGGTAGACGCAATTGAAAACTTCTCCTTCGTAACCTCAGGTTCCACGGCGCTGGGACGCAATCCGGGTGGGACGGCCAACCTGACCATCCGCTCCGGTGGCAACCAACTGCACGGCACGGCGTACTACTTCAACCATAACGAGCTCTTCCAGGCGCACAATCCGTTTGCGGACAACGTGCCAAAGACGCGCAACCAGCATCTTGGCTTCTCACTGGGTGGCTCTTTGAAGAAAGACAAGTCGTTCTTCTTCGTCGCCGGTGAAAAGCAGTGGTTCACGCTCGGCGCGGGCGCGCAAGCCGGTGTGGAGCCTTCCACCGCTTTCCAGACCCTGGCTTACGCACAGCTGGACAAGTACCACGTGGCGCACAATGCCGTGGCGGCCAACCTGCTCAACGGCAACGGCACGCTCTCCGGCCTGTGGCCATCCAGTGCGTTGACCGGGCCTGCCACCGACTCGGGCAACTACCAGTCTTCCGGCAACGTGACCGGCTACAGCTACAACACCATCGTCAAGTTGGACGAAAACCTCACCTCGAAGGATCATCTCTCCGTCAACTGGTTTGCCGGCGAGGGCACGCAGTCGGCGCCCAGCGGCTCTGCGCTTCCCTGGTACTTTGAAGGCGCACCGATCCACGTGCAGAACTACTCGGTGGTTTACAACCGCGTACTCTCGCCCTCCATCACCAATCAACTTGCGGCCGGCGTCAGCTACTTCCACCAGACTTTCGCCGATGCCAATACCAGCTTCAATCCCAGCGGGCTGGGGCTGGATACCGGCTCCGCTCTCCCCGGCGCGCCCTACATCAAGATTGGCCCGACCTCATCCAGCGGCGGACTGTTCGCCGGCAGCGGCAGCGGCTTTGATCCCATCGGCGTTACGAATCCTTCCGGACGCACCGATGCCACCGGTCATCTGGACGACGACCTGAACTGGACGATTGGTTCACACCAGTTGCACTTTGGCGGTGAGTACCGCCGCGAGCAGGTTTACGAGTTCTACCAGACCAATGGACGCGGCAAGCTCTACTTCGACGGCTCGCAAGGGCCATGGAGCGCGGACAAGAGCGTGGACGCCGACGTCGCCTACCTCGCCGACTTCCTCGCCGGGCTGCCCAATCCGAACTACTCCAGCATCCTGCGCGGCGACCCCACGCGCACGGTCTTCATCAACACCTTCGCCGCCTATGCCCAGGATGCCTGGAAAGTGCGACCGCGCCTGAGCGTGAACTATGGCATCCGCTATGACTATGAGGGCGTGCCCTTCACCGGCAAGCAGGATCTTTCCGTCTTCGATCCGGCGCTGAAGACGGGCCTCGCAGTGGTGGGCAAAGACGTAAGCAAGCTCTACAACAACTACCTGGGGGCTTTCAGCCCGCGCCTAGGCGCTGCCTATCAACTCAATGATAAGACCGTGGTGCATGCCGGCTATGGTCTCTACTACGATTCCATCTACCTGCGAGAGCTGTTGCAGAACTCCTGGCTGACCAATGGCGGCGTCTTCGGTCCGCAGTTCAACCCGGCAGGATCTAACCAGGTGGCCCTCGCATCGGCAATTGGCGGTACCCTCACGGCTGGCTCGCCGGTCTATCAGAGCCAGGCACAAGCACTGGCCGGGCAGGGAACGGTGGCCATCTCCACCTTCGATCACAACTTCCGCCCGGCCTACACCCAGACCTTCGACCTGAACGTGCAGCACAGCTTCTTGCAGAACGTGCTGGCGCAGATTGGCTACGTGGGAACCAAGGGTACGCACCTGACCGGCATCTTTGACATCAACCAGGGCGCTCCGGGCAGCGATCAAATCTCCGCGGCCGCTCTGCAGCAGTCGCGCCCGTACTACAGTAAGTTCCCCAACTTCGGAGTCATCAATGAGCTGCGCAGCAACCTGGGCTCGAACTACAACTCGCTCCAGGCCACGCTGAAGCTCATCAACTTCCATGGACTGAGCGGCCAAGCCGGTTACACCTGGTCGCACGCACTGGACTATGAAACCGGCTTGCTTCCCTACCTGCCTCAGAGCTCACTGAACGAGCGCGCCGAGTACGGCAACTCCGACTACGACGTGCGCCACGCACTCTCCGGTTACCTGAACTACAAGGTGCCCAACTTTGGAGGACCGAAGCTGCTGGCCAGGGGCTGGGAATTTGACAGCGGCTTCACCTTCCACGGTGGCGTGCCGTTCACGGTGGGCTCCAGTACTGGCGACACCAGCGGTACGGGCGAGGGCAATGACCGTGCCCAGCAGGTGAGCAATCCGTTTGCCGGTGTCAGCCATTCCATCGTGAACGGCAGCGGCGGTAAGTACGTGCAGTGGTTCAGCGGCTCCGCCTTTCAGGACCCGACTGCGGGCACCTATGCCACGACCCGTCGCAACCAGTACAACAACCCCGGCTACTACAACTTTGATCTGGCGATTGTGAAGAACACAGCGATCACCGAGCGGGTGAGCGCCCAGCTTCGCGCCGACATATTCAATCTGTTCAACCACACCAACCTCTCTCCGCTGGCGCTGCTTGCTAACGCGGGCGAGGGTGGAACGATCAACTCGACGATTGGCGCCGCGATCGGCAACCCGGGGATCGGCCCCGGTGAGCCGCGCAACGCGCAGATCTCCGTCCGGTTGAGTTTCTAGGCTGAAGCCGGCTCCGGCTCCGGTTCCGGCCTTGCGGCGCGCGCGTGCCTCCTCCTCCGGCGCGCGCGCCTTTTTCTCTGTATGTCACCTAGAAAGAAGCCGCGATGCATGCCGAGGGAATTGACCTTGGCCTGCAGCCTGGCTTCGTGGGATAACTGAAGCATGACGCCATGGAATAGATTGAAATCGGATGGGCTGCACGTGCTCGACGGAGCAATGGCTACCGAACTCGAGTTGCGCGGCTGCGACATCTCCGGGCCACTCTGGTCGGCGCAGGTGCTGGCCGACTCGCCGGACAGCATTGAAGCGGTGCATGACAGCTATCTTGAGGCCGGTGCCGACTGCATCCTCACCGCCAGCTATCAGGTCTCCTTCGAGGGCTATCGCGAACTCGGCCTCGCGCCTGAGAGCGCCGCCGAGGCCCTGCGGAAATCCGTTCGCCTGGCTGAGTCCTCGCGCGATCGCTATCGCCTGCGTTCCCGCCGTCCGGTGTGGATCGCGGCCTCGCTCGGTCCCTACGGAGCCTCACTTCACAACGGCGCCGAATACCACGGCAACTATGATTGCAGTTTTGAAACGCTCGTCAGCTTCCACGCCAGGCGCCTGGCTGTTCTCAGCGAAACCACCGCCGACCTGGCTGCCTTTGAGACGATCCCCTCTCTCGAAGAGGCGCGAGCCATTGTGATTGCATTGCGAGGATTTCCGGAGATCGCCGCGTGGTTGTCATTCACTTGCCATGACGAACTGCACGTTGCGCACGGAGAGCCATTGGCCGCCTGCGGAAGCCTGTTGCAGCCCGAGCCTCAGGTTGTCGCCGCCGGCATTAACTGCACCGCGCCGGAGTTGGTTTCCTCGCTCATACGCAGCCTGCGACGCACGTTTACGCGGCCCATCGTCGCCTACCCGAACTCCGGCGAGCTTTGGGACGCCGAGCACCGTTGCTGGCATGGTCAATCAAGCATCGGCGAGTATGGAGAGCTGGCCCGCAAGTGGGCCGATGCCGGAGCCGACTGGATCGGCGGTTGCTGCCGCACTGGCCCGAAGCACATCAAGACCCTCCGCGAGGCGTTGCAGCAAATCGAAGAGGTGAAGGGAAGCCAGACCTTGCCGTGAGCACTCAGGTGAAATCGCTAAATTGGGCGCTGGGGTTCGCCGTCGTCCTAAAGTGTGTCGATGGGGCCTGATTTGAAAGCTGGAAGGAGCTGGCGTGAGCAGATATCAGCAGGGAAGTCTATTCAAAGCAAAGAGGAAAAGTCGGCCTGACGTATGGGTATTCCGATGGTACGACTACTCCACTGGAAAGAGAATCTATAAGAAGCAGAACATCGGAACGGTAGGCCGACTTCGAACTCGGCGCGATGCTGAAAGAGCGGTTGTGGCGCTTCGCGGTTCGATCAACGTTGACGTGGGCACCCCGCAAACAGTGTGTGATCTCGATGCTCACTATCGAGCGCATGAGCTGACATCAGGAAGGAAGTCGTTCTCGACAACCGAAAACCATCGACTTCTATTCAAGCGATATATCGAACCGCGATGGGGACATTTCCGGCTGAGCGCCGTTCGCACAGTGGAAGTTGAGGAATGGCTCTATTCTCTTCCATTGGCGCCAGCCTCGAAGGCGAAACTGAAGTGCGTTCTGTCGGTGCTATACAACCATGCGATCCGCTATGAATGGTTGACGTTTAATCCCATCAGTAGAGTGCGAACTTCCCAGAGGCGGCTCCGCGACAAAGATGTTCTCGCCCCCGACGAGTTTCAGAAGTTGGTGCGGCATCTCTCTGTCCGTGATCGCGCTATGGTCTTGCTGATCGGCAGCACGGGGCTCCGTCGATCGGAGATGATCGCGCTGACATGGGCCGACCTGAATCTGCGAACCATGGAGGTGAACATTCTGAGATCCTGTGTTCGAAACCGAATCGGAACGACGAAAACAGAGTCATCCCGCCGTCCCGTGCCCCTCCATCCACTCGTGCTCAGAGCCCTCCTTGAATGGAGAAAGCAATCGCGGTTTGCAGGCGAACTGGATTTTCTGTTCCCCTCCGCCCGGCACAAAGGAAAGAGGCCACTCAGTCCGGACAGCATTTTGGAGAAGAGCATTCGACCTGCGCTGGCCAAAGAGGGCGTCGTTGGCAAAAGAATTGGCTGGCATAGTTTTCGTCATTCACTGGCGACGAACCTGAGATCACTCGGTATTGACATTAAGGTGGCCCAGGAGTTGCTGCGCCATTCCAGTTGTCGCACCACGCTGGATATTTACACTCGCGCGGTTGATCAGCAAAAGCGTGCAGCGAATTTAAGAGTGGTGGAATTGATGCTGCCGCTGGAGACGAAAAGGTTCAGCACCCTTCAGCACCCTCGCCGCAAGAGATGGCACCGCAGAGTCGCTCGGAAACGTTTCTGAATAAAGGGTTTGTTGGTGGACCTGGTCGGGTTCGAACCGACGACCTCTTCCATGCCATGGAAGCGCGCTCCCAGCTGCGCCACAGGCCCACTCTGGTTGGGATCGCAATTGCTTGCGACTCATCCATTCTCACTTAGTGAGGGCTGCTAAGTCAAATTGGAGAAATCGCCTCGTGTTTACTGGCTCGGAAGCAGTTTTCCTCGTTGGGGA
>Ga0181534_10000394_pt1 | contig 30700 bp, 29 predicted proteins | sample PEATcosm2014_Bin_37_FD_119758 | JGI IMG/M metagenome (GOLD analysis project Ga0181534, IMG submission 119758) | Peatland microbial communities from MTU Mesocosm Facility, Houghton, MI, USA - PEATcosm2014_Bin17_10_metaG | ecosystem: Environmental > Terrestrial > Soil > Wetlands > Peat | place...
GAACCCATGGAGTTCGACTCGCGAGAGGTCTCCATCTTTGGGCGCGTCATCTCGGTACTGCGTCACTACTAGCCCCGGACGCGACCCTGACGCGTCCTCGTAGGTGACTAGCGCGGGGTCTTGGTCTCGGTAGCCCGAGTGACGCGGTGACGTAACGGAACCAAGGACCGACGGTTGTGGGGGTCGAAGGTGCCCCAGATTCCTTTGGGTAGCCAGAGGGTAATCGTCACCGCGACGGCCCCCAGAATAATGAGGTACCACGCCCCGTACGCGGCGAGCCACTGCTGGAGTGCGAAAAAGACGATGGCCCCGACAATGGGACCCTCGAACGTGCCGATCCCGCCGACCAGCACCATGAAGATCATGAAGGCCGAATACTGAACGGAGAACGTCGAGTCGGGCTGCACCTCGAGGTTCGCCAAGATCAGCAGGGCGCCGGCCCCGCCGCAGATGGCGGCCGCGATCACGTAGACGACTCGCTTGGTGCGCGGCACGTTGACGCCCGTGGCCACGGCGGCGCGCTCGTCGTCGCGAATCGCCACCAGCGCCATCCCCAAACGACTGCGCAGCACCAGCGCGCACACGACCAGGCTGGCGACGGCGATCGCCAGACCAATCCAGTAGGTCACGTCATCGACGGTCATCGGGCGATAACCGTTCAGATCGTTGAGCGAGGCGCCGGCTCCCCCACCGAGCGTCTCGACCTGGGCGACGACCAGCAGGCAGACGTCGGCAATGACCCAGGTGCCGATGGCGAAGAAACTGCCTCGGAGGCGAAAGGCGAGGAACGAGATGGGTACGCTGACCGCGCCGGCGAAGGCGATGGCGATCGGCACTCCCCACCACGCCAGCACGCCGTGCAGCGACAGGTAGAGCACGGCGTACGAGCTGAGTCCGAGGAAGGCCTGCTGGCCGATGCTGACCATGCCGCCGTATCCCGCCAGAAGATTCCAGCCGATCGCCAAGATCAACAGGGAGAAGAACTGGGTAAGTCGGTTAATCGTGGACTCGCCGATGAAGGCCGGCAGCCACGCCAACACGACGACGAGGACGCCGCTGACGCCGAGCGCGCTGAGTGAGCCTCGCGAGTATCTCGTCACGAGCGGGGTCGTGGTGGAGCGCGTCGCTCTCATGAGTCCGCGTACCTCGACGCGATAATGCCCTGAGGTCGATAGGCCAGGATGGCCAGGAAGACCAGGTGCCCGGCGAGGATGCCGTCAGCGGGGTTGATCTGACTGCCAATGGTCTGGGAGACCCCGAGGATCAAGCCCCCGAGCAAGGTCCCCCACAGATTGCCCAAACCGCCGATGATCACCGACTCGAAGGCGAAGATCAGATCGTTGGATCCCGAGGTCGGTGTAAAGGACGTGCGCATCGCGAGAAAGAGTCCTCCGATCGCCACCGAGGCGAGGGCGATGGCGGTCGCGAGGGCCCGCACGCGTCGCTGGTTGACGCCGCTGAGCGCCGCGGCGCGGCGGTTGTCGGCCGTCGCGCGCATCATTCGTCCCGTGCGCGAGCGCGACAAGAACAGCTGGAGTCCGCCGATCAACGCCACGGCGATGACGAAGACGATGACGTCCAGGCGGCCCAAATAGATGGAGTTGTTGATCCGCCAGCTGTCGTAGGACAGCGAGCCCACAAAGAGGCTCTCGTTATTGGCTCCGAAGGACTGCTGGAGCACGTTCTCGATCAGAATGGAAAGACCGAAGGTGACCAGCAGCGGGGAGAGCGAGCTGCCGATCAGGGCCCGGTCGAGCAGGAACCGTTGGAGCAAGAATCCCACCACCGCGGCCGCGGGGATCACCGCCGCGAAGGTCCACAGGGGTGTACCTCCGGCGTGTTCGACGAGGACGTACGCCGCGTACGCGCTCAGCACCGCGAAATCGCCGTGGGCCAGATTCACGAATCGCATCACGCCGAACATGAGCGACAACCCGCACGAAAACATGGCGTAGAGTCCGCCGAGGAGTAGTCCCTGAATGACGGCGTTGACCCAGATCACGACGGGACCTCGCCCTCGTCGGTGACGACCGTGCGGCGGCCGAAGTACGCGTCCAGCACCTGGGACTGGGTGAGATTCTCGGGCGTCCCGGTCAGGGCGACGCGACCCTCCAAGAGGCACAACACGTGGTCGGCGATGCCGAGCGCCTCGGTGAGGTCTTGCTCGACCAGCAACAAAGTGGTCCCTCCCTCGGCGACTTGGCGTAAGGCCACGTAGAGGTCCCGAACGATCACCGGCGCCAGACCGAGGCTCACCTCGTCGAGCAGGAGAAGCGACGGGTTCGACATTAACGATCGCCCGATGGCGACCGCCTGTTGCTCGCCCCCCGAGAGCAACGCCGCTCGGGTGCGGCGACGCTTCTTAATGAAGGGGAACACGTCGTAGACGGTGTCGAGATTCCAGGGACCGGGCCGACGGCTCGCGCCGCCCACGAGAAGGTTCTCCTCGGTCGTGAGGGTCCCGAATACGTGGCGACCCTCGGGCACGAGGGAGATACCGAGCCGGACCCGTCGATACGGTTCCAGGCTCGTCACGTCCGCCCCGTCGAAGTACACGCTGCCCTGGGACGGCGTGAGTTCGCCCGAGACGAGCGACAGCAGCGTCGACTTACCGGCGCCGTTCGCCCCGATGACGGCGAGGATCTCGCCGATCTCGAGGGAGAGGCTCAGCTCGTCGAGCGCCTGGAGGTGACCGTAGTGCGCCGTCACCGCGTCCAGGCGCAGCAGCGTCATGCGCCCTCGTTGGTGAAGGCGGGACTGCCGAAGTAGCTCTCGATAACGGCCGGGTGTTCCAGGACGTCGCCCGGCAAGCCTTCGGCGATGAGCGCACCACCGTAGAGACAGAGGACCCGATCGGCCGTGGCGATCAGCGCGCGAACGACGTGCTCGACCCAGAGAAACGCGGTGCCCTCCGAGCGCAGGTCGTTCACGATGTCAATCAGCTCGTTGACCTCCAGGGCGCTGAGGCCCCCGGCCACCTCGTCGAGCAGGATGATCGAGGGACGAAGCGCGACGGCGCGGGCCAGTTCCAAACGCTTGCGGTCCAAAAGACGTAGGTCGCCCCCGAGGACGTTGGTCAGGTTCGAGAGCCCACAGCGCTCGACCGCGGCGGTGGCTAACTCGTAGGCCTCGGTCCTCGATACGCGCCGGGACTGTTGCACGGCCAGCAACGCGTGTTCGAACACGGTCAAGCCGCCGAAGGTCCGAGGAACCTGGTACGTGCGCCCGATGCCCACGCGGGCTCGCTGGGAGGGGCCCACCCGGGTCAGGTCGCGACCGTTTAAACGCACCGTGCCGGCGTCCAGCCGCACGTCGCCCGAGAGCAGGCCGAGCATCGTGGTCTTGCCCGCGCCGTTGGGTCCGATGAGTCCCACGACGGAGCCCGCGGGCACCACAAAACTGATCCCGTCGGCGATGACGAGGCTGCCGATGCGCTTGACGAGATTCTCGGCCTCAAAGAGGATCGAGTCACCGTTCATGAAGGTCAAGAGGCTTTTATGACCTCCGGCGTGCTGGCAGTAGGAATGTTGGTGTGCCCACTGTTGGTCACGATGACCAGGTCGTAGCCGGACTGCGCCGACGACGACGAGCGCCACTGTCCTCCGACCAGGGGGGTCTTGGTGACGTTGGGCACCGGCCCCTTGCTCCAGTCCAGCGGACCGACGATGGTATTGAGCTTCAAGGTGGAGAGGGTCTTGACGAAGGCCGAACTGTCGCCGACGACCTTGGCCTTCTTCAACGTGGCGATCGCCACCTCGAAGAGGGCGTGCACGAAGCCGATCGGCTGGGTCCACTGCTGCTTCGTGACGGACTCGTAGCGGCCCGCGATTTGGGCGCACGACTGCTTGGTCAGGGAGCTCGTAAAGGGGTGCGTCGGGCCCCACCAGTATTCCGTGCTGATGTTCTCCGCCAGCGAACCGAGGGCTTGAGCCGCGCTCGGAAAGAGCATGGCCTTGGCGATCGTGGCCACCTTCGGTTGGTAACCCTGCTGGGCCGCCTGCTGGTAGAAGGTCGTGAAGTCGGGAGGAATCGGCACACCGGTGAGGATGTCGCAGTTGTTGCTCTTAAAGAGCGTGATCTGCGCGGTGAAGTCGGTGGTGCCGTCGGGGTAGAGACCACTGGGCGTCACGCTGTAGCCGGGCAACGTTTTGATGAAGGCCGGAAAGCCCGTCGCGGTCGCGGCGAAGGCCTGACCGTCACTGTCGTTCGGCCACAGTCCGCCGATGTTCTTGTCGGTCGGGACGGCCTCCCATATGTCGGAGTAGACGGCTTCGATGTCCTCGAGGCCCCAGAAGAAGTGGTACGTCCACTTGTAGACCGTCTTGGGTGAGGCGCCGCGACCGAAGAACCACGACTGCCACGGCGCGACGGTGCTGATGCACGGCACGCGGTTGGTCTCGCAGGCGTCCGATACCGGGTTGGTGGTGTCCGGGGTGGAGGAGACGAGCATGATGTCGACCTTGTCGTTCTTGATCAGGTCGTCGGCCACCGCCGCGGCCGTGGCGTCGGTTGACTGGCTGTCCTTCACGATCACTTCAATCGGGTGTATCACGCCATCAATCTCCACGCCCCGGGCGAGGATTGTCTTCAGTGCACCGATCACGAACGCGTCGGCGGCGCCGAAGGCGGCCAACGGTCCCGTTTCCGGCGAGACGTACCCGAACTTGATGGTGCGGCCCTTCTTCTTCATGAACGGATCCACGCGGCGTGTGGCCAGAGCCCCACCCACGGGTACCGTCATTGCCGCGAGCCCGGTCAGGAGCGACCGCCGCGTTATCGGCGTGTGCGCGAGTCCGGTGCCGTGCTCGGCCGCCGACTCGTCATCACTCGTCGCTGAATTGAACTCAATGTCCATTGCTCCCCCTGTCAATCGACTTTGTTCGCAGCGCGCACGCACGTGTGCTCTGCGTACATACGATGGCAGGTTTCTCGCCACTCGTCAAGTGTCTCGCGAGAGGACAACCGAAACCGAGGAGCCCCTACTCGATCGGATCGAGCACGAAGTCGAAAAACGTGGCGCCCGTGGAGAAATCGACGGCCAGAGAGTCGCGCACGCCAAAGACCGCGTCCGACCCGAGGTGGGGCGACGCGGCGTCAAACACGTGGGTGATCACGGTCTTGTAGCCGGGGTGCGACACCATGAAGTGAGTATGTGCCGGTCGCCACGACGCTCGGCCGGCCGCGCGCAGCATCGTGCCAACCGGCCCGTCGGTCGGGATCTGATAGTCCACGGGCACCGTCGAGCGCACCTCGAACTTCCCGTCGTCGCCGGTGCGAAAGAGACCGCGATGGCTCATCGGCGCGATGGTCGGGTCTTGGACGTCGTAGAGTCCCTCGGGCGTCACCTGCCACACCTCGAGTATCGCGCCCGACAGCGGCTCGCCGCGCGCCGAACGCACCACGCCAGAAATGACCACCGGGTCGCCCCCCGCATCCTCGGCCGCGATCGACTCGCCCATCGCGCGCTCGGGCGCGTTCGCTACGTAGAAGGGACCAAGGACGGTGGGCTCGGTCGCGCCGTCCGACGAGTGTTGATTCACCATCTCGACCAGCATCGAGACGCCCAGGGTGTCCGAGAGCAGGATGAACTCTTGGCGACGATCGTCACACTTCTGTCCGGTGGCCGTGAGGAACTCAATTCCCGTCATCCACTCCTCACGGGTGAGACCGGTCTCGACGACGAACGCGTGCAGGTGGGACACCAGTGATCGCAGAACCTCGGTGAGTCGCGGATCCGCCGTCTCGTCGAAGCTCTCGAGCACGTCGCAGAGGTGTTGATCGATGCTCATGGCCGGACTCATCGGGGTTCCTTTCCCTCGGGGTTGGATGAAGCGAACAGCGAAGCGTCGGGCGGCGCGCCCTCGAAGGCGGCCCGAAGGAAGTCGCGTGCCTGGAGTTCACTTAGGGGTCGTACGTTGTTTTTCGACGCGGCCACGATCGGCGGTACGGCCCGTTCAATGCCGTCTTCGGGCATGCCGATGTCGGCCAGGCTCTGGGGGACGTTGATGCGCCGGGCCAGTTCGAACACCGCGGTCGCCGCGTCCCCACCCAGCACCTCGCTGAGTCGCGCGTACGCCTCGGTGATGGCGGGCCTATTGAACGCGAGGGCGTAGGGCAGCACGACCGCGTTCATCTGACCGTGATCCAGATTGAAGAGGCCCCCCAACACGTGGTTGGTTCGGTGGTGCAGATCGGTGCCGGCGACCGCGAGCGTCGCGCCCGCCAGGTAGGCGCCGTAGAGCACGCGCGTGCGCTCCTCGATGTTGTGGGGAGACGCGCACATCAGGGGGACGTGAGTGGAGAGAACTCGCACGGCCTCGAGCGCGAGCGTCGCGGTCACGGGATTCGTACCGAGCGCGTAGAGGCCTTCGGCCGCGTGCGCGAGGGCGTTCATGGCGCTGGGCCCGGCGATCTCGACCGGCAGTCCGAGGGTGAGCTCGGGGTCGTAGATAACGGTCGCGGGAAGCGCGCGAAGGTCGCGACCCGTTTTCTTTTCTCCGCCCTCGCTCATTCCCCAGATCGGCGTCAGTTCCGACCCGGCGTACGTCGTGGGCACGCACAGCTGGGGTGTACCGAGTTCCAGCGCGACGGCTTTGGAGAAACCGGTCGCCGAGCCGCCCCCCACGCTGACCGTGGCGTCGATCGAGAGCTCGCGAGCCATCGACGTGGCGGCGAGGGCCTTCTCCCTCGGCACGTGTTGGACGATGTCGGTGAAACTGGCCACGAACGCGTCGCCCAACAACTCACGAAACTCGTCGAGTCGCTGCTGGTCGTGGGGGTCGGCGATCAACAGCACGCGCGACGCGCCCAGGTGGCGCACCTCGCGGGCGACCTCGACTCGTTTTCCCGCCCCAAAGACGACGCGTCCGGGCAGCGCGTCGTAGTCAAAGGACATCACCGCGGACACTCCCTCGTCGGAACTACCTCACGTCGCACGCGGGTACCACGGTGGAATATTCGCGTCAACGTTCAGCCAGACTGACTTGGCCTCGGTGTACTCGTGCATGGCGTCAAAGCCCATCTCGCGTCCGTACCCCGACGAGCGCACGCCGCCGAAGGGCGAGGCCGGGTGCACCCTCTTGTAGCAGTTGATCCACACCATCCCGCTGCGCAGCGCTCCCGCCACCCGATGCGCCCTCGCCAGATCACTCGTCCACAGCCCCGCGCCGAGGCCGTAGTCGGTGGAGTTGGCAACGGCGAGGGCGTCCGCTTCGTCACGAAACGCGGACACCGTCACGAAGGGACCGAACACCTCTTCTTGACACACGCGCGAGTCGGGGCTGGCCCGCACCACGGTGGGCTCGACGTAGTAACCGGCCTTCAGTTCGGGAGCCGTGGGGGCGGCTCCCCCGGTCAGAATCTCACCACCCTCTTCGACCGCGACGTCGACGTAGGCGAGGACCCGATCACGGTGAAGGGCCGAGGTGAGGGGACCCATTTCGGTGTCGGGCGACAGGGGGTCGCCGAGCCTGATCGTCGAGGCCAAGGCGACGAAACGCTCGACGAACTCGTCCACGACGCCTTCCTGCACGATGAGGCGCGAACCAGCGATGCAGGCCTGACCCTGGTTGTGAAAGATCGCGAAGGCTGAACCATTCACCGCCGCGGCGACATTGGCGTCATCAAAGATGATGTTGGCGCCCTTGCCACCCAGTTCCAACTGCAGCCGCTTGAGGTTGCCGGCCGAGGCCTCGACGATGCTGCGTCCGATGCGGGTCGAGCCCGTGAAACTGATCTTGCCCACGCCGGGGTGGGCCGCCAGGTGAGCGCCAGCGCGCGCGCCAAATCCCGGTACCACGTTGACCACGCCGGGAGAGATACCCACCTCGTCGAACAACTCACAGAGTCGCAGCGTGCTGAGGGGCACCAACTCCGAGGGTTTCATCACGACGGTGTTACCGGCCGCGAGAGCCGGCCCCAACTTCCAGCCACAAAACATCAGCGGAAAGTTCCAGGGAACGATCTGACCCACGACGCCGATGGGCTCGCGGAGCACGTAGTTAAGAAAGCCCGCGTCGACCGGAGGCAGGTTTCCTTCGTACTTGTCGGCCATACCTCCGAAGTAGCGAAACGTGGCCGCGGCGCGCGGCACGTCGAGCAGCGAGGTGTCGTGGATCGGATGGCCGGTGTCGAGGGACTCGAGTCGCGCAAACTCATCGGCGTGCGCCTCGAGGGCGTCGGCCAGGCGAAGCAGTCGACGTCCACGCTCGCTGGCGGCCAGTGACGACCAGGCGGGGAACGCCCGCGCCGCGGCCTCGACCGCGCGATCGACGTCGCCTTCACCCGCCTCGGCCACCGTCGCCAGTAACGACCCGTCGTGGGGATTGAGAACCTCGAGCGTCGCCCCATCGAGCGCCTCAGTAAACTCCCCGTCGACGAAGAGCCCCCGGTGCAGCACCACTTAGAACTTCACGGGAACATTCGCCAACTCGCCGCGGGCAATCATCCCGGGCAACGCGGACGAGTTGTTCTCCCACACCAGCAGCATCGAGCGCTTGGCGGAGTATCCCTGGTGTCGAATGTCGGCCGGCATGGCCGCGCAGTCGCCGGCCTTCATGACCACGTTGGCGCGCGGTCGACCGCTCTCACGGTCCGCCACCTCCCAGACGATCTCGTCCGACAGCTGCAAGAACCACTCGACGCGGTCGTTGCCGTGAATGATGGGCAAGATGAACTCCTCGGTCGTCGGACAGTACAAGCTGTCCTGGCACACCGAGACGACGGAGGGATTCCAGGTCACGTCGCTGCGCGAGAGGTACTTAAAGAGGCTGAAGGCCGACACCTCCTTTTCGTACCCCGGCTCCACCACCACCTCGGGCTCGCTCTGGTCGACGTCGGCAAACATCCGATTCACGGTGTAACCCGACTCGTCCGAACGCAGCGGCTCATCATCGGGGAGCCCCACCATTCGCTTCGCCGTCACCCTCGTCCTCGTGACCGCGTCAAAGTTGTTGCCGTCCTTGTCGCCGTAGGCCGAGCCCGTTTCCTGGGGCGCCGCGAAGGGATCGAAGGACTGATTGACCCAGTCGCCCAGCATCGCCTCGAACGTGGCCTTGATCTCGTCGTGGGGGAAGTTCTCGCTGTGATCGATCTCCGCCTTGCGGTAGTCCTCGTTAAAGCGACCAGCAAAGAGGTCGACGTCACCGTAGTGGTTGAGGGTCCCAATCACCGAGTCAAAGTTCACCGTGCCGTAAAAGAAGTCCCAGGCGATGTCGCGCATGAGGGCCTTGAGGAAGGGCTCCACCGCCATCACGTGCCGACCCGTCGGCCACTCGATGTGGGCGAAGTGCTCGTCTCGTTTGAACGTGAACTCGCCGAGTGAGTATGAGCGATAGCCGTGTTCGTTGGGTGCGGTCTCGCGCACCCCCTGCTCTTTTGATGTCGTCATATGTTCCTCACTTTCCTTTAGCGCGTCTGACAGATGGTCGACCAACGTTCCACGGTGTCAGGACCCTGGATGGTCTGAAGGAGTACCAACGAGGCGTCGCTCGCGCTCATCCGGTAGCACCGATTCGCGGGAAGCAGAGCCATGTGTCCCCGAGTGGCCACGATCCGACCCATCTTCTTGCCCGACGGTTCCCCGTCGAGGGCCACCGATCCGGTACTCCCCTCCTCGGCGGTGACCGAGTCCGGGTCGAGGAGGTCGATGGTGACCTTGCCGTCCATCACGAGGGCGAACTCGTCGTGCGCCGCGATTCGCCAGGGTGACTCCCCTTCGGCTCGGATCGCCTCGATCACGTACTGCATGTTTTTCGCCACCGCGACCTTCTCCCACGGCTGGGACCGATTGGCCACGTCGAAGATGTTCGAAAAGACGTAGTTTTGAGGCGAGTCGTTAATAACCTCGACGCCACCTTTTTCGTAGTTCGTCAATGAACCAAAGACGGTTTTGTATTCCGGCATCCAGACCCCCTGTTCCACAAAACGAGTAGGATGTTCGTTATGCGAACATCTGTTCACTGTCGCCTCAATATAGCACTCTGACAAAGGAGTTCTGGTGGAAACTCGGAGCCGGGATTTTGTGCAATCGCTCGAACGCGGTTTGGTCGTCATCCGTTCTTTCGGGGAGGACTCGTCGCGCCAAACCCTGAGTGACGTCGCGCGACGTACCGGGTACAGCCGGGCGGCGTGTCGGCGACTGCTGCACACCCTCCAAGAACTGAACTACGTCGGGGTGGACGGTCGCGACTTCTATCTCTTGCCGCACATTCTGGACATCGGCTACTCCTACCTCTCCTCGTTACCGTTTCGACGCATCGTGGAGCCCTTCGTCGAGGAGCTCAGCAGTGAGGTCAACGAGTCGGTGTCCGTCTCGGTGCTGGACGGCGGAGAGGTGGTCTACGTCAGCCGCGTGGCCACGTCGAGAATCATGACCGTCTCGATCAGCGTGGGCAACCGGTTGCCGGCCTATTGCACGTCGATGGGCCGGGTTCTCCTCGCCTCCATGCCCCTCGAGGAGCAACGACGCCAGCTGGCCCACACGCCCCTGACGGCCTTTACGAAGTTCACCCTGACCGACGAGAAATCGATTCTGGCCGAGCTCGTGAAGGTGGCCAAGCAAGGCTGGGCGGTCAACGACCAAGAACTCGAGGAGGGGCTCCGTTCGATAGCCGCGCCGATCGTCGACTCCTCGGGACGCACGGTGGCCGCCATGAACATCTCGACTCACGTCGGACGGACGAATCGGCGAGAGCTGCGCGAAAAAATGGTACCCGCCCTGCTCGCGACGACCGAGCGCGTGAACGCGCTGCTGACCAAGCGCTAGCCGCGGCCCGTCGTGCCCGGAAAAAATGTTCGCAGGGAGAACAGTCGTTCGGATAACCTGTCGGTGGCCTGGGACGGGAGAGGGTGTGGCTGAGTTCTTATCGTTGGAGTCCGCGATCGCCGCCCACGTGCACGACGGCGATATGGTCGCGCTCGAGGGTTTTACCCATCTCATTCCCTTCGCGGCCGGCCACGAGATCATTCGCCAAGGACGCCGCGACCTCACGCTGGTGCGACTCACGCCCGATCTCATTTGCGACCAGCTCATTGGCGCGGGATGTGCGCGCAAGCTGGTCTTCTCCTGGGGCGGCAACCCCGGTGTCGGTTCCCTGCACCGCTTCCGCGACGCCGTGGAGAATGAGTGGCCGCGCGCCCTGGAACTCGATGAACACACCCACGCGGGTCTCACCAATCGTTTCGTCGCGGGTGCGTCGGGCCTGCCCTTCGCCGTGCTGCGCGCCTACGCCGGCACCGACGTCGCGGGCTACAGCCCCACCGTCGCGACCGTTACCTGTCCCTTCACGGGCGAGGTGCTCGCGGCCGTCGCGGCGCTGCGGCCCGACGTCACGATCATTCACGCCCAACAGGCGGACCGAGCCGGCAACGTGCGGCTGTGGGGCATCACCGGGGTGCAGAAAGAGTCAGTACTGGCGGCGTCGCGTTCGATCGTGACCGTGGAGGAGATCGTCGACGAGTTCCGCGACGACCGCAACGCCGTGATCCTCCCCTCGTGGACGGTGAGCGCCATTGCCCACGTGCCGGGCGGCTGTCACCCGTCCTACGCCGCGGGGTACTCCGATCGGGACAACGAGTACTACGAAGCGTGGGACGATCTCAGCCGAGACCGCGACACCTTCGAGAACTGGCTGGCGCAACACGTGTACGACCAACGGTCGCTGCGATGAGCGAGTTTAGTACTGACGAGATCATGACCATCGCCGCGTCGCGCGAGTTGTCGGGCGCTCGCAGTTGCTTCGTCGGAATCGGGTTGCCGAGCATTGCCGCCAATCTCGCTCGTTCGTTGCACGCACCGGGGCTGGTCCTCGTCTACGAGTCGGGCACGGTGGGCGCCAAACCCTCACGCCTTCCACTCTCCATCGGCGACGGGGAACTGGCGAGCACCGCCGACGTGGTGGTCTCGGTTCCCGAGATCTTCAACTACTGGCTCCAGCCGGGACGCATCGACGTGGGCATGCTCGGGGCCGCGCAGGTTGACCGGTTTGCCAACCTCAACACCACCGTCATTGGAACCTACGGGCAGCCCACGGTCCGTCTGCCGGGCGCCGGCGGCGCTCCCGAGATCGCGACCGCGTGTCCCCGCTCCATTGTCGTCATGCGTCAGTCACGAAGGACCTTCGTTGACCGGCTTGACTTTGTCACCACCATTGGCTTCGGCGACGGCGCCGGGGCCCGTACTCGCCTGGGCATGCCGGGGGCCGGTCCCCGCGTGTTGATCAGCGACCTGGGAATCTATCGTCCCGATCCCGAGACCTGTGAGATGACGCTCACGTCCCTGCACGCGGGCACCACGGTGTCCCAGGTGCGCGACGCCACGGGCTGGGACCTCGCCGTGAGCGCCGACCTCGTGGAGACCGCCGCGCCCACCGAGGAGGAACTCGTCTTCTTGCGACGCCTGAAGACCGCCTCCAGCGCGAAAGCGACGGACTGAGGTGTCGTCATCGGCCTGGGTGGTCGACGGCGTACGAACACCCCTTGGTCGAATCGGCGGTGCGTTGTCGAGAGTGCGACCCGACGACCTCGCGGCCACCACGATTCGTTCGCTACTGACTCGACATCCCTCGCTGGACCCCAGCTGGATCGACGACGTGGTGCTCGGCGACGCCAACGGCGCGGGAGAGGACAATCGCGACGTCGCGCGGATGGCCGTGCTGCTCGCGGGTCTGCCGGTCTCGGTGCCCGGCGCGACGGTGAACCGCCTCTGCGCCTCGGGGATGGAAGCGGTCGTGCAGGTCAGTCGAGCGCTGGAGGTCGGTGACGGGCACGTGGCGCTCGCCGGTGGCGTCGAGTCGATGAGCCGCGCGCCGTGGATCCTGCCCAAGAACGAGGAGGCGCTGCCGCGCGGTGACGCGAAACTCTTCTCATCGACCCTCGGCTGGCGCATGGTCAATCCCGCGATGCCGGCCGAGTGGACCGTGGGCCTCGGCGAAGGTGCGGAGATCCTCGCCGAGCGGTACGCCCTGTCGCGCGAGGCCCAGGACGCGTTCGCCTACGAGAGCCACGCGAAGGCGGCCACCGCGTGGCGCCAGGGTATGTTCCACGACGAGATTGTTCCGGTACCCGGCGTTGAGCTGTCGCGCGATGAGTCGATACGGGACACCTCGCCCGAGCAGCTGTCGAGGTTACGTCCCGTCTTTCGCGAAGGCGGCACGGTGACCGCCGGCAACTCGTCACCGATGAACGATGGGGCGTCGGTCCTGTTGATGGTCGACGACGAGGGACTGCGCCGTTGCGGCGAGACTCCTCTCGCCCGCGTCGCGGGCCGGGGGGTCAGCGCCGTGGAGCCGCCCCTGTACGGGGTGGGGCCGGTCGAAGCCGCCCAGCGCGCGCTCGCACGCGCCGGCGTGGACTGGGCCGACCTCACGGTCGTCGAGCTGAACGAGGCCTTCGCGTCTCAGTCCCTCGCGTGTTTACGAGAGTGGCCCGAACTTGATCCCGCCATCGTCAACCCACTAGGGGGCGCGATCGCGCTCGGCCATCCGCTCGGCTGCTCGGGAGCCCGTCTGCTGACGACCCTCGCGTGGCAACTGCATCGCAACGGAGGGGGCTACGGGCTGGCGGCGATGTGCGTCGGCGTGGGCCAGGGTGTGGCCGTCGTTCTCGAGGCGACGTAGCGCGCCGCCTCGAGGCTGCGGGTCGCTCTCCCACCACTCGTCGGCCTTCGCGCCCGCGATCGGGCGCACGTTCGCGCCGACGTGTGTCCACCTATCGGATTGCCGCAACCCTCAGTGGCGACAAGGGGCACCACTGAGGGTTGCGAACAGAAACGTCCGACAACGCACCGCGGGCTACCTACGCCAGCAGTGGGTCGTCCAACGCCAGTGGGTTGTACAGCGCGCCAAGGTTGACGCCGTAGAGGAAGTGCCATAGGTAAATGGCGAAGACCAGCTTCCAACCGCCGTAGCTCACCCCACCAAAGCCCACGTGGTAGCCCTTGTAGTACACGTACGGCACCAGAAAGGCTGCGGAGATCGTGGCGAGGACCATCGAGAACCCGAGTGCCTTCAGCATGTTCATCCCTGGCGAGACGACCTTGCCAATCAACGGAAACACGAACAGCGCAAAGACCAGCGCGAAGACGACACAGTCCAGCGCGTGGAATATCCCGCCGATGGCGAACTGCGCCACGTACGTCCCCTTGGGGTCGATGGTCGCGCCGTTGGTCAGTGGCCAGTTCAAGGCGGGCAGGCCTATTCCCTGAAACCACATACCCCACAACGTGGCGATCTGTCCCCCAATGACCCCCGCCACCAACGCGGCTTTCACCGGATGCTCCGTCACCCACACGCGCCACAGTCGGTTCGCGTTGAGTCCCCCCAATTGTCGATTCATTGTCCTACCCCCTTCGGTTCGTACGTGATCACGCGCGGGTGGATTGACTTCGCCAATCACCGTCCCCACGACTCATGTACGCACAGCGCACAGATGTTTTCTATGCGTACAAACGATGCCAGGTTTCTGGAGGGAAGTCAAGTGAGTGAGCTACAACGTTCCTGACCTTCACCGGTCGTCGCCCCCCGCGATGTCACCCCGCGCTGAGCAAGAATCCGAACGCCCCGACACGACGTGACGTCGCGCCGGCCGGGTTCGACCGCGTGATCGCGGCGACGCTCACGGGTGCCGCGTCAGGACAGCCAGGCGCGCAGCACTGTTTCAAAAGCTTCCAGCTCGTCACCAGTGATCTTCTCGTCGCTGCGGTGAGCGAGCAGTGGATCCCCCGCGCCAAAGTTGGTCGCCGGAATCGCCAGTTCTTGGAACGTCGCGACGTCGGTCCAGCCCCACTTGGCGCGCGCCGGACGGCTCGTGAGCGCCACGAGGGCGTTGAGTCGCTCGTGGGAGAGCATCGGCTGGGCACTCGGCGCCCAGTCCAGAACGCTGAACGCGTCACCCTCCACCATCAGGTCGTCCAGATAGGAACGTAGCCACGCCACCGCTTCCTCGGGCGAACGGTCGGGGGCGACGCGGTGGTTGATGGTGATCGTCGCCGCGTCAGGAACGACATTGGCGGCCACTCCCCCCTCGACGAAGACCACCTGCAACTGCTCGGCGTACTCGACGCCGTCGAGAACAACGGTCCTCGGCTCATAGTGCGCCACGCGAGAGATGACCTCAGCGACTCGGTGAATGGCGTTGCGCCCCGCGAACGGCCGCGCCGTGTGCGCTCGCCGACCGGCCATATCGACGCGCACTCTCAGCGTGCCTTGACAGCCGGCCTCCACGGCCCCCGCCGTCGGCTCGGCCAAGATCGCCACGTCGCCGCGAAGGAGATCGGGTCGCAGCTCGATCAACTCGACCAGTCCGGACTCCTTCCGCGAGATCTCCTCCCTCGCGTAGAAGATCCAGGTCACCTCGACAGAGCGCGGCGTCTCGTCGAGCGCGAGGGCCAACATGACCGCGAGCGATCCCTTCATGTCGCACGCGCCCAGCCCGATGAGCTCGTTGCCCTCCATCACCGCGGCGCGGGGGTCGCCCGGCACGGTGTCGAGGTGGCCGGCGACAATGACCCGCGTGGCCCGATGGCCGGTGGTGCGGGCGACGACGTTGTCGCCCACCCGTTCCACGTCGAGACTTTGGTTGGTGCGAAGAACGCCTTCGACGTGCGTGGCGAGGGTGGACTCGTGACGGCTGAGCGAACTGATCGACACCAGTTCATAGACGTCCTCGAGTCGACTCACGTCGAGACGCCGTGATCACGTAGCACGTCGTTGAGCGCCGCCTTGTCGTGGCGCTCGCCCTCACTCAGACGCTTGATGATGAGCACGGAGGGTAGATAGAAGTCGCCCCCGGGGAACTCGCGCCGTCGACTCGCCGAGACCGCGACGCAGTAGTCCGGTACGTACCCGCGCGACACCTCTTCTCCGCTCTCGGCGTCAAAGACCGGGATGGACGGGTTCAACACGGTGCCCGCTCCGAGCACCGAACCTTTCCCGACGCGGGCGCCCTCGACGACCATGCAGCGACTGCCGATGAAGGCCCCATCTTCGATGACGACCGGTACCGCGTTCGCCGGTTCCAGCACGCCACCGATCCCCACGCCTCCGGCCAGGTGCACGTTGGCCCCGATGTGGGCGCAACTGCCCACCGTCGCCCAGGTGTCGACCATGGTGCCGGGTCCGACCCACGCACCGATGTTGACGAAGCTCGGCATCAGAATCACGCCGGGGCTGAGAAAGCTGCCCCGGCGGGCGACGGCTCCCGGGACCACGCGCACCCCACGACGTTCGTAATCGGTCTTGAGGTCGAGCTTGTCCAGATACTCGAGGGGCCCGGCGTGGCTCGGCTCGAGACCGCGCAAACGAAAGAGCAGGGAGATCGACTGCCTGATCCACTCGTGAACGACGACCGCGCCGTCCTCGGTGATGTCACAGACCCGTATCTGCCCGTCGTCGAGCTTGGCGATGACGAGCTCCACGTCGCGTCGCGCCTCCCGGTTGTCGGGCGACATCTCGGCGATGTCGTCGTACCAGTGGCCGATGCGCGTTTCTAGATCACTCACGGATCCAGCGTAGTTTGGCCCCTAGGACGCTTCGAGACGCGAGGCGGCCCGTTCGAGGCGCTCATCAGGCTGCACGACGGCGAGACGGACAAAGTCGCGACCGTCCTCGCCGTAGAGTTCACCGGGACTGACCACGAGACCCGAGCGCTCGGCCAACAACGCCGCGAGCGCCCATCCGTCGAGTCCCTCCTTCGAACACCACAAGTAGAACGCGCCTTCGGGCAGCGGGGCCTCGACGTCGATGGACTTCAGCGCCTGAGAGAGCAGCTCCAGGCGCGAGAGGTAGCGCGAGCGCTGCAGGGTCACGTGGTCGTCGTCGTTGTAGGCGAGCGCGACGGCGGCCTGAATCGGACCGGGCACCATGAACCCGGCGTGCTGGCGAACACTGCGCAGGTAGTTCACGACCTGGGCGTCCCCGGTGTAGAAGCCCGCGCGAAAGCCGGCCAGGTTGGACCGCTTGGAGATCGAGTGAACGGCCAAGACGCCCTCGTGGCCGTGCTCGAGGATGGTGCGCGGGCGCGAGACCCACGTGAACTCGCAGTAGCACTCGTCACTCGCGACGAGCACGCCGTTCGAACGTCCCCACGTCGCCACCCCCTCCAGATCGTCGAGAAACCCCGTGGGGTTGGCGGGCGAGTTCGCCCAGAGCACCAGTGCTCGCTGCGCGTCACGGGGATCAATGGAAGAGAGGTCCAACCGTCCATTCACCAGCGCGACCGGTACCGAACGCAGTCCCCCCAGCGTGGCGCCCATGGCGTAGGTCGGATAGCTGATGGCCGGATAGAGCACGGTGTCGCGGTCGGGACTGCGTAGGTGCAGGTATCCAGCGAGGGAGGCCACGAACTCTTTGGTTCCCACGCACGCCGCAAGGTCGTCGGGGCCGACCTCGAGGCCGAACCGACGGCTCATCCAACCGGCCGCCGCGTCGCGAAAGTCGACCGTGCCCGCCGAGGGTGGATAACCCCTCGCGCCGACCCCTCGGGCCAACTCTTCCAGCACGAAGGCCGGCGGCGGATCGATCGGCGTCCCGATGGAGCAGTCGATGGCCCCGCCGTCAAAGGCCGCGGCGCTCGCCCTCAAGCCGTCCAGGCGCTCATAGGGGTAGGCCGGTGGCGAAAAACTCACGCCGGCACCCGCCACTCACTGAAGCGCGCGGCGCCCACGGCGTCGAGCACCACGTGGATCAAGACGCCGTCGTCGTTGACCGAGGTGTCGAGCACGTCGCCCTCGCGGTGCGCCGCGGCGAGCAGGTCCCCTCGATCGAGCGGAAGCTGCAGGGTGAGGACGCGGTCGCGCGAGCGCAGTCGCTCGCCGACCACGGTAATTACCTCGTCGAGGTTGTCACCGGTCGTGGCCGAGACCCACACCCCGTCATAGACCTTCGCGAGGTCCTTGGCGCGAGACCCCGGTATATCGGCCTTGTTAAAGACGAGAAGTTCCGGCACGTGCTCCGCGCCGATCTCGATCAGGACGTCGCGCACGGCGCGGATCTGCTCCTCCGCGTGGTCGCTGGAGCCGTCAACGACGTGCACCAAGAGGTCCGCCAACTGCACGGAGTTCAGTGTGCTCATGAACGCCTCGACGAGTTCGTGGGGCAGGTTCGAGATGAAGCCCACGGTGTCGGTGAATAGAACCGTCTCCCCACCCGGCAACTGGCGCTGACGCGTGCGGGGATCGAGGGTCACGAACAGACGGTCTTCCACCTCGACGCCCGCGTGGGTGAGCGCGTTCAGCGTCGAGGACTTCCCGGCGTTGGTGTAGCCCACCAGGGTCACTTCGCGGTGACGTCCGCGGTCGCGACCTTGACGCTGAACCCGACGAGTCCGATCGATCTGCTTGAGTTCGGCGCGAATTTTGTGAATGCGCTGGACCAGACGTCGGCGATCTACCTCGAGTTGGGTCTCGCCCGGACCGCGGGTCCCGATCCCACCGGCCTGTTGCGACAGCGATCCCCCGGCGCGACGAAGTCGGGGCAAGCGGTACTGCAGCAACGCCAGCTCGACCTGCGCCTTGCCTTCGGGCGTGCGCGCGTTCTGGGCGAAGATGTCCAGGATCACCGCGGTGCGGTCGATCGCCGTGCGACCGAGAATCTTCTCCAGGTTGCGCTGCTGGGCCGGAGAGAGCGTGTCCTCAAAGACCACGGTGTCGGAGTCAAGCGCCAGGCAAACGTCGCGAAGCTCTTTGACCTTGCCCGATCCCAAATAGGTCGCGGCGTCCGGGGCGTCGCGCCGCTGAACGACCCGCGCGACCACGTCGGCGCCCGCCGTATCCACCAGGAGCGCCAGCTCGTCGAGCTGGCGCTCGAGTTCGTCCTCGCTGACCCCGGGAAAGAGCACGCCGACCAGCACGATCTTCTCGCGAAACGTCCGATCGATCAGGGTGTCGGGTATATACGTCAAGCGTCGAGCCACTCCACGTCCGCGATGAACCGCACCGGACCGCTCAGCGTGGCGTTCGCTCCGTTGAGTACCACCCGCAAGGTCCCGCCCGGATTCTCCACGGTCACGCGGTCGCCGCTCAGGCCCGCGCGACGAGCGAGGGCCGCCACGGCGCACGACCCGGTGCCGCAGGCGAGCGTCCACCCCACGCCGCGCTCGATGACGCGAATGCTGAGGTGGTCGGGGCCGAGCGCGGTGACGAACTCCACGTTCGCGCCACCCAGTTGGGCGGCCAGTTTCGCCGCGAGTTCTTCGCGGGCGACGTCGTTCCAGCCCTCGTGGTCCCAAACGGCGGCGTGGGGGTTGCCCACGTTCGCCACGCCCCACGCCCCCTCCACGTCCTCCCCGAAGGTCACCTCACCCATGTCGACGCTCCCCTCACCGGAGGCCTCGCTCTCCATGGTCAGTCGGACCGTTTTCACTCCCGCGGCCGTGTGCACCACGAGCTCGTCACGGTCTGACTTGGTGGTCCGTCGAACCGCGGCGGCCAGGCAGCGCGCGCCGTTCCCCGACATCTCCGCCACGGTTCCGTCGGCGTTATAGAGGGTCATGGCCACCGTCTCGGCGACGTCGGCCACGATGAGACCGTCGGCGCCGACCCCGGTCGCGCGGGCGCAGACGGCGCGCGCGAGGTCACTCGTCCAAGGCTCAGCGTCGCCCGCACGGCGAACGTCGATGAGGAAGTCATTCCCCGCGCCGTGCCATTTCTGTAGCGATCTCACAGTCACCATTTAAGTCTCACACGGACCGATCGCCGCCACTCAGCACCTCCACCAGGCGACGAGCCGCGGCGTCGGGGTCGTGAAACCACTCCACTCGGGGGTCGCGGCGAAACCACGAACGCTGACGTCGCGCCAGGCGCCGGCTCTGGGTGAGGGCGTCGCGCACGCAGTCCTCCAGGGGCGCCCCGCCTTCGAGGTGGGCGAGCAACTCGCGGTACCCGACGGCCTGGCGAGCGGTGCGACCGAGACCGCCGGGCCGTTCGAGCAGAGCCCTCACCTCCTCGAGGAGACCTTCTTCCAGCCAGCGATGAAATCGCGCGTCGATGCGCTCATCGAGCACCTCGAGCTCGACGTCGAGCCCGACCTGAACGACCCGAGCCGGTCCGTAGGCCATGAGACCCTCGCCGTAGGAGGAGAACGCTCGACCCGACCCGAGGGTTACCTCCAGCGCGCGCACCACGCGACGTTCGTTGGTGCGCTCAAGTCGGGTGGCCGCGATGGGATCGAGGACCTCCAGTTCGGCGTAGAGCCCGTCGAGGTCACTCGCCGCGCGCTCGTCCAGCCCGGCTCGCACCTCGGGGTATCGTCCGGGGATCTCCAGATCGTCGAGCACGGCGCGCCCGTAGAGTCCCGTGCCCCCCACGAAGAGCGCGCGGCGCCCTTGGCGGAAGATCGTCGCGGTGGCGGCGCGCGCCTCGCGCTGAAACTGAGCGACGGTGAACTCCTCACTCGGCTCGACCAGGTCGACCAGGTGGTAGGGCACCTCGGCTCGCTCGGCGACCGTGGGCTTGGCCGTCGCGAGGTCCATGCCCCGATAGACGCACATGGCGTCCACACTCACGATGTCCACCTCGCCGAGCTCCACGGCCAGTCGATGCGCGAGCGCTGACTTACCCGAGGCGGTGGCGCCGACCAGGGCGACGGCCGGTCCGCCGAGGGCGCTCACGTCGAGAGAAGGGGCACGCGAATCTTGTGCCGCGGCGCGCGCAACACTTCGTGCAGCTCGCCGAGCAAGTAGTACGGCGCACCGTAGGTCACGTCCACACTGACGAGCGATCCCGCGCGCAGCGGGTTCTCGGTGACCGGAAAGTGGATCAGTTTGCCCTGGCGCGTACGACCCGAGAGCATCTGATCGTTACGGCGCGATGGCCCCTCGACCAGCACCTCTTCGCGCCGGCCCACCCGGGCTTGGTGGTGGCGCAGCGCCGACCGGTCGGTCACGTCTTTCAGACGTTCGAAGCGCTCTTTGATGACGTCACTGCCGACGAACTCGTCGGTCATCTCGGCGCCCCTGGTTCCTTCACGCGGGGAGAAGATGAACGTGTAGGCCAGGTCGAACTCGCACGCGGCGACGACCTCCAACGTCTCATCGAAATCGGCGTCGCTCTCGCCGGGAAAGCCCACGATGAGGTCGGTGGTGACGGCCAGGTCGGGAATGGCGGCGCGCGCGGCGTCGAGCTTCTCGCGGTAGCGCTCGACGCGATATCCCCGGCGCATCGCGGCCAGCACGCGATTCGATCCCGACTGCAGCGGTAGGTGTAGTTGATTACAGACGTTGGGCGTCTCGCGCATCGCGGCGATGGTCTCGGGGCGCAGGTCCTTCGGGTGGGGACTGGTGAAGCGCACCCGCTCGATTCCCTCGACCTCACCGAGGGCGCGCAGCAGCTCGGCGAAGAGCGGTCGACGACCGGTGATGTCGCGTCCATAGGAGTTGACGTTCTGGCCGAGCACGGTGATCTCGGTCACGCCCGAGGCGGCCAGCATCGACGCCTCGGCCAGAAGATCCTCCAGGGGACGACTGATCTCGCCCCCGCGCACGCTCGGCACGATGCAGTAGGCGCAGGTGTTGTCACAGCCCGTTTGGATGGTCATCCACGCGGCGAAGCCCAACTCGCGCACGGCGTAGAGCGCCGGGGCCATGTCACGGCTGGTCACCGGGTCGGGCGCGTCGAGGATCTCAATGAGCGGGCCCTCGCTGAGCGCACGGCGCAGCAGGGAGGGCGCGGCGTTGAGATTGTGGGTGCCAAAGACGACGTCGACCCAGTTCGCCCGTTCCAAGATCGAGCCGCGGTCCTTTTGGGCCATGCAGCCCCCGACGGCGATCTGCATTCCCGGGCGCGATTCTTTGAGCGCCTTCAGTTGACCCAGGGCGCTGTAGAGCTTGAGGTCCGCGTTCTCGCGGATCGTGCAGGTGTTCAGCACCACCACGTCCGCGTCGGCGTCGTTCGCCGCCGCGACCAGGCCGTCCGCCACGAGCAGTCCGGCCAGGCGCTCGGAGTCGTGTTCGTTCATCTGGCAGCCAAAGGTGCGAATGGCAAAAGTACGGGGCTTTGGCACTTCCTTAGTCTAGGAACCGACTCCGGCCTCACCCACCGAGGACCCGTAGGTCACGGCCACGCCCGCCACCACCACACATCCCAGGCCCACGACGTCCCACACGCGGACCGACTGACTGAGGAGGAGCCATCCGAGGAAGAAGGCCACGGCCGGGTCGAAGGCCAAGAGCACGCTGGCGATCGAGGGGCTCAGTCGACGAAGGCCCTGAAGATCCGCCCCAAAGCTCAAGACGATCGCCATGACCGCGACCAGGAGCAGTCGAAGGAAGGTACCGGGATGAGAGAAGAGTCGATCGGTCTCGCCGAGAGAGAAGGGCATCGTCACGACCGCGGCAATCGACATCGACACGGCGAGACCCTCGAAGCCACGCGTCGAACCACCCACGCGGGCGGCCGCCACCACGTACATCGCCCACCCGAGTCCCGAGCCCGCGGCGAAGAGAACGCCCACCAACGTGAGCCCGTTGCCGGGGCGCGTCAGCGCCACGACGCCGAGCCCGGCCAGCGCGACAAAGGCGAGGTGGCGTGGCGTGCGCTTGCCCAGCGCCGCCACGCAGAGAGGACCGAGGAACTCAATGGCGACCGCTCCCCCCAAGGGAATGCGCGCGATGGCTTGGTAGAAGCACTGATTCATGAACGCGGTCGACACGCCCAGCGCGAGCGCCCCCCACCACTGGCGTCGCGTCCAGTGACGAAGCCGGGGGCGAGTGGCGATGAGCAGGACCACCGCGCCCAGGAGAAAGCGCCAGGCGCTCGTGGCCGAGGCTCCGAGCACCGAAAACACGGGCAGCACGACGGCGGCGCTCCACTGAACGAGCACCACGCCGGCCACGATGAAGCCCGCACCGCCGAGCGTTCGCGGGTCGAACGTCGAGTCGCCTCGGGTCAATGCGTGACCAGGCCCGCGCGATCCGCGTCGAGCGTGTACACCTCTCCGGGAATGGAACGCGCGCGCAAGAACTCCTTGGCCCCGAGGGCCACGTCACCGGCACTCTCGCTGGTCACGAGTCCCAGCATGGACGATCCGGCGCCCGACCAACACGAGCCCGCGGCCCCCGCCTCGCGCAGCGTCCCCAACAGATCGTCGGCGAACTCCAGCAGAGAAGAACGGTGGGGCTGGTGCAACGCGTCGCTCATGGCGGAGGGCACAAACTTTTGATGATCGCCCAGTCCCGCGATCAAGAGACCGAGCGCGCTGAGGTTCGCCACCGCGTCGCTGAAGGCCACGAAGTCGGGCAGCGCCCGCCGCGCGTCACTGGTGGCGAGTTCTTCCTCGGGCACGACCACGACGAATCGCCACACCTCATCGAGGGGAAGCGACCGGGCGATCACCACGCCCTCCTCGTCCACGCTGGCCACCATCAGTCCGCCGTGCACGGAGGCCGCGGCGTTCTCCGCGTGCCCGTCCAGGTCGGCCGCGATCGCTAAGGGATCCGCCGCTCCGGCCGCCGCGGCGGCCGCGGCGGCCAGCGCCGCCGAGGAGCCCAGGCCGCGCGAGAGGGGAATCGAGGAGTTCACGCGCAAAGAGAAGTTCGAGTGACCGAGCACGCCGCGCGCCACGCGAGCGGCTAGATGGCTCTCATCGTCGAACAGCCCGGCTCCACAGCCCTCGGTCGTAATGCTGAACTTTTCCGCCAGTTCCAGGGTGACCTCGACGTAGAGACTGAGGGCCACGGCGAGTGCGTCAAAGCCCGGCCCTAAGTTCGCCGACGTGGCCGGGGCGCGCGAAAACATTGACTCAGCGTAGGCGCTGGAGCAACGTCGGCGGCGCGAGAGAACCGAACGCGCGAAGGGTCAGCGTCACGTGAACGGGCCCACTCACGACGAGGTGACCCACGACCTCGCCTCGCCGGATGGCGCCCGTGACGGCGCGAAGAGTTACTCTCGCGTGCAGGGGGCCTTCGGCCGGCCACCACCAGTACTCGTGAGAGCTCGTCAGGCCAAAGGCCACCCGACGTCCGTCGAAAGCGAACTCGCCAAAGGCCCGATGACCGACGAAGGTGTAGCTCTGACGCGCGGCGACGGCGGAGTTCGCGAGCGCCAACGCCGCCTCCCCCGCGGGCGTCAACAGGTCGCCCCCCTGCTGGCCCAGCACCACGGCGTAGACCACCCGGGTCTCGCCGCCGTCGCGAAAGGTCATGGCCATCACGTCGCATCCGCCGGCCGCCGCGGTGCGCCCCGACTTCACGCCGATGACGTTGTCGATACCGACGTCGGGTGTGAAGGAGTCCTCGACGCCCGCGAAGGGCAGGGTGACGCTCGTCTGATCCACGATCGATCGCACGAGCGGCGACTTCATTAAGAGCACCGCGAGGCGCGCCTGGTCGAGGGGGGTGGAGACGTCCTGCGACGACAGACCGGTGACGTCAACGTAGGACGTGTCGGTGAGGCCCAACGCCTGGGCGTCGCTATTCATCTGTTCCACGAACGACTCGCTGGAGTCTGCGACCATATTGGCCAGCATGACGGCGTAGTTGGCGGCCGAGTGCACCAGCACGCCATTTAAGAGGTCGCTCTCGCAGAGTTGCTCGCCCACGGTGACCGGAACGCTCGAGGCGTCCTGTCCCACCAACTGCTCGTACGTCTCTAGATCGTCGGGCGTCACGCTGTGACAGGGTCCCGTCTCGCCGATCGACAGTGGCAGCGCCTGCAGGGCGACGTAGGCGGTCATCATCTTGGTCAGGCTGGCGATGGGCACGGCGCTGTTGTGGTGCGCGCTGAGAACGCCGAGGGCGGGGATATCGAGCGCGGCCTCGCCGACGCTGGGCCACACGAGTGACGCGGAGGCCGGTGACGTCGACACGGACTTCAAGGAAACGTAGACGCGCGCGGGCCGATGAAGCAGCGGTATCTGCAGTGCGACCACGAGGGCGCCCGCCACGACCAGTCCCAAAAGAAGGCCGACGAATCGAGCGAAGAGACCACGTCGCCGTGGATGACGTGAAGCCGAGGGACGCGACAAAACTACAGCGACGTCTGTTGGTCGTACTCTTCGAGCGAGACGAGCACCTTGCGAGCCTTGGAACCGTCGCCCGGTGCGACCACTCCTTCTTGCTCGAGTTGATCCATGATGCGCCCGGCACGCGCAAAGCCCACGCGCAGCTTGCGTTGAAGCATTGAGGTGGAGCCGGACTGATTACGAATCACCATCTCTCGGGCCTGGGCGAGAATCTCGTCATCGTCGTCGCCCGATCCCGAACCCGAACCCCCTCGAGAGGAGGGAACGTCGAGGGCCACCACCGACTCGCGCCGGCCACCTTGGCGGCGCCAGGCCTCGACCACGCGACGGACCTCTTCTTCGGAGACCCACGGCGACTGCAGGCGACGGGCAATGTTGCTGGAGGCGGTCACGACCAACATGTCACCCTTACCGATCAAGCGCTCCGCGCCCGCCTGGTCCAAGATCACGCGGCTGTCGGCCAGCGACGACACCGCGAAGGCCATGCGACTGGGGATGTTGGCCTTGATGACTCCGGTAATGACGTCGACACTGGGGCGCTGGGTCGCGAGGACGAGATGGATGCCGACCGCGCGGGCCATCTGAGCAATACGCACGACCGACTCTTCCACGTCGCGGGCGGCCACCATCATGAGGTCGTTTAACTCATCCACCAAGATCACGATGTACGGCAGATCTTCGGGGCTGAGCGGCACGGCGTCCGAGGGGAGGCCGGTGGCGCGTTCAAAGGCGTCGGCCACGAGTTCCCGTGAGGTCGGTTCGGGGATGAGTTCCCCGCGGGCGATCATCTGCTGGTAGCTGGTGATGTCGCGCGCGCCACTCTCGGCCAGAAGGTCGTAGCGACGCTCCATCTCTTTCACGGCCCAGTGCAGGGCGCCGGCCGCCTTTTTGGGGTCGACCACGACGGGAGAGAGGAGGTGGGGCAGGTCGTTGTACTGACCCATCTCCACGCGCTTGGGGTCGATGAGCAACAGCCGCAGTTGATCCGGGGTCGCGCGCATGACGAGGCTCGTAATGAGGGAGTTCATGGCCGAACTCTTTCCCGCTCCCGTCGCTCCCGAGATCAGCACGTGGGGCATCTCCCCTAGATTCATGATGACCGTGCGCCCGGCGATGTCGCGACCGAGCGGTACGTCGAGGGGGTGCAACGCGAGCGTCGCTTCTTCGGAGGAGAGGAGGTCACCGAGCGCCACCAAGGAGCGCTGGCGGTTCGGTACTTCGACGCCAATGGCCGAGCGGCCCGGGATCGGGGCCAGAATACGAACGTCGGGCGAGGCCATGGCGTAGGCGATGTCTTTGTTCAGGGACGTCACGCGCGACACCTTGACGCCCGGACCGAGTTCCAACTCGAAACGCGTCACGGTCGGACCCACGGTGTAGCCCACCAGGACCGTCTCCACGCCGTGGGCGGCCAGGGCATCGACCAACTCTTCCCCGGCCGCGTCCGTCAAGGAGCGATCAAGCTTTTGATCGCGCGTTCGTTGCAGCAACGAGAGAGGCGGCAGCTCCCACTCGCTGGTCGGGGTTACGTACGTCGGGCGGGCGCGGGCGGTCTCTTCCTCGAAGTCCTCCGCGTCCTCATCCTCTTCATACTCTTCTTCTTCATACTCTTCTTCTTCTTCCTCCTCTTCTTCTTCTTCCTCCTCTTCCTCTTCCTCTTCACCGTCGTCGTACTCGTCGTACTCGAACTCTGGTTCGGGCTCTGGCTCGGGCTCCACCAAACGCAACCTCACTCGTCGCGACGGCGCTTCCTCAAGGGCGGTCTCCTCCTCCTCGCCCTCCTCGCCCTCGTCGCGAGCGGGGCGCGCCGTCCACCAACGCGAGAGGACTCGACCGATCGCGGCCAAGAGCGCGCCCACGCCCACCACCAGTGCCCGCAGCCCGACGCCGGTCACAACGATGATGGCGACGACGATCAACGCCAACAAGATGATGGTGGCACCGGCGACGCCGATCCAGCTGGCGAGAGCTCCCCCGGTGCCGACGCCGAGCCAGCCTCCGGCGTGTGCGAGCGCGTGGGTCGTGGCGTGAGTTCCTGGGCGACCTCCGGTGAGGTCCGCGATGCCGCTCACCGCCACCAGCGCGAAGACCCCGCCCCAACTCACGCGGGCGACATCGAACTCCACCTTGCCCGAGACGAGCACCACACCCAGCGCCAGCAGAATGACGGCCAGGGCGTAGCGTCCCGCGCCCAGCGCATCGGAGAGGCCGTGCGCTACCTGGTGGCCCGCGGGGCCCAGGGCGTGAAAGTCGGCCAGCGCCACAAAGAGACCCACGACGAAGAGCGCGACGATCGAGAGGTCGCGCTGGTGGCGTTGCCACAGGTTCGGTTCCGACTTGGTCTTGGCCCGACTCCGAGTGGCCGTCTTTTTTACCGGCTTCTTTTTGTGTCGCGCTTGTACCACAACCATCTAACTTACTAACGACTTGTTGAAAACTTGAACCACTTGATCGATTGCTCTATATCGTTGGGGGTTCCCCAGGGGAATGGTGGCGCGTCGCACCTAGTATGAGCCGATGTTCGCGAGGCGACGTTCAGTGGAGCTCGCGAGCGATGGTTGATCACGACGGCGTCCAGCGCGATTCCGTGCCCACGCGCCCGCAGCCTCGCCTCCGCGTAAGTCCAGAAGTGCGGCTCTCACTGCGCGCGGCCTTCTGCATCAGCGTGCCGTTACTTCTCGGCCTCATCATTCATCAACGCCTCTACGCCATCGTGGCGGGCATCGGCGCGCTCTGGGCGATCAGCCAGGACGGACTGGACGCCTGGCACGTTCGCGGTCCGCGCCTGTTGTGGGTGGTCGCCGCCGGAGGGATCGGCGTCGCGCTCGGGAGCACCTTCATTGACCACCACGGCGCGACGTGGGAGTCCATTCTCTTCGTGGGGGTGATCGCGCTCGTGGCCGGGTTCGCCGAGGCCTCCAACCACGCCACCGCCGGGGCCTATCTCTTGATCGGGTCAGTCCTCGGCGTGGGCCTCGAGTTCAAGGGACAGGAGTGGCAGTCGAGTCTGGCGATCGTGATCGGCGCGCTGTGGGTGTACGTCGTGGCGGCGCTGATGGACCGGGTGTTTCATCTAGAAACTCAGCGCGTCTATCTGGCGCGCGCCTTCGACGCCCTCGCCCTCACCGTCGAGGCCCTGGGTACGGCGACGTTCTATCGCGTTCGCGCACAGGCGGTCGCCACCTTGGACCGCGCGCGCGACGTGGTCGGCGCCATCCACCTCGAGTCGTCCAGCACGGAGGAGCGCTCGCTCTATCAGTGCCTCATCGTGGCCCTGCGTTGCGGCGAAGCGATCTCGTACTTTGAGGGAAAAGACATTCAGGTGGGACCCCCGGTTGCGGAGGCCCTGCGCGACGTGGCGCGAACGCTCCGATCCGACGGGGCGACGTCGGCCGTATCGACCCTCGCGGCCGTTCGCGATCGATTCACCTCGGTTCCCGCGCTGACGACGGTGGTGGCCCACGCCTTTGACGTCACCTTGACGGTCGCCGGTCCCCACGCGGTGACCCGTTACCCGACCAAGGGTCTGCTGCCCGTGAAGGAGCGGCTGCGCTTCGCGCTCATCCTCGCCGTCGCGGTGAGCGCGGGTCTCGGCGTCTCGCACGCCCTCGATGGCCCCCACGGTTTTTGGTTGCCCCTCGCGGTGGCGTTCATCCTGCGACCAGACGTCGGACCGGTCATCCAGCGCGCGCTCGCTCGAACCGTGGGCACCACCGTCGGGGTCGGGATCGCGGCGCTGGTCGCCTGGACCGGCAACACGATTCTCGAGCTGATCATCCTCTCGTGCGTCATGGCGGCCATCCAGCCGTGGGCCCAGCGCCGTTCGCACACCCTCTCGGTGATGACGTTCACCCCCATCGTGTTCGTGTTCCTGGGACTGCTCGGCGCGGACAAGGGCCTCTTTGGCGTGCGCATTCTCGACACCGCCATCGGGGCGGCCATCGTCCTCGTCCTCGACGTTCTCTTGTGGACGACGGCTCCCTCACTGCGCCCCGTCCAGCAACTCGCCGACGCGCGGGCCGCCTCGGAACGCTACGGGGCCGAGTCGGCGATCGACAACCCCATTCGGCGTCACCAACTTCGACGGCTGGCGCTGCGCGCGGTCGCCACCGCTCGAAACTCGGTCGTCTCGGCGCGCTCCGAGCCCCGCTTGCTTCGCCGACTCGATCCCACCAGCGTGGCGCAGCTGAACGACATCGAGCGCTCGATTGACGCCCACACCGTGGCGCTACTGGAGAACGACCAAGGTCAGTAACCGGGGGCCCTCGCGCCCGCCATAGGCTGAGCCGGTGAACAGAGAACCCGACGCCTCCACGCGAAAACTGGCCGAACGCACGGGCGCCCACGCCGTACGCTGCGAGGTCGTCTCGACCACGCGGCTCAGCCCGTCCCTCGTGGAGGTCGCGCTTCGCGGCAGCGCCGTTTTGCTCGGCGGCGCGCCCGGCAACGACGTGATGATCCGTCTCAGTGACGCGAACGGTCGCCTGGTGAGCCGCCGCTACAGCGTGCGCGAGGTCGACGCCGACACGGACGAGTTGACCCTGTGGGTGACGACCGACCACGAGGGTCCGGGCAGCACCTGGGCCCAGAGCGCCCAAGGCGGCGACGAGATTGACGTCATTGGCCCGCGGGGCAAGATCCTGCTCGACCCCCTGGCCGACTGGCATCTCTGGATGGGTGACGTCAGTGCGCTGGCCGCGGCGTACCGGATGGCCGCCAGCATCGAGGTCCCGGGTCGGGCCATCTTCATCATCGAGGTCGACGCCATCGACGACGCCCTGGGGGCGACCTTCGACGAGGCGCTGGGCGTGACGGGCATCTTCGTCGAACGCCGCGGCCGCGAGCTGAACGATCCCGCCGGGCTGCTGAGCGGACTGGCCGCCTTCGAGCTACCGGCGGACCTCGGCCACGTCTATCTCTTTGGAGAGTTTCACGTGGTGCGCGCGCTGCTCGTCGCCGTCGCGGACCGAGGAGTCGCGGCCGAACAGATCAGCCACAAGCCCTACTGGCGAAGCGGTCTCAGTAACGCCGAGCACGGAGAGCCCGACAAGTCCTAACGCCTTCTCGAGCTAGTCCGATCGCGCGCAGCGCTCGTCCAAGTGCTCGAGCGTCGTGGTCATCGCCTCTCGCCACACGTTGCCGTCGTCGATCGCCCCACGCAGCCACGCGGGCGCCCGAGAGCAGTCAAAGAACTCCGTGACGATCGTGGCCCCGGCGCCGTCCGGCACGAGGTCGTATCCCCACTGGTGACCCGCCGGCCCCTCGCCCTCCACGTCGGCTCTGGCGGGCTCCCACACGAGGCGTCGGTCCGGAACGAACTCGACGACGTGGTTGCGCATGGTGTAGTCGCCGTTTCTTTCGTGGTGCATCTTCATGAGGAAGGTGTCGCCCACGCCGGTGATCGTGGTGTTCCCGCCGCCGTCTCGGAGCATCCCGGAGCCGTCGAAACTCGGATGTCCCGCCGGATCGCTCAGGAGCGTGAAGATCTCGTGGGCCGGGGCGTTGATGCGTCGGGTCACCGAGATCGAGCCCCCTTCGTTCGTCGTCACTGTTCCCCTTTCGCCCGAGCGAGCTCGGGTTCTTCGTTGGTCGTCTCGCCTGTCGCCGAGACAGACTTCCCGCGCGAGAGAAACTCATCGACCTCAGAACACCAGCACCGAGGAGAGAATGACCGGCTGGCGCCGATAGCGCTGACCGAGCAGTCGACCCGCGGCGCGCTGGGCCACCTTGGAGAGCGAGTCGCCGTC
>Ga0181534_10000395_pt1 | contig 30695 bp, 25 predicted proteins | sample PEATcosm2014_Bin_37_FD_119758 | JGI IMG/M metagenome (GOLD analysis project Ga0181534, IMG submission 119758) | Peatland microbial communities from MTU Mesocosm Facility, Houghton, MI, USA - PEATcosm2014_Bin17_10_metaG | ecosystem: Environmental > Terrestrial > Soil > Wetlands > Peat | place...
CGCCGCGGGTGGGTCGAATCGCCGCGGGTGGGTCGAATCGCCGCGGGTGGGTCGAATCGCCGCAGTGGCCAAATTGGCCGCGTGGGTGTCACGCGGCCGAAGGACGGTCAGTCCTTCATCGGCTTGCCGCAATGGGCTAAAACACCGCGGAGGTCTTTAATCGCGGGAAACACCTCATTGTTCCAGTCGCTGCCCTGCGTGTCGTACGCCTGCTGCTCGTACTCCACGATTTCCTTGTCCTCGGCGAAAATCCGCTCCGTGAACCAGGTAACCAGCGGCCAGACCACATGAATGAGCCCTGGCACCGGCGGCTTCTTCACTGACAGGTAACCGTACGTGCGGTTGGTTTTCTGCTCCGCATCCAACGGCGTGTAGTTCAACCACACTTCCAACACCGGATCGTCGGTGTCCTTGATGTCACGCCCCACCCAAACCCGCAGGTTCTGCGTCGGGTAATCAGTACGGATACGCATGTGGTCGGAGAAATCCTTCTTCGCCTCACCACGCTTTCTAACCAGGTCCACAATCACGCGCTCACCCGCGGAAGGCCGGCCACCCGTGCGGCTGAAGGTGTACTCCACTTGGGCCCAATTATCACCGTGCTCGCGGCCGATGCACCGAGCCTTGATCGACCCCATGTTCTTTCGATGCATGAACTGATGATTCATGTCGAACAGATTCTCGTGCATGAACGAGTAATGGCAGGCGACCTCGCGGTTCAAGCGCCGCGTCTTGTAGTCCTTGCGCTGTGACATGCCGAGGGTCTTCGGTACACGGCTTTCCGCCAGCGCCGGATCTCCCGGAAACACAAAAATCAGCCCGTCAATCTCCCGCGCCGGATACGACTTCACCCCGTTGGGTAGCCGTTCCTTGCCCAGATACGGCACGTCCACGCACTTTCCGGTCTGGTCATACGACCAGCCGTGGTAGTGACACTTGAGCTCATCCCCACAGACCACGCCCAGGTGCAGAGGCACCTGGCGATGGGCGCAGCGATCCTCGAGTGCGAAGACCTTGCCCTCTTTGCCGCGATAAAGAACGATCGGGTCACCGGCAAAGCGGCGGCCCAAGGTTTTGCCCTGCTTCAGCTCATCCGACCAGGCCACGGCATACCAGTGATCCGGATGCGCGCCCACGCGCCGCAGATCGAACGCATTCGGCGAGTTCGCCGGGCGTAGGTTCACCAGATTTGAGCTTTCTTCCTGCACAGTGGGGCTCCCGTGGGCCGCGATTCAAGGGGCGAGCTTAGCTCTTTTTAGCCAAAAAGGCCTGTAGGGCGTCCGAGCCGCCGACGAGCTTGCCTTCAATGAACACCTGGGGGACCTTGGCCGCGCCCGAGGCCGCACGCACTGAGTTCATCGTGATTCCCTCTCCCAGGTAGATCACCTCAAACGGAATGCCCCGCTCTGTCAGCATGGTCTTCGCCCGGTCGCAGAACGGGCATCCATGGCGAGCGAACATGGTGACGTTGCCGAACGTCCGCGATGGGTCAACATAACGCAGTGCCGTATCGCCGTCGGATACCCCGAATGGATCCCCGGGCTCATCGGGCTCAATAAACATCTTTTCGATGCGGCCGTCGTTCACCACCATTGAGTAGCGCCAGGAGCGCTTGCCGAGGCCGGCCGCGGACTTGTCCACGAGCATGCCCATAGCGGCACTGAAAGCGCCGTCGCCGTCCGGCAGGAAAGTAATCGACTCGGCCTTTTGGTCGCGCTGCCAGGCATCCATGACGAATGGATCGTTCACCGAAAGACAGATGATGTCGTCGATGCCATGTTTGCGCAGCTCCGGAGCCAGCTCAACAAACCGGGGTACGTGGCCTGTTGAGCACGTCGGTGTGTAAGCACCCGGCAAAGCAAACAGGATGACCCGACGCCCCTTGAACAGCTCATCGGATCGAACGTCCTGCACCTTGCCGTCGCGCAGGATCTTAAAGGTCATGTTTGGAACGGAGGATCCCTCTCGGCTCGTCGGCATATCGTCTGGCTCCAGGTCGGTCAATAGGAATCGCGCCAGCTTACCGGCAAATCGGCTGGCCGCCATAAGCCGTTTGGGTACTCAGGCAACCGGAACGGGCAAGCGGATGACCCGCTCCGGGCCTGCCGCGAACAACTGATCGCCCAGCTCGACTGCCACATTGGCGCCACCGGTCATGGAGCCGAAAGACGGCAGCACGAGATAGTCACGACGCTGCCAGAACACCGGAACGCGGCCGGCGCCGCTGCGGCGACGCAGGCGCATCACGGGGTGGACGTGACCTGCGAGTACGTAGCCTTGAGGGTGAGCAGCAGGTTCATGCGCCAGAACAAATGGAGGTTCCACCAACGGACGGGTGTGCCAGCCTACGAGCTGTTGCCAGACTCGGGCGGACTCGCGTCGATCGTGGTTTCCAACCACGATGTCGACGGTCAAACCTCCATGGGCCTGGCGCCAAACGCGGAACGCGTGCAGGAAGCTGTCCCCGGTCTGAGTCACGCCGTGCAGGAAATCGCCCAACACAACGAGCCGGGTGCAGGCGTGCTCTGTCACGAGCTCCGTCAAACGCTGCAGGTCGGCAATCGCCGGACCCCGCGGCAAGGCGATTCCCGCGCGCCGGAAAATATCGTCCTTGCCAAAATGCGGGTCGGCGACGATGAGCGTGGACCGCGCAGGCCAGAGCACTGCGCGGTCCGGGTGAAGTCGCAACTGCTCGCCCTGCACCTCGATGTCAAAACACTCAGGCCGCACGGGATGCCTGGACCTCGAGTTGCTGCGCAGCGCGCTCGATCCGCTGTTGCCAGGATTCAGTGGACACCATCTGGGTTTGCAGGCGACTCGCCCAGAGGGGGAATGCCAGGGGTGTGAAACGCGGCGGTGTGGTGATCAGGATCCGACGGGCAGCCAGACGCTCCAGGGCCGAGGAGATCCGGACAAACTCGAGTTGGGCCTGCAACACTTCGAGCCGTGACTGACGCAGCAACAGGTTATCGGGGTCGTAGTTGTTGAGAACATCGAACACCAGGCTGCTGGACGCCTGGATCTGGCGAGTGCTCTTGCCTCTGCCCGGGAAGCCCTGGAACACCAGGCCCGCAATTCGCGCGATGTCTCTGAACTGACGCCGTGAGATCTCCCCGAGGTTGACACCGGCCAGGAGATCTGCGGCGAGATGGTCGGCGCTCAACGCCGCCTGCAATCGGGCTTCACTGACGTCGATCGGGTTGGCTGACAGAAGCTCAAACCCGTAATCGTTGGCGCCTACCGAAAAGGTTTGTGGCGACTCGCGCGCCCAGCGTGCGGCCACCAGTGTGGCAATGCCTTCGTTCGCCAGGCGACCGCAGAATGGGTACACAAACAGATGCGCGCCTTCCCTGCTCTGCACTTGCTCAACCAGCAGCGCTTCCTTCGAGGGCAAGGCGGACCAGCGCGACTGGACCTCGAGCAAGGGTGCAATGGCCTGCATTTCAGGATGCTGAGGCCACTGATCCGGGTGGCCGAGCATATCCAACACCGAGTCGGCCAACTCAACTGACAACGGCAGACGGCCACCCTGCCAGCGAGGCACGCGCGTACGGCGGGCCGTGGACGTGCGTACGTAAGCGGTCATGTCCTTGACCTGGACCAGCCGCAGAACGCGACCGGCAAAACCGAAGTCATCGCCGGGTTTGAGCCGACCGATGAACGATTCCTCCACGGTTCCCAACCGCGAGCCGTTCATCCACTTCACGATCATCTCGGTGTCGCTGGAGATGGTGCCGATTGCCATGCGGTGGCGCCGGGCAATGGTTTGATCGGCCGTTCTCATCAGGCCATCCGCGGCGCGGGTGACGCGGCGGTATTGCGGGTAGCCCTGCAAGGCTGAGCCACCGCGGGTCACGAAATCGAGGGCCCAGTTCCATTCGGAATCGTTGAGCTCGGCGTAGGCGTAGGTGGAACGCACTTCCGCCAACAGCGCTTTTTCGTCGAACCCGGGACCTGCCGCGAGAGTAACCATGTGTTGGATGAGAACGTCCAGTGCCAACTTCAAAGGGCGACGTGCTTCCATTCGCTTCGCTTCGGTAGCGACGCGGGCAGCCGCGATTTCAACTAATTCCCATGCGTGGGTAGGCACACACAGAATACGGCTCGCAGCACCGGGACGGTGACCGCTGCGACCCGCGCGCTGAATGAGCCGGCCAACTCCTTTAGGGCTGCCAATCTGGATGACCTGCTCGACCTGCGGGAAATCGACGCCGAGATCGAGCGAGGACGTGCAGACGACGCAGCGCAACTCGCCTGACTTCAGGGCCTGTTCGATACGCGCACGCAGTTTGCGATCGATGGACCCGTGGTGCAAAGACACCGTGGTGAGCCAATCGAGTCGTTTTTCAACGAGCGAGCGGTACCACAGTTCCGCCTGGGAGCGGGTGTTCGTGAACAGCAGCGTGGTCGCTGCGGTTTCGATCGCGGCCACGACCTCGTTGAGCAGGCCCGCGCCCATGTGGCCGCCCCACGGGAAGCGGCTGACATCGCGGGGGACTATGGAATCAACTTCGATGCGCTTGTCGGAGTTGGCGCGCAGGATCCGGCCTTGGGACGAGTTGCCCATGAGGACGTGGAGGGACTCGTCCAGGTTGGGCAGCGTGGCGGACAGGCCCCAAATGCGGAGATTCGGGTTCAAAGTGCGCAGGTGCGCGAGAGTCAGCTCCAACAGGACGCCGCGCTTGGTGCCCAGCAGCTCGTGCCATTCGTCGACGACGACGCAGGTAAGATTTTTGAGTTGGTCACGGGAGCTGGCGTAACTCAACAGGAGTGAGGCGCTCTCGGGGGTGATGATCAGCGCATTCGGGGGTTTTTCCCGCTGCCGCTTCCGCACGGACGCCGACGTATCCCCCGTTCTGACCTCCACGGTCCACGGCAAACCCAGCGCCTCCACTGGCTCCCGCAGATTGCCCACGAGGTCATTCGCCAGGGCCCGCAGCGGCGTGATCCACAAAACCCGCAGACCTGCCGGCCGTGGCGCTGATGGGCGGGTGCCGTCCGCATCCACGTGTTGCTGGCCTTTGCGGGGGCGCCGGGAGGGACCCGAATCTGCCCCAACGGCGGCCTCGCGTCGTGCCAGCGCGAGCGTGCCGTCTGCGCCAACCGGGTCCAGGTCTGCGGGGTGTTGGATTGCCAGAGCCTCGAGGACGGGACCGAGCCAGGCGGCCAGGGTTTTGCCGGTGCCGGTGGGGGCGTTGATCAGGCCTGACTCGTGGTTCAGGTACGCCTGCCAGGCGGCGCGCTGAAACTCGAACGCCGTCCGCCCGGCGCTGGCCAACCAGGTTTCAACTTTCGACAACGCCTCGTTGGCCGCGGGATGTGTCACCGAAGCAAAGTTTGGGGTTTCGCCGCGACTATGCAAGCTGGGCGGTGATGTTGGCCGCCTGTATGCTGCAGCCATGCCAACTCTCTACGTAGTCCGCCACGGCCACGTGCATCCCAGCCCCACCGATCCCGAGGATCCCGAACTGAGCGCTCAGGGGCACACTCAGGCGACCGCGGTCGCGACAGAATTGCATGCACGTCTGCCAGGCAAGCTCCCCATTCTGACCAGCCCAATGCGGCGCTGCCGCGAGACTGCTGCCCCACTGTGCACGTTGTGGGGCATGGAGCCCGTCATCGAGCCCCGCATCGCCGAAGTGCCCGGACCGCCAACTGACGTGATGCCCCGCGCGGAATGGATCCGCCGTTCACTCCTGGTGGACTGGACGGAATTCATTGAGCTCGGCGGCAGCCTGTTGAAGGGTCACGACTCCGTGATGACGAACTGGCGGGCCGGCGTGCTGGATGCAGCCTTCGCGTGCCCTCACGATGCCGTAGTTTTCTCCCACTTCGTCCCGGTCAACGTGCTGACAGGACATGCCACCGGCTCGGACCGCGTCGCGTGCTTTCTACCGGATCACACGTCGATAACGGTCTTCGAAATCACCGACCATCACATCCGGCTGGTTGAGAAAGGACGCGAAAAGCAACGGACTACGGTGCACCCCGGTAAGTGACTCCCAACAGGAACTGACGGATGGGCGCCGCCGTGTTGAGGCGACTGCGATACCCCAGATCCAGGTCCAACCCCGGTCGGGCCGTATAGATCAAACCCAGCAGCGCCACCGCAGGCGGCATGGACTGCCGCGAGTCCGGGTTTGAGTCGACTGCGGTATCGAAGATGAAAAACATCCGTTCGTTCGCGGCGTACATGGCCGCTGCCGAGAAATGATAGAGATTGGCCCGTGCATTCTCAAATTCCGGCGCCCGCGTGTAGCCCAGGTTTGCATGAATAGTCACGGGGTTGAAATCGCCGGTAAAGACCAGGATCCCATGTCCGGAAACCTTGTGGTCAGCCAGGCCGAGATCGTCATGCGCAGTGGGAAGCTCCAGCCCCGCGCGCACGCCCACCGACCACGGCGCTGCACCGTAAAAGCGCCATTTGAAATCGAGGTTGGTGTCGCCCAACCCCTTCTCACGACCCACACCCGGAGTATCCACACTGGTCCAGGACGGTTGGATGATCAGGTCGAGTGTTGAGGAAACGCCGTAGGAAAGTTGGGGCTGAAACAGAAAGCTGGAGAGGCCGTGATCCTGGCCCCAGGCATATCCGAGTTCGAGCTCGGCATTACGCCTGCCTTGAGTCCCGGTATCCTCGCTCAGCATGGGATGGCCGGCGAAGGCGACCGATGTTGCCAAGGCTAGCGCACACAGTAAGCTCCCCCGCCCGAATCGTTCTTTTTGCACACCCGCGCGCCCGAAACAATTCTTTAGCGTAGCCAGGAAATAATACGGCCCGATGACGAAACGACTTTCCTGCATGGTGCTGGCGGTGGCGGTCACGCAAGTAGCAACCGCGGCCGGAACCCTACACGGCGCCGGCGCAACCTTTCCCGCGCCCGTCTACAACGCCTGGGCCGCGGCCTATCGGCAAACCCCTGGTGGCGTACAGATCAGCTACGACGCAGTTGGCTCGGGTGCCGGCCTAGAGCGGATTCGCCAGCGACAGGTCGATTTCGGTGCATCGGATGCACCGCTCAACGCAGCGGACCTCGCAAGCTCGCAACTCATGCAGTTCCCCGTCATCGTCGGGGGCGTGGTCCCCGTGATCAATATCACCGGCATCAAGCCCGGGCGCCTGAAGTTGACCGGCGCGGTACTGGCCGACATCTACCTCGGCCACATCAAAAAGTGGAACGACGCGGCCATTGCGGCCCTCAACCCGCAACAGCCGCTGCCCAATACCAACATCACCGTGGTGTATCGAAGCGATCCTTCCGGCAGTTCACTGCTCTGGACCGACTTCTTGTCGCGCTCCAATGCTGAGTGGAAATCCAGCGTGGGCTCATCGCTGACCCCCAAGTGGCCAACCGGGGTCGGGGGCACAGGCAACGATGGTGTGGCTTCGTACGTCCAGCGTACCCGGTTTGCAATCGGCTACGTGGAGTACATCTATGCCCGGAAGCATTTGTTGAGTGACGTCGCCCTGCGCAATCACAATGGCCGGTTTGTTCAGGCCGGGCGCGACGCTTTCCGCGCCGCGGCTGAAGTGGCCGACTGGCACGCCTCCACCGGCTTCCAACAATTGCAGACCGATCTGCCCGGCAACGACACCTGGCCGGTGACCGGAGCCAGTTTCATCCTGGTCGGAACATCCGGCGCTGCTGGCGGGAACACGACCGAAGTCTTGCGGTTCTTCCATTGGGCGCTCCATCAGGGAGAACCGATCGCGCGGGAATTGGACTATGTGCCCGTGCCGCGTACAGTCGTCGACGCGCTACCCGCTCTCTGGGGTACGCTATGGAATGAAGGCCGTTGAGTCAGGTATGTCACTGGTGAATCCCGCCGATATTGCGTACGGATCCGACAAGACCGGATTGGTCTGGGGGTATCTGTTTGAGCACGGCAAGGCGCCGCGTCAGGTTGAGTGCGATGCTGCCCTGCATTGGCTGTCCGCTCCGTCCACGCCGGGTCCGTCCACGCCGGGTCCGTCGGGATTCGTGTGGCTGCACCTGTCCTTGTCCAATGCGGCGGCTGAGCGGTGGATGCGCCAGTCTCTGCAACTAGCTGATGCATTCTACGAATCGCTGCATGAGGGCGTCGGCTCGACGCGCCTGGAAGTCGAGGGCGACACGCTCGTAGCAGTCATGCACGACGTGCTGTTCAACCTCAGCTTCGACGCGGCCAACATTTCAACTGTATCCGTATGCATGGATTCTAGGTTGGTAGTGACGGCGCGATTGCGTCCGTTGCGGTCGGTCGACCGGTTGCGTGCGACAGTCAAAGCAGGCCAGACGATTCGCTCCCCTGCGGAGCTGCTTGCGCAATTGCTGCACGACCAGGCCGATGTGTTGGTCGACATCACCCGGCAGTCGACGGCCCGCGCAGATTCGGTGGAAGACAACCTCCTCGCCAACCGCGTTGCCAGCAGTCGCGTTGAGCTGAGCGCGCTGCGCCGCTCACTGGTGCGATTGCAACGACTTCTGGCGCCGGAGCCCGCCGCCTTGTTTCGATTGCTGAACCGCCCACCCGCCTGGTTGAGCGAGGATGATCTCGCCGACCTGCGTCAGGCGGCTGAAGAATTCTCCACCGCAGTGGTGGATGCGGGTGCGCTGACCGAGCGCTTGAAACTTCTTCAGGAAGAGCTGACCGCCCTCGTGAACGAGCACAGTAACCGCACCCTGTTCATACTGACAGTGGTCACCGTGCTGGCGCTGCCAATCAACCTCGTAGCCGGTCTGCTCGGCATGAATGTCGGTGGTATTCCATTCCAGCAACACCCGCAGGGGTTCATGTTGGTTCTGGGCTCACTGACGGGGCTGACCGCCATTCTCGCCTTCGTCCTGTTCGGTCGACGCCGCGACTGAATGTCCCGATCGCCTGGTCCTTTACGTTTTGAGAGTAGGGGAAAGGAGGGATGATGATCAGGACTGCAGTGTGGCTGGGCGCAACTTTGGCCATTGCCGTCGGGGCGATTGCCATCAGCGACGATCGTTTCGATGAGACGGGAGCGCAGTTGGCCTGCACCGGCCCGGTGAGCCGGCAACTCGATAACGCGCTGTTTACCGCGCGAGGGCTTTCTCAGAGCGGCGAGGATCCCGTGTGCACTCCGCCCGCCGCCGACACTGACGATGACGACTTTGACGGTGGCATGCTGTCACACCGTCACGGGAGCGGGGATTACCAGGCGCGCCGGCGTTAGCCGGTCGCGGCCTGCAACGAGGGTTCGCCGGCCATTGACAGCTCGTCCTTCGGCTGGCGAGTGCCATTCAGCTTGATGTTCAGACGCAGCTCGTTCGCGGAATCCGCGTTGCGGATGGCCTCGTCATACGTAATCGAGCCCTCGTTGTAGAGCTCGAACAGCGACCAGTCGAAGGTCTTCATGCCGAGCTCACGGGACTTGCCCATGATGGCCTTGATCTCGTGGAACTCGCCCTTCAACAGCTTGTCCGCGATGATCGGCGTGTTGATCAGGATCTCGATGGCGGCCCTGCGACCCTTGCCGTCCGCGGTCTTCACCAGGCGTTGCGAGATGATGGCGCGCAGGTTGCTCGAGAGGTCCATCAGCAACTGCTTGCGACGCTCTTCCGAAAAGAAATTGATGATGCGGTCGATGGTCTGGTTGGCACTGTTGGAATGCAGTGTCCCGAGGCACAGGTGCCCGGTCTCAGCGAACGCAATCGCGTGCTCCATCGTCTCGGTGTCACGGATTTCGCCGATGAGGATGACATCCGGCGCCTGCCGCAGCGTGTTCTTCAGGGCGTTGTGCCAGGAACGTGTATCGATTCCAACTTCACGGTGCGTGATCAGCGACTGCTGGGAGGTGTGCACGAACTCGACCGGATCCTCAACAGTCACAATGTGGCCCGCTGAATTCTTGTTGCGATGATCGATCATCGCCGCGAGCGAGGTGGACTTGCCCGAGCCGGTGGCGCCCACCACGAGCACCAGGCCGCGCTTGGTCATGATGATGTCTTTGAGCGTGTCCGGCAGGCCGAGCTTGGCGAAGTCCGGAATCTCGTTGGCAATGGTTCGGATCACCATGCCTACATTCTGCTGCTGCATGAACACATTGACGCGGAAGCGCGCCACCTGTGGCAGCGAGATGGCGAAGTTGCACTCGAGATCGCGGTGAAATTCCTCGCGCTGCTTGTCGTTCATCAGCGCGTTGGCCAGCTCCCGGGTGACCTCACCCGTCAGTTTCTGGTTGGTGAGCGGCTGCAGGGTGCCCTGCGCCTTCATGGCCGGAGGGAAATCCTTAGACACGAACAGATCCGATCCGCCTGCCTTGCTCATGGCCGTCAGCAGCTTGTGGATGTAGGCCTTGGCCTGCTCTTCAGAAAGGCTCGGCATCGCGATCCTCAACGAATCAATGGGTTAACGCCGATCGTAGCCAAACGGGGGTTTTCCGGTCGGTATTGCTTCTCACTGGGGATTTGTCAGAGCGCGATTTCTTGAAATTGCGACTGAAGGCCGGGCCGCCGGCCAGGGCCCCCCAATCCGGGAGATTCATTCCAGGGACAGGACCCCTTAGCATTGTCCTCGTAGCGGGCGCGACGGTTGGGGGACGGCGCCTGGTCCCCTCCACTGTCACCTGAGGACCTGCTGTCATCGAGCGGAAATCTCATCCCGCCCTGGTTCACTTTGCCCTGAGCATCGGCGGTTTTGCGATCGGTACGACCGAGTTCGCGACCATGAGCTTGTTGCGCTATTTCGCGCACGACCTGCGGATCGACGAGCCCACGGCCGGACATGTCATCAGCGCCTACGCCTTGGGCGTGGTCGTTGGGGCACCCATCATTGCCGTGCTGTCTGCCCGGCTACCCCGACGAACCTTGCTCGTCGGGCTGATGACACTGTTCGCACTCGCCAACGGGCTTTCGGCGCTCGCTCCGAGCTATGAGTGGCTGCTGGCTTTTCGATTTCTGAGTGGTCTGCCACATGGAGCCTACTTCGGTATAGCCGCGCTCGTGGCTGCTTCGCTCGTGCCACCCAAGAAACGCACGATGGCTGTAGGCCGTGTACTGTTGGGGTTAACTGTCGCGACGATCATCGGAGTGCCGGCTGCCAACTGGCTGGGTCAAGCGGTGGGTTGGCGGTGGGGATTCGGGGTTGTTATGGCGTTGGCACTGACGTGCGCAGTTATGGTGTCAATTTTTGCGCCTGCTGATCGCCCGGCTGCCGGGGCAAGTCCGCTTCGTGAATTGAGTGCGCTGCGAAGTCCGCAGGTGTGGCTCACTCTCGGGATTGGCGCGATTGGGTTCGGCGGCCTTTTCTCGGTTTACACCTACTTTGGGTCAACGCTGATCGACGTGACGCATGTTTCGCCAGCGCTCGTGCCACTGGTGTTCTCCACGTTTGGGATCGGGATGACGGCGGGCAACTTGCTTGTGCCTAAGTACGCGGACCGGGCGATCATGCCGACTGCCGGGATTTTGCTCGTGTGGTCCGCTTTGGTTCTGGCTCTGTATCCGCTGGCGGCTCACAACGTGTGGACTGTCGCGCTTGATGTGATGGCGCTTGGGTTTGGCGCAGCCTTGGCAACGGTGTTACAGACACGGTTGATGGACGTCGCCGGGGAATCGCAGGCACTTGCCGCTGCGCTCAATCACTCGGCATTCAACGTCGCGAACGCGCTTGGCCCGTGGCTCGGCGGAATAGCGATTGCCGCGGGTTACGGTTGGACTTCCACGGGTTGGGTGGGTTGTGGGTTGGCGCTTTGCGGGCTCATAGTGTGGGGCATCGCAAGGGGGTTGAATGATGAAGAACGCCTCACGGGTGGCTCTGCTGATCGCCATCCTCGCCTCGCCGACGACACCAGCCACTGAGCTTCCCGCCGACCTCGCCAAGGCGGTCAAGGACTATGACCGCGCGCAGGTTGACGGCAATCGCGCCGAGCTCGAGCGGTTGCTGGCGGATGACTACACACTGCTCAACGGTGCCGGGAAGACGGAAACCAAGGCGCAGTTCGTCGCTGAATCCACGGCTCCCGGATTCAAACTCGAGCCGTTTGTCGTCACGGATGCCATTGAGAAGGTTTGGAGCGATGGGGCGGTGATGGGGGGCATCACCACCCTCCGCGGTGTTGACAGCGGCAAGCCGTTTGAGGCCACGCTGCGCTTTGCCGACATCTGGGCGAAACGCAAAGGGAAGTGGCAAGTGATTTACACCCACGTATCCAAGCCACCCGTGCCTGGCAAGTAGGCAACGACGCGCCGGCACGGCCCTGCAATCCTGCGTCTATGGGCCGACCACGCGCGGCACGGGGCGGCAATTCTGCGCTTAGGCCAACCACGTGCCGGCGCAGCCCGGCAATCCTGCGTCTACGGGCCGACCACGCGCTGCACGGGGCGTCAACTGGGTTTGCGCTTGGCTGCTTTTTGGCGGAAGACGGGGGCGTCGGTGGATTGGCGGCGGTCTTTGCTGGGGAGTACGTCGAAGACGCGGCGGTAAACTTTTGAGAAGTATTCCACTGAGGTGAAGCCTGTCAGGGCGGCTACCTCCGTGACGCTGAGCGTGGTTTGTTGCAGGTACTGGTGCGCTTTTTCTACCCGCACCAGCATGTATTCACTGTGAAGCGTTTGACCCAGCTGTTGCTTGAAGCGACGCTCCAGTTGGCGCAACGATAAACCTAACTGCTTGGCGATCTCATCGCATGCGAGTGGGTCGTCCACATGGGCCTGCATGATGGCGCGGGCGCGCGCGACTACCGCATCTTGGCTTGCCGCTGAATCGTCGCGGCGCATGGTCAGCAGCAAATGGCGGGCGACTTCGGTGGAGGTTTGCGCGTCGGCGTGATGCGCTATCCAGGCAATCATCATGTCGAGGATGGCTGCAGCACCCGCGCAGGTGACGCGGTTGTTGGAGAACGAGAACAGCGACTGCGCGACGCGGATTTTCGGGAATAGCTCCTGAAAGCCGGCGAGGTTGTCCCAGTGGATGGCGGCGGGATGTTGGTCCAGGAGGCCGGCCTCCGCGAGCGCCAGGCTGCCGTTTTCAATGCCCACCAACTCGGCACCGGTTCGGGCGATGCGCTTCAGCCAGCGCGTGCGAGCGCGGCTCCGCGCTGTTCGGGCGGGGTCGAAGCTGGCCAATACGAATAGCGACGCGCAGCCTTCCGCCAGCGCGAGGTCGCCGTCGACGGACACCTCACGGCCGTTGCTCGCGCGGACGGGTTGCCCGTCATCCGAGATGGTTCGCCACTCAAACACGCTGCCCTGCGCCAGCCAGTTCGCAACGAACAAAGGCTCGGTAACGGCCGCCAGCCCGAAATGGGAGAACTCCGGCAGCAGTAATAAAGCGACCTTTCGCACGAATTGCCCCGCTGCAGAACAGCCGACAGTGGTTGCCGCGCGCATGAGCCGTGGTATACGCGCCCCGGCAGGGGCCGAGCGCATGGGAGGCGCACGGCAAAGGCTGGCAGCGCTCAGCACAATTTCGACATATGCCTGTCGTTATTTTACAGGACCCGCGCGGCAAGCGCACCTAATCTGGCGGCATCAGCTAGTGAGGCAAATGCAATGTCGGTCCAGTGGAGCGAATCCGAACGAGCGGCCGGGTGGTCCCTGCCGGCGCCGTATTTCTATGATCCGTCCGTGTTCCAACAGGAGCGGCTACGGATCTTCTTCCGCAGCTGGCATCTCGTCGGGCATGTGAACGATCTGAAATCGCCGGGGGACTTCGTCACGCACGACATCTTCGAGCAGAGCGTCCTCGTCACCAAAGGCAAGGACGGCGAGATTCGTGCCTTCCACAACGTCTGCCAACACCGCGGCAATCGTTTGGTTGACGCTGCGCGTGGTCACACACCCGCCATCACGTGTGCCTACCACGCTTGGACCTACGCTCTGGACGGTCGCCTGCGTGGCGCACCCCGTACCGAATGCGTCCAGGGCTTCGACAAAAGCAAACACGGTCTGCGACCGGTGAGGGTCGAAATATTCGCCTCGTTTGTGTTCGTCAACCTGGACCCCGACGCACAATCAGTCGCCGAAATGGCTCCAGGCGCCGAAGCCATGATCCGCAAGCACCTCCCTGACCTCGATCGCCTGACCCTGATCGAGCAGGTAGACGTGCCCGTCCCGGCCAACTGGAAAGTGATCCAGGAAAACTCCATCGAGGGCTATCACTTCGATTACTCCGGCCCGGTGCACAAGCAACTGGTCAAGCTCATCGACTTCGACGGCTACACCCTGGAAGCACACGATAAGTATTGGACCTACATCGGTCCGCCGCAAAAGAACGTCACCGAAGCGTACGGTGTACCGCTCGCCAACCACTGTTGGCAGACGGACGGATTCTTCAACATCGGCCTGTGGCCCAACGCCACGATCTACGCCTTCCCCTACTCAGATGTCGTCGGCACCTTCATCATGAATCCCACCGGCCCGGAGACCTCCTCGCTGCGGTTCGGGTACTACGGCGTGGAAGGACGACCCGTGTCGGATCTCACCAAGGCCTGCATTCGCTGGATGAATGAAGAACTCGGACCGGAAGACATCCGTCTCAACATCTCCAATCAGAAGGGCCTGCGGTCGATGGGATTCGACAAGGGGCGCTATCTGATTGGCGACGGGCTCAACAATCGTAGCGAACATCTGGTACGGCACTTCCACCAACTCTGCCACGCCGCCATCGGAGCCCCGTGACCGAACGCTACGACTACATCATCGTCGGAGCCGGATCCGCCGGCTGCGTCCTCGCGGCCCGGCTGACTGAAACCGCCGGCGTCCGCGTTTTGTTGCTGGAGGCCGGCCGTCCCGACAACAGTTGGCAGATCGACATGCCTTCCGCTGTGGGCAGCCTCCTGTCATCGGATCGGTTCAACTGGAACTACACCTCGGAGCCGGAACCCTTTCTCGATGGCCGCCGGTTGACTCATCCGCGCGGCAAAGTCCTCGGCGGATCCTCATCGATCAATGGGATGGTGTATATCCGCGGGCATGCCAAAGACTACGACGGTTGGGCGGAACGCGGCGCGGGTGGCTGGAGCTATGCTGAAGTTCTCCCGTACTTCAAACGCGCGGAAAAGCACTATCTCGGAGGCGATTCATACCACGGCTCGGAGGGTCCGCTCGCCGTCTATGCACCTGATTACAAACAATCACCGTTGGCTGAGGCGTTTGTTGAAGCAGCGGTGGAGGCGGGCTATCAGCGATCAGCGGATGTGAACGGCGAGCAGCAGGAAGGGTTTGGCCGCATCGACCGGACCACACGTAACGGTCGCCGCTGGAGCGCCGCCCGCGCCTACCTGCGCCCAGCACTCAATCGACCCGGCCTGGTGACTCAGACCGAGGCGCTCGTGCATCGCATCCTCCTGGAAAAGGGCCGCGCCGTCGGAGTCGAATATTCGGTTCACGGCCAGAGGAAAGCGGCCCATGCTGAAGCCGAGGTCATCGTATCCGGCGGCGCAATCAATACACCACAGATTCTGCTGCTGTCGGGAATTGGCCCCGCGGATGAACTAAGTGCACTGGGGATCGAGCCCAAGCACGACCTGCCAGGTGTCGGCAGGAATCTGAACGACCATCCCGACATCGTCGTGCAGCACCGCTGCCTTCGGCCGGTTTCTCTGTACGGCATCAACCGAGGCGCCAACAAACTCCTGACGGGCATTCGATGGTTCATCAAACACGACGGCCTCGCCTCATCCAATCATTTCGAGGCCGGCGGATTCATCCGAAGTCGCCCCGGCGTGGATTTCCCCGACCTGCAACTGACGTTCATGCCGCTGGCCATTCAGCCGGGTACGGTGAGCGATGTCGGGTCGCACTCGTACCAGGTACACATCGATCTGATGAGGCCGCGAAGCACGGGACACGTAAAGCTGCGCTCCGCCGACCCGAAGGCTCCGCCGTCGTTGCTGTTCAACTATCTGAAGGATCCGCAGGATCGGGAAGACCTGCGCACATCAGTTCGACTGACCCGGGAGATCCTGGCACAGCCCGCCCTGGCCCAGTTCCGGGGTGAGGAACTGTCGCCTGGACCCAAAGCGCAATCTGATGCCGACATCGATGCGTTCGTGCGACAGGGGGTGGAAACGTGTTATCACCCTGTTGGAACGTGTCGCATGGGTGTCGGTGCCGATTGCGTGGTCGATGAACATTGTCGTGTCTACGGGATCAAGAGCCTGCGTGTGGTTGACGCATCGATCATGCCGGCAATCGTCAGCGGCAACACCAATGCACCCACCATTATGATCGCCGAAAAAGCGAGCGATCTGATTCGCGGCAAACAGCCTTTGCCCCGCTCGGACGCCAAAGTCTGGATTCACCCCCAATGGCACGCCGCCCAACGCTAGAGGCCCGGATGTCACTCCCCAATTTTGAGCAGGAACGCATCGACCTGGCTGCCGCCTTCCGCTGGTTTGCGCGCCTCGGCATGGCCGAGTCGGTTGCCAACCACTTCAGTGTCGCGGTGTCGAACGATGGCAGCCAGTTTCTGGTGAATCCCTGCCGGCGCCACTTCTCGCAGATCAAGGCCAGTGAGTTGTTGCTGCTGAATGCCAATGACTCCAGCACGCTTTCGCAGCCCAACGCGCCTGATCCCACGGCTTGGTATCTGCATGCGGGGATTCATGCGCAGGTGCCGCATGCCCGTTGCATCATGCATCTGCACTGCCGATATGCGACGGCGTTGGCTTGCCTCGAAGATAATACGCTGTACCCGATTGACATCAATGCGGCGCGATTTTTTGGTCGGGTCGCTGTGGATGATGAGTTTGCCGGGATGGCTTTGTCGAGTGACGAGGCGGGGCGGCAGGCGCGGTCGCTGGCAGATGGCAAGAGCGTGTTGTTGATGGCCAACCATGGGGTGATGGTGGTGGGGGCGACGGTCGCGGATGCTTTCGACGAGTTGTATTACTTCGAAAGGGCGGCTCAGATGTTGCTCACCTGTTATTCGACAGGGAAGCCGTTGCGCTACATGTCCGATTCGGTGGCCGAGCTGACGAAGCGGCAGTGGCTGGAATACACCGGGTTCCCGACGGATCACCTGAACGCGGTTAAGGAGATATTGGACCAGGAAGAGCCGGAATATCGCAGATGAATGACAACTTCAGGCGAGCGTGTCTCGTGGTGGCGGTGGTCGTCGGGTGCGGGTATTCGGCGTTTCAGATCCTCCATGATGTGCGCGTACCTGTGCAGTTGCTTCCGGGGGTTGCGGCGCGAGTCAACGGGCATCCGATTGACACGGACAGCGTCAATCGGACTGTTGCGGGGATGGATGCGCGGGTGCGGCGATCTGAGGCCGCGGCACGACATGATGTGTTGTCGCGGATGATTGATGAGGAGCTGTTGGTGCAGCATGCGCTGGATAGCGGTGCTTCGGAAACCAATCCGGAAGTCAGAGCGGCGCTGGTGCGGAGCGCCATCACCCGGGTGAACTCGGAATCGGCTGCGGAGCCGGTTTCGGAGCGGGAGGTGAGTGAGTACTTTGAGGCGCACAAGGAAGCGTACGCCACCGCAGCCAGCTTCGACGTGACTCCACTGTACTTTGAGGAACCGATGCGCAGCGATGCTACGTCTGCGGTGGTGCGTGCGACGGCTGCGCGTGCTGCGATTGAGAGGGGTGCCGCCATTGATAGGGATGTCGCGATTGACGGGCGCGCCGCCATTGAGAGGGGTGCCGCGATTGAGCGCATCGCCACCATGGCGGACGCATTGCCGTTCGCCGCGCCGGGGGCGCAGGTTAGCCCGCGGACGTTGGCCAACTACTTTGGCCCGGGCATTGCGGAGGCTGTTGGTCGTTTGGCCGTGGGACACGCGACGGAGGTGACGCCGCTGGGGAATGGCGTTGTATTCATTTACCTGAATAACAAAGCGCCAGGCGCAATACCTACTCTCGCCAGCATCCACGAGCTCGTCGCTGCTGACGCGTTACGCGATCGGCAGGAGCGGGCCCTCGAGGCGCTGCTGGCGTCACTTCGCCAATCCGCGCATGTTGAATTAGCTACAGCTTCCCGTTGAGGGGGACACAAAATGAAGAAGATGGCTGCCCTGCTGCTCCTCGCTGCTGCATCAGTCGCAACTGCCGGGCCCCACAAATCCACCGGTGCCCTCTCCGATCAAGGAGCGGAGTTCGAAAACGCGAAAGTGGATTCCGCAGGCACCGTCACCCCATCAGCCCGGCCGGCTGAATTGCGAAAACCCACCGACAAGGAGCAGATCCTGTTCGGTGACCTCCACGTGCACAGCACTGTCTCGTGGGATGCCTTCGTGTTCTCACTGCCCGTATTCGGCGGCACCGGTGCTCATCCGCCCGCGGAGGCCTGCGATTTCGCCCGGTATTGCTCCTCACTCGACTTCTTCGCCCTCACCGACCACGCCGAAACACTGACGCCACGGCAGTGGGGCGAGTCGAAGAAAGTCCTGCGCCAGTGCTCAGCAGTCGGCAAAAACAACGATGACGGTGATCTGATCACCTTCACCGGCTTTGAATGGACTCAAGCGGGCACAACCGCCGAAAACCATTACGGCCACCGCAATGTAATCTTCCGCGAGCAGGACGAAGAGCACCTGCCGAAGCGCGCCATCTCCCCGATGCCGCCCTACTTCGACCCTGACCTGACGATTCTGAAGACGATGCACGAGCCCAGAGTCGGCTCGTATGTCGCCATGATGCAGGAGCTCTCCAAGGTCCCTGTGTGCGAGCCGGGCAAAGACACGAAGTCACTGCCGGACAATTGCTTCGAGGTAGCCCTCACCCCGCAGGAACTGTCTCGCAAGTTGGACCAGTGGGGTTACGACGCGCTGGTCATCCCGCACGGCACTGCCTGGGGCCTGTCAAATCCGCCGACGGCCGACTGGGCGCACGAGCTCACACCTGGCATCGCCAATGACAAGCGCCAGTCGTTGGTGGAGGTCTACTCCGGGCATGGAAACTCCGAGGAATACCGCTCGTGGCGGGAATTCACGATGGGGGCGGATGGCAAAAAGCATTGCCCAGAACCCACTAAAGACTACCTGCCGATGTGTTGGCAGGCGGGACGCCTGATCCGGGAGCGGTGTGACGCGGCCCACTTGCCCGTGGAGGAATGCGATCGACGCGAAGTGGAGGCCCGACAGCGTGAGCTGGATGCACCTGTTGGATTCGCTGCGGCTGGATTCCTCGCCGTGCCTGGCGCACGCACGGAGGAATGGCTGGATGCCGGGGAATGTCGCGACTGCTTCCTGCCGACGTGGCATCACAATCCCCTGGGATCAGTGCAATACATTCTGGCGCTGGGGCAGGACCGTGAGGGCGAGGATCCGCTGCGATTCCGATTTGGAATGATCGGGTCCACGGACAATCACAACGCGATGCCGGGCGAGGGTTACAAGGAGGTTGCGCGGTGGAATTCCATTCTGCTGTTGCGGTTGGGTAATCCGGATGCCAAGCGCTTCTTCCTGCCGCCGCCGGCTGAGCGCAAAGCCGCGAGCCGGCCGGTCACACCGGATTTGTATTCTTCGTCCTGGGCGACCTGGGATGTGGAGCGGACCAACAGCATGTCGATTACCGGGGGCCTGGTGGCCGTTCACGCCAGCAACCGGTCGAGGGGTGCGATCTGGGACGCGCTCAAGAGCCGGAATGTGTACGCCACCAGCGGCGAGCGCATGTTGTTGTGGATGAATCTGGTCAACGGACCTCAGGGCAGCCCAGAGCCGATGGGGTCCGCGGTCAAGATGAAGGGTAATCCGGAGTTTGAAGTGAAGGCGGTGGGCGCGTTCATTCAGAACCCGGGGTGTCCGGACTTTCAGCGGCGGGTGTTGGGCGAGAAGCGGCTCGAAACGCTGTGCCATAACGAATGCTTTAACCCGTCGAATCGCCGGCGAACGATCACGCGTATTGAAGTCGTGCGGATTCGGCCGCAGCACAATCCAGCTGAGGCCGTGGGGCCGTTGATTGAGGATCCCTGGAAGACCATCCAGTGCGCGCCTAATGAGGCGGGATGTACGGTGAAGTTTTCCGACCCCACTTTCGCGAAAGGTGCACGGGATGCGCTGTACTACGTGAGGGCAATTCAAGAGCCGTCGCCCGCAGTGAATGGTGGACAGCTCCGATGTAAGTTTGACGCGCAAGGTCGCTGTATCAAGGTCAACCTTTGCTCCGGCGACCCGGCTAAGACCGCGCCGACGGATGATTGCAAGGAAGCGATTGAAGAGCGAGCGTGGTCGTCGCCGATATTCGTGGATTTCAAACGTCAATGAGAGTGCTGGCGTCGCCGCCTCGCATGCGAGCTCCAACGGCTCGGTTGCCGGCGCTGTCTACGGGCGTATTCGCGCCATGAGAGTGTCGACGCCCCGGTTGCCGGCAATACCTAGGTTGTGGCGCCGACGCACGTTGAGAATGTTGGTGGGTGTGATTGCAGTGCTGTTTGCGTGCCTTGCGCAGGGGCATGAACGGAGTGAGTCAACGTCACACTGGACGCTAGTTAATGGTGAGTTGCATGGGATTGTCACGGCACGAACGCGGGAGGTGACGCGGCTGACTGTGCCTGGGGATACCTATGCATCACTTCAGCAGATATTTGCGGCGCATGTTCAACGGAGTGTGGCTGCCTCTGTTGATGGCGGTGATTGCACGCAACTGCGGGCGCCGGCACTGCTCGAGGCGGAGCCGGGGTATGTGCGGGTTGATGTGCGGATGCGCTGCGGGGCTGGGGATGTTTTGACGTTGAAGGTAGATTTGTTTTTTGGAGTGGCGCCGTCGCACCACCACTTTTTGTATGTGACGGCGGGGGGATGGGGGCGAGAGGCCATTTTGAGCGCGTCGGAGCCGTCGGCTCGAGTTGAGTTGAGGGGGGCGGCAGGGGGGAAGGTCGGATTTCTGCAGTTCGTGGGGATGGGCATTGAGCACATCGCCACTGGTGTGGACCACCTGGCGTTTCTCCTGGCGTTGCTGATTACGGCGCGTACGGCGCGTCAGGTGTTGGCTATTGTCACCGGGTTTACCGTGGGGCATTCGATTACGCTCAGCCTGGCGGTGATGGGGGTTATTCAGGCTAACCGGGAGGCGGTGGAGTGTTTGATCGGGTTGACCATCGCAATGGCGGCCGCGCAGAACCTGATTCGCGGTGAGCGCGAGGGTCGTTTCGCGGGGGTAGCCGCCGCAGCCATCGCGGCATCGCTGCTGCTGATCCCGACGGACCTGCGGCCGTATATGCCGGCGAGCCTCGTACTATCGATCGCGCTCGCCACGGGAAGTGCCATCTGGCTGGGCAGCATAGGCCGACAGCGGTCACCAGCCGATATGAACGCTGGCGACCAAGAAATCAAAAGCGGTGCCCTGGCTCCCAGCGCGGACTGCAAAGGCGCGCGCGCAGCTCCCGGCGTGTATCGAGGAGGCATGGGCACGGTGCCAGATGCAAACCGCGGAGGCATGGGCGGCATGGCGACTGCCGACAGCGGCGGCGCCGTGTTTTCGATTCGAGCGCGGTTTGCGATGGCGGCGGGATTTGGGTTGATTCATGGGCTGGGGTTTGCCAGCGCACTGCAGGACCTGCATCTGCCACGGGCGATGCTGGTGTCGTCCTTGTTGGGATTCAACGTGGGTGTGGAGATAGGTCAGCTCGCCGTCGTGGTGGCCGCGGTCGCGTTGATTGCCGTTGTCGCCAAGCTGGTGCCAATCACCCAGCGGCGCGCAGAGATGTCGGCAGCCATGGCCAGCGCGACATTACTCGCTGCTGGCCTGGCCTGGTTTCTTACAAGAGCGTACTAAACTAGAACGAATAGCCAGCCGCTAACACCGCAGCCCGCGGGTTGAAAGACACGTGAGTCTTACGCAGCACACCGGCCGTATTGGCCGTGAGGTCGGAATCGACCTGCGAGGCTGACAACGAGAAAGTCGCGTAGAAATGGCTGGTGAATCGATAGTTGAGACCAACCGTCGCTGCGGGACCCACAGACGTGGTCAGTGAGATTGACGTTGGTCCACCCGTCGCGGCGTCACCAGCTGGAGTGGATTGACGCGAATAGAACCGGGTGTAGTTGATACCCGCCCCGATGTAAGGCCGCAACCGCACAGACTCGTCGAAGAACGTGTAGTTCATCAGCAGAGTCGGCGCGAACCACCGTGCCGTCACGACCTCCTGATCGTTATACGGCACCGATCCGAGCTTCTCCGGCCCTTTGCCGTAAGTTTTAGTCAGCGGCGGCGCCCCCAGCGCCAGCTCGAGGCTGAAGTGAGGATTCAGGCGCCGTACGTAGGCGAAGTAAGGCGTGACAAGATCCTTCAGCTTGATGTTGACACCCGAGGGCACGTACGGCCCCCGCAAGTCGTCAGCCGTGGTGTCGTACGTGATGTAGTACGCCCCCAAGCGGACGCTGTTGGAATAAACCTCCTCATCCGCATGCGCACAAACAGCCACAGTCGCCGCGAGTGTCCCAAAAGCAATCTTTGCTAAGCGTGCAATCATTTTCGGCTCCTCCCCCCAAGCTCAAAACTGACTGAAGAAGCCGCGTGCGGCCACCGTGCAGAACGGCGCCACCGTGGTGTGGTAGTTCTCAACCACAGCTTCCTGCCCACCACTGGCTAACAAGTTCGCAAGCGTCGTTTGGAATCCGACCTGCAGAGGCGCGAACGGGCTCTGCGGATTGGGCGTGGCATTCACATCCAACACCGTTACCAGCCCAGTCGGCAGAGCCGCCCAGAACGCCTGCATCGTTCCCGTGTTCACGCTGAAGAACACCGTCGGGTCCTGGTCACCTCCGCAAAGCAGCATGGGTCTTGCCGGGACCCAGCTGCGCATATCGTTGGTCTTGAGGTCCTGCCGCAAGGTATTGCCCGGAGCGGCCGCCAGCGGCACCCCAGCCTGCGGCGCGGGCACCGCCCCGTCCGGATTGTTCACCGCATCCAGGACATAGCTGAGACGGTAATCATTGGTGATCAGATTGGGCGTCCCGAACCCCAGCGCGAAAACCGGATTCGCCGGCACTTTCAAAGCCGCATCGAGCTGAGCGTTGCCGGTCACCGGCGTTGTGCTGTTGAACAGGGCCGTCTGCGGCAATTTCCCCTGCGCGAATAAAGTAGCGATCGGAGTGGCGCTCGGCAGAATGTCCGCCGCGATGTTCGGGGCAAAAGCCGCCTCGAAAACCTGCGTAGGCTGCGTATAAAGGTTCGAATACGAGTGCTGGTAACTGCTCGTCACCATGGCGCCAAATACGGTCGACCCGATGTCCACGCTACCGTAGAAAATCGCATCGCCGAAGGCTTCCAGCGCGTACGGGCCGGACATCGGCGCAGACGCTGTCACGGTGACACCAGCCGCCTGAAGCGCCTTGTGTGTCGCCATCGCAACATAGCCGCCCTGCGAGTAGCCGGTGATGAACAGCTTGCCGCTGTCGGAAGTCGCCGAAGACGGCGTCTGCGGCAAAGCAGTGCGAGCCGCTGTGAGCGCGTCGATCATGTCCTTCGACTGCTGGTCACCATTGAGAAACGGGTGATACGGCAGGCTCGAAGTGGCGTAACCAGCATAGTTGGACGCCACGACGACAAACCCATGTGCAGCAAAAACAGCTGCAATCAGAGCACCCTCGGCATTATTCGGGTTCTGTATATCCGCCAGGTCCGCGGTCTTGTCGGTCTGCGTTCCATGGGCGTAAAGAACGATCGGCCTGGGTCCTGAGCAGCCCGAGGCAGCGCTGCCGGAGGGCACCATCAAGGCGGCCGAAGACGTGGTTTTCTCCCCCGCGCCGCCCACTGTGTTGTATTGGATGGAGTAGATGTCTACGCCGCAGGTAGGTGGCCCCGCGACGGCCAGAAGGCTCGCGCCAGCTGCCTGAGCCGCCAATTGCGCCTGGAAATCAGCCGCGGTCAGCGATGCAACTCGAATGGGCGGGTCGTATACCAACGAGCCGCGATCCGTGCTCGTGCCCGCCGTGACTGAATCGGAATCCGAGCCGCACCCCGCAAGCCCCATGACACCGACTGCGATCCCTAAAGAACAGAGTCCCGTAACTAGACGAAGCATAGTCCCCCCTTCATCGTCTAACTCGCGTCACCGAGCTGTCATCTTAGCAAGTTGTACACCTAAAAAGGCACACGCGCGGCTTTTATGCAACAGGGCTGGGACCATTGGCTGAGGCTCAGCCGACCCCTGGCAACAGCGCCCGAGCGCCCCCATGCAGAGGCTCAGGCTACCGGGGGCTGTGCAAGCCCTCGTGCCCTGCTATAGTACGCAGCTGCCCTCCTACGCCCCTCGATCCCGGACTTGGTACCAGGGCTGCCAGTAAATGAATGGCATGCGCGGGATTGCGAGGGTGCGAATCAATGCAATTTAGGATGACCACACTACGGAAGCCGCGTGCTCTACAGGCACAGGCGGTGGATGGCTCTTATGGGCCGATTTGATGCAACCCAAAACTGTCACGGAAATTTGCCATGCCGCGTACAACCCCTTTAGCTGACATCCGCAACATCGGAATCATCGCCCACGTCGATGCTGGAAAGACGACGACGACCGAGCGGATCCTGTACTACACGGGGCGCAAGCACACGATCATCGACATCCACGATACGAAAGATCTGAAGACGTCGACGACCACCGACTACCTCGAGCAGGAACAGAAGCGCGGCATTACGATTCAGAGCGCCGCGGTGTCGGCTTTCTGGCGCGACAAGAAGATCAACCTGATCGACACCCCCGGGCACGTGGACTTCACCATTGAAGTGAACCGTTCGCTGCGCGTGCTCGACGGCGCCGTGGTGGTGTTCGACGGCGTGGCGGGCGTAGAGCCCCAATCAGAGACGAACTGGCGCCTGGCCGACAACTACCGGGTTCCCCGTCTGTGCTATGTGAACAAGATGGACCGCAGCGGTGCGAATTTTCTGCGCTGCGTGGACATGATCCGCACCCGCCTCAATGCCCGGCCGCTGCCCGTGCAGCTCCCGATCGGCTCCGAGGACAATTTCAAGGGCATGGTGGACCTGGTCGCCATGAAGGCGCTCGTCTGGGATTCCGACGACAAGGATGCCGAGTGGCAGGTGCTCGATATCACCGACGACCTCGCCGACAAGGTGGGCATCGAAATTCCGGCTGACCGTAAGATCCTCAGTGAGGCCAACAAGTATCGGACTGAGCTGATCGATACCTGCCTCGAGATGGACGACGAGGCCATGGAAGCGTACCTCAACGACGGTACCGCCCCTTCGCAGGAAGTGCTGAAGAAGTGCCTGCGCAAGGGCACCATCACCGGCGCGTTCAACCCTGTTCTGTGCGGCTCTTCGTATAAGAACAAGGGCGTGCAACAGGTGCTCGACGCAGTCGTCGATTACCTGCCGGCCCCCACCGACGTTGAAGCCATCAAGACGGTGGACGCTGACGGTAACCCGATCGGCGAGCGCAAGACCTCGGACGACGAGCCGTTCTCGGCCCTGGCGTTCAAGGTGATCAACGATGCCTACGGCGCGCTGACGTTCGTCCGCGTGTACTCCGGTGTGTTGACGAAGGGCGCCTCGGTCATGAACTCCACGCGCGGCAAGCGCGAGAAGATCGGCCGCATGGTGGAAATGTTCGCGAAGGAAGCGAACCCAATTGAAGAAGCTCGCGCGGGCGACATCATCGCTCTCGTGTCGATGCAGGAGACTGAGACCGGCGATACGCTGTGCGATTCCGCGAACCCGGTGGTGTTGGAGCGCATGCGCTTCCCCGACCCGGTCATCAGCGTGTCGGTGAAATCGAAGGTCAAGGCCGAGCAGGAGAAGTTCAACACCGCTCTCGGCAAGATGGTTCGTGCCGATCCCTCGTTGCACCTGGAGACGGACCGTGAAACCGGCCAGACCATTCTGCGCGGCATGGGCGAGTTGCACCTCGAAGTGACACTCGACCGTATGCGTACGGAGTTCGGTGTGGAAGGTGTCATGGGCCAGCCGCAGGTGGCCTACCGCGAGACCATCACCCGCAAGGTCCAGGAAAACTACACGCACAAGAAGCAGACCGGTGGCTCGGGCCAGTTCGCCGAAGTGTGGATCGTTTTCGAGCCGCTGGAGCGCGGTGCCGGCTTCATCTTCGAAGACGAGACAGTGGGCGGCTCGGTGCCGCGTGAGTTCGTGCCTTCGGTTGAGAAGGGTCTGAAGGTTCAGAAGGAAGCGGGCGTGCTGGCGCAGTTCCCGACAGTGGACTTCAAGGCAACTCTCATTGACGGCAGTTACCACGACGTCGACTCGAACGCCCTGACGTTCGAAATCGCCGCGAAGGCTGCTTTCCGCGAGGGTCTGAAGAAGGCGAATCCGATTCTGCTCGAGCCCGTCATGAAGGTCGAGACAGTGACTCCGCAGGATCACCTGGGCGATGTCATCGGCGACGTCAATCGTCGTCGCGGCACCATCCTGGAGCAGATCGAGCGCGGTGCAAACATCGCCGTTGTGTCGACTGTGCCGCTGTCAGAGATGTTTGGTTACATCGGACAGTTGCGCAGCATGACCTCGGGTCGTGCGTCGTACACCATGGAGTTCTCGCACTACGAGCCGGTGCCGAAGCAGGTTGCAGATGCGGTCATCGCGGACGCCAACAAGGCCCGCGCTGCCGGCAACGCCTGAACTGCAAGTAACTCAGGAGCGGGTCACTCGGGAACGAGTGACCCCCACTGGCAGGGAGTCAACCCTGCGCATCTCCTCATCGTCGAACGACCGCGGATCCCGCAGGTAGTCGACGAGCATCTCGAAAGCATCCTGACCCCAGAATAGTTCGTTGCCCACGACATACGTTGGCACACCGAACACACCTCGCTGGATTGCCCAATCCGTACTGTCCCGGAGCGAATTTTTCACCGCTGGGTCAACATTGACGTCCGCCACACCGAGCGCCTGAGCGAGCTCCGCGAGGACAGCAGGGTCCGACACGTCGCGGCCCTGACCAAAGACGAAATCGAATCCCGTCTCAACCGCTTGCCGGGTGCTGCCCGCCGCGAACACGAGCCGCATGGCATTGAGGCAGTTGAAAGGATGGGTGGGCGGCATCTTGAAAGGCACGCCCATGCGGCGGGCACGCCAGACCACGAAGCGGTACGTGAACCGGCGTTTGGAGTCGATTTCCGCCGGACCGACCTGGCCATGGTGATTCAACACCACACCAAACAACGCCGGCACCAGCTCGACCTCGATCCCGGGCGGCAGCTGCGACAACTGCGTGAAGCCGAGATACGCATAGGGCGAGATGAGGTCGAATACCCATGAAATCTTCATGGGTCGGCAGCTTACCGCAGCTGAAAGAACTCGTTGAAGGCCGTCTCGATCGGGATGGCAAACCCGATGCCCTGCAAGCCGCGCGCCACGGAAGTATTGATGCCCACTACCTGGCCATCCGCGGTGATCAGGGGACCGCCGCTGTTGCCCGGATTGATGGGGGCATCGGTCTGCAGGAGCCGCTCGCCGCTCTCCCCGCCCCGCTCACCAGAAAACACTCCGGATGTCACGGTATACGCCAGTCCCGACGGATTGCCGACCGTATACAGCCTGTCCCCCACCGCCAGATTGTTTGAGTGTCCCGGCGGAATGAATGGGCAGTCACGCGTGGGCAGCTGGAAAACAGCGAGATCCGCGTTGTCGGCGAACTGTGCATGCAACTCCGTGAACTCGCGACCATCGACCAACCGGGCGGAGAAACCGCCCAACGCACCATTTGCGACCTCTTTGCGGATCGCCTCGCTCACTTTCCCCTGCAGGTTGGCCAGATTGCTTTGCATCTGTTTGATGCGCAGGTCGAGGTTCACCTGCTCGAGGTTGGTCCCGGGCTTGTTGGCGATGGCGCGGCGGTACTGCTGTGCCTGATAGATGGCCACCTGCAAACGCTGCCGGGCCTCTTCCATCCGCTGCTGCATTTCCGGGTCGGAGATGACATTGTTGGCCACGCGCCGGCCGTCCGACTCCACCACGTGTCGATTCGTGATGACGTGGCAGGTCGCATCCACAATGAAGCCCGATCCCAGGCCCCAGCTCGTCCTGATGAACACCGTGGCGCTGCGAGCAGCCTCGATTGGATTACGAGCGCTGCCCGTTACAGCTGGGAGGGCCGCCGGCGCCGCCACCGGAGTAGACATATCACTGACAACCGTCGGCCGTCGCATGACTTCCGCGGTAACCGAAGGGGGCTGCGGCGGTGCAACCGGAGTTGGAGTTGCACGCCCGCGCATAAAGAGAAACACTAGCAGCGCTGTGAAAATGGCGGTTCCGGCGATGGCGCCCAGACCGATACCGGGCTCGGCCGGCGCAGCGCGTGACCGGGTGGGCGGCAGCGGTTTGGCCGCAGCGTGGAATTTAGCGAAATAGATCCCACACGCCGCACATTGGGTCGTGTCATCCTGTTCGTGACTGCACTTGGGGCAAACCATAAGAGGGCTTATATCAGCTCCCCCCTTGGCAAGCTGATGGCCACATCGCATTTCGTGCGGATGCGGGTACAAGGGGTAGGCAAGTGTCATTCCGTTCTTCTGTAACGTGCGTCACCGTGCTGGTAACTGCCTGTTTGAGCGCGAGTTGTCAGACTTCCCGGATCGTCGGCCAGGACGTCAAAAGCGTGGTCAACGGCCAGCCGATGGACAATTCGGGGCTCAAAACGGCCCTCGCCTCCGATACCAAGGATATGGAGGCCAGCCTCAAGGTAGTACGAGGGAAGTTGCTGCAGGCGTATGCGCAATTGCGCGCGAACGTACAGAAGCGCTGGGGGCAGAATGACGCAAAGATGGCGGACCGGACTGTCTATGTTAAGTACACGCAGGGCTATAAGAGCCGCGTGGTCACCGATTTCGATCACGGCTCGCTGACCATTGAGACCGTGGACGACAAGGACCCCCAGGGAAGCCTGCGGAAAGCCATTGTCGCCGCGCTGTTGACGTCCAACGATCCCGGCTCGGTCGATCTGTTCACCGACAAGGACGTGGACCTGGATGCCAAGCGCAAACCGTACTTGTATGGCCTGGTGAACGACAACACCGGCAAACCGATCCGCACCCGCGCCCAGGCCGAGGCCTTCGCCAACTTTCTCGTCCCGCAGAAGATCCAGACACGCCCCGTCAAAGGCGACACGGGACCCGAGACAGCGCGTTTTGTCAAAGTCGCGATGGTGCGGAATTTCGAGGCCAAGGGCGCCGACCGGTACAAGCCGCTGGTCGACAAATACGCGACCCAGTACAACGTGAGTCCGACGCTGGTGCTGGCGATCATGCGTACGGAAAGCAACTTCAACCCATTCGCCGTGAGTAGTGCTCCTGCTTATGGATTGATGCAGCTCGTGCCCACCAGCGGTGGCCGTGAGGCTTACAAGAAAGTGGCGGGAGTTGACGACACGCCGACGCCGGAGTACCTGTTCGACCCGGAGCACAGCATCGAGTTGGGCTCCGCCTACCTGGGAACGCTGAGCAACGCCGAGTTTCATGCAGTCGCCAATCAAGACTCGCGCGACTATTGCGTCATCGCCGCATACAACACCGGGGCACGCAACGTAACGCGCACCTTCGCAAACGATAAGAAGGCGGCGTTCGACAGCATCAACCGGATGGACCAGGGCGCGGTGTATGACAAGCTCAGAAGCGGGCTCCCCATGGAGGAGACCCGCAACTACGTCGTCAAGGTCAGCGGCTACCGGAAGCAGCTCGCGCTGCCGACACAAAATCAATGAACGCCGCGGCAAGTCTGATCCTCGCCTTGTCGGCTGTCACGCAAGCGGAAACCGACGAATACACCCGGTATGAATTGTTGGCTCCGGAAACCGCGAGCTTCAGGATCTACTACGAAGTCACGGCCACCACCGCCGGCGCGAAATACTTCTACAACCCGATTCGCAAAGGCAGCATCGCGAGCGATGAGAAGGTGCTCGATGCCATGAGCGGCAAGCCTTTGCATTTTGAGGTGGTGAGTGGGACTGAGGCTCGCAAGGACCCGCTGCTGGCGGACGCGGACCCGGACACAAACTACATCAAGGTGGCACTGGCGCGGCCCGTACCGGAGAACGGCCAGGGCCGCATCATCATTCTCAAGACCTACAAGGATGAGAAAAGCTACCACGCGGACGGCAGCAACGGCCTGGTGTTTGATCGCCCCCTCGGCATCAAACGCAACAAGGTGGTTTTGCCGGCCGGCTACGAAGTCACCGGGTTGACCGTGCCGTCCCAGATTCTGACCGAGAAGGACGGCCGCATTGCCATCAGCTTCCTGCATGCCGGATCAGGCGAAGCGCCGCTGGTGTTGAAGGCGGTGAAGGATGTTCAGCCCACCCCGCCCAAGGTACTGACGGAGAAGCGCAGTTGGGAATCGCCCTTCCAGGGTGAAACCGAGGCGGCACGACTTTCCGAGCGCGCCCACCAGGACCGCGACATCGTTTATTTCCTGCAACAGCCGGAAACTCACGCATTCGATCTCTACCACGACTACACGGAGAGCCGTCCGGGCATCAACGGCTACGCGAATGTCGTTCGTGAGGGAAGCGTTGCCAGCCATCCGGCCGCCAGCATCCTGGATACAGGCGAGAAGCTGACGGTCCGGGAAATGAGCGGCGCGGACCTGATCGCATCCAGGATCAATGTCGGCGAAACAGTGGATCCCAAGGCACGCGTCGTCGTTATCCCGTTCAAGGCGGTACAGGAAGGTCAGTCCGTTCGCCTGCGAATCGCCGAAACATACACGGCGCCCGCGAGCTATGGGCTGGACGGCGATGAGTTGGTATTTGATCGCAGCCTGGGACGGCCCAGAAATGCGGTTGTGCTGCCGGCAGGCTGGTACTGCAGCTTCAACGCAATACCGGC
>Ga0181534_10000397_pt1 | contig 30664 bp, 27 predicted proteins | sample PEATcosm2014_Bin_37_FD_119758 | JGI IMG/M metagenome (GOLD analysis project Ga0181534, IMG submission 119758) | Peatland microbial communities from MTU Mesocosm Facility, Houghton, MI, USA - PEATcosm2014_Bin17_10_metaG | ecosystem: Environmental > Terrestrial > Soil > Wetlands > Peat | place...
GCATTCGAGAATTTTCGCGATGCAGGCGCTCATTCTCGGCCAGTACTACAATTTCTTCTACGATCACCCATTCACGTTGTGGTCGCACATCACCGGCATCTCGAGTTTCATCACCAATCCGTACACGATGGACGTTCCGCGCACGCTCGGCGCGTATTTCTACGTCACCGGGGTGGGCGTGAACGGCGGCATGTGGGCCTCGGACGGCATTGCGGCGCTGGGGCTTCCCGGGGTGATCGTCATTTCGATGATCGCCGCGGTGCTCATGTGGCTGTTCGATTCGGTGGCTGCCCGGCATGACGTGCGTTTCGTGACGCTGGCGCTCGGATTCATCGGCATTTCCTTCACCAACATCTCCATTGCCACGACCTTGGTGAGCGGCGGAGGCCTGGTTCTGGCGGCGGCGCTTTATTGCATGCCGACCGTCCGGGCCATCCCACGGATGGCGCGGACACACGGAGCGCCCGGCTGATGTGCGGCATCCTCGGCCATTCGCGCTTCGATGGCGCCGCGCTCGACACCGGTGTGTTCGCGGCCGCGCTCGACAGCATCCGTCACCGCGGACCGGACGATGAGGGATTCGTGCTGTTCGACCCGCGTGCCTGCACGGCGCGCGCCGCGGCGGGCGCCGACACCGATCGGAGCCTGGCGCACCCGCCGATCGGCGCGCTCGGTGCCGAGCCGTGCTCGACCGCGCTCGGTCACCGCCGGCTGGCCATTCTCGATCTGTCGGTCGCGGGCCACCAGCCGATGCGCAGCGCCGACGGGCGGTTTTGGCTCACGTTCAATGGCGAGATCTACAACTACCTTGAGTTGCGCAGCGAACTCAAAGCCCGGCAGGAGTTCCGCTCCGGATCGGACACCGAGGTGATTCTGGCGGCGTACGCGGCCTGGGGGCCGGCGATGCTCGAGCGGTTTGCGGGCATGTTCGCGTTGTGCATCCTGGATACGCAGCGCCGCGAACTGTTTCTCGCCCGAGATCAGTTCGGCATCAAGCCGCTCTATTACGTGCATCGCCAGGGTCAGTTCGCCTTCGCGTCGGAGATCAAGGCGCTCGAGCGGCTCGGACTCGTCAGTCCCACGGTCGATGCGGACCTGTTGTATGGCTATCTGCGGTACGGCGAACGCACGGCGGGCGCACGCACCTTGTTCACCGACGTGTATGCCCTGCCGGCGGCACATCGGATGGTGGTGAATCTTGGCGACGGTGCCACGCAGGGCCCGGTCAGATATGCCCGGCTGTCGACCACGACCCGGGCGCCGCGCTCGTTGCCGGAGGCTGTGGAGCAGGTTCGCGATGCCGTCGCCGATTCGGTGCGGCTGCACATGCGCAGCGACGTACCGGTCGGATCCTGCCTCTCGGGCGGGCTCGATTCGACCTGCATCGTCACGCTGGCGCAGCGCCACCTGAGTCTCGACAACCCGATGCACACGTTCTCCTTCGTGACCGACGATGCGGCGCTGAATGAGGAACCGTATGTCGATATGGTGCCCGGAGTCATTCATCACAAGACCTGTCCCCAGGCATCGGACCTGCGCACGGACCTCGAGCGGCTGATGCGGGCTCACGATCTGCCATTCGGCAGCTCGAGCATCTATGCGCAGTTTCGCGTATTCGAGCTCGCGCACCAGCACGGCATCAAGGTGATGCTCGACGGGCAGGGCGCCGATGAGATTTTTGGCGGTTATCTTAGCCTCACCGGGGCACGCATCAGCTCGTTGCTGCGCAATGGTCAGTGGCTCGGCGCGGCACGGCTCGTGCGGTCGCTGCCGCGCAATGCGCGCGCGATGCTGCCGCGGGTCGCGCTCAGCGCGCTCGGCCGCATCATCCCCCCACGCTGGCGCCCGACGGCGCGCAGCCTGGTGGGCGAGCCGGCCATGCCGCGATGGTTGAATCGTTCCTGGTTCGCCGCGCAGGGGATGCAGGCGTCATTGCCGACCTACGGATTCGGCAGCGACATGCTCAAAACCGAGATGCTGCTCACGATCGAGGAGGTGTCCCTCCCGCAGCTGCTGCGTTACGAGGACTGCAACTCGATGCACTTCTCCATCGAAAGCCGGGTGCCCTTCTGTCACTGGCAGCTCGCCGAACTCGCCTTGTCGATGCCCGAGGAATACCTCATTTCGCGCCGTGGAAACACCAAGCACGTGCTGCGCGAGGCCATGCGCGGGATCATTCCCGAACCGATCCGGGTGCGCGACAAGGTGGGCTTTCAAACGCCCGAGGCACGCTGGCTCAGTGAGCTGCGTCCCTGGTTGGCCGGCTTCACCGAGACCGACACCTTCCGCGGATTGCCGTTCATCGACACCGCGCGGGCACGCAGCATCCTGCTCGAATCCGGTTCGGACAATTCGGTCTGGAATCCATACATCTGGCGCATCTTGAACATCGCGCTGTGGTCGGAACGCCACGGCATTCAATTCAACACCGAGGCGCGCAAGTTATGCGGATGATGGGGAGCATCGCGCGCGCCCTGCTGTCGGGCCGGGCCCGCTTCGAATCGAGCCTGCGCACGGCGGCCGGACGCGGCGCGGCGGAACTCGGAGCCGGCAGCCGCATTCTCGACAGCGGTTCCATTTACAATATTCGCGCCGCCCGCGCCGCCGTGCGCATCGGCGAGCATTCGTTGATCGCGGGCGAGCTGCTGACCTTTGCGCATGGCGGGCAGATCAGCATCGGCGACTGGTGCTACGTGGGAGCCGGAAGCCGCATATGGTCGGCCGCCTCGATCCGGATCGGCGACCGGGTTCTGATCTCCCACGGCGTGAACGTTCACGACTGCGATTCGCATCCGAAAGACCCGCTGCAGCGGCACCGGCACTTCGTCGAGATTGCAACCACCGGTCATCCCGCGCGCGTCGACTCGCTGGCATCGGCCGCGATCGTGATTGAAGACGACGTGTGGATCGGCTTCAACGCCATCATCATGAAGGGTGTGACGGTCGGAAAGCGCAGCATCGTGGCGGCCGGCACCCTGGTCACAAAAAGCGTGCCGGCGGACACGGTGCTGATCGGCGGCTCCACGCGGCAGGCCGGGCCATGAGACGCATCAAAGACAGCCGGTATTGGGAGCAACTGCTCGACAACTACGCGCGCAACCCCTCGATCGCGCTCTGCCGCGTGCCGGAGCTCGAGCTGCTGTCGCAGCTCGAGCTCGAAGGACCGGTGCTCGATCATTGTTGCGGCGACGGCTATATCGCCGCGCATGCCTTTCCCGGGCGCAGGCTCGATGCCGGAATCGATCTGCGCGACAAGGCGCTGGCGGGGGCACGCAGCCGCGGAACCTACCTCGATGTGCAGCACGCCGATGCCAGCCGCCGTCTTCCCTACGAGGACGGCCGCTTCGGCACCATCATCAACAACAGCGCGATCGAGCACATCCAAGAGTTGGACCAGGTGGTCGCCGAAGTCGCGCGGGTGCTGCGTCCCGGCGGCCGCTTCCACTTCAACGTGCTCAACGACCGATATTTCGAGTGGTGGCCGCTCGATGCGGGCACGCGGGACGACTATCGGCGGTTTCAGCCGTTCATTCATGCGCTGAGCGAGGGCGAATGGCGGACCGTGCTGTTGCGCCACGGCTTTCGCCAGGTGGAGTTCTGCGAATACATGCCGCGCGAGACGGCGCAGATGCTGGCCGAGTACGACTATCTGTTCAGTGTTTTTTACCTGCGCCATCGACCGAATTGGCGGGTCATCAGCACGCTGCTCACGCCGGAGGGTGCCTTGAAAGCGCGCTGGCGGACGCTGTTCGGGGAGCTCCTCTGGGACGCCGGGCCCGGTCTAGGCGCGGGTTTTCGCGTCTCGGCCACCCGGGGGGCGTGAGGCCATGCGCATCGCGCTCCTGAGCTACACCTTCCCGCGGGGCATGGGATACATCGGCAACATGTTGCCGAGATATCTCGCGCGCCTCGGGGCGCAGGTGCACTACATCACCATGGACCTGCCGCACTACTTCCAGAGCGGGGGTCACGCGGCGAGCTACGGCGCGTTCGAGGGCCTGGGCGTGGTCGCGCCGCAATCCGTCGAACAATACGATGGCTTCACGCTGCACGGCCTGGCACACCGGGAACTGCTGGGACAGATGGCGTACACGGGGCTGCGCAGGAAGCTCGAGGCGCTGCGTCCGCACGTGGTCCAATCCTTTCTGGCGATCGGCTGGCCCGCATTGCAGGCGGCGCTCGATCAACCGGCGATGGGTTATCGGCTGTTCACGGCCAACCATACCACCGCCTCGGTGTTTCCGCCGGCGCAGGCGGGGCATCGCAGTTCGGTGCCGGCGCGCGCCAAAAATGCGCTGGGCCGGTACCTGCCGGGCCGCTTCATCAGCGGGCGCACGGATATTTGCTACGCAGCCACCGTCGACTGTGCCGATGTGGCGATCCGCTTCTTCGGGGTGCAAAGCGCAAAGGTCGTGGTCATGCCGCTGGGTGTCGACACCGAGTTGTTCGCCCCGGCGGCCTCGCCCGCGCTCGAGGCCGCCCGAACGGCAACCCGGCGCGCTCTCGGTATCGCGGCAGAGGAGGTCGTGTTCATCTATACAGGACAGTTCACCGAGGCCAAGAACCCGCTGCTGCTCGCCGATGCGGTCGAGGAATTGAACCGCGAGGGATTGCCGGTGCGCGCGCTGTTCATCGGCGGCGGCGTCCAGGACGCACGGATTCGCACCCGCGCGCGCTCCATCGTGCGTGCGTTCATGCCAAATCATGAATTGCCCCCGTACTACCGTGCGGCCGACGTCGGTGTCTGGCCCACCCAGGAGTCGACCTCCATGCTGGATGCGGCGGCCTGCGGCCTGCCGATCGTGGTCAACGACACGCTCCAGGCGGTGGAACGGATCAGCGGCAATGGCGTCACGTATCGCTTGAACGACCTCAGCGATCTGAAGTCCGTGCTGCGCGGCTTGATGTCGGTGGAACGGCGCCAGGCGCTCGGCCAATGCGGTGCGCGGCGCATGGAGGCGGAGTTCAGCTGGCGCCGCCTGGCGGCAAGACGGCTGCAGGACTACGAGCGGCACCTCGCCGGGGCGTCGACGTGAGCGGCGCCTCGTCACCGGCCTTGAGTTGGGAGCAGGCGGTGCGGTGGCTGTTGTCCCAACCGGAGCATGCGCAGCTGGTGAAGGATTGCTATTACGACCAACCGATCATCACCGCGGCCCGGCGCTTCGAAGCGGGGGAGGAGTGGCTGGCGACGCGCGCGTGGTTGCCCCCCGCCGGCGGGCGGGCACTCGACGTTGGCGCCGGGCAGGGAGTCTCCACCTTCGCGCTGGCCCAGGCGGGTTTTCAGGTGACCGCCATCGAACCGGATCCGAGCGATCTGGTCGGCTGCGGTGCGATTGCACGGGCGGCGCAGGCCTGCGGCGACCGGATCGACGTGGTGCGCGGCCTCGGTGAGGCATTGCCGTTTCGCGACGGCAGTTTCGATCTCGTGTACTGCCGCCAGGCTTTGCATCACGCGGCGAACATCGGCGTGTTTTGCGCCGAGGCGGCCCGGGTCCTGCGGCCGGGCGGCACGTTCATCGCGTCGAGGGATCACGTGATATCCGCCGATGGCGATTTGCAGCGCTTCCGCGATCAGCATGTGTTGCACAGACTCTACGGCGGCGAGAGCGCCTATCGACAGGCGCAATACCTGGGCGCGATGCGCCGCGCGGGGCTGTCCGTGGTACGCGTGCTGCGCTCGTTCGATTCGGCGATGAATTACGCGCCGCTCACCGCCGCCGCGGTCGGTGCCGAATTTCAGCGCCGCGTCCGGCGCTTGCCCGGGGCCGCCGCGCTGGTGAAATGGCTGGCCAAGCACGCTGCTGGAATGCGCCTGTTGCTGCACCTCGCCTCGATCGCGGACCGCCGGCCGGGGCGGCTGAATTCGTTCGTGTGCGTCAAGGACGGATCCGCATGACCAGCCAGGCCACCAGCGGCACGATCATCGTGACCGGGGGCCGCGGCTTCATCGGCCGCGTGCTGTGCCGCCACCTCGCCGAACGGGGATTGACGGTGTGCGGCGTCGGCCATGGCGACGTACCGGCCGGCGATCTCGAACGCAGCGGCCTCAAGTGCTGGCGCCAGGGCGAGGTGGACTTTGCGAACCTCGATGACATCGCAGGCGCGCACGGCCCCATTGCCGGCGTCGTTCACCTGGCCGGTGGGGCGACCGTGGGCGGCTCGCTCCGTGCGCCGCTCGAGGATTTCAACCGCACCTGCAAAACCAGTGCGCAGCTGCTCGATTGGATCCGCCAGCGCTCGCCGGCCACGGCGGCGCTGGTCGTGTCGAGCGCCGCGGTGTACGGCGCCGGGTATCCGGATCCGATCCGTGAGGACATGGCGACCACGCCCGGCTCGCCGTACGGCACCCACAAGCTCGTGATGGAAATGCTCTGCCGCTCGTATGCCAGCAACTTCGGCGTTCGCGCGGTGTTGATGCGGCTGTTCTCGGTGTATGGCGAGGGTTTGCGCAAGCAACTGCTGTGGGATCTGTGCACGTCGCTGGCGGTGCGCGGCAGCGCGCGACTTGGCGGCACCGGACGGGAGGTCCGCGACTGGATCCACGTCGCCGACGCCGCCGAACTCATCCGACTGGCGCTGCCGGTGGCGTCCGTGGACTGCCCCACGATCAACGGGGGCACGGGACGTCGAACCAGCGTCGCGAGCATTGCCGCCGAAGTGGCCGACTACTGGGGCGGCGGGACCGGGATCGAATTCACCGGCGAGCGGCGCGCGGGCGATCCGCCCGCGCTGGTGGCGGACGTGTCGCGTGCGTCCGACTTGGGCTTCGAGGCGCGGATCGAACTGCGCGACGGTCTACGCCGCTACGTCGACTGGTTTCGCGGCGTACGGTCCCCATGACCCTGCGTGTGGCATTTCCGCTGCTCGGCGGCGCCATCTGGACCGGTGGACACAGCTACATGTTGAACTTGTTCCGTGTGCTGACCTCGACCGCCAGTGAGCGGGTGAGGCCGATCATGATGGTGGCCGCCGGTACGCCGGCGGAGACGTTCGCCGCCTTCGTCGGCGTCAAGGGGCTGGAAATCATCGAAATACCGGCACGGTTGGCCAATCGCCGCCGTGCGCGGGCGCAGGCGATTCTTCTCGGCCGCGACCGCGCACTCGAGCGCTGGCTTGGTTCGCAGCGCATCGATGGGGTCTTCGAAGCGACCGACTTCATCGGCTGCCGCAATCGAATTCCGGCGCTGGTCTGGATGCCGGATTTTCAGCACCGGCATCTGCCCGCCATGTTCGAGCGGCGGCGGTTGTGGGGCCGGGAACTGCTGTATCAACTGCAAACCCGCGCGGGACGCACCATCATGCTGAGCAGCGAGGCCTCACGGCGGGAGTGCGAGCATTTCTATCCCGCCAGCCGCGGCCGTACCGTGGTGGTGCGCTTTTGCGTGCCGGCGCGCCCGCCGGGCGGGACTGCGGATGTGGGGCGACGCTACGATTTGCCGCCGGATTTTCTTTACCTGCCCAATCAGTTCTGGAAGCACAAGAACCACGCCGTGATTCTCGATGCGCTGCGCCTGCTGCGCGAGGCCGGCACGCCGGTCCACGTCGTCGCCTCCGGCAATCCCTCGGATGTGCGCGATCCCCATTATTTCCCGGCGTTGCAGCGGCGCATCGCGGCGCTCGATCTCGGCGACAGCTGGCGGTTCTGCGGCATGATCCCCTACGAGGACGTGCTCGAACTGATGCGCGCGAGCGTGGCGGTGATCAATCCCTCCCTGGTCGAAGGATGGAGCACCACGGTCGAGGAGGCGAAATCCCTGGGGGTTCCGCTCGTGCTGTCCGACCTCGCCGTGCACCGCGAACAGGCCGTTCACGATGCGCTGTTCTTCGATCCCCATTCGGCGCAATCGGCCGCCGCCGCGCTCACCGATGCGCTGGCCCGATTCGCGACCCGTCCGCGCGGCGCGGCGCGCGCGGTCGATCCGGGGGTTCCGGAACGCTTGCGCGCCTTCGGGGCGGCGTTTTGCGACGCGGTGGAACTCGCCGTCGAACGCGCCGCCGCGGCACGCTCACCGCTCGCAGCGACCCGGCCGGTGCCGCCGCCGTGAAGAGGGTGCGTCTCCTGGGTGCGGTCGGGTTCGCGATGGCCGCGTGGGTGTACCGTGCGCACAGCCAGGAGTGCGATGCCGCGAAGTTCGGCCTGGTACCGGGCGCCGGGGACAGCAGCGCGGCGCTGACCCGCGTGCTCGGCGCGTGCGCGGGACGCCTCATCCGCCTCGCGCCCGGAACCTATTCGTTTCGTCCCGCGGGTTACGCGCAGGGATTCTCGCTGCCCGACGGGACGACCCTGCAGGGCGCCCGTGCGGACTTGCCGTCGCCCACTGTCTTTGAGATTGCGGACAGCGGCAGCTTCGCGAGCCTGCTGTGGATTCGCAACGCGTCGCGCGTGAGCGTGCGCGACATCCGCTTCGAAGGGTCGAAATTCGACAGCGGCTGCGCCCGCCATCTCGACTACGGCCACGCGATAACCCTGTACTCCGACCGGGGTTCCGCCGCGAGCATCGAAGGCGTGGCGCTGTCCGGCAACGTGTTTCATAATTTCAACGGTCTCAGCTGGGTGACGCTCAATGCACAGGATGGCAGCCCCGGAATCGGCATGAACAGCGCCATCGCGATCGAGAAGAACTCATTCAAGAGTGATGCGAATCTGGTCGGCGGGTGCGCGGATCGGGAAATCGGCTACTCCGTCGCGATGGTCTCGCTGCACGGTTCGGATGAGTCCGGGCACGGGTTGATCGAGAACGTTTCGATCAGTTCGAACGAATTCGATGCCCGTTTCGTCAAGCAGGCGGTCGCGATCTGGAGCGGTGCGGCGCGCTGCACGGTGGAGAACAACGAGATCATGGGCGCCGGGCTCAACCTGCCCGCGGCCACGGGCGAACTCGGGCGCTACGCGATCGTGGTCTACAACAGCGCCCACGAAAAGCCCGGCCTGTTCCCGAGCGACATCCGCATCGCCGGCAATCGCATCGTGAATCCCGTGTCGTGCGGAATTTATGCCGCGAGCGCGCGCCGCCTCGAGATTTCCGGCAACCGGATCTCGGGCCAGATCGACCGGAACGACGTCACGCTGCCCAAGGGCGCGATCGCACTCAATCACGTCGATGACGCACGGGTGAGCGGGAACGACATTCAAAACAGCCATATCGGCATCAGCGTCGTGGCCGGCACCGTGCGCATGGAGGGGAACATCATCGCCGCGCCCGCGGGCGGCATCCGCACCAAGATCTACCGCAGCGACGGCGCGCCCGCCGAGATTCAAAAATGACGGCCCGAACGCCGAAGGCACAGGTGATCGATGAGTGAGAAACGATATTTCGCGCACGCGACCGCGGTCATCGACGAGCCCTGCGAGATCGGTGCCGACACCAGGATCTGGCATTTCTCGCACATCATGCGCGGCAGCGCCATCGGCGAGCGCTGCAACATCGGCCAGAACGTCGTGGTTTCGCCGGGGTGCACGATCGGATCGGGCTGCAAGATCCAGAACAACGTGTCCATCTACACCGGCGTGTCGCTCGAGGAGGACGTGTTCTGCGGCCCCTCGATGGTGTTCACCAACGTGATCAACCCGCGCGCGTTCATCGAACGCAAGTCTGAATTCCGTCCGACGCTGGTACGCCGCGGGGCATCCATCGGCGCCAATGCCACGGTGCTGTGCGGCGTGACCGTCGGGCGCTACGCACTGATCGGTGCGGGCGCGGTCGTGTTGCGCGACGTGCCGGATCACGGGATGGTTTACGGGAATCCGGGCCGGCTCCGGGGCTGGATCTGCTGGTGCGCAACCCGTCTCGATCTTGGCGTCGATTCGCACGGCGATGCACGCGCGCAGTGCGCCGCGTGCGGCCGCCGGTACATTCGCAGCGGCGACCGGGTTGCCGAGAGCGCGGAGTGATGGCGGGGACGGGCGGGGTGGTGCTCGTCGAGCAGTTCTTCTACCCGGACGGCTGGGGCGGGGCGCAGATTCCGCGCGATGTGGCCGCGGCGATCCGCGCCGCCGGAATCGACGTGTCGGTGCTGTGCGGGACCGAGCAGTACGTGCCGGTGCGCGCCGAACTCGCAGGTCCCGATCCGGCCGCCAGCGGCATCCGGATCGTGCGCATTGCGCCTCTGCTGCCCGGATCGCCGCGCACCCTGCGGGCGGTTCGTGCGATCTGGTTCTGTGCGTGTGCGCTCGCCGTGCTGTGCGTGCGCCGCGGCGTGCGGATGCTGCTCACGCAGACCAACCCGCCGTTGGTGATTCCCGCCATGGCGCTCGCCGCGGCGCTGCGCGGCATTCCCTTGGTCATCATCGCCCAGGATTTGTATCCGGAGGTGCTGTTCGCCTCACAGCTGCTCGCGCCAAGCTCCTGGGCGGGACGCGCGCTCAAGCGGCTTTACGCCTGGGCGTACCGGCGCGCACGCAAGGTCATCGTCTTAGGTCCGTGCATGGCAGAACGCGTTCGCCGCAAGGGCGTGGCGGCCGAACGCATCGTCACGATCTCAAATTGGGCCACGGGAGAGCTCGCCGTGGTCGACCGGTCGGCCGACAATCCGCTGCGGGAGCGCTGGAATCTGCACGGACATTTCATCGCCCTGTACTCGGGGAATCTCGGTTCCGGCCACGAGTTCGAGACGCTGCTCGAAGGCGTGCGCCGCGCGGCCGCGCGCATTCCCGAACTCGTGCTGGTGATCATCGGCCGCGGTTCCCGCCACGCCGAGGTGCGTGCGCAAGCGCGCGCGCTCGGGCTGCAGGAGCGGGTGCGCTTCTTCGATTTCGTTTCCGCGGAGGAACTGCGCTTCAGCATCGCGCTCGCCGATATCGCGGTCGTGACCTTGCGCACCGGTTTCGAGGGCGTGGTGGTGCCGAGCAAATTATTCGGCTACCTGGCGCGCGGGGTGCCGACCCTGTACATCGGACCCGAAAGTGACGTGGCCCACATCGTCAGGACGGGTGATTGCGGCGCCGTGTGCGCGCCGGGCGATGCGGCGCGCGTGGCCCAAGTCCTCGAGGCCGCCGCGGCCGACCCCGCGATGCGGGCCCACTGGGCCGCCAATGCCCGGGCGCTGTATCAACGACAATTCAAGCGCGAGCTGGCGCTCGAGGCCTATGTCGCTTTGACGAAGGATCTCGCCGGGTGTTCGAGCCGGTAGGCGCGCGCCATGTTCCTGACGTGTTCGGCAATCCCGGTGCGGCATTCCCAACCCAACGCGCGCTCGGCCCGCTCCGGGCTCACCCGCAACGGCGCCGTCATTTTCGCGAGGGTTCCGGCCTGGCCGATCAGCGCGCACGCCGCCCTGACCACGCCGACCGGGACGGCCGGCACCCAGGGGCGGCGCCCAAGGCCCGCGGCCATCGCGTCGAGCAGTTCGGGGGTCGACAAATCCTGACGGTGGGCGGCGAGGAACAACCGGCCCGCCGCGCCCTCGCGCGTGAGGCAAAGCTGCACGAGCTCGCACAGATCCTCGAGCCCGACGTAGCTGCGGCGTTGCTCGAAGGCGCCCAAGGGCAGCGGAACACCCGCATCCACGAGCCGCAACAAACGCTCGAGGTTGCCCTTGACGCCGGCGCCGACCACCAAGGGCGGACGCAGACGCGTCACCTTGAGTGCGCCACGCGCCGCCAGACGCAGCAATTCGCATTCGGCCTGCCATTTCGAGGCGGCGTACGGTTCGCCCGGATTCGGCGCGTCCTCCTCGCGAAACACCTGCGTGCCGCTGCTGCGGCCGTTGACGCCGATCGAGCTCAGGAACACGAAGTGCGCAACCCCGCGGGCGGCGGCCGCTTCGGCGAGCCGCAGCGTGGCCTGGACATTCACCCGCCGGAACTCGGCGGCGGGATCCTGCACCGTTTCGCGCAGCACGTGCGCCCGAGCCGCGAGGTGGGCAACCGCATCGACGCCCGCGAGCACATCGGACCAATTGGAAAATTTTTCAATGTCGCCGATGACCACGGCGCCGGCCATCGTGCCGGAACGGATGACCGGCACGACCCCGTGCCCCGCGGCGCGTAAGCGTGCGACGAGGGCGCTGCCCACGAAGCCATTGGCTCCGGTGACGAGAACTTTCATACTGGGAATCCTATCATCTGACCCGGGTCGATTAAGCGTGGGATACACACTGATACTGGGTGTCGCGGTGTTTGCCGCATCGGTGCTGCTCACCCATGTGACCCGGCGCCGCGCGCTCGCCCACGGGCAGATCGACGTTCCGAACCATCGCAGTTCGCACTCGGTTCCGACGCCGCGCGGCGGCGGACTGGCGATCGTGGTGGCGGCGACCGCAGGGATCCTGCTGACCGGACTTGCCGGGCCGGTGTCCGGCCGGCTGCTGCTCGCGATGCTGGGTGGACTGCCGATCGCGCTGATCGGATTCATCGACGACCGGCGCTCGGTCTCCGCGGCGGTCAGGCTCGCCGTCCACTTTTGCACCGCCGGTTTCGCGCTGGCCCTGCTCGGCGGGGCGCCGCCGCTGCAGGTGGGCGGCGTGGTGATGCAATGGGGCGCCGTCGGGGCCGTGCTGTCCGCGCTCACCATCGTGTGGACCATTAACCTGTTCAATTTCATGGACGGCATCGACGGCCTTGCGGCCTCGGAGGCGATTTTCGTGCTGGGTGCGGCGGCGGTTCTGGCGGTGCTGTCGGGGCATCCGAGCGGCCTGCTCGCTCCGCAGCTGTTGCTGGCGGCCGCCTGCCTCGGATTTCTGGTGTGGAACTGGCCGCCGGCGCGCATCTTCATGGGCGACGTCGGCAGCGGCTACCTGGGCTATGCCCTCGCGGTGCTGGCGATCGCATCGGGGCGGGAGAATCCCGTGGCACCGCTCGCGTGGCTCACCCTGGGCGGCGTGTTCTTCGTCGACGCCACCCTCACTTTGGTGCGCAGAGCCGGGCGCGGCGAGCGGCTTGGTGAGGCCCATCGCTCACACGCCTACCAATGGCTCGCCCGCCGCTGGCGCAGCCACCGGCGCGCGACCCTCGCGGTCGCCGCCCTCAACGTGGGCTGGCTCCTGCCCTGCGCCTGGCTCGAAACGGTGATGCCGCGTTACGCCGCTTCGATCGCCTGCGCGGCGATGGTTCCCGTGGCGGTGCTCGCGCTATGGGCGGGTGCGGGCAGAAAGGATGCCGACCGCGCGAACTGATTGTCAGTATTATCCGACACGCGCTGCGCACGCCGGAGCTTGATTAGGACGATTCACCTTGATGCAATGCACCCGCGGCCGCGAGGCAAACCTCGAGAGCCGCAATCACGTTCAATAAGAGACAGGCGATTGATGAAAACAGCACTTATCACCGGTGTCACCGGCCAGGACGGGGCGTACCTCGCCGAGTTTCTGCTCGCCAAGGGCTACTCGGTTCACGGCGTCAAGCGCCGTGCTTCCTCGTTCAACACCGATCGCATCGATCATTTGTATCAGGATCCGCACGAGCAGAACATCCGGTTCAAATTGCACTACGGCGATCTGACCGACTCGACCAATCTGATCCGCATCATCCAGGAGGTGCAGCCGGACGAGATCTACAACCTCGCCGCGCAGAGCCACGTGGGCGTGTCGTTCGAAACCCCGGAGTACACCGCGAATTCCGACGCCATCGGCACGCTGCGCGTGCTCGAGGCGATCCGCATTCTCGGCCTGGAGAAAAAAACGCGGTTCTACCAGGCCTCGACGTCGGAGATGTTCGGCCAGGTGCAGGAGATTCCACAGCGGGAAACCACGCCGTTCTATCCTCGCTCGCCGTACGGGGCCGCCAAGGTCTATGCCTATTGGATCACGGTGAATTATCGAGAGGCGTATGGACTGTTCGCCTGCAACGGCATCTTGTTCAACCATGAATCGCCGCTGCGCGGCGAGACCTTCGTGTCGCGCAAGATCACCCGCGCGCTCACCCGCATTCACGTCGGGCTGCAGCAGACGTTATATCTCGGCAATCTCGATTCGCGCCGCGACTGGGGCCATGCGCGCGACTACGTGCAGGCCCAATGGCTGATGCTGCAGCAGAGCGTGCCGGAGGACTTCGTCATCGCCACCGGCAAACAGTACTCGGTGCGGGATTTCGTGGTCGCCGCCGGCGCGCTGCTCAAGATGCGGATCGAATGGAAGGGCGAGGGGGTCGATGAGGTGGGCGTCGATGCGGCCACCGGCCGCACGGTCGTGCGGGTCGATCCGGGCTACTTCCGACCCACGGAGGTCGAGACGCTGCTCGGCGATCCGACCAAGGCACGCCAGAAGCTCGGCTGGCGCGCCGAGACCAGCTTTTCGGAGCTGGTGGCCGAAATGGTGGCGGCGGATCTCGAGGAGGCGCGGCGCGATGCTTTGGTCTCCAAAGAGGGCTATAAAGTCTATAGCCATCACGAATAGCGATCGTGCAGAAAATCAACGAGCAATCCCGGATTTTCGTCGCCGGCCATCGCGGCCTGGTCGGTTCCGCCGTGGTGCGGGCGATGCGCCGCCAGGGCTATGAGAACCTTCTGCTGCGCACCCACGAGGAGCTCGATCTCACCGAGCAGTCGGCGGTGCGCCAGTTCTTCGAGGAGACGCGCCCGGACGCGGTGATCATGGCGGCGGCGCGCGTCGGCGGCATTCATGCGAACAATTCCCATCCCGCCCTGTTCATCCACGAGAATCTCGCCATCCAGGACAACGTCATCGATTCGGCGCATCGGGCGGGCGTCGGCAAGTTCGTGTTCTTAGGATCGAGCTGCATCTACCCGAAGCTCGCCCCGCAGCCCATCAAAGAGGAATACCTGCTCTCCGGCCTGCTCGAACCGACCAACGAGTGGTACGCCATCGCCAAGATCGCCGGTCTGAAAATGTGCCAGGCCTACCGGCGCGAGTACGGCTTTCCGGCCATCTCGCTGATGCCGACCAACCTGTACGGACCGGGCGACAATTTCGATCTGGAAAACTCCCATGTGCTGCCCGCGCTGATCCGCCGGGTGCACGAGGCGAAGCTGCACGCCGCGCCCTGCGTGACGGTGTGGGGGACCGGCACGCCGCGGCGTGAGTTCCTGCATGTCGACGATCTCGCCGATGCGATTTTGTATCTTTTACATACCTACGATGCCGAATCCATCGTCAACATCGGCTGGGGCGAGGATGTCACCGTTCGCGAACTCGCCGAACTCGTCATGTCGGTGGTCGGCTACAGCGGTCGACTCGAATTCGATACTTCCCGGCCCGATGGTACGCCCCGTAAAATGCTGGACGTCACGCGGCTCGCGGGCCTCGGGTGGCGGCCGCAAATCCCCTTGAAAACCGGCATCGAATCGACTTATGCGTGGTTTAAGGAACATTCCGCGAAAGCCAGACTCTGACAGGTGAGAGGCGTCAACCGTGATGACGGAGAGGCGTTGAATCATTAATTCAAAGTAACTTTTTTGGATTTCTCGGACGGCAGTCTGGCTTCACCGAACCTGGGGATGCGCATGTGTCACGGAGGCTCGTGTTGCGATCGAACACCGTAAAAGAGCCGGGTGGCTTTATCGGGCGCACGGCTGAGTGGTCGCGCCCGACCAAACGGATCATCTCGGTCTTCGCGGACGCGACCATGATGCCGCTCGCGCTGTGGGGCGCCATCAGCCTCAAGGCGGGCTATCCGGTATTCAGTTCGACCCATTGGCTCGACTATGCGGTGGTGGTGGCCATCAGCATCCCGGTGTTCGTGCGCTTGGGGTTGTACCGCGCGGTGATTCGATTTCTCGGCTACAAGGCCGCGTTTGCCGTGGTCCTCGCGATCGTGTTCTCCGGGGCGTTGTTGGGGCTCATCGGGACCCTGCTGCGAATGCCGACGCTTTCGTGGAGCGTGGTCACGATTTATTCCTGTCTCGCGCTTTTGTATCTCGCGGCCTCGCGCTTCCTGGTGCGCTATCTCCTGACCCAACACATCCAGCCGACCGTCGCGCGGGTCGCCATCTACGGCGCGGGCGAAGCCGGCGCCCGACTGTCGATGGTGCTGCAAACCACGCGCGCGTTCGATCCGTTGGTGTTCATCGACGACAACAAGCACCTGCATGGCCGGCTGGTCAACGGCATCAAGGTGTTCGCGCCGGACCAACTGCCGCTGCTCATCAAGGAGCGCCACATCGACCGGATCCTGCTCGCGGTGCCGACGCTCACGCGCCGGCGGCGGCGCGAGATCTTGAGCGAGCTCGAGCCGCTCGGCGTGCACGTGCAGACCGTCCCGGAATTCGAACAGCTGGTGACCGGGGATGCGACCCTGGGCGACATCCGCGAGATCGACGTGGCCGATCTGCTCGGCCGCGATTCGGTGCCTCCCAAGGCGGGGTTGTTCGGCGCCTGCATCCGCGACCGGGTGGTGATGGTGACCGGGGCGGGCGGCTCGATCGGTTCGGAGCTGTGCCGCCAGATCATCGGCCTGGGTCCGCGGCGCTTGATCCTGTTCGAATTGTCCGAGCTCGCGCTCTACACCATCGAGCGGGAATTGCGCACCGTGGCCGAACAGAATTCGCTCGCGGTCGAGCTGGTCGGGCTCATCGGCAATGCGCATCACAAGCTGCGCATGCGCGACATCCTGCTCGCCTACCGGGTGCAGACCGTGTACCACGCCGCCGCCTACAAGCACGTGCCGATCGTCGAGCAGAACGTGGTCGAGGGCATCTACAACAATCTCATCGCCACCTGGTACACCGCCGAGGCGGCACACGAGACCGAGGTGGAGACCTTCGTGCTGATCTCGACCGACAAGGCGGTCAATCCGACCAACGTGATGGGTGCGAGCAAGCGCTTCGCCGAGATGGTCCTGCAGGGACTGCATCATCGCGGCAGCAAAACGCGCTTTTGCATGGTGCGGTTCGGCAACGTGCTGGCCTCCTCCGGCTCCGTGGTGCCGCTGTTCTACGAGCAGATCAAAGCGGGCGGTCCGGTGACCGTGACCCACCCGGAGGTCATCCGCTACTTCATGACCATCCCGGAAGCGGCGCAGCTCGTCATCCAGGCCGGCTCCATGGCCGACGGCGGCGAAGTGTTCGTGCTCGACATGGGCAAGCCGCTGCGGATTTGCGACCTCGCAAGGCGTATGATTCATCTCATGGGTATGACGGTGCGGGACGAGGAGCATCCGGACGGCGACATCGAAATCGCCTACACCGGGCTGCGCCCGGCGGAAAAGCTGTACGAGGAATTGTTGATCGGCAACAGCGTCACCGGCACGCAGCATCCGATGATCCTGCGCGCCATCGAGCATTCCTTGCCGTGGGAGCGGGTGCAGTCGCTGCTCGATGAGATATCGACGGCCATGCAGCGCTTCGACTGCCCGCGGGTGCTGCAGATCCTGAGCGAGGCGGTGGTCGAGTACAAGCCGGCGCCCGAATCGCACGATCTGGTGTTCGCCCGCCAGGCCGTCGTGGCCACGGACGACCGCAAGGTCACGAATCTCAAGGTGCGCCGCCTGACGCGCAATGCCGGACCGCCGAGTACGGGTCCGACCGATTCGGCACATCACTAATAGAATCAACCCCTTGTCACAGCGCACCATCCTGGTCACCGGCGGCGCCGGCTATATCGGTAGTCATGTCGTGCGCCAGCTGGGCGCGGCCGGCGAGCGGGTGCTGGTGCTCGACAATCTCGGCAAGGGCTTTCGCCAGGCGGTGACCGCCGGCGAATTGGTCGTCGGCGAGGTGGGCGACTACGCACTGGTCTCGCGCCTGATGGCCGAGCACCAGGTCGACACCGTCATGCATTTCGCCGCGCACACCATCGTGCCGGAGTCGGTGGCGCTGCCGCTGAAATATTATGGTAACAACACCTGCTCGACACGCAATCTGCTGCAGGCCTGTCTCGACAACCACGTCGCGCACTTCGTGTTCTCCTCCACCGCCGCGGTCTACGGGATGCCCGATCAAGGCTATGCCGACGAGGAGTCGCCGACGCGTCCGATCAACGCCTACGGCACGTCCAAGCTCATGAGCGAGTGGATGCTGCGCGACGTGGCGGCGGTGAACCCGCTGCGCTACGTGGCGCTGCGTTATTTCAACGTCGCCGGTTCCGACCCGGGGGGCCGGATCGGCCAGGCCACACCGGGGGCGACGCTGCTCACCAAGGTGGCGTGCGAGGCCATGGTCGGCAAGCGCACCCACATCTCGGTGTTCGGCACCGATTATCCGACCCCGGACGGCACCGGGGTGCGCGATTACATCCACGTCGAGGATCTCGCCTCGGCGCATCTGCGGGCGCTCGATTACCTGCGCGCTCAAGGGCGCTCCGTGACCCTGAACGTGGGCTACGGACACGGCTACTCGGTGCGCGACGTGCTCGCCATGGTCCAGGCGGTGGGCGGCAAGCCGCTCGAGATCCGCGAGGAGGCGCGCCGCGCGGGCGACCCGGCCTATCTCGTGGCGCGCGCCGAGCGCATTCGCGCCGAACTCGGCTGGCAGCCCGCCTATGACGATCTGCGCGCCATCGTCACCCATTCGCTCGCCTGGGAGCGCAAATTGCTGCGCGATCCGTGGAGCAAGGCGCCCGCCTGACGGCTTTACTTGGACCCCCAAAACCGCTACCCTTTGCGGTCCTTTCCTCAATTAAATCAGAAGATTACGCATGCGAATTACCGTCTTCGGTTCCGGTTACGTGGGCCTGGTCACCGGTGCCTGTCTCGCGGATGCGGGCAATCACGTGGTGTGCGTCGATGTGGACGCGCGCAAGATCGAAATGCTCAAGCGCGGCGAAGTGCCGATCCATGAGCCCGGACTCGACGTCGTGGTCCGGCGCAACTTCGCGGCCGGCCGGCTGCATTTCACCACCGACGCCAAGGAGGGGGTCGATCACGGCCAGTTCCAGCTGATCGCGGTCGGTACGCCGCCCGACGAGGACGGCTCGGCGGACCTGCGCTATGTGCTCGCGGTCGCCCGCACCATCGGCGAACACATGACCGAGTACAAGGTGGTCATCACCAAATCGACGGTTCCCGTGGGCACGGCCGACAAGGTGCGCGCCGCGGTGGCCGAATCGCTCAAGACGCGCGGCGCGACGGTCGAGTACGACACCGTCTCGAACCCGGAATTTCTCAAGGAGGGCGCCGCCATCACCGATTTCATGCGGCCGGACCGCGTGGTCGTGGGCACCGACAGTGCGCGGGCCACCGAGCTCATGCGCGCCCTGTACGAGCCGTTCACGCACAACCGCGACCGGATGATCGTCATGGACGTGCGCTCCGCCGAGCTCACCAAGTATGCGGCCAACGCCATGCTCGCCACCAAGATCAGCTTCATGAATGAACTGGCGAACCTCGCCGAGTACTGCGGCGCCGACATCGAGGCGGTGCGCATCGGCATCGGCTCCGATCCGCGCATCGGCAGCGCGTTCATCTACCCGGGCGTCGGCTACGGCGGCTCGTGTTTTCCGAAGGATGTGACCGCCCTCAAGCGCTCGGCCAACGAATGGGGCTATCAGGCCCACATTCTCTCGGCGGTCGAGGGGGTGAACAACCGCCAGAAAGAGGTGCTGTACAACAAGATCAAGGCGCATTTCGGCGATCTGACCGGCAAGACCCTCGCGCTGTGGGGGCTGGCATTCAAGCCGAACACCGACGACATGCGCGAGGCGCCGAGCCGGGTGCTGATGGAGGCGCTGTTCGCCGTGGGCGCCAAGGTGCGCGCCTACGATCCGGTGGCGATGCCCGAATGCGAGCGGCTGTACCCTAAGCACGCCGCGCTCACCCTGTGCCGCACCGCCCTGGAGACGGTCGATGGGGCCGATGCGCTCGCCATCGTGACCGAGTGGCGCGAATTTCGCAGCCCGGACTTTGATTACATCAAGCGCGCGCTGCGCCACCCGGTGATTTTCGACGGCCGCAACATCTACGACCCGGCGCAGATGGCGCGCGCCGGCTTCAGCTATTATGCGATCGGCCGCGGACGACCACGCGGTGCGAACTCACGATGAGCACTGTGATACCCGTGATTCTGTCGGGGGGCGCGGGCACCCGGCTGTGGCCGCTGTCGCGCGAGATGTACCCGAAGCAGCTGCTCGCGCTCGCCGGCGCCCGCACCATGCTGCAGGAGACGGCGCTGCGCCTCGCGGGCATCGCGGGGGCGAAGGCGCCGCTGATCGTGTGCAACGAGGCGCATCGCTTCACGGTGGCCGAACAAACCCGGGCGCTCGGCATCGAGGCGGGCGGCATCCTGCTCGAGCCCGTGGGCCGCAATACCGCGCCCGCGGTGGCGCTCGCCGCCCTGAAGGCGCTGGAGATCGACCCCGCGGCGACGCTGGTCATCGCGCCGGCCGACCACGTGATCCGCGATGCGCATCGATTCCAGCAGGCCGCCGGGGTGGCCGTGGGCCTGGCCCACACCGGCAAGCTCGTGACCTTCGGCATCGTCGCGCATGCCCCGGAGACCGGCTACGGCTACATTCGCCGCGGCGCGGGCGATGGGCCGGCCTATCCGGTGGCGCAATTCATCGAAAAGCCGCCGCTCGACCTCGCCCGGCAGTTCATCGCCTCGCCGGATTACTACTGGAACAGCGGCATGTTCGTGTTCACGGCGAGCCGCTACCTGGAGGAACTTGGGCTGTTCGCGCCGGACATCCTGCAGGCGAGCAAGGCCGCGTTCGCGGCGGCCAAAACCGACCTGGATTTCGTGCGCATCGACAAGGCCGCCTTCGAGAAATGCCGCAGCGACTCGATCGACTATGCGGTGATGGAGAAGACCCGCGACGCGGTGGTGCTGCCGCTCGATGCGGGGTGGAGCGATGTCGGCTCGTGGTCCTCGCTGTGCGATGCGCTGCCCGCCGACGAGGACGGCAACGTGCTCCTGGGCGACGTGCTGGTGCACGACACGCACGACTGCTACGTGCATTCCACCAGCCGCCTGGTCACGGCCGTCGGCATGGACGATCACATCATCGTCGAGACCAAGGATGCCATCCTGGTCGCGCCCAAGGAGCGGGTGAGCGACGTGAAGGAGCTGGTCGCCAAGATGAAAAAATCCGGCCGCAGCGAATCGACGCTGCACCGCGAAGTGTTCCGTCCCTGGGGCAGCTACGACAGCCTCGACAACGGCGAGCGCTTTCAGGTCAAGCGCCTGTCGGTCAAGCCGGGCGGGGTGCTCTCGCTGCAGATGCACCATCACCGCGCCGAGCACTGGATCGTGGTGCAGGGCACCGCGCGGGTCACCTGCAACGACAAGACCTTCCTGCTCGCGGAGAACCAGAGCACCTACATTCCGATCGGCGCGACGCACCGGATCGAGAATCCGGGCAAGGTGGCGCTGCACATCGTCGAGGTGCAGTCCGGCTCCTACCTGGGCGAGGATGACATCGTGCGCTTCGAGGACAATTACGGCCGCCAAGGGACCGACACTTGAGCGCGATCACCTGCTTCAAGGCCTATGATCTGCGCGGCCGCATCCCGACTGAACTCAACGAGGACGTGGCCTACCGGGTCGGGCGCGGCTATGCCCAGTTCCTTTCCCCGAAGCGCGTGGTCATCGGGCGCGACATCCGGCTTTCGAGCGCCGCGCTCGCCGATGCCCTGTGCCGCGGGCTCAACGACAGCGGCGTGGACGTGTACGACATCGGCATCTGCGGCACCGAGGGGGTGTATTTCGCCACCTTCGACGGCGGCTACGATGGCGGCATCATGGTGACCGCGAGCCATAACCCGTCCGACTACAACGGCATGAAATTCGTGCGCGCCGAGTCCCGCCCCATCAGCGGCGACACCGGCCTTCAGGAGATCCGCGGCTTCGCGGAGCGGGCGCAATTTCCGCCCGCCGCGCGCCGCGGCACGCGCACCGCCATCGACATCACCCGCGCCTATGTCGCGCATCTGCTCTCGTATGTTGATATCGCCAAGCTCAAGCCCTTGAAGATCGTGGTCAACGCTGGCAATGGCGGGGCGGGCCTGGTGATCGATGCGCTCGAGCCGCACCTGCCGTTCGAGTTCATCAAGATCCACTACGCGCCCGACGGGAACTTCCCGAACGGCATTCCGAACCCCATGCTCGAGGAGAACCGCGCGCCGACCAGCGCCGCGATTCGCGCGCACGGCGCGGACCTGGGGTTGGCGTGGGACGGGGATTTCGACCGGTGTTTTTTCTTCGACGAACAAGGCGCCTTCATCGAGGGCTACTACATCGTGGGACTGCTGGCCTCGGTGCTGCTGCGCGGCGAGCGCGGCGCCAAGGTGGTGCACGATCCGCGCCTGACCTGGAACACGCGCGAGATCGTCGCGGCCGGCGGCGGTGAATCGGTGCAGTCGAAGTCCGGCCACGCCTTCATCAAGCAGCGCATGCGCGAGGTCGACGGCGTGTACGGCGGTGAGATGAGTGCGCACCATTATTTTCGCCGCTTCGCCTACTGCGACAGCGGCATGATCCCCTGGCTCCTGGTCGCGCAGCGCTTGTGCGAATCCGGGCAGCCGCTCTCCGCCCTGGTGGGCGAGCGCATCGCGCTCTTTCCGGTGAGCGGGGAGCTCAACTACCGCGTGCCGGATGCCGCGGCGACCATCGCGGACCTCGATGCGCGCTATGGCGCCAAGGCGCAGGCCGTCGACCGCACCGACGGCATTTCCTACGAGTTCGCCGACTGGCGCTTCAACCTGCGCACCTCGAACACCGAGCCGCTGATCCGCCTGAACGTCGAGGCGCGCGGCTCCGCGCCGCTCATGCGCGCCAAGACCGCGGAGATTCTCGCGGTGCTCGAGGCGCATGGCGCCGTCGCCGCGGATCACTGAGGCGACCCGCATGGCCACAGACCCGCAACTCAGCATCGTCATTCCGGTGTACAACGAAGAGCAGGTGCTGCCGACGCTGTTCGCGCGGCTGTATCCGGCGCTCGATGCGCTCAGGGTTTCCTACGAATGCGTGTTCGTCAACGACGGCAGCCGCGACCGATCGGCGGCACTGCTGCGCCAGCAGTTCCAGCGCCGGCCCGAGAACACCCGGGTGGTGCTGTTTCACGCCAATTTTGGCCAGCACTCGGCGGTCATGGCGGGACTGTCCTACGCGCGCGGCGAGTACGTGGTCACCCTGGACGCGGATCTGCAAAACCCGCCCGAGGAGATCGGCAAGCTGGTCGAGAAGCTCGCCGAAGGCTATGACTACGTCGGCACCATCCGCCAGCAGCGCCAGGACACCTTGTGGCGCCGTTCGCTCTCGCGCGGCGTGAACAAGGTGCGCGAGTGGATCACGCCGGTCAGGATCACCGACCAGGGCTGCATGATGCGCGGCTACGCACGCTCGGTGGTCGAGGCGCTCAATCAAACCCGCGAGGTGAACACCTTCATCCCGGCGCTGGCCTCGATCTACGCCATGAATCCGATCGAGGTGCCGATCGCGCACGAGGAGCGCCATGCCGGCAGGTCGAAGTACTCGCTCTACAGCCTGATCCGGCTGAACTTCGACCTGATCACCGGGTTCTCGGTGGTGCCGCTGCAGCTGTACTCGATGGTCGGGATGGCCGTGTCCGCTTTGTCGGCGCTGCTGGTGGTGTACCTGTTCGTCCGCCGCCTCATCGTCGGCCCGGAGGCCGAGGGCCTGTTCACCCTGTTCGGGGTGGTGTTCTTCTTCATCGGTCTCGCGCTGTTCGGCATCGGCCTCCTGGGCGAATACGTCGGGCGCATCTATGCCCAGGTGCGCGAGCGGCCTCGCTACATCGTCGAGGCGGTGCTCGAACTCGGGCCCGATGCCGCGGGCGCCGCCGCGTTGCCGCCGGCGGCCACGTCGGCCGGTGCGATACCTGCGCGCAGCGCGCTGTCCGCCGCGGGCCAGCAGGACCTCGCGCAGTGACGCGTGCGGTGGTGTTCGCCTACAGCGAGGTCGGCGTGCGGTGCGTGCGCGAGCTCCTGGCGCAGGACATCGAGATCGCGCTGCTGTTCACCCATGCGGATGACCCGGGCGAGAGCCAGTGGTTCGGCAGCGTGCGCGAGCTCGCCGAAGCGCACGGCCTCAAGGTCGTCACCCCGGACGATCCGAACTCGCTCGAGTGGCTGGCGGAGGGGCGGCGCGCGCGTCCGGATTTCGTGTTCTCGTTTTATTACCGCCATATGCTAAGTTCCGCCTGGCTCGCCATCCCGAAGCGCGGCGCGCTCAACATGCACGGCTCGCTGCTGCCGAAGTATCGCGGCCGCGCCCCGGTGCACTGGGCGATCCTCAACGGCGAGGCGGCCACCGGCGCGAGCCTGCACTACATGGTCGAGAAGCCCGATGCCGGCGCGCTGGTCGATCAGCAATCGGTGCCGATTCTCGAGAATGACAACGCGCTCGAGGTGTCGCTCAAGATCGCGGCGGCGGCGCAGCAGGTGCTCGAACGCAGTTTGCCGAAGCTGATCGCCGGCACCGCCGCGGCACGCCCGCTCGATCTTGCCCAGGGTTCGTATTTCGGCAGGCGCCGGCCCGAGGACGGACGGATCGACTGGCGGCAGGGCGCGCGCGCGGTGCATGACCTCGTGCGCGCCGTGGCGCCGCCGTTTCCGGGCGCGTTCACCGAGGTGAACGGCTGCCGGCTCGATATCCTTAAAACCCGGCTCGATGCCGAACCCGCGCGCCACGCGGCGCAGGCTCCGTGCCTGTACGCGGCGGGGGATCGCTGGTACGCCGACTGCGTCGACGGCCGCCGTCTCGAGATTTTACAGCTGGCGATCGGGCATCAGCCGATCGCACCGCATGCCGCACCACCGGCCTTGGCGCAGCAGCCGCTCGCCCTGGCCGTTCATTGAGTTCAAGGGGTTCATTTTGAAAAACGTTCTCATCCTCGGGGTCAACGGCTTCATCGGCCATCACCTCAGCAAGTACATCCTCGCCAAGACCGACTGGAACATCTATGGCATGGATCTGCAATCCGAGCGGGTGAGCACCCTGCTCGAGAATCCGCGCTTCCACTTCGTCGAGGGCGACATCACCATCAACAAGGAGTGGGTGGAATACCACGTGCGCAAGTGCGACGTGATCCTGCCGCTGGTGGCGATCGCGACGCCCGCCACCTACGTGCGCGAACCGCTGCGGGTGTTCGAACTCGACTTTGAGGCGAACCTGCCCATCATCCGGCACTGCGTGAAGTACAAGAAGCGCGTGGTGTTTCCCTCGACCTCCGAGGTGTACGGCGCGTGCCGCGACACCGAGTTCGATCCGCAAACCTCCGAACTCGTGCTCGGACCCATCCACAAGCAGCGCTGGATCTACTCGTGCGTGAAGCAGCTGCTCGATCGGATCATCTGGGGCTACGGCGAGCAGGGACTGCAGTTCACGCTGTTCCGTCCCTTCAATTGGATCGGCTCGGGACTCGACAGCATGGACGATCCGAAGGAAGGCTCCTCGCGCGTGCTCACGCAGTTTCTTGGCCACATCGTGCGCGGCGAACCGATCAAACTGGTCGACGGCGGCAGCCAGACCCGGGCGTTCACCTTCATCGACGATGCGGTGGATTGCCTGACCCGCATCATCGACAATCCGGGCGGCATTGCCGACGGCAAGATCTACAACATCGGCAACCCGCACAATTTGTATTCGATCCGCCAGCTCGCCGAGATGATGCTCGAAATCGCCGTGGCGCGTCCCGAGTACGCGCCCACTGCGCGCAACACCCGGCTCATCGACATCTCGGCGCTCGATTATTACGGCAAGGGTTATGCCGACATCCCGGCGCGGCTGCCCTCCATCAAGAACACCACCGCGGAGCTCGGCTGGACGCCCTCGACCGACATGCGTGCGGCGCTCAAGGCGATATTCGACTCCTACGCGCACGCCCTGCCTTCCGCCTCGGCGCTGCTGTCGCGCGATGCTTGATCGCACGCACATCGGCCTCAAGGTCGATGTCGACACCTTGCGCGGCACCCGCACCGGGGTGCCGCGGCTGGCCGCGCTGTGCAAGCGGCATGGCGTGGACGCCACTTTTTATTTTTCGGTGGGGCCCGACCACACCGGCCGGGCGATTCGCCGGGCGTTTCGCAAGGGCTTTGCCAAGAAGGTCGCGCGCACCTCGGTGCTCAAGCACTACGGCCTCAAGACCCTGATGTACGGCGTGCTGCTGCCGGGCCCCGACATCGGCCGCGAAGCCGGCAACGAGATGCGCCGGGTGCTCGAGGCGGGCTTCGAGGTGGGGCTGCACACCTATGATCATGTGCGCTGGCAGGACGGCGTGGCGCGCGCCGATGCGGCCTGGACGCGCAGCGAGTTCGAACGCGGCCTGAAGGCCTTCGAGCGCGTGTTTGGTTTCCTGCCCGAGTCGCACGCCGCGGCCGGCTGGCAGGTCAATGCACACGCGCTCGAGCTCGAACGCGAGTATGGGCTGCGCTACGCGAGCGACACCCGCGGCGGCGCGCCGTTCCGGCCGCTGCTCACCGGGGGCGCGAGCAGCTGCCCGCAAATCCCGACCACGCTGCCGACCTTCGATGAGCTGCTCGGGCAGGATGGCATCGATGAGTCGAACATCGCGCAGGCGATTTTCCGGCTCTCCGCGGCGCAGCCGCCGGGCATGCAGGTGTTCACCCTGCATGCCGAACTCGAGGGCATGCTGCTGCTCGATGCGTTCGACACGCTGCTCGGGCTATGGCGCGGCGCCGGCGCGCGCCTCACCCGCATGGCCGAACTCGCGCGGCTCGCGAGCGGGCAGACACTGCCGGCGCGCGCCGTCATCCAGGGCGAGATCCCGGGCCGCTCGGGGCTGCTCGCGGTGCAGGCGCCGGGCGCCTCCGCGTGAGCGGACATGAGCGGCGCACCTACGGCGCCCTGGCGGCGTTCGTGGTGCTGTTGTGGTTCGCCACGCTGTCGATCCGCCCGCTGTTCAACACCGACGAAGGGCGCTATGCGGAGATTCCGCGCGAGATGCTCGCCGGCGGCGATTGGGTCATTCCGCACTTGAACGGCCTCGCGTACATCGAAAAGCCGCCGCTGCAGTACTGGGCGACCGCGTTGAGTCTGCGCTGGTTCGGACTCAACGAATTTGCCGCGCGCGCCTACACCGGGCTGTGCGCAATCCTCACCGTGCTCGTGGTGTGGTTCACGGCGCGGCATTTGAAGGATCAGGCCGCGGCGTGGCGCGCGGCGGCGATGCTCGCGAGCATGGTGCTGTTCCTGGTGATGGGTCAGATGCTCACCCTCGACATGGGACTGACGCTCTACACGACGCTGAGCCTGGCGGCGTTCTTGCGCGCGCAGAGCGCGCAGGGTCCGCAGCAGACCCGCTGGATGCTGCTGGCCTGGGCCGCGGCGGCGCTCGGCGTGCTCAGCAAGGGCCTCGTCGCCGCGCTCATCCCGGCCGCGGTGCTCACGCTCTACAGCCTGTACGCGCGCGACGCGGCACCGTGGCGGCGCCTGCACGCGGGCAAGGGTCTCGTGCTGTTCCTTGCGATCACCGTCCCGTGGCACTGGCTGGCGGCACGGCGCCTCGCGGACTTTCTCGAGTTCTTCTTCGTGCACGAACATCTGGCGCGCTATCTCACGCCGAGCGCGGATCGCGAGGAGTCTTGGTGGTTCTTCGCCATGATCTTCGTGCTCGGCAGCGCGCCGTGGACGCAGCCGGCGCTGCGGGCGCTCGGCGGCGGCTGGCGGCGCCCCGCGGTGCGCGGGCAGTTCTCACCAACCTTGTTCCTGTGGATCTGGGTGGTGTTCGTCGGCGTGTTCTTCTCGCTGTCCGACTCCAAGCTCATTCCCTACATCCTGCCGGCCATGCCCGCGCTTGCGTTGTTGATGGCCCTCGCGCCGGCGGAGTCGCTGCCGAACGACGTGCTGCACACCGCGCTGCTCACCGTGTTCGCCGGCATCGTGCTGGCGCTCGTGTGCCTTTATGGGCCGAAGCACGTCGCCCCCTCCGAGCGCAGCGCCTATTTCTTGAGCCTGGTGAAACCGCTGTCCGAGATCGCGGCGCTGCTCGCCGCATCGGGACTTTACGTGCTCGCGCAGCGCCACCGCGACGCCACGCGCGGGGCGGTGTTCCTCGGGGTCGGGTGGTGCCTGGCCGGATTGCTGCTGATGCGGGCCGCCGCGGCGGTGGCGCCGGTGTATTCGGGCGTCGAACTCGCGCGGGCACTGCCCGGGATTGCGCCCGATGCCGCACTCTACAGCGTCGGCACGTATGATCAGACGCTGCCGTTTTATTGGCGGCGCACGGTCGAGTTGGTGGCGTACCGCGGCGAACTCGACTACGGGTTGAAGCGCGATCCCGGCGCCGAATTGACAGGCGTGGACGAGTTCCTGACCCGTTGGGATGCACAATCGACTGCCTATGCAGTCATGGAGCGGTCGATGTTCAATCAGCTCAAGAGTCGCGACGTGCCGATGCGCGAGCTCGCGCGCGACGCCAACCGCGTGCTGGTGGCCCGCCCATGAGCCTCGTGACCTGGATCCTGATCCTGACGGGAGTCGGTTTGAATGCGGCGGCGCAATTGCTGCTCAAGGTGGCCACCCGGCCGCTGGCGCAGTTCGTCAAATTCGACTGGACCACGCTGCTCATCGCCGTGGCGATCCTGTTCAAGAGCCTGTTCTTCTGGGCCGGCATGCTGTGCTACGCGGCGAGCGTGTGCGTGTGGCTGGCGGCGCTCGCCAAGGCGCCGGTGAGCACCGCCTACCCGATGCTGTCCCTGGGTTATGTGGTGGTCGCCGCGGTGTCGGTGCTCGCCCTGGGTGAGACCCTGTCGCCGGCCAAGGTGCTCGGCATTGCATTGATCTGCGTCGGGGTGGTTCTCGTTTCGAGGAGTACGACATGAAGCCTTTTCTTCCCTTCACGCGCCCCGACATCGATGCGGCGAGCATCGCCGCGGTGGGCGAGGTGTTCAAATCCGGCCAGCTCGCGAGCGGCCCCAAGGTGCAGGCTTTCGAGGCCGCGCTCGCGGCGTATCTCGGCGCCGAGCGCCACGTGCGCGTCATGACCTCGGCCACGGCGGGACTCGAGATGGCGCTCGAGATCGCCGGCATCGGCGCGGGCGACGAGGTGATCGTGCCGGCGATGAGTTTCGCGGCGAGCGCGAACGTCGTGGCGCGGGTGCGCGCCAAACCGGTGTTCGTGGACATCGATCTGTACACCCGCAACCTGAACGTCGATCTCGCGGCGGCGGCGATCACGCCGCGCACGCGCGCGATCATGCCGGTGCATTTCGCCGGGCTGCCGGTCGACATGGAGGCCCTGTACGGCCTTGCCGCCGAGCACGGATTGCGCGTGGTCGAAGATGCCGCGCACGCCATCGGCTCGCGCCACCGCGGCCGGCTCATCGGCAGCTTCGGCGATCTGGTGGTGTTCAGCTTCCACCCCAACAAGAACATGACCTCGATCGAGGGCGGCGCCATCGCCACGGCCGACGCCGAAGCGGCGCAGTTGGTCGAGCAATACCGCTTTCACGGCATCAAGCGCAACGAGCAGGGCGAGATCGACGTCATGTTCCCGGGGGCGAAGAGCAATCTCACCGACGTGGCCGCGCAGATCGGCATCGACCAATTGCGCCGTCTCGACGGCTTCAATGCGCGCCGCCTCGAGCTTGCCGGACGCTACTTCGAACAGCTCGCGGATTGGAACAAGGTGGTGTTGCCGGCGCGCGGCGATGCCGGACACAGCTGGCACATGTTCCAGGTGCTGATCGATTTCGGCGCCTTGGGAATGTCACGCCCGGAATTTCAAAAACTCATGGCGGAGCGGGGCATCGGCATCGGCGTGCACTATCCGTGCATCCCGGGCCTCACCTATTACCGCCGTCAGGGCTACCGGCCCGAGGACACGCCGGTCGCGGCGCGGGTCGGGCGCGAGACCGCGACCCTGCCGCTGTTCCCGGCCATGCAGGACGAGGATGTCACGCGGGTGTGCACGGAGCTGCGCGCGGTATTGGGCTGAAGTTGCGAGCGTCGATGGGTTGCTGCACACTGAAGGTCACGACGATTTGCTCGGGTCCCGGCCCATCACAAGAGGCATCCCCACATGAAACGTTTCACGATGTTCGCGCTCGCCGCCGGCGTCCTGGCGGCCGCTCCCCTGTATGCGGCGCTCAAAGTCGGCGCGACCGCGCCCGATTTCACCACGCAGGCGACGCTCGCCGGCAAGCCGTTCAGCTTCTCGCTGGCCGCCGCCCTCAAGAACGGTCCGGTGGTGCTGTATTTCTATCCGGCGGCCTTCACCCCGGGGTGCACGGTCGAGGCGCATGAGTTCGCCGAGGCCACGGAGAAGTTCAAGGCCCTGGGAGCGACCGTGATCGGCGTCTCTCACGATTCCATCGACACGCTCAACAAGTTCTCGGTGACCGAGTGCCGCAACAAGTTCGCGGTGGCGTCCGACGCGGATCAGAAAATCACCAAGGCCTATGACGCGGTGCTCGCCATGAAGCCGGAGTACGCCAACCGCACCTCGTATGTCATCGTGCCGAACGGCACGATCATTTATGAGTACACGGCGCTCGATCCGGACAAGCACGTCGGCAACACCATGGCCGCCGTGCAGAAATGGGAAGCGGAGCAGAAGAAGGGCACCTGAGCAAGAGACGGCGCCGGCCGACGCGCGCCGGCTCGACCTTGCGGGTTACGGGTGCTGATCGCGCAGCCGGCCACCGACGGCCGCGCTCACGCTCGCGATGAAGGCACCGATCAACAACGACAATGCCGTGTAGATCGACGCTTCGGCCGCGGCCTTGCGGGCGGCATCGGCCGCCGCACGCACCTTGTCGGCGGTCGCCTGCGCCGCCGAAATGAAATCATCCACGCGCCGCTGCGCTTCGGCGCCCGAGACGCCGGTTTGGGCGGCCACGAGATCCGCTAGATAA
>Ga0181534_10000400_pt1 | contig 30463 bp, 38 predicted proteins | sample PEATcosm2014_Bin_37_FD_119758 | JGI IMG/M metagenome (GOLD analysis project Ga0181534, IMG submission 119758) | Peatland microbial communities from MTU Mesocosm Facility, Houghton, MI, USA - PEATcosm2014_Bin17_10_metaG | ecosystem: Environmental > Terrestrial > Soil > Wetlands > Peat | place...
GAGGTCGATCTCGAGCGCAACCTGCTCCTGATCCGCGGTGCAGTACCGGGCGCCGAGGGCGGGCAAGTCATCGTTCGTCCTTCGCTGAAGGCTGCCCGTTTGGCCAAGCGCATCAAGGTTGTGCCGACCAAGGTAGGCAACGCGCCGTCCAAAGACCCTGCAAAGGCCGGAAAGAAGTAAGCCATGCCTACTCTCAAACTCGTCAACGGTAGCGGCGAGCTGCAGGTGTCCGAAGCCGCCTTCGGCCAGCAGTTCAACGAATCCCTGGTCCACCAGGTCATCACGGCGTATCGCAACGCCGGGCGTGCTGGCACCAAGGCGCAGAAAACCCGCGCTGAAGTGCGCGGCGGTGGCAAGAAGCCGTGGTCCCAGAAGGGCACCGGCCAGGCCCGTGCCGGCTCCAGCCGCAGCCCGATCTGGGTGGGTGGCGGACGCGCATTTGCCGCGAAGCCCCGCAGCTTCGAGCAGAAGGTCAACCGCAAGATGTACCGCGGTGCCATTCGCGTGATGCTCTCCGAGCTGGTGCGCACCGATCGCCTGCGCGTAACGGAAGGCATCGAGCTCGAGGCGCCGAAGACCCGCTTGCTGGTCAACCAGCTGAAGCAGTGGGGTCTCGAGAAGGCTCTCATCATTGTGGAAGCACAGGATGAGAAGTTGTTTCTGGCAGCCCGCAACCTGCCGTATGTCGAGGTCATCGAGGCCTCAGGCCTGAACCCGCTGGCGCTGGCCGCGTACGAGCACGTGTTGGTTACGCGCGGCGCCGTGAAGATGCTCGAGGAGCGTCTGCAGTGAACAAAGAGCAGCTGATGAATGTGTTGATCGCCCCGCACGTCACTGAAAAGACGTCGCTGGCGATGCAGAACCACAACCAGTACACCTTCCGCGTGCGCCGCGAGGCCACCAAGGTCGACATCAAACAGGCTGTTGAGTTGATGTTTGATGTGAAGGTGAGCGCCGTGCAGGTCGTGAACGAGCCGGGCAAGACGCGCCGGTTCGGCAAGACCGTGGGCCGCACGCAGGACTGGAAGAAGGCGTATGTCAGCCTCGCCGCGGGACAGGCGATTGACTACGAGGCGAGGGCCAAAGGGTAAGCATCATGGCGCTGATCAAATACAAGCCAACCTCACCGGGCACCCGGACGGTCGTCAAGATCGACCGCTCGCACCTGCACAAAGGCGGTCCTTACCTGCCGTTGACCGAGCACCAGAACAAGACCGGCGCTCGCAACAGCTCTGGCCGTATCACTACCCGACACAAGGGTGGCGGTTCGCGTCAGAAGTACCGCATCATCGACTTTAAGCGCGACAAGGACGGCATCGCCGGTACTGTCGAGCGTGTTGAATACGATCCGAACCGCACTGGTCACATCGCACTGGTCAAGTATTCGGATGGCGAGCGTCGCTACATCCTCGCCCCCAAGGGCGTGAAGGAAGGCGACGATATCCGCTCCGGTGCCGATTCGCCGATCAAGCCGGGCAATGCGATGCAGTTGCGTCACATTCCCGTCGGTTCGATCGTGCACAACATCGAGTTGAAGCCCGGTAAGGGCGGTCAGCTCGCGCGCAGCGCCGGCAGCTCGGTGTCATTCACCGCGCGTGAAGGCATCTATGCCTACCTGCGTTTGAAGTCAGGTGAGACCCGCAAGGTTCACATCGACTGCCGCGCAACCCTGGGTGAAGTGGGCAACGACGAACACAACCTGCGCAGCTACGGCAAGGCCGGTGCAAAGCGTTGGCTCGGTATTCGTCCGACGGTCCGCGGTCTTGCGATGAACCCGGTCGACCACCCGCACGGTGGTGGTGAAGGTAAGTCAGGCCAGGGTAACCCGCATCCGGTTTCGCCGTGGGGTCAACAGACCAAGGGTCTCAAGACACGCCACAACAAGCGCACGGACAACATGATCGTTCAGCGCCGCAAGAACCGTAAGCGCTAAACGGGAGCCTAGAGACACATGCCACGTTCATTGAAGAAAGGCCCGTTCGTCGATCTGCACCTCGCGAAGAAGGTGCAGGTTGCGTCCGCCAAGAACGACCGCAAGCCGATCAAGACCTGGTCGCGGCGTTCCATGGTCATTCCCGACATGGTCGGTTTGACCATTGCCGTGCACAACGGCCGCCAGCACATTCCGGTGCTCGTCACCGAGAACATGGTCGGCCACAAGCTCGGTGAGTTCGCACCGACCCGTACCTTCAAGACTCACTCGGGCGACCGCAAGGTCGAGTCCGCGGGCTGAGGCGGAGCACATATGCAAGTCACCTCAGTACTGCGTTACGCGCGCATCTCGCCTCAGAAATGCCGCCTCGTCGCTGACGTCGTGCGTGGCAAGCCGGTCGGCAACGCCATTGCAACTTTGAAGTTCATGCCCAAGAAGGGCGCGGAACTCGTGCGCAAGTTGTTGGAATCGGCCGTTGCCAACGCCGAGCACAACCACGGCGCCGATGTCGACGATCTGAAAGTTTCATTGATTCACGTTGATGCCGCACCGGTGTTGAAGCGCTTTGCCGCGCGCGCCAAGGGTCGCGGAGCTCGCATCGTGAAGCGCAACAGTCATATCACCGTTGGCGTCAGCGACGGGAAGAAGGACTAACCATGGGTCAGAAGGTCAATCCGCTGGGCATACGCCTCGGTATCACACGCGACTGGACGTCGAAGTGGTATGCCGGCAAGAAGCAGTTCCCCCAGCACGTCTACACCGATTTCAGGGTGCGCGGCTTCCTGCGCTCCCGGCTGGCTGAAGCGTCGGTGAGCCGCATCCACATCGAGCGGGCGGCGAAGAAAGTCAACATCACGATCCAGACTGCGCGTCCGGGCATCGTGATCGGCAAGAAGGGCGAAGACATCGAAAAGCTGCGCCAGGAAACGGCAAAGTTGCTCGGCATGACGGTCTCGGATGTTCGTTTGAACATCGCCGAGATCCGCAAGCCGGAGTTGGATGCTCAGCTCGTTGCCGACAGCATCGCGCAGCAGATTGAGAAGCGTGTGATGTTCCGCCGCGCGATGAAGCGCGCCGTCATGAGCACCATGCGCAGTGGCGCCCTGGGCGTGAAGGTTCGCGTGTCCGGCCGTTTGAACGGTGGTGAGATTGCGCGTACGGAGTGGTACCGCGAGGGCCGCATTCCGCTGCACACCTTCCGTGCTGACATTGATTACGGCTTGTCCGAGTCCCGCACAACCTACGGTGTGATCGGCGTGAAGGTCTGGATCTTCAAGGGCGAAGTGTTCGACAAGCCGCAGGTCGAGCTGGCACCCGCCGAGGGTGAGGCCGCTCAGGGCGCAGGCGCGCCGGCAGCTCCGGCTGCTGAAGCGACGGCCTGAGCGGGAGTACCTGAGCCATGATGCAGCCTAAACGCACCAAGTACCGCAAGATGTTCAAGGGCCGGATGGCCGGCCTTGCCCAGCGGGGCAGTGATGTTTCCTTCGGCGAGTTCGGACTGAAGGCCACGAGCCGCGCGCGCATGACTGCGCGCGAGATCGAAGCGGCCCGTCGCGCGATGGCGCGCTACGTGAAGCGCGGCGGCCAGATCTGGATCCGCGTGTTTCCTGACGTGCCGATCAGCAAGAAGCCGCTCGAAGTTCGCATGGGTAGCGGCAAGGGCAACGTGGAGTACTGGGTAGCCAAAGTGCTGCCGGGGAAAGTGCTCTTCGAGATGGAGGGAGTGGACGAAGTGACGGCACGCGAAGCGTTCCGGCTCGCCGGCTCCAAGTTGTCGGTTTCGACGTCGTTCGTTAAACGGCAGGTTCGCTGATGGACGCCAAAGAATTACGCAGCAAGTCGGCTACCGAGCTGACAGACGAGCTGCTGAAGCTCCGCAAAGAGCAATTCGCGCTGCGCATGCAGCGCGCCACCGGTCAGGCTCCGAAGCCCGACCAGTTCACGAAGGTGCGCCGGAACATTGCGCGGTTGAAGACCGTGCAGCGCGAGCAGCAGATCGCTGCCGCCGGCAGTGGGAGTAAGAAATGAGCGCTGAAGAAACCAACGTGGCAGCCGCAGGCGCGGTTGAAGCGAAGGGCGCCCGTACGCTCACCGGCCGGGTCGTCAGCACGAAGATGCAGAAGACGATCACCGTCGAGATCGAGCGGCTGATCCGTCACATGCCGTACGGAAAGTTCATCCGCCGTACCACGAAGCTGCTGGCGCATGACGAGAAGGGCGAGTCGCACGAGGGTGATCTCGTGTTGATTGCACCGTGCCGCCCGCTGTCGCGTCGCAAGTCGTGGCAGTTGATCGAGGTTGTTGAGAAGGCCGCTGGAGCACCTAAATGATCCAGTTACAGACTTTCCTCAACGCTGCTGACAACAGCGGCGCCCGCACCCTCCAGTGCATCAAGGTGCTCGGTGGCTCGAAGCGTCGCTATGCGACTGTTGGCGATGTCATCAAGGTGAGCGTCAAGGACGCCATTCCTCGCGGCAAGGTGAAGAAGGGCGAGGTGTATGACGCTGTTGTCGTGCGCACGAAGCATGGTGTGCGTCGTCCGGACGGATCGCTGATCCGCTTCGACGGCAATGCCGCCGTGTTGTTGACCAACAAGCTGGAGCCGATCGGCACCCGTATCTTCGGGCCCGTGACGCGCGAGCTGCGCACAGTGCAGTTCATGAAGATCATTTCACTGGCCCCTGAGGTGCTGTGAATGAGCAGAAAGATTCGCAAAGGTGATCAGGTCATCGTGCTCTCGGGCCGCGACAAGGGGCGGCAGGGCTCGGTGTTGGAAGTGCTCCCGAACGAACACGTGGTCGTCGAGGGTATCAACACGGTGAAGCGGCATCAGAAGCCCAACCCGCAGGCGGGTAAGCAGGGCGGCATCCTCGAGAAGTCGATGCCTCTGCCGGTGTCGAAGGTGGCGATCTACAACCCGGCCAGCCAGAAGGCGGACCGGATTGGTTTCAAGACGCTCACCGACGGCAAGAAGGTGCGCTTCTTCAAGTCGAATGGAGAAATGATCGACGCGTAAGCGTCGGTCAGCGGAAAACCCTATGGCCAGGCTGCAAGAATTTTACAACCAGACGGTCGTGCCTCGCTTGAAGAGCGAGCTGAAGATCGAAAACGCGATGCAGGTACCGCGCATCACCAAGATCACCATCAACATGGGTGTGGGTGAGGCTGTGGCGGACCGCAAGGTGATGGATGCCGCTGTTACGGATCTGACGAAGATCGCCGGACAGAAGCCGCTCGTCACCAAGTCACGTAAGGCGATTGCGTCCTTCAAGCTGCGCGCGGGACTCGCCGTGGGCGCGAAGGTGACGCTGCGCGGAGCTCGCATGTACGAGTTCCTCGATCGCCTCATCAACATCGCGATGCCCCGCATCCGTGACTTCCGTGGCGTCTCGCCGCGGTCGTTCGACGGCCAGGGCAACTACAGCATGGGCGTGAAAGAACAGATCATTTTCCCTGAAATCCAATACGACCAGGTCGATCAGATCCGGGGTATGGATATCACGATTACGACGACGGCGGTCGACAACCGCCACGGCCGAGCACTGCTCGAGGCTTTCAACTTCCCGTTCCGGAAGTAAGAGGAATTCTAGAGGCTATGGCTAAGACGAGCATGGTCATGCGCGAGCGACGTCGCGAGAAGGTTGTGAAGCGGTACGCCACCAAGCGTGCCCAGCTCAAGGAGCTGATCCGCAACCCTCGCACTTCTCCGGAAGAACGGGCCGCCGCACAGGCAAAATTTCAGGCAATGCCACGGGACGCGAGTCCTTCGCGCCACCGTAATCGCTGCGCGATCACCGGTCGTTCGCGCGGTGTATATCGCAAGTTTGGTTTGTCGCGCGTAAAGATCCGCGAAGTCGCCTTCCGGGGCGAAATCCCAGGTCTCTCGAAGGCGAGCTGGTGAGGGGCGCACTATGAGCATGACCGATCCTGTCGCCGACCTGTTGACTCGCATTCGCAATGCCCAGACCGCGGGCAAGCCGGAAGTGCAGTTGGCGTCGTCGAAGCTGAAGACGGCCATCGTCAAGGTATTGAAGGACGAAGGTTACGTCGCGGACTTCCGCACCGAGACCGACGGCGGCAAGCCGACGTTGACCATCGGGCTGAAGTACTACGAGGGGCGTCCCGTCATTGACCGCATAGAGCGCGTCAGCCGTCCTGGCCTGCGGATCTACCGCGGCAAGAACGAGCTGCCGAAGGTTCTCGGCGGCATGGGTACGGTGATCGTATCGACGCCGAAGGGTGTGATGACGGACAAGCAGGCCCGTTCGATCGGACAGGGCGGCGAAGTCCTGTGCATCGTGGCCTGACGTTAGTAGAGATACAGACATGTCCAGAATTGCCAAAGCACCGGTCGATCTGCCGAAAGGCGTGACAGCGACCGTGTCACCGGAACAGGTGACCATCAAAGGCGCGAAGGGAACCCTGAGCACACCGCTGACCCGTGGGGTAACGGTTGTGCAGGCGGACCAGAAGCTCGAGGTCAAATACGCTGACCCGGGTATCGCGCGCATGCAGGCGGGCGCCACGCGCGCGCACCTCGCGAATATGGTCACGGGTGTTACGAAGGGTTACGAGAAGAAGCTGGAGTTGGTCGGCGTCGGTTTCCGCGCCGCGGTCCAGGGCAAGGTCCTGAACCTGACACTCGGTTTCTCGCACCCGGTGAACGTGCCGATTCCGGAAGGAATCACCATGGAAACACCGTCGCAGACGGAAGTGATCATCAAGGGCATCGACCGCCAGAAGGTGGGTCAGATCGCCTCTGAGATTCGCGACATCCGTCCCCCCGAGCCTTACAAGGGCAAGGGCGTGCGGTATTCGGGCGAAAAGATCACCCTCAAAGAGGGAAAGAAAAAGTGATTATCACGAAGAAGCAGCGGCGGCTGCGCCGTGCAATCAAGACGCGCGAGCACATTCGTCAGTTGGGCGTTGCCCGCCTGTCGATTCACCGTTCGTCGCAGCACATTTATGCCCAGGTCACCGATTCCGATGGCGGCAAGGTGATCGCGGCAGCCTCAACTCTCCAGGAGAAGGTCCGCGAGGGTTTGAAGGGTACCGGCAATGTCGAAGCGGCGAAGGCCGTGGGCCGTGCGATCGCCGAGCGCAGCAAGGCTGCCGGTGTCACCAAGGTTGCATTCGATCGTGCAGGGTTTCAGTTCCACGGGCGCGTGAAAGCGCTTGCCGATGCCGCTCGTGAAGCGGGTCTGGAGTTCTAACAATGGCAAGACCTGAGAAGAGCCAGTCTGGCGACGAGTTGGTAGAGAAGCTCGTCGCAGTGAACCGCACGGCGAAAGTCGTCAAGGGCGGCCGTCAGTTCGGTTTCACGGCGCTCACGGTGGTGGGTGACGGGTCGGGCCGTGTTGGTTACGGCTTCGGCAAGGCGCGTGAAGTGCCGGTCGCCATTTCCAAGGCAATGGCCCAGGCTCGCAAGAACCTGATCAACGTTTCGCTGCGCAACGACTCGCTGCACTATGCGATCCGCGGCACGCATGGCGCGACTCGCGTCTACATGCAGCCTGCCTCGGACGGTACCGGTGTCATCGCGGGTGGTGGTATGCGTGCGGTGCTCGAGTGCGCGGGTGTGCGCAACGTGCTCGCGAAGAGCTACGGCTCACGCAACCCGATCAACGTGGTTCGCGCGACGATCAAGGCGTTGGGAGCCATTCGCTCCCCGGACGACATCGCAGCGAAGCGCGGCAAGACTCTCGAAGAGATTACGGGCTAACCATCATGGCCGAGAAAGTCAAAGTCACGCTGATCAAGAGCCTCCATGGCCAGTTGGCCAATATCGCGGCATCTGCCCGAGGCCTCGGCTTACGGCGGATCCGTCATACGGTGACGGTTGCTGACACCCCGGAGAACCGGGGAATGATCAACACGGCCGTACACCTGTTGAAAGTGGAAAAAGCCTAATGCGACTCAATACATTGAAACCCGGCGCTGGATCCAAGCATCCGCGCTTGCGCGTGGGGCGGGGTGCTTCCGCTGGTCAGGGCAAAACCTGTGGCCGTGGCGTCAAGGGACAGCGCGCTCGTAAGGGCGGCTACCACAAGGTCGGATTCGAGGGCGGTCAGACGCCTCTGGACCGTCGCCTGCCGAAGTTCGGCTTCATCTCCGACATCCTGCGCACGCGCGCGGAAGTTCGTCTGAACGAGCTGGAGAAGGTCGAAGGCAACGTGGTGGATCTGGACTCCCTGAAGAAGGCCAATATCATTCCGGCCTTCGCGGAGCGCGCCAAGGTTGTGCTGTCCGGCGAAATCAAGAAGGCCGTCACCCTGAAGGGCATCGGCGCCACCAAGGGTGCGCGCGCGGCCATCGAGGCGGCGGGCGGAAAGATCGAGGAAGCGGCTCCCGAGGCTCCGAAGCCGAAGAAGCTGCCCAAGAAGGCTCAGGCCTGAGCCTTTAGATCGGCACCAGCAGCCCCATACAGAGCAGGACCCTCTTGGCTAATACCACATTCAGCAATCCGACCGCCGGCCTAGGCGACGCTGCCCGTTTCGGGGAGATACGCGGTCGCCTGCTGTTTCTGGTGGGCGCCCTGGTGGTCTACCGTATCGGCACGTTCATCCCAGTCCCCGGGATCAACCCGAGTGAGGTCGCCCGGTTCTTTACGGACCAGTCGAACACCATCTTGGGCATCGTGAACATGTTCTCCGGTGGAGCGCTGTCACGCCTGTCGATCTTCGCCATGGGCGTGATGCCCTATATCTCGGCCTCGATCATCATTCAGATGATGTCGATGGTGATTCCGTCGCTCATGGAGCTGCGGAAGGAGGGCGAGTCGGGGCGGCGGAAGATCACCGAGTACACGCGCTATGCGACGGTCGTGCTAGCGGCGTTTCAGTCGTTTGCTGCTGCGGGTGCTCTCGCAAAGGGCGGCTTGACGCTGATTACCGGTTGGCAGTTCCTGTTCGTTGCCACGGTGACCATGACCACTGGCACGCTGTTCCTGATGTGGCTCGGTGAGCAGATCACGGAGCGGGGCATCGGCAACGGTATCTCGATGATCATTCTGGCCGGTATCGTGGCCGGTCTGCCGGGCGCCATCGGTAACACGGCAGAGGCCGTGAGCACGGGTGACATGTCGGGCCCGGTTGCGCTGGCGGTCGTGATTCTGGTCCTGGGTACCACCGCGTTTGTCGTGTTCGTCGAGCGCGCACAGCGCCGGATCACGGTGAACTACGCGAAGCGTCAGGTTGGCCGCCGGATGTACGCCGGCCAGCAGAGCCACCTGCCGTTCAAGCTGAACATGTCGGGTGTGATTCCGCCGATCTTTGCGTCCAGCTTGCTGCTGTTCCCGGCTACACTAGCCAGCTTTTTCGGGCAGAACTCCGAAGGGCCGGTGGCGACGTTGATGCAGGATGTGGCGCAGGCGCTGGGCTACGGCCAGCCGCTGCACCTTGTAATTTACGCTTTGCTCATCATCTTCTTCTGCTTCTTCTATACCGCGCTGGTCTTCAATGCGCGGGATACGGCTGACAATCTGAAGAAGTCCGGCGCGTTCATTCCTGGAATTCGCCCCGGGCAGCAGACAGCCGAGTACATCGACAAGGTTCTGACGCGCCTGACGTTGTGGGGCGCTCTGTACGTCACGGCGGTGTGTCTGCTGCCGGAGATTCTGACTTCGTCGCAGGGTGTGCCGTTCCACTTCGGTGGTACGTCCCTGCTGATCGTCGTAGTGGTCGTGATGGACTTCATGTCGCAGCTCCAGGCTCACATGATGTCGCATCAGTATTCAGGCCTGCTGAAGAAGGCCAATCTGCTCGGCTACGGCCGATCTGGATCAGGAAGCTGAAATGAAAGTGCGTCCATCAGTCAAAAAGATCTGCAAGAACTGCAAGATCGTTCGTCGTCACCGCGTGGTGCATGTGATCTGTACCTCGGATCCGCGCCACAAACAGCGGCAAGGGTAATAGAATATGGCACGTATAGCTGGCATCAACATACCGATGAACAAGCACGTCTGGGTCGGACTCACCCATATTTATGGGGTGGGCGTCGCCCGGTCGCGCGCTGCTTGTGAGGGCGCAGGCGTCAACCCGAACACGAAGGTGAAGGACCTCACCGAGTCCGAGGTGAATGCCATCCGCTCGCAGATCGCCAAGTTCGCAGTCGAGGGCGACCTCCGCCGCGAAGTGTCCATGAACATCAAGCGCCTGATGGACCTCGGCTCGTACCGGGGCATCCGTCATCGCCGCGGGCTGCCGGTCCGTGGACAGCGCACACGTACCAACGCTCGTACCCGGAAGGGTCCGCGCAAGCAGGCGGTGAAGTTGAACGCACCTCCGGGCAAGGCATAAGAGGCTTAAAGACAGATGGCCGATCAGAAATCCGGCGGCAACAATCAGCAGCAGAACGCTGCGAATGCCGCAAAAAAGCCGAAGAAGGCTCGCAAGAATGTGCTCGACGCGATCGCGCACGTCCATGCGTCCTTCAACAACACGATCATCACGATCACCGATCGTCAGGGCAACACGTTGTCCTGGGCGACCTCTGGTGGCTGCGGTTTCCGCGGCTCACGCAAGAGCACGCCGTTCGCCGCGCAGGTTGCCGCCGAGAAGGCCGGTACCGCCGCGCAGGAACACGGTGTGAAGAACGTGGAAGTGCGTGTTGGTGGCCCGGGTCCCGGCCGCGAATCCGCGGTTCGCGCTCTGAACAACTGCGGTCTGAAGATCACCAGCATTGCCGACGTCACGCCGATTCCGCACAACGGCTGCCGTCCTCCCAAGAAACGAAGGGTTTAATACATGGCGCGTTATACGGGTCCTACCTGCAAGCTCGCTCGTCGCGAAGGCACTGATCTTTTCCTCAAGAGTGGCGCCAAGCCGCTGGAGAGCAAGTGCAAGTTCCAGGTGCCGCCGGGCGGCATCAAGGGCGAGCGCCGCCAGCGCTTGTCTGACTACGGCACACAGCTGCGCGAGAAGCAGAAGCTGCGTCGCATGTACGGCGTGCTCGAGCGTCAGTTTGCCAACTACTACACCGAGGCTGCGCGCCGCGCTGGCGCCACGGGTGAGAACCTGTTGAAGCTGCTCGAGTGCCGCCTGGACAACGTTGTGTACCGGATGGGGTTTGCTGCGACACGCTCTGAGGCTCGCCAGTTGGTCAGCCACAAGGCCATGCTGGTGAACGAAAAGCCGGTCACCATTGCGTCCTACCAGGTGAAGGCTGGCGACGTCGTGCAGGTGCGTGAGAAGTCACGCAAGCAGCTGCGTATCCAGAGCGCGATGAGTGTGGCCCAACAGGTCGGTCTGCCCGACTGGGTCGAGCTGAACGACAAGGAATTCCGCGGCGTCTTCAAGACACCGCCGGCGCGGGACGACGTCCTGCCCGACATCAACGAGAATCTCGTCGTCGAGCTCTACTCCAAGTAAAAGTATTCGTTTTGGTTTGTTTTTGGTGCCGGCATCGTTCGCCGGCAAAGTGAGCCGCTATGCAGGGATCAGTCACCGAGTTCTTGAAGCCCCGTGTCGTCAAGGTGCAGCCCGTTGCTCCTCGTCAGGCACGTGTAGTCATTGAGCCGTTCGAGCGTGGCTTCGGCCATACTCTGGGCAACGCGCTGCGCCGCGTGCTTTTGTCCTCTATGCCTGGCAGCGCGATTACGGAAGTTGAGATCGACGGCGTACTGCACGAGTACACCAGCATCGAAGGCGTCCAGGAAGATGTGGTCGACATCCTGCTGAATCTGAAGCAGGTTGCCATTCGCATGCACACGCGCGACAGCGCCGAGCTGCGTCTCCACAAGAAGGGTCCGGGCCCGGTCACCGCGGGCGACATCCAGACGGATCACGACATCGACGTGGTCAACCCTGACCTCGTCATCGCCAACCTGACGAAGGCCGGCGAGTTGAGCATGAACCTGCGGGTCGAGCGTGGTCGTGGTTACCGCCCGGCTGCCAACCGTGTTGCTTTCGAAGAGCAGACCCGCCCCATCGGCCGTCTGCAGCTCGACGCCTCGTTCTCTCCGGTCCGCCGTGTTACCTACTCGGTCGACGCCGCTCGTGTTGAGCAGCGCACCGACCTCGACAAGCTCGTCATCGACATCGAGACGAACGGCACGATCGACGCCGAGGAAGCCATCCGCCGCGCCGGCAGCATCCTGAAGGATCAGCTGTCAGTGTTTGTGGATCTGCAGGGCGAGGAAGAGGCCGCCACCAAGGTCTCCGAGATGCAGTTCGATCCGATCCTGCTGCGTCCCGTCGACGAGTTGGAGCTCACCGTACGCAGTGCGAACTGCCTCAAGGCAGAGAACATTCACTACATCGGTGACCTCGTGCAGCGGACGGAAGTGGAGCTGCTGCGCACGCCGAACCTCGGCAAGAAGTCACTCACTGAGATCAAGGAAGTGCTGCAGAGCCACGGCCTGATGCTCGGAATGCGTCTCGACGGCTGGCCGCCCGCTGGGCTGAAGCACGACGAAGAGCGCGACGTAATCTAAGAAGGGTATTTGATATGCGCCACGGTCTGTCAGGCAGACAGCTGTCCCGTAACAGCTCACACCGCCACGCCATGCTCCGGAACATGAGCGTTTCGCTCCTGCGCCACGAGACCATCAAGACCACTCTGCCCAAGGCGAAAGAGCTGCGGCGGGTCGTCGAGCCTCTCATCACCCTCGCCAAAATCGACGGTGATGCGAATCGCCGCCTGGCGTTTGCCCGGCTGCGCGACGCCGAAGTGGTCGAGAAGTTGTTCGAGGATCTGGGTCCTCGCTTCAAGGCCCGTCCGGGCGGCTACACGCGCATCCTGCGCATGTTGCCCCGGGCTGGAGATAACGCCCCAATGGCGTTGATGCAGCTCGTCGACGGTCCTGCGACTGCAGAAGCTGGCAAAGAGCCTGCTGCCGCCAAGAAGAAAGCTTCGCGAAAGAAGAAGGCCGCCGCCTCTGACGAGGGTGCCGCCGAGGCGGACGCCGCTCCGAAGAAGACTCGCAAGAAGAAGGCCGCTGCTGCCTGAAGCTGAACGACTGATGTCCTACACGAAGGCCGCCCACAGGGCGGCCTTTTTGTTTGAGCCGAAAGTCCTGTAGGCTGCTGCCGTACGAGGGGAGACATAAGAGGTAAAGCGCATGAGCCTGGCTTCAGAATTCAAAGAATTTGCGATGAAGGGCAGCGTCATCGACCTCGCGGTCGGTGTCGTGATCGGTGCCGCATTCGGAAAAATTGTCAGCTCATTGGTCGCCGACGTCATCATGCCGCCCATCGGCATGCTGATCGGCAACATCAATTTCAGCGATCTCGCCGTGCACATCGGGACCGACCCGAAGGGCAAGGAGGTTTTGTTGAAATACGGCGTATTCCTGCAGACCCTGTTTGAATTCATCATCATTGCGTTTGTGCTGTTCCTGGCCATCAAGGGCATCAACAAGCTCAAGCGCCACCCGCCGGAAGCCCCGCCGGCCGCTCCCCCGCCACCGCCGCGCGACGAGGTGTTGTTGGAAGAGATCCGGGATTTGCTGAAGCAGCAGCGGGCCTAGCGGACCTGTTGACCCGCGGTGGCTGCGAAACCTCCGCGGGTCAGGTTCTCGCAGCCCGCCGTGGTCACTGCGAGATCATCCTCTATCCGGATCCCGCCGAACTTGCGCAGCGAGTCCACCCGCCGCCAGTTGATGCTCGCACCCCGCGGATCCGCTTGCGCCGCACTCAACAACTGTTCGTTGAAATAGATTCCGGGCTCCATCGTCACCACGAAACCGGCGTGCAGCACGCGAGTCAGCCGCAGGAACGGGTGTCCCGCTGGGCGCGGAATCTCGCCACCCTCCGGCGCAAGCATGAATCCGCCGACGTCGTGTACCTGCAGACCCAGCAAATGGCCGATGCCGTGCGGGAAAAATACGCTCGAAACGCCGGTCGCGACCGCCTCTTCGGGACTGCATGAAGTTATATCGGCGTCTCGTAACAAGGTTGCGATCAGTTGATGGGCGCGTAGATGGACCTCGCGCCAGTCGACGCCTGCGTGGACACCCGCGCAAAGAGTTTGCTGAAGCTCGTCCATGCTGTGGATGAGCGCGGAGAAGTCGGTGTCACGATACGAATGCGTTCGCGTGATGTCGCTTGCATAGCCCGCGAACTCCGCTCCCGCATCGATGAGCAGGGAATGTCGCTGTGCCGGCGATTTCGTTTCCAACATCTGATAGTGCAGGACGGCGCCGCCTGCGTTGAGCGCTACGATCGGGTTGTAGGGCAGCTCCTGCTCGCGTAACCCGCAGGCGCGCAGGAAATCGAGCTCGATCTCGAGCTCGCTTGCGCCGGCCTGGAAAGCCCGGGCGGCCGCGACGTGGCCGAGCGCCCCGAGCCGGTTGGCTTCGCGCATACATTCCAGCTCGTAGGGTGTTTTCGCGGCTCTGTCGAAATCCAGCCGCCGTTTGAGATCCGGAGGGTTGACCGCGGCGACGCCCCAACTCGTCAGTTCGGGAAAGACATCGCCGATGTAGGCCGTCGTACTCGCAATGTTCGTCAGGGCTTTGCCCGCCGCCTCGCGGTCAGCGATCGGGATGATGTCGAAATGACGGGTCCAGTATCCATGTGGCAGTGCGGGAGGCTTGTACCAGTAGTCCGGCGGACTGTTGAACAGCAGCTTCGGTCGCGTCCCCGGCTCGAAGTAGATGAAACTGTCGGGGACATCCGCCAGCGGCACCCAGACTTTGAAAGGGGCATGGATCTGGAAGGAGTGCGGCTGATCGTCCTCGAAAATCATGACCGGCGACCCGGAGTGCACCAGAAGGGCGCCAAAACCACACGCAGTCAGTGCCTGTGCCGCTCGTTGGCAGACCACGCCCAGATGGGGACCAAACGTTTCGTTCAGCGAGGATTCAAGTACAGCATGCGATCCAACGTCCGACATCGCGGCGCCTCCTTATGTCGTGGCCGACAGACAAGCTGTTTCAAAACGACCGTAGACTCTATAGAATTTGGGGTCAGCGATCCGTAGGGACTCGCGGAACGACAAAACCTCGTTCGAAGTGTTTTCATACCACTCTTGCTTCTCTTTGGGGTACCAGATCGATGAACACCAAACTCGCTCTTAGCGCACTCGTTGCGGCGCTGATGCTGACGGCCTGCGCGAAGCAGGAAGCCGCCAGCCCCGATGCAGCTTCTTCCACGCCGCCGGCCTCAACCGAAGCCGCCCCGGCCACGCCGCCCGCCGATGCTCCGGCAGCCCCGGCAGCTGATGCTCCGGCCGCTCCTCCGGCTGACGGCACTGCCGCTCCGCCTCCGGCCGACACGCCCGCCGCGCCGCCGAAGCAGTAAGGTATCTACGCAAGTAGAATTCCTCTGTAAGAGCGACTAGCTCGAGACGGCCCGGACGGATCGCTACGCGAACTGTCCGGGCCGTGTCTTTTTCAGGATTGATTGCGTGAGTGTCAGTGTCCGCGATGCCCGTTCCTCCCAGAGCGACCGGCTCTGGATCGGCAGTATCTATCGCGAATATCTGGATGATCTGTCCGCCCTCAGCACGGGGATTTTTCCGGTGCTCGGCGAAGTGGGTCACCGTGAGCCGGATCAGATTGCGCGCTGGTTCGGGGATCGCAACGCCTATCCGCTGGTCATCCTCAAGGCCGCCGAGCCGGTGGGTTTTGCTATGGTGGCGCACAACCAGGCCCCCCCCGGTCCGCCGGTTGTTGAATACCGCATGGTGGAGTTCTTCATCACGCGCGCCAGCCGACGGCTAGGTGTAGGCCGCACGGCCGTCAACCTGATTCTCAATCGATTCGCCGGGCGGTGGGAAATCACCGAGTACCTGCGTAATCCCGGTGCTGTCAGTTTCTGGAGGCGGGTGGTCGCCGGTTACACGCGCGGCAGTTACCAGGAGCGCGTGATCAACGGGGAGGTGCGGCAGGTCTTTGATTCGCGCGTCGAACGTTCACGTTGAGGGTTTTTGTCGCGGCCTGACAGGTTCCACAACCGCCGCCGGCAGACAACCTCGCCAGCGTCTTGCGGCGTAGACCCGCGGTCCCGGGTAACATGGAAAGCGCGTCGAGCATTTTCAATCGCAGCCGAAGCGACATCAATCGCCATGCGCTGAACACTGCGCAGCAGGCCACGATGATGCCGACGAGGAGTGTTTCCACGTCAACCGCCCCCGAAGTGAACCGCGACGTGATAGGTGACGAATGCAGCCGCATACGCCATCGCGAAGAGGTAGCCCGCCATCAAGAGCGGGTATCGCCACGAGTTAGTCTCACGCTTCACCACCGAGAGGGTGGAAAGGCACTGCGGTGCAAACACGTACCAGGCGATCAACGACAGTCCGGTCGCGATCGACCAACCGCTCGCGATGACAGGTGACAGCGCGCCCTCGAGGTCGCCGCTGCTGCCTGACATCGAATACACAGTTCCCAGCGCGCTCACGGCAACTTCACGTGCCGCCAGCCCCGGCACCAGGGCAACGGAGATCTGCCAGTTGAATCCCAGGGGCGCGAAAATAACTTCCAGTGCCCGGCCGATCATGCCGGCAATGCTGTAGTAAATCGCCGGAGCCGTCGCGCCGGGAGGCGGCGCCGGAAAGCTGGCCAGAAACCACAACACCACCATCAGCGACAGAATGATGGTGCCGACCCGGCCGAGGAAAATCCGCACCCGTTCCCAGAGCCCGAGCGCCAGGTTGCGCCACACCGGCATCCGGTATTCGGGGAGCTCGAGGAGCAGTGGCTGATAGCCGCTGCGCATGACGGTCTTTTTCAGAACGAAGGCCACCGCCATCGCGCTGAAGACACCCACACAATACAGGCCAAACAGTACCAGCCCGCGCAGGTTGAAGAGCCCCACAGTGCGGTTCGGAATGAATGCGCCGATCAACAGTGCATAGACCGGCAGGCGTGCCGAGCACGTCATCAGCGGTGCGATCATGATGGTTGCGAGGCGGTCGCGGCTCGAGGGGATGGTCCGGGTGGCCATTACGCCCGGGATCGCGCACGCGAAGCTCGAGAGCAGCGGAATGAATGCGCGCCCTGAGAGCCCGACCTTGCCCATCAACCGGTCGAGCATATAAGCCGCGCGAGGCAGATAACCCGAATCCTCCAACGCGAGAATGAAGGCAAACAGGATCAGGATCTGCGGCAGAAACACGAGCACGCTGCTCGTTCCCGCCAGCACACCACTCATCAACAGGCCCTTCAACGGACCATCAGGCATGTGGTTGCCAACCCAGTCGCTCAGAGCGGCCACGCCGGATTGGATGAGTTCCATCGGCACCTGCGCCCAACTGAACACGGCCTGGAACATCAGGAACAGGACGACGGCCAGCAGGATTGGCCCGGAGATCGGATTGAGGACGATGGAGTCCAGCCGCGACAACATCGCAAGTCGCGGGGGGACCCGATAGCCGATCGTGTCGAGGATCCGGCGGACCTCACGCTGGGTGGCTTCGATGTCGGCAACTGTGGCGGTTGCCGGCGGAATCACTATCTCACCGGCCGGCTCAGAAAAGTCGTGGCCGTCGATTGCCTCGAGCAACTGGCGTTCGCCGCCCGCGCGGATAGCTACTGTCTCGATGACGGGAATGCCGAGCACCTGTTGCAGGGCTGCCCGGTCGACTTTGTAGCCCCGCTGCTTGGCGACGTCGCTCATGTTCAGGGCGACCAGCATCGGCCGGCCAATCCGCTGCAGCTCCAGGACGAGCCTGAGGTTCAGCCGCAGATTAGTGGCGTCGACGACGCAGACGAGCAGATCAGGCGCCTGCTCCGAGGCGTGGCGGCCCAAAACCACATCCCGGGCGATAGCCTCGTCCAGGCTCGTGGGTTCGAGACTGTAGGCTCCAGGGAGGTCGACCAGCCGGTAGGTCCTGCCGGAGTGGGGGCCTACGAATCGCCCCTCCTTGCGCTCTACAGTGACTCCAGGGTAGTTCGCGACCTTCTGGCGGCTGCCCGTGAGTCGATTGAAGAGGGCGGTCTTACCGCAATTGGGGACCCCGATCAGCGACAAGGTCGGGGAGGTGGTCGGCGCAAGTACCTGGGCCTGGGCCACAATGGCGTTCACAAGGTCTTCCCGGGACGGGAAATCTCCACCCCCTCCGCTGCGCTAAACGCAGGGGTCGGGGGTCGTGAGGTTGGTCCTTGCACCGTGACATCGACCCAGATGTTCTCGGCTTCACAGCGCCGCATGGCCAGCGTCGTATTGCCGACGCGTACCACGAATGGATCGCGACCCGGTCGGGTCTCGGCGATGATTTCGATCTGCTCGCCGGTGCAGAAACCGAATTCGAGCAGCCGGCGGTCGAGGGCGGTCAGCTCCCGGGTACGGGCACCCACGCCGACGATCACCCCCGCGGCACCGGGTGACAGGGCACTCAAGCTGATGTAACCGGGTTCCAGCGCGATTCCGCCCGGTGCGGCGACTGCGTCCATATACCCCAGTATATGAGAACAGTTCGCATTTGCAATGAAGCTGTCACACAGGTTGCGCGAGTGCCCCTCCGGGGGGTGTTCCCCGGGCTTGCGCGACGCCACCGGCGCGGCAACCAGCGGCCCTCCGACCCAGGCGCCCTGCGACCCAGCGGCGCGCGGGAATAGGCGGTGCTAGCCAGTCCCGGTGCCTGATCGCCGCTCAGTCGTGCGCGCCAGCAGCGGACCCAGGTAGGCACCGGTATGCGAGCCCTTGGTGGCGGCGACGGTCTCGGGGGTGCCCTTGGCCACGATCTGGCCCCCCGAGCTGCCCCCCTCCGGCCCCATATCGATGATCCAGTCGGCCGTCTTGATGACATCGAGGTTGTGCTCGATGACCACTATCGTGTTGCCCTCATCGCGTAGTCGATGCAGCACATCGAGCAACTGGGCGACGTCCTGGAAGTGCAGCCCGGTCGTCGGCTCATCGAGGATGTAAAGCGTCCTGCCGGTGGCCCGTTTGGCCAACTCGCGCGCGAGCTTCACGCGCTGGGCTTCGCCGCCCGACAGCGTCGTCGCGTTCTGGCCGAGCCGCACATACGACAAACCAACATCCGTCAGGGTCTGAAGCTTGCCCGCCACACCCGGTATGTTCTGGAAGAAGCGCAGCGCGTCTTCAACCGTCATATCAAGGGCTTCGTGGATGTTCTTGCCGCGATACCGGATCTCCAGTGTCTCGCGGTTGTATCGCTGGCCCTTACACACATCGCACGGCACATACACATCCGGCAGGAAGTGCATTTCGACTTTGATGACACCGTCGCCCTGGCACGCTTCGCAGCGGCCGCCCTTCACATTGAAGCTGAACCGGCCGGCGTCGTAACCGCGGGCGCGTGCTTCGGGTACTGCTGCGAATATCTCGCGCAGTGGGGCAAACAATCCGGTGTAGGTGGCGGGATTGGAACGCGGCGTACGTCCGATCGGACTCTGGTCGATATCGATCACCCGATCGATATTTTCGAGACCTTCGACCCGCTCGCAGGGCGCGGCTTCCAACACGGAACCGTTGAGTTTCGAGGTGGCGTGGCCGAACAGCGTGTCGATGATCAGTGTTGATTTTCCCGACCCCGAAACACCGGTGACACATGTAAGCAAACCGACGGGAACTTCGGCAGTGACATTGCGCAGGTTGTTTCCCGTCGCGCCGACGATGCGGATCATCTTGTCCGGGCTGGGCGGCGTTCGCAGTTGCGGCAAGGCGATTTGCCGTTTTCCGCTAAGATATTGCCCCGTAATAGAAGCAGGGTTCGCCTTTATCTCTTTGGGCGTGCCCTCGGCAACGATCTCGCCCCCGTGCACTCCTGCACCGGGCCCGAGATCGACAACGTAGTCGGCTTCGAGGATGGCTTCTTCGTCGTGCTCGACGACGATGACTGTGTTACCGATGTCGCGAAGCCGTTTGAGCGTACCCAGCAGACGCTGGTTGTCGCGTTGGTGCAGCCCGATGGACGGCTCATCGAGGATATACATGACCCCCGTGAGGCCCGATCCAACCTGACTCGCCAAACGGATGCGCTGGGCTTCGCCACCGGAGAGCGTTTCGGCGCTTCGGTCCAACGTCAGGTAATCGAGCCCGACGTCGACTAGGAAGTGCAACCGCTGCGCGACATCCTTGGCAATCTTCGCGGCCACCTCGCCGCGCCATCCGGTCAGGTTGAGTGTGTCGAAGAAGTTGAGCGCGTTGCCCACAGTCATGTGCGCCGTTTCAGGCAGGCTCTTCTCGGCAACAAACACAAAGCGGGCAGCCTTGTTCAGGCGCGCTCCGCCGCAGTCCGGGCAGGCGCGCAGGCCGAGGTATTTCGCCAGCTCTTCGCGGACCGTGGCTGACTCGGTCTCGCGAAAACGCCGCTCGAGGTTGGGAATGATGCCTTCGAACGCATGCCGCTTGCGGGAGGTCTTCTTGCCTTCCGTATAGCGGAACTCGATTACCTCATCGCCGCTGCCAGACAACAGCACTTTCTGCACGCCCGGGGTGAGCTCGGTCCAGGGTGTCTCGATGTCGAACGAATAGTGTTTGGCGAGCGACTGGATGAGTTGGAAGTAGTGCGCATTGCGCCGGTCCCAGCCCCGCACGGCCCCGCTCGCCAGGGACAGATCCGGATTGACGACCACGCGGCCCGGGTCGAAAAATTCCTTGGTGCCCAGACCATCACAGGTGGGGCAGGCGCCCGCCGGATTGTTGAATGAAAACAGTTTTGGCTCGAGCGTCGGGACGCTGTAGCCGCATACCGGGCAGGCGTGCTTGCTGGAGAAAACCAACTCTTCGCGCTCGGCGTCGTCGAGGAAGGTCAGGCGGGCCAGTCCGTTCGAGAGGCGCAGCGCAGTCTCAAACGACTCTGCGAGTCGCTGTCCCGAGTCCGCGCGGACTCGTGTACGGTCAACGACAGCTTCGATTGTGTGCTTGCGTTTCGGGTCGAGCTGCGGCGTGCCATCCATATCGTAGATGCGCCCGTCGATTCGCACACGTACGAAACCCTGCGCGGCCAGATCCTCCAGCACTTGCGCATGCTCACCCTTGCGATCACTGATCAGTGGCGCGAGCAGGGCAACTGCCGTGCCTTCCGGCAATTTCAACACCTGGTCGACCATCTGACTCACCGTCTGCGCGGTCAGGTCAATGAGATGGTCCGGGCAGCGGGGGATACCCGCGCGAGCGAACAGCAAGCGCAGGTAGTCATAGATTTCGGTGACGGTCCCCACCGTCGAGCGCGGATTGTGGGAGGTCGCCTTCTGCTCGATGGCGATCGCCGGCGACAAGCCCTCAATGGACTCGACGTCAGGCTTGTCCATCATCGATAGGAACTGCCGCGCATACGCGGACAGAGACTCGACGTAGCGGCGCTGGCCTTCGGCATACAGCGTGTCGAATGCCAGAGAGGACTTGCCCGAGCCGGACAGGCCAGTGAGCACAATCAGCCGGTCACGCGGCAGGTCGAGATCGACGCCTTTGAGGTTGTGGGTGCGCGCCCCGCGGACGCGTATCTGCTGCATCAGGGTCTTTATTTCCAGAAAACCATCGAGTGTACTCCCCGCGGTCCTTTAGAATCCCCCCATTCACTTTGAGGGCTGTCTATGGCGCGCGGAATCAATAAAGTCATCTTGGTCGGCAATCTCGGCGCGGACCCCGAGACCCGCGCGATGCCATCAGGCACCACTGTCGCCAATCTGCGCATTGCCACCAGCGAGAGCTGGCGCGACAAGCAGAGTGGCGAGCAGCAGGAGCGCACGGAGTGGCATCGGGTCGTGCTCTTCGGACGGTTGGGCGAAATCGCCGCCGAGTATCTGAAGAAGGGCTCGCAGGTCTACATTGAGGGCAGCCTGCGCACACGCAAGTGGCAGGACAAGCAGGGCCAGGAGCGCTACTCCACGGAGATCGTCGGCAACGACATGCAGATGCTGGGCGGCCGGGGCGGCGGCGGCGGGATGGGTGGTGGCGGCGGCGGCGACTTCGAGCGTGGCTCGAGCGGTGGCTCGGGTGGTGCTCGTGGCGGCCGCAGCGGTGGCGGTAGCGGTGGTAGCGAGCCGTACCCCGACGAATACGCCCATTCGGGCGGCGGCGGTGGCGCCAAGGCCGAGGATTTTGACGACGATATTCCGTTCTAACTCATTGATTTACCAGCGGTTGCCTCGGGTCACAGGCTGCCGCAGGTGCGAAAGCTTCGCGCCTGGGGGCCTGAGGCCTTAGAATTTGGGGCTTCCCCTATGTCCCGCCGTTACTTCATTAAGACTTTTGGCTGCCAGATGAATGAGTACGATTCTGCTCGGATGGCAGACGTGCTCCACGCCGGCGGCGACCTTTCGGCTACGGATAACCCGGCTGAGGCCGACGTGTTGCTGATGAACACGTGCTCGGTGCGGGAGAAAGCGCAGGAAAAAGTCTTTTCCCTGCTCGGTGAGTGGCGCAAGTTGAAAGCTGAGCGTCCCCACGTGGTCATAGGCGTCGGCGGTTGCGTCGCCAGCCAGGAAGGAGACGCGATCACCAGGCGGGCACCGTTTGTGGATCTCGTTTTTGGACCTCAGACGCTGCACCGGCTTCCCGAGATGATTGCCGAGCTGCGCCGCACCGGCCGCTCGCAGGTCGACGTCAGCTTTCCGGAAATCGAAAAGTTCGATCATCTGCCGGCGCCGCGTGCCGAAGGCGCGACGGCGTTTATCTCGATCATGGAAGGCTGCAGCAAGTACTGCAGCTTCTGCATCGTCCCCTACACACGAGGCGACGAAGTCAGTCGGCCGTTCGATTCGGTGTTGGAGGAGATCCGCCAGCTCGCTGCACAAGGCGTTCGTGAAGTCACGCTGCTCGGGCAGAACGTGAATGCGTATGCCGGGGAAATGTCGGATGGGGCGGTGGTGGACCTGGCGACCTTGATTCACCATGTTGCTGCCGTCGCAGGCATCGAGCGCATCCGGTTCACAACTTCCCATCCGCTCGAATTTACTGACAGCCTGATTGAGGCGTACGCGAACGTCCCGCAGTTGGCGAACCACCTGCACCTGCCTGTGCAGAGCGGCTCCGACCGGATCCTCTCGCTGATGAAGCGCGGCTACACCGCCCTTGAATTCAAAGAGAAAATCCGCAAATTACGGCAGGTGCGGCCGGATATCAGTGTTACATCCGACTTCATCATCGGTTTCCCAGGCGAGAGCGAGCGTGATTTCAACGCCACGCTGGCCCTCGTGCGCGACATGGGCCTGGACCAGTCGTTCAGCTTCCTCTACAGCCGGCGTCCGGGGACTCCCGCGGCGTCACTCCCTGACGAAGTTGAGCCCGAGGTCAAACAGGAACGGTTGACCCGGCTGCAGGCGCAGCTCGAAACGCAGGCCAGTGCGATCAGCGAGAAGATGGTCGGCACGGTGCAACGCGTGCTCGTAGAGCGCTCGGCCCGGAAGAACGCGCACGAGCTTGCCGGGAGAACCGAAAACAACCGGTGGGTCAACTTTGCCGGTCCATCCCATTTGATCAATCAGTTCGTGGACGTCGTGATCACGGAGCTCCGTGCGCACACGCTGCGCGGCAGGCTGCTCTCCTGAAAACTCCAGCTGTCACTACAAACAATGAGCCGTTCAGGGAGCTCGAGTTGGAGCCCTCCGACAACGCTCGGCTCGCGAATCTCTGTGGTCCGCTCGATGAGAATCTGCGTCTGCTGGAAACCCGGCTGGACGTGAGAATCAGCCGGCGCGGAAATGCTTTTCGGGTCACCGGTGCCAACGCCGAGGCAGCCGACGATGCGTTGCGCGAGTTGTATGACCTCTCGAAAGACGAGGAGATTACTCCTGAGCGAGTGCATCTGACGTTGCAGGAGCGCGAGTCCGGTCAGGTTGTGGGCGACCCGCACCAACATGACAATGCGGTCCGTGTTCCGCGCGGCTTGTTGCGCGCGCGTGGTACTCACCAGCGTGAGTATCTCGCGGAAATCCGCAAGCAGGATCTGACATTCGGCATCGGCCCTGCCGGTACGGGCAAGACCTATCTCGCAGTGGCTTGCGCGGTTGAGGCGCTGACGCAGGATCGCGTGCGCCGGATCATTCTCGTTCGTCCCGCCGTGGAAGCCGGCGAGCGCTTGGGATTCCTGCCCGGCGATCTCACGCAGAAAGTAGATCCATACCTGCGTCCAATGTACGACGCGCTGTACGAGATGATGGGCTTCGACCGGGTAGCCCGGTTCATCGAGCGCAATGTCATTGAGGTCGCCCCGCTCGCGTTCATGCGCGGCCGCTCCCTCAACGAGTCTTTCATCATCCTCGATGAGGCGCAGAACACGACTCCCGAGCAGATGAAGATGTTTCTGACTCGGATCGGCTTCGGCTCCAAGGCCGTTGTCACGGGTGACGTCACTCAAACCGACCTGCCCGCGGGCAAACAGTCGGGGCTTGCGCAGGTGATCGATATTCTGGACGGTGTCGACGGTACTGCATTTACATTCTTCGATGCCCACGACGTCGTGCGCCATCCGCTGGTGCAACGGATAGTTCGCGCCTACGAGGCCCGCAACAAATGACGTTGTCCGTGGAGGTCCAGCGAACCGTCAGGAAGTGGGCTCCCACCCGCACTGACATTGCAACCTGGGCCAGCACGGCGCTCGGCCGGAAGGCATCAGGTCGTGAGCTGGGCGTGCGAGTCGTCGGTCCCGCTGAAAGCCGCCGCCTCAACTCGCAGTATCGCGGCAAAGACAAACCCACCAACGTATTGTCGTTTCCCGCGGTCGAGCTGCCGGCGGGTCCCGAGCGCCCCTTGGGCGACCTGGTGATCTGTCCGGAGGTGCTGCGTGTGGAAGCCCGCGAGCAACACAAAAGTCTGCGCGCCCATTGGGCTCACCTGGTGGTGCATGGAACGCTGCACCTGGTTGGTTATGATCACGAGACCAGCGCAGACGCGGATCGAATGGAGCGCCGGGAAATAGCGGTATTGCGCCGTCTCGGCTTCCCGAACCCGTATCGGAGCTCATGATGGCTAAAGACCTCAACGCGACCGGTCGTTGGCTGAAGAGAATCACGCAGAGTTTCTCGGGCGAGCCCCAGGATCGCGAAGAGTTGCTGGCCGTATTGCGCGAGGCCGGTGAGCGCGGGCTCATCGACGCCGAGGCGTTGACCATGCTCGAGGGTGTTCTCGAGGTGGGCGACATCCAGGTGCGCGATATCATGGTTCCCCGGGCACAGATGGTGTGTATACGGCGCGAGGATCCCTCCAGCACGATCATGCCGATCGTCGTGGAGTCAGGACATTCCCGGTTCCCGGTGATGGCTGGTGATCGCGATGACATCGTCGGGATCCTGTTGGCGAAGGACCTCCTGCGCCTGTGCATCTCCGATGAGGATGAGCGCTTCGACATCCGCGAGTACATGCGGACCGCGGTATTCGTGCCGGAATCCAAGCGCCTCAACGTCCTGCTCAAGGACTTCCGGCGCAACCGTAATCACATGGCCATCGTCGTCGACGAATATGGCGGCGTCTCGGGTCTAGTGACAATTGAAGACGTCATGGAACAGATCGTAGGTGAGATCGACGACGAGTTCGACGTCGAGGAAGACGACCTCAACATCCGAAAGGATGCTGACAGGCAGTACACAGTGCGCGGAGTCACGCGCATTGATGAATTCAACGAGTATTTCGGCTCGAGCCTGTCCGAGGAAGAGGGCTTCGATACTGTCGCCGGTCTGTTTATGAAAGAGCTCGGACGGCTGCCGCGGCGTGGTGAGTCCGCGAACATTGCCGGTTTCGAGTTCCGCGTCGCTCGTGCCGACCGACGCCGTATCGATGCGTTGCGGGTGGTTCCGCCCCGTGACCTGGTGCCGCCCGCAGAGCGGCTTCCCGGCAGCGAGTCCTGACCCAAATGAAAGTACGGCGCCTGACCGCGCTGGCTGCGGGCGCGCTGCTCGCGTGTGCGTTCGCGCCTCTGCAATGGTGGCCGTTGGCGATTATCTGTCCCGCCGTTCTCATGTATCTATGGGAAGGGACAACGCCGCGTGAAGCTGCCTGGCTCGGCTTCTGCTTCAACGCGGGTACTTTCGCGGCGGGGACTTACTGGCTCTACGTAAGTCTCCACATCTTCGGTGAAGCACCGATCTACATCGCGTTCGTTCTGATGATCGCCCTGGTTGCGATCATGTCGCTGTATCACGCCGCTCTCGGCTATGCGGTGGCCCGTTGGCTGCCGGAGCGGGGCGCGATTCGCTGGCTGGTCGCGATGCCGGCTGCGTGGCTGTTGGTGGAGTGGTGGCGCGGTTGGTTTCTGTCGGGCTTTTCCTGGCTATCACTGGGTTATTCCCAGACTGATACGTGGCTGGCGCGCTTTGCGCCCATCGCGGGTGTCTATGGCATCAGCGCCATCCTGTTGGTGTGCGCGGGTGCGGTAATTGCCATGGTGTTGGGAACGAAGCAGACCCGGATCGTGGCCGCGGTCGTGTTTGTCGTGCCCTGGATTGCGGGCGCTGCCTTGGGATCGGTCGAGTGGACACACCCATCCGGCCCCCCTGTCACCGTCGCCGTGGTGCAGGGCGCAATCCCGCAGGACCAGAAGTGGCTCGACTCGAACCGGCAGACCACTCTGGATCTCTATCAGCGCCTCACGGAAACCACGTTGGGCACGCGCCTGATTGTATGGCCGGAATCCGCGCCGCCCGTGGCCGTGAACGAGATCGTCGACTACATCACCAACATCTATCGCGAGGCGCGCAGTCATCACTCCGCGCTCGTGACCGGCGTCGTGCGCTTTACGGACGACGATACAGGGTACAACTCGATACTGGCGCTGGACGACAAGCTGTCCTGGTACAACAAGGACCACCTCGTGCCGTTTGCCGAGTTCTTTCCCGTACCGCCCTTCGTGCGTTCCTGGCTGCGGCTGCACAGCCTGCCGTATTCCGATTTCACGCGCGGCGGTGACAACCAGCCGCCGCTGCCGGCCGCCGGCCTCAGTCTGGGCGCTACGATTTGTTACGAAGACGCCTACGGCAGCTCCATGATCAAAGTGCTGCCCGCGGCGGATGCGCTCGTCAATGTGACCAATGATGCCTGGTTCGGCCATTCCACCGCCCGCCACCAACACTTTCAGATCGCCCGGATGCGGGCGATCGAGGCCGGGCGATACCTGGTTCGGGCTGCCAACGATGGCATCTCGGGCGTCATCGGGCCCCACGGGGAAATCGTCGCCCGGGCCCCCGAATTTACCCCATATGTACTCAAGTCTTCGGTGACGCCACGCCGGGGGCTCACGCCGTACGCCACTGTTGGTAACTGGCTGATTGTGAGCCTGGGCACAGTGGCGCTGGCGATTGGGCTCTGGCTGAGGAATCATAGGGGCTTGCAGCAACCTTGAATCCCCTCGTTCGTTGTATTTTGTTCTCTTTCGCCAAAACTCGGAGTCGAGCATGAGTGTGTCGCGCTGCCGTTCAGTCCTCATATGCGTTTCCATAGCGCTGGCCGCCTGCTCAGGCAGCACCGACGCCCAAATCGCCCATGCGCAGCAGGTGCAGGCGACCACGAATTCCGCCGTTCCGACCACTCCTGCCGTGGAGAGCACGATTCGTGCACTGCCGGATTTCTCCCCCCTGGTCGAGAAATACGGTCCGGCCGTCGTGAACGTCGAGGTCGTGGAGAAGGCGCAGCCGCAGAGCGGCCCCCAGGGTCTGTCGCCGAATGATCCCTTCTATGACTTCTTCCGCCGTTTCGGTATCCCGACGCCTGATCAGGGACAGCGGGGCAATGCGCCGCCTGCCCGGGGGGCGGGGTCCGGCTTTATCGTCAGTGCCGATGGTTACATCCTCACCAACACACATGTCGTTGGAAATGCCGATGAGGTGACAGTCCGTCTCACCGACCGCCGCGAATTCCCGGCCAAGGTTGTCGGCGCCGATGAGCGCACCGACGTGGCCGTCATCAAGATCAGCGCCAACAACCTGCCGACCGTGAAGCTGGGCGACCCTTCAAAGGTCAAGCCGGGTCAGTGGGTGCTGGCGATCGGCTCGCCCTTTGGTTTCGAGAACAGCGCCACGGCCGGCATCATCAGCGCCACCGCGCGCTCGCTGCCCAGTGACAACTACGTGCCGTTCATTCAGACGGACGTGGCGGTCAATCCGGGTAATTCCGGCGGTCCGCTGTTCAATCTCGCCGGCGAAGTCATCGGCATCAACTCACAGATTTTCAGCCGCACGGGCGGCTACATGGGCGTGTCGTTCGCAATCCCGATCGACGTGGCGCGCAACGTAGAAGACCAACTCGTCAAGACCGGTAAAGTGGTTCGCGGTCGCATCGGTGTGACCATTCAGGATGTGAACGCACAGTTGGCCGAGTCGTTCGGCCTCGACCGCCCCCGGGGCGCGCTCGTGAGCTCGGTGGAGAAAGACGGTCCTGCCGCCAAGGCGGGCCTGCAACCGGGTGATGTGATTCTGGGTGTCAACGGCAAGCCGATCGAGCGTTACGGTGAGCTGTCGGGCAACATCGCTGCGATGAAGCCGGGTACCGACGCCACGTTGGATGTCTGGCGCGGCGGCAAAAAGCTCGCCGTGACTGTGAAGGTCACTGAGCTGAAGGAACAGCAGCAGACGGCGAAGTCGGGCGGCGGCAAGCCGAAAGAGCATGCGACCAACCAGGCGGCACAATTGGGCCTGACCGTGCGGCAGCTCGACCCGCAGGAGAAGGAGCAGGCCGAGACGCAGGGCAACCTCGTGGTCGAGGAAGTCACCGGGCCGGCCGCTTCCGCGGGCGTGCAGCCGGGCGACATCATCCTCGGTCTGAATGGCAAGCGCGTCAAAACCGTCAAGGAGCTGCAGGATGAGGCCAAGTCTTCCGGCAAGAACGTGGCGCTGTTGATTCAACGCGAGGATGCGCAGATTTTCGTACCGTTGCGAATTCCTTGAGTCGTTAGATGGACGAAATTTATGATCCGGCCGCAGTAGAGGCTGCGGCCCAACAGCATTGGCGCGCGCTCGACGCGTACCGCTCCAAGGAAAACGATCCTCGTTTCCCGAAGGGCAAGTACTACGTCTGCTCGATGCTGCCGTATCCGAGCGGCAAGCTGCACATGGGCCACATGCGCAACTACACGTTGAATGACGTGGTGTACCGCTTCATGCGCTCATCCGGCTACAACGTCATGACTCCCATGGGTTGGGATGCGTTCGGCCTGCCCGCTGAAAACGCCGCGATCAACATGAAGGTCGCTCCCGCTGAATGGACGCGGCAGAACATTGCGGACATGAAGTCGCAGTTCGCGCCCATGGGTTTTGCTTTCGACTGGTCGCGCGAGGTGACCACTTGCGATCCGGGGTACTACCGCTGGAACCAGTGGTTGTTTCTCCAGATGTTGAAGAGCGGGGTTGCCTACCGGAAAACCCAGATCGTCAACTGGGACCCGATCGACAACACGGTGCTCGCCAACGAGCAGGTGGTCGATGGCCGGGGTTGGCGTTCGGGCGCCATTGTCGAGAAGCGCGAGATTCCCGGTTACTACCTGGCAATCACGAAGTACGCCCAAGAGTTGCTCGAGACGGTCAAGACGGGTTTGGACGGGTGGCCCACTCAGGTGCGCGCCATGCAGGAGAACTGGATCGGGCGCAGCGAAGGCTGCGAGATCTCTTTTCCGTTCGAATCCGGCGCGGTGAAGGTTTTCACCACGCGTGCGGACACGCTGTTTGGTGCCACTTTCCTGGCGATCGCCGCCGAGCATCCCATTGCGCTGGCCGCGGGCAAGCGCGACCCGCGCATCGCTGCATTCATTGAAGAGTGCACGAAAGGCGGTGTCGCGGAGGCCGATCTCGCCACGCAGGAAAAGAAGGGTGTGGCGACTGGGTTGTATGCCCAGCATCCGCTCACCGGCAAACCGGTTCCGATCTGGGTCGCCAACTATGTGTTGATGGGGTACGGCGAGGGTGCGGTCATGGGCGTGCCTGCCCACGATGAGCGGGACTTCGAGTTTGCCCGCCAGAACGGCCTGACGATCCGGCAGGTTGTGCAACCGAAGCCGCCGGCCACTTATGTGGACACGGCAGCCTTTACGGAATACGGCATCACTGTCGACTCCGAGGAGTTCTCGGGCCTGGAATTTCAGGCGGCCGTCGATGCGATTGCCGCGGCGTTGGAACAGAAGGGTCTGGGCAGGAAGCGCATTCAGTACCGACTGCGCGATTGGGGTATTTCACGGCAACGCTACTGGGGCACCCCGATCCCGATCATCCATTGCGATGTTTGCGGTGTTGTTCCGGTGCCTGAGAAGGACCTGCCGGTCGTGCTGCCGGAAGATCTCGTTCCGGATGGCAGTGGCAATCCGCTGAACAAAGACGAGCGGTTTCTCGCGTGCAAGTGCCCGAAGTGCGGCAAGGACGCGCGGCGCGAAACCGACACGATGGATACGTTTGTTGATTCGTCGTGGTACTACATGCGGTATTGCTGCCCGGACGCGGCGACCATGGTCGATGGCCGCAATGATTACTGGATGGCGATGGACCAGTACATCGGCGGCATCGAGCATGCGGTTCTGCACCTGTTGTATGCCCGATTCTGGACCAAGGTCATGCGTGACCTCGGCCTGGTGAAGTTCAGCGAGCCGTTCAAGCACTTGTTCACTCAGGGCATGCTGTTGGCTCACTGTTACTACCGTGAGGATGCAACCGGCAGGAAACGTTGGTTCTATCCGGCGGAAGTGGAGCAGCAGTTCGATGAGCGC
>Ga0181534_10000401_pt1 | contig 30451 bp, 26 predicted proteins | sample PEATcosm2014_Bin_37_FD_119758 | JGI IMG/M metagenome (GOLD analysis project Ga0181534, IMG submission 119758) | Peatland microbial communities from MTU Mesocosm Facility, Houghton, MI, USA - PEATcosm2014_Bin17_10_metaG | ecosystem: Environmental > Terrestrial > Soil > Wetlands > Peat | place...
AAGTGCTTGGCGGTGGCCAGCACATGATGGCGGCCAATCAGATACGAGTCGCCTTGCAGGCCGGTAATCGCCGCCACGCCAATACGCGAAGCCAGATAGGGGTCTTCGCCGTAAGTTTCTTCTGTACGGCCCCAGCGCGGGTCGCGAGCAATGTCCAATACCGGTGAAAAGACTTGCCCTACGCCGCGCGAGCCGGCTTCGTCGCCCACTGCGGTAAACGCGCGCTTCACTAGCGCCGGATCCCATGTAGCGGCTAGGCCCAGCGCCTGCGGAAAGCTGGTGCTGCCGTACTCCATCAAGCCGTGCAATCCCTCGCTGGTAAAGATCGCGGGAATGCCGAGGCGCGTTTTCTCCCGCAGGTAGCGCTGAATCCCATTGCGCAGAATCGCAGACTGGCGCGGCGTGAACTTCAGATCCTCGCCCCACTCCGCCTGGATCGTCTTGCGGGCAGATTCGGTGGTATAGGTTCCGGTTGGGTCGATCACATCGATCTTGCTTTCCCAACCGCCGGAGATCTGGTCAACCTTCTCTTCGAGCGTCATCCGGTTCAAAAGATCGGCCACGCGGTCTTCAATGGGCAGGCTCGGATCTTTATAGCGGGGCGCGGTATCTGGAGTAGCCGGTTTCTGCTGGGCATTCGCGGCCAACGGAACCAACATCAGGGGGGCGAGAAAAACATGAACGGCGAAGAAGCGGAACTTTCTGAATGGAGTTTTCATTTTTACCTGCCTCATATACGTGCGGAGAACGCCGGGAGCAATTTTACTAGCGTCCGCATAAGAGTACGAAGCTCGGCGGAAAAGGTTCAGGCAATCGTTTGGAAATCTTCGCGGCTTCAAGGCTGTCGGTCGAGAGGCACGGGTGAATGAAGCCGCGACTACGCCGCAACTACTCCTCTACAACAGAAGCAAACGGAGGTTCAGGCGGTTCGCCGGCTTCGAGCAGAGAGATCGTCCAGCTCAGAAAGCTGCAACGCCGGTACGAAAGGGAAGTGGCCCACATCAGATGGTCCTTGCTTGCCTCGCTGACCAGCGCGCTACCTAGCACCAGATCGTCGCTCTGTCGCCCGGCCAATGACGCTGAGAGCTTGCGCGCCCGCTCCACCATCTCTGCGTCATCCGGCGCATAATAACCGCGGCTGATGGCCTCGGCCAGACAACGCTGGAAATAGTGCTCTGCGGCTTCCTTGCCGGTCTGCATCATCGCCAGGTCGGCCATCTTGTTGCCGCCCAGAACCTTCTGAGGTTCTTTCACCAGCTCATGCGCCACCGTGAAATCGCCCTTCAGCTGCTGGCCGACCAGAGGCAGGTAAAAATCAATGCGCAGAATCCAGCGCAGCAGGCGCAGCCGCTCCATCCCCAATGCGACCTGATTGATGCGCGGCCACTCCCAATGCCCATCAGGCATCATGATTGCCTCACGGTCCTCGCGCGCCAGCCGCTCCCACAGATCCATTGCTTTCAGCAGGTCTAGATGTGTGCGCCGGGACGTAACCTCGATCCCCTCTGGCAGTTCTTTCTCCTTCAGGAACCGCTCGCTTCCGGCCCGGTCCACCATTACGGCATGGATCAGAGTCAACTCGGCAAGATAGCGCCGCAGCGCCGCGCGTTCTTCATCTGTCAGATCTTTTGTGACCGGCTCAGGCGTGGGCGCAATATGCACCGGCGCGTCATCCCGCTTGGCGCTGCGGGCGCGCCACCACAGAATCGGAAGCAGAAATGGAACAAGCAGCCATGCTCCACTGCGTGCGAGCCAGGCGAGATAGACAATGCAGAGGAATGGGACCAGCAACAGAAAAAACAGCCCTAGCAGATGCTTGCGGGCGCGGTTGTCTTTATGAGCGCGCTTGAAGCTCAGCGAGGCCTCGAGCCAAGTGGCCCGGCGCAGCAGCATGCGCCAGTAGGGACTTTTGAAAAGAAGGCGGAAGAGGGAGAACATGCCTCAGTCGATGGTATACGATCCGGCTCGGGCGAGCCGATGTTGTAGCCTGAAGAGAGCAGTTACATGGAAGCAAAAATTGACCCGATCAAAAGGCCCCGCGCAATATATCTCATCTCGCCCCTTTCACCGTCCTGCGCCTGAAGCCGCGCTCGCCTGCGGCATGATCTCACTGGATACGCTGGCCAGGCGCTACGGGACGCCGCTTTATGTCTACTCCGCCGATCAGATTGTCGAGCGCTTGCAGCTTTTTCAGCAAGCCTTCGCTCACCGCGCGCACTTGGTCTGCTATGCGGTCAAGGCCAATTCCGCATTGGCGATTCTCAAGCTGCTCGCCGCGAACGGCGCGGGTTTTGACATCGTCTCTGGCGGTGAGTTGGAGCGTGTCCTCGCCGCAGCGCCCAAGGCCGCGGGCCGCGTCGTTTTTTCTGGCGTGGGAAAAACCGCCGCGGAGATTGACCTCGCTCTCAAGGCCGGTATTCTCCAATTCAATGTGGAGAGCGAAGCCGAATTGAAACTCCTCGCCGCGCGCGCTGCAAAGCTCAAGACCAAGGCCCGTTTCGCCTTGCGCGTCAATCCCGATGTCTTTGCCGAGACGCACCCGTACATTTCTACCGGCTTGCGCGAGCACAAATTCGGCATCGATATCAGCAAGGCTCTTGCGATTTATAAGAGCGTTGCCGGCCATCGCTGGTTGCAGCCGCACGGGGTTAGTGTGCACATCGGCTCACAGATCCGCTCCGCTGAACCATTCGGTGCGGCGATGGAGCGTGTCAGCAAACTCGTTGGCCAGCTGAAGCGCGAAGGCATTGCTCTCGAAGCGATCGATGCCGGCGGAGGCCTGGGCATTGACTACCACGGCGGCAGTTTTGACGCAGCGGCAAAAGTTGCGGAGTACGCAGCAGCGGTTGAAAGCGCCCTCGGCGCATTCGACGGCAAGTTGCTCATCGAGCCGGGTCGCTTCATCGTCGCTCAGGCTGGCGCGTTAATCGCCGAGGTGCTGCAACTCAAGCGCAACGGCAAAAAGACCTTTGTGATTACCGATGCGGCAATGAACGACCTCATCCGCCCCGCGCTCTACCAGGCGCATCACGAGATTGTGCCGGTCAAGCTGCGGGAAGGGAAGCCGCAGATCGTCGATGTTGTTGGTCCGGTCTGCGAGACAGGAGATTTCTTCGCCCGTGATCGCAAACTATCACCGCTCGAAACTGGCGACCGCATCGTACTGCTCGACGCCGGGGCCTACGGCATGGCGCAAAGTTCGAATTACAACACCCGGCCACGCCCAGCCGAAGTGCTCGTCAAAGGAAAAGAGGCGCGCCTCATTCGCAGACGCGAAACCATAACCGACCTCTTCGCGCCTGAGATTTTCTGATTTCTTGCTGTTCGCCATTCCTTAATCGGCGGTATCATCTCAGATATGGCGGCTTTGGAGCAGAACCGCATCACAATTGAGCCGGACAAACGCTCCGGCCAGCCCTGCATCCGAGGGCTGCGCATCACCGTGTGGGATGTTTTGGGCTGGCTTGGACCTGGCGCAGACCAAGAGACGATTCTTGCCGATTACCCGAAATTGGAACCCGCCGACTTTCCTGCTGTATACGAGTTCGCCGCTCGGGTAGGGCGGCGTGTTGCGTTGTGAAGCTGTTGCTGGATGAAACTCTCTCGCGCAAACTGGTCCGGCGTATTGAGGATTTGTTTGAGGGTTCCGTTCATGTAGAATCCCTTGGACTGCTGCAAGCACCGGACACATTGATTTTGCGCCCGAAATGATTCGACTTATCCGTCCAACGCAAAGCGCGCCGCCAATCATTCTGGCGGCGCGTTTCGCAATATAAAGATGTTGTTTCAGTTGCTTTTACTGCACAATCACCACATTCATGCTCCACGGACTGAGCGTAAGAATGAACGGCACACTCTGTGCTCCCATGTCCACCGTCGTCGGCGCAGCCCAGGTGTCGGTGGTTGCCGGGTTGGACTCGTCGTAGATCGCCTTGTCGTAGGTAATCACCTGCACGTCTGTTGCGCTGCTCACTCCGGTCAGCGCGATATTCACCGACTCAGTGGTTGTCTCATTGTCGTTGAAGACTACCAGTGCCGTGCCGCCGCTGTGAGTAGCCGCATAGGCCCGCACATCGGTGGTGTCGCCGGTAACAGTAGGCGTCAGCACGTGCTCGCCAGTCACAAGCACGTTGCTCATGAGCTGGAAGGCCCGCGCCGTGGGGGACATGGTTCCAATGGGACCAGCGTCCGGACACGTCGGATCTTCTGTCGGTCCATCGGAGAAGACGTTATAGGCTCCGAAAGTCTGCCAGCCATAAACAGATGAAAAGTCAAAATCGGTTTGGCCATTGCAGTTGCCAAAGCCGATCCACCAGGTCAGCCGCGAGACTCCGTCATTCATCAACTCGCCCAGTGCCTGGCCGGCGTACAGGCCTTGCGTAATTGACCAGCTCTGCTTCCCAGGGTCTGTGTAGACGCCGCCGATCTCTCCCACATAGATCGGCGTATTCGCCTCACCTGCCGTGGATAGCTCCGACTTAATGGTGTTGATGTTTGTGGTCAGCCCCTGCGCAGCCTGCTGTACGAGGAAAGTATCATTTTCATAGGTCTCTCCATTTGTTTGGTCTGGCGCTTCCGGATAATAGTGATACTCCACAAAGTCGTAATACCCCGCGGCGTTGGCCAGCACTGTCGGATCCCATGCCGGCGAGTTGCCAGGATTCACCACAACACCCACCAGTGTCTTCGAGCCAGCTGCCTTGATCGACTGGTAATAACCGCTGCTTCCCACTACTGCGGCTGCGTAGGTCGTTGGGTCGTTCGGGGTTGCGTGCAGATCTTCTTCCCAGGTACTTCCGTAGACCTCGTTTCCGACAGTCATATGGCTTACTGTAATGCCGTCGGTGAGCGCGGCTGTGACCCAGGCCGCGGCTTCACTTGGTTCGCCGCCTCCATTGCAAGCCGGATTGGTGCCATAATCGGCCGTCAACGCCACATCAAGACCAGCCGGAGTGGCAATATCGTTAACGAAATCGGCAAAAATGTCGTTGGAATTGGGTGTTCCTCCTCCATGGGCGCCATTCTGGCAATTGGTATTGGTCGCCCAGTGATAGACATCCGACCACGACCCGCCCGGCCAACGCACCGCTTTGATGCCGGCAGCCTGGAATGCATCCACGATTGCGGTTTGATTGGTGGCCACGTCGTACCATGCAGCCATATTCATGCCCAGCAGTTGGTCCGTCACCGCAATGCCAGTGTTTGCCGGGTTCGCCGTTACCGTATTCGGTGCGGGCGCTATGTAGTGTACTGATACTGTGACATTGCCATACATCGCCACAGTGCAGCTTGCTACCGTCGCGCTGGTGCAGCCAGACCACGAAGGGGAGATATTGTTGCCGGCAGTCGCCGGTGCGGTCAGTATTACGCTCGCTCCCGGACGATAGGTGAGGGTAAAGCTGGTGTTACCGCTAGAATTGCCGTTGAGATCGGCAGGCGAAGCGGTGATCGCCACATCGCTGCCGGGGTTCGAAGAGAGAACCGTAAGCGTGTACGGCGTCAAGTAGTTGGCGGTCACGGTTGTATTCGCGCTTAAAGTCACCGTGCAGGTACCAGCGCTGGCGCTGGTACAGCCTGTCCACGAGGAGAAGGTGTCGTTGCCGGAGGTTGCCGGTGCCGTCAGAGTCACCGTTGTGCCGGCGCCGTAAGTCCGGGTGAAACTGGTGCTGCCGTTTGATGCGCTATTCAGGTCAGCGGGCGAAACTGTAATCGCCACACCGCTGGCCGGGTTGGTAGAAGTCACGGTCAGTGTATAGGGCGTCACATAGTTGGCCGTTACGGTTGTGTTCGCACCTAAACTTACCGTACAGGTAACAGTAGATGCGCTTGTGCAGCCTGTCCATGATGAGAAGAAGTTGCCGCCCGACGTTGCGGGCGCGGTCAGCGTAACCGATGTTCCAGCGTTATATGTAAGCGTGTAAGGTGTCTCTCCGCTGGTTATGCTGTTGTTATCCGCCGGAGACACACGGATAGGCACGCCGCCGTCGGGGTTGGTCGAGTTCACGGTGAGCGTATAGGTTGCCGGAGCCACTGTATAGTTGGCAGTGACAGTCGTATTCGCGCTCACCGTTACCGTGCAGGTAACGGTGCTGGAACTGGTGCAGCCGCTCCACGAAGAGAAGGTATTGCTGCCAGAGGTTGCCGGAGCAGTCAGCGTTACCGTTGCGCCCGAGTCATAGGTGCGGGTGAAACTTGTAGTTCCATTCGAAGCGCTGTTCACATCCGCGGGCGAAACACTAATCGCCACGCCGCTGACAGGATTTGTTGAATTCACCGTCACTGTATAAGTAGTCGGGGGAGTGCTTCCACCGCCTCCTCCGCTGCACGCCGCCATCACCAGACTCAAGCCAGTTCCAAGTGCCGCAATCCAGACAACGCTCTTCATCTCAACCTCCTGGTTACTGCAATCTTCTTGCGCGAAGAGTCTCTATTCAACGGGCTGCGCCCAGCCGCCGATAACGTTAACATACTAACCCACCAAATGCTTGATTGGATATGGAAGAATTTGCGATTTTTGAAACTACTCTTCCTGCCGCGCTGTCCTGTAATCTGGTGTGCGGAGATTCTCAGAATGAAATCAAGTTTGCAAGCAAGATGCGCGCTGGCTCTCACCGGGCTGGCGTTGGTTTGGCCGGCAGCCGCTCATGCGGATTCGTTGACGGTCAAGACAGAGCAGGGCAAGGCTCATGGCAAGACGCTAAACGACGGTAAAGTGAAGGCCTATCTGGGTCTGCCCTACGCCGCTCCACCGGTGGGAGATCTGCGTTGGAAAGCTCCGCTGCCGGCAATTGCGTGGAAGGGTGAGCGGGATGCGACAAAATTCGGCCCGCACTGCGCCCAAGGGCATGTTTTTGACGACATGGTCTTTCAGGATGACGGCGAGAGCGAAGATTGCCTTTCCCTCAATGTCTACACCCCCGCCGAGACCGATAAAAAGTCAAAACTTCCAGTGATGTTCTGGATCCATGGCGGCGGTTATGCAGGCGGCGGCAGCAATGAGCCGCGCCATAATGGCGATTTTCTCCCCACGAAGGGCGTCATCCTGGTCACCATCAACTACCGCCTCGGTGTTTTCGGCTTCCTGGCTACATCTGATTTAGCCAAAGAGGCCAACGGCGCTGCCGGTAACTATGGACTCCTCGATATGGTCGCCGCGCTTCAGTGGGTCAGGGCAAATATCGATGAATTTGGCGGCGATCCCGGCAACGTAACCATCTTTGGAGAAAGCGCGGGATCTTTTGCTGTCAGCACGTTAATGGCTTCGCCGCTGGCCCAGGGACTCTTTGAGAAAGCCATCGGCGAAAGCGGTGCCGCCTTCGGCGACGGATTGCTCAGTACCTCTCTCGATGCCCGCGAAAAGGAAGACGGAGCCTGGGTTGATTCGCTGGGAGTCAAATCGCTCGCGGAGCTGCGCGCCCTGCCCAAGGAGAAGCTTCTGGGCGCAATCAAGAGCAAAAAAGGCGGTTTTCCGCCGGTCGTAGACGGCAAGCTGCTCACTGAGCACACTGCGGCTGTTTATGCAGCCGGCAAGCAGGCTCATGTGCCGCTGATCGCCGGCTGGAACAGCGACGAAGGCAGCTTTTTCGCAATGGGCGGCATGACCAAAGAAAAATATCAGGGGATGGCCGCCGGGCTGTTCAAGGATCGCGCTGCCGAGTTCCTCAAGCTCTATCCGGGCGACACCGATGAACAGGCTCTGCGCTCTGCCATTGACTTTGGCGGCGATTCCTTTATTGCCTTCGGCACCTGGAAATGGCTGGAGGCGCACCGTAAAACCGGCGAGTCGCCGGTCTACCGCTACCACTTTGAGCTGGCCGCGCTGCCCAGCAAATTCCACCCCGGCAGCTTCGCCTTCCACTCCGACGATATCGAGTACGTCTTTGGCACCCTCAACACGCGGCCCGGCGAAACCGTCCGCCCCGAAGACCGCAAGCTGAGCGATCAGATGATGAGCTACTGGACCAACTTCGCCAAAACCGGCGACCCCAACGGTCCCGGCCTCCCGGAGTGGCCCAAATACGGTAAGGATGACGCGTTGATCCACCTGAACAGCACCATCACCTCCGGCCCGGACACCTTGCGCCCCCGTTATGAATTCCTGTTGCTGGGATTGCCGCCGATGCGGCCATAATTGAATTCAGGGCAAAGATCTCGCATAAAAAGGCCGCCGAAGGCGGCCTTTTTATGCGAGACAAATCTATGAAAATAAATGAATCACCGGCTCACGCCAGCAGCAGCCGCAAATCCGGCGCTCTGCTCGACTGGAATCGTGCTCGCCGCCGGCGGCGCGGCAAACGACGAATTCTTGGCATTGATCGCGTTCGAATAATCCGGTCCCAGGCCCAGGCTCTTGATGGCCCGCGAGTCGGGCATCAGCTTGGTTTGCCAGCCGTGATCGGCCTGGTACTTCTGCATCGCGGATTCGGTGTTCGCATCCCACTTGCCGCTGGCGTCGCCGGACAGATAATGCTCGCGGATCAGCGCCTGCTGAATCTCTGTGGCGCGTTCCGGGGCAATCGCCTGCTGGCCATGCAGCTTACGCGAGGCCTTGTGCGAAATCTTGTGGGTGCTGTGGCCGCTTGTGGGGGCGCGATGAACGCGCGAAGCGAACGCAGGGGTCGAAATCAACGCTGAGGAAATTAGAACAGCCAAAATCGGGCGAACAAATAGCATACCGGTTCTACCTCTATCCGACGGGGAAATCCGGAGCTTTCCGCTCGAATTGTAACGGAGCGTCCGGGAACGAGCCAACAAAAAAATGGACCCGGACAATGCTTTCATTGGTTCCGGGGGAGAACTGGCCGGTAGGTTCCAGCCTGCACTCCCCCGATTCTACCGTAAAGAAAGGCAAAAAATACCTTTCTTGGTGTAGCCGACTACTCTAACGTGCCACCAATGTAACTGGTTCCCAGATCAGGCCGGCGCGGGTCAACTACCTCAAAAACCACATCGTCCCCGGATTTAAGCTTTGCCGCCAGCGCATTGAATTGGTCCTTCGTTCCGACCGGCTGCTTGTTGATTCTGGTAATTACCAGACCCGGCGCAAGTCCTTGCAAATCAGCGAATGAACCGGAGCGGACCGACTGGATGACCACCGCGCCGGAGACGTGCAGCTTGGCGATGGTTGCTGCACTGGCATCACGCACCACCAGCCCAAGCTTGGTCTCGCCGGCATCGCTCTTCTCCTCCGTGCCTGTGTCTGCCTGCGGAGTTTCATTCTCCGCAAAGACCTTATCCCGGTCGCCAATGGTCACGGTGGTGTCGGCCTGCTTTCCCTCCCGTAAGTAGCCGAGGCGAATCGTCGATCCCGGCCGGCGGCTGGCAATCTCATTCACCAGGTCGTCGCCATCCTTGATGCTGCGGCCATCGATCGTGGTGATAATGTCGCCCGTCTTCAATCCCGCCTTCTCAGCCGGCTGTCCCGGAACAACCTGCTGTACCAGCACGCCGTTCTTGAAGCCGTAAACCCGGTTGACGGAGCTGGAAAGCCCCTCTTTGAACGAGATTCCGATTGAGCCACGCACCACCTTGTGGCTGGGGCTGATCAGGTCGTTATAGACATTCACTACGGTGTTCGACGGCATCGCAAAGCCCAGTCCCTGATAGCCGCCTGACTGCGTAAAGATCGCTGTGTTCACGCCGATCACTTCACCGTTCATATTGAGCAGCGGTCCGCCGGAGTTGCCCGGATTGATCGCCGCGTCCGTCTGGATAAAGTGCTGGAACTGCCCCTGCTTGCCCGGCTCAATCGTCCGATTCTTTGCCGAGATAATGCCCGCGGTTACAGTTTGGTTCAGCGCAAAGGGGCTGCCGATGGCCTCTACCCAGTCGCCTACCTGCGCTGCGTCGGAGTTGCCCAACTTCACCGTCGGCAGCGGCGTGTTGGTGTCGATCTTGATCACCGCCAGATCCGTCGCCTTGTCTACGCCGACCACGTGCGCCGGCCGGCCCAGGTCTTCTCCGTCGGGATCGGTCGAGAGCCGGACAAAAATCTTGTCGGCCTTGTCCACCACGTGATTATTGGTGATGATGTACCCCTTGGGATCGACAATAAAGCCGGAGCCGAGCGCCTCGCGCACACCGCCGCCCTGTTCATCCTCGCCGCCGCCCATTCCCGGGGGAACCTGTCCGCCGAAAAACTTGTTAAAAAAATCCTGGAAGTTGCCCTGGCCCTGACCCTGTCCCTGCTGATCATCATCCTGATCGCCGTCATCCGGCTTCTGGGGTGTGGGTCGCAGCATGTGGAACTTCGGTCCCTTATTCTCAGACTGCTTGGGCAAAGTTTGCGTGTTGATATTGACTACTGCAGGTCCCACTGCTTTGGCGATCTTCACGAACTCGTTGGGAACCACGGGGGTGGCGGAGCCTGTAATCTTTAGGGGTGTTGCGTCTGAGCTTGCGTTCTTGGTCTCCTGCCCACGCACACCATGCGCGGCAATCGATCCGGCGACCAGTGCCGCCGAGAGCGTGGTAAGCAGGACGAATGCGGAAGCGAGACGGCGTGAGCGCAACCGTTCAAAGAGCGATTTCATCGGTTCATTGACCTCGTTCGAGTTACCGGCCATCCTGGCCGGAGTGTTCACTGCTATCCAATCCAGTATAGCCAGTTTGGCGACACTACAAGATAGACCAAATGGTTGATTCGGAGCTTTCCTCGCTGAACAATTCAGCGGGTGCCTCGCCTGCGCCATATTTTTGTTTGGAGGCTATGGCAGTAAGCCACGGACCCTTTGCGAGCGACTAGCGAGCGTCTGCCCACCGCAGGTGGCTATACCGCTATAGACGCAAATCCCTTGAAAGAGTCGCATGGCAAACTGATAACATGCCTCATGGAGTCCTTTCGCAAGCTTCGTTACCGCGCCAATTCCTGTTTTGCAGCTCTTCTGTTTCTTGCCGCCCTCGCGACACCGAGTTGCTTGGCCCAGGCTGCGCAGGCGGCTCCGCCCGCCGTCTCACAGCCCTCTTCGGCGATTCTTGACCGGCTGAACGCGATGCTCTCGGGCGGCAAAAGCGCCTGGACCCCTGAGCAGACGGCCACAATGGAGCGGCTGCGCGATGCTGCGATGCGCGACCCCTACGCCCTGGACCAGCTTCGCCACCTGACCGACAACATCGGCCCCCGCCTGAGCGGTTCTCCCCAGGCGCAGCAGGCAGTCGATTATGTTGCCGCCCAGATGCGCGCTGTTGGCGCGGAAGTCACATTAGAAAAGGCTTCCGTGCCTCATTGGGTGCGTGGAATTGAAACAGCAGAGCTGGTGTTCTGGCCCGGCCAAGCTCCCGGAACTACCCAGAAAGTCGTCCTCACCGCCCTTGGCGGCTCTGTCGCTACCCCTGCCGAAGGCCTCACTGCTGAAGTGGTTGTTGTGGAGGACTGGAAGCAGCTTCATGCGCTTGCGCCGGGGGCGGCCAAGGGAAAAATACTCCTGTTTAACCACAAATTCGACAAGGAACTCGCCGCCCAAGGCGACGGATTGAACGCTTACATCGGCGGCGTCGTTTATCGGGGCGCGGGACCGATTGCCGCCGCGGCGGTCGGGGCGTCGGCTGTGCTGGTGCGCTCGGTCGGCGGCGCCGATTTTCGCCTCCCGCATACGGGAATGACGCAATACGGCCCGGGAGTGGAGAAGATTCCCGCCGCCGCGGTTACGGCCGAGGACGCCGACCTGCTCGCCGACCTCGCCAGCCAGGGACCCATCAAGCTGCACATGACCCTCACCCCGCAAACCCTGCCCGATGCAGCCAGCTACAACGTCATCGCCGACTGGAAAGGCACCGAGCATCCAGAGCAGTTGGTCGTTGTCTCCGGCCATCTCGACTCCTGGGATCTGGGCACCGGAGCCATCGATGACGGCGCGGGTGTCGTGGTCTCGATGCAGGCCATTCATCTGCTGCAATTGCTGGGAATCCATCCCAAACGCACGGTTCGCTTTATCGCCTGGATGAGCGAGGAAGAAGGCTCGGAGGGCGCGGCGGCTTACATTGCCGAACACGGAAAAGAGGCAGCCAGCTACACGGGCGCGCTCGAGAGCGATCTTGGAGCGGATCACCCTGCCGGCATCTACTTTAGCGGCAAGCCGGAGTTGAGCCAGTGGCTGCGTCCTGTCGCAGGGGTGCTTGATGCCATCGGCGCGTCGACGCTGGTGGCCTCGGAAGATACCGGCGAAGACATCGCGGTGCTCACCGCTAAAGGCGTCCCCAGCTTCGCTCCGGTGCAGGACAGCCGGACGTATTTCAATTACCACCACACCGCCGCCGACACCTTCGACAAGGTCGATCCGAAACATCTCGCCGAAAACGCCGCGGTAATGACGGTGCTGGCGTATGCGCTGGCCGACTCAGCCGAGCCTGCGCCGCGTTGAGGAACCGCTCCGTGCCCGCGCGCGAGGATTTGCACTGTGCATATATGTCAAGTAACGAGGGGCATTTCTCTGCATGGTTGGCGATGAATGGGCGAGGCAGAGATATTTTGTGAAGAATGTCGCCGTCGGCGCGGAGGTTTTTATATGGAAACTCCACGCGGGCGCGGAGTAAAACGTGAAAAACAGGCTAAAAATGGGCTGTTTTTGCGCGTTTTTTGGCGTGAAAACGCGTGTTTTTGGGGTCGAGATTGGAGGCCTGAGCGGGACGGGTTTGGTTTCTGGTCACGATGTGGCAGACGGCCTTCGGCGTGGCGGTTGGGGTTTGTGCCGTCCCCGGTCCCCAAAAGCGAGGGACCGGGGGCACCCTCAGCGTGGTTTGAAAAGATCATTGGGATCGGGGCCACCCGCCAGCCGACGATGGCGCATTGGGCTGCGCCCATCAAGGTAGCAAGCACAATCACACGATAATTCATGTCTCCTCCTCTTCTTGGCTCTGTTCCCTTTGCGCCTTACATCAATCAACTTTCGTATAAGTTGGCGGATAGTGGCTTGTGTCAACACGAGCAGTCCATGCCTTGATTAGGTGATGATTACTATCTTGTCCTATTACGACCTGCACCCGTTTCAAATTGTTTCCATTCGCACCCCCAATATACCAACGCTGAATAACTGTTCCAGCAAATGGATTCAATTGATCCCATCCTTCTCCCGGCACAGTATCTCCGTGCCAACCCCACTTACCTGTTGCTGACTGCCATTCCCACAGCCTCACTGTTGTATTCCGTATGGATTCAATAAGCTAGTAAGTTAACTGCAAGTCGTGGCGCTCCAGTTTCTGAAATAATTGGTCGGCAGTCTTGAAATTCTTATCCGACAATAACGTGAGTAGAAAAGAAAACGGCATTCTGTTGTACTTAGGATACTTTTTATAGAACTCTGTGATCACATCCGAGTAGACGGAATAATGAGCCCGCACTTTGCCGCGCTCACCCATCCTAGTAAAGTGATCTAGCGATGTCTTGCATATTGTCACTGGATTGTTCAGCGTCCCATCCTTCAGGAACATTGGACCTGTGGTCGTAAATATTCGATCAGCATTTTCGCAACCATCGGTAGAGCCCAGAGAGTAACCTCCCACGTATCCTTCTATATAAACCGTCCGTTCTTCAATAGAAAATGAATTCCATTCCGCGGCAGCACCATAGCCGTCGCTCCTGTCACCGTTGGCATTAATGGATACACGCTGATACATCAAGCAAATTAATATCCCAAGAACAATGCCGCCCCCGCATCCGATGAAAAACAACTGTTTCTTCATGTTCTCTCCTTCACAAGCGCAGTAACTTGCCTACGATTCAAGTGTTCTCATATTCCGCGACACACCTGCCCTTTGGAGTGATATTCTCATACATCCTCACTGATCCCCGGAACGGGCCGTAGAATACTTGGGAGGCCCTGGATTATAGAGGTCCACATGGGTCTCCCATGCGAGAATATGGCCTTGCCCTCAGAATGCGTATCCCTTAGCCGGCCGGTTTAGGGAGATATCTATTCATCCCCGCTGCCATCGTCTGGCCCGACTCTACCAGCCGCACCGCTTCCTGCTTGAACTCAAGCGTGTAACGCCCTCGTGTTGCCTTCGTCATCTTCGTGTCCCTTTCGCCATTAAAGCAGCTGGCTAAGGGGTACGTTTTGCAGGGGCAAGATCATCACGACGTATCCAGCCACGACGAATTTATACGTCTTGCGAATGCGTTCCAGCGCGGATTCGAAGAGGCCTCGCGTTTCGGGAGCGGCGAGATACGGAAGTCGGCGGTAACAACTGAAGGTGAGAAAATGCATCTCGCCGGTATGTTGGTAACGAACGAGTCCCGTAGGCATGAAGACAGCATACACCTGTGTGGCGGTCCCTCCCATGTCCCCAAAAGCGAGGGACCGGGGGCACCCTCAGTGTGGTTTGAAAAGATCATTGGGACCGGGGCCACCCGCCCAGGAATAACAACGCTTGGATTGGCCCATTCTCCAGCACTTGGGTCTCTCGTCATTCCGAGTAGCCCGCGCCAACCACCGTACCGCACCCTCGGTCGCGCCCTTCCTGATTTTTGAATTGCATCGGCGACGAACTCATTGCATTTTACTCCGGCGGGATAGGCCCCATTGCTCTGATTCTGTGCATAGTAGCCATGATCATTCTCGTAAGCGCCCTTTGCTACTGATGCCACGCTCTGCTGTTGGCCCGAAGACTTAGGCTATTTGGATTGACTCTGGTCCTTGTCAAAGCCCACCCAATGCGGCCCATCGCATCCTGTCGTCAGAATCTCAGACAATCGCGATTCGGTATCGATGTCTTTATCTCTCAGGAAGACTATGTCGTCGATCACATATCGTCCACCTTCTCGCGTTAAGATGTCCGCTACCTGCCAAGTCCAGGATTTTTCTGGCGGATTGCCTTCCGTGAGCCTCACATAGACGCGAAAAGAGCCATCAGCCTCCGATTCCGTCTTCTCAATCTGAAAAGCACCTGGATGGCCTCGGTCGTCGGCACCCGAGAAAAGTCCGAATTCCGTCCACGTTGACGGCGCCTTTTCGTCATTCTTCGGGTGCAGGCGAAACCAATCATCGCGACAGGCACGTGCTTGGTTAATTCTATGGACCAATGAGTTGCTGAGATAAGGGGATAGCACCTTCAGCTTCTTCGGCGTAGGAATGCCTCCGATCCGCTGAGATACCAGTTGTTGATAGAGCCCACGAACAACGATTTCGGCCTGTTTCGGCAACTCAACTTGACGTTGCCTTTGCGGAACTTGGCCATAACCTAGAAATGTGACCAAGAGTAAGACGGGTACGTACCGTAGGATAGTCATTTGCTCCTCACTTGACTCACGGATTTGGCACGATGATGACGCGGTAAGATGCCGCGTTCATCGAAGCATTATCAGAATCGTTGCCGACGTTCCAGACGCGCACAGGCCTTTGCCCTGGCCATTGGTCCGCCATCCAGAACGTTCCATTAGTGGACGTTCCCATGAATGTTCCGGAGTTCTTGTGTCCGCCGGAATCAGGCAGATAGTGCCATTGCCCGTCAGCCCCCTTTTGGAAAGTGGCAATTGCGGTACCTTTGTCCTTGTCGGTGAGCTCAGATGCAGGTTTTCCGCCCCTCCACGATGAAGTAGGACCTGGCACACCTGTGAATTTCTTACATGCGGTGACGCATTCCCCATCAGAGTCAGTAGGTGATTTGATTGTCGCCTTCTTGTTGGCTGCATCTTGTATCTCTGCAAGTTGGGCAGATGTTGCCTTATAAGATCCATCAGGCTGTCGATTTTCATTCTGTTGGGCCTTTTCCTTGGCATCGTTTACTGCGTTCTGCTGCGCGAGTGCGTCCAATTCATTAACCGCATCTGACCTAACGAGGTTCGCACAAGACCAACCATCGCAGCCCTCATGTCCATCCGGGTCCACCGTCGTGATTGGGTTATTCCGTGCATACGCATAGAGATTCAGACTTTGAGGGTCTCCTATTGTCGCGTAGGGCACAGGCGTAACCTCTGCGCTCCAATCGGGCGACATGAATCGGCCCATCGCGCTGCTGTAGTAGCGGGCTTCGAAGTAGTCATTGCCTGATTCGGCGTCGCGTTCTTTGCCGGTGAAGTGGAGTGGGGAGGCATCGTCGGCGGTGGAGGGAGTGTACTGGTCGGGGTAGCTGTTGAGTTGGTCGCCGAAGGGCAGGCTCTGAATGTCGGTCTCCGGTTGGCCGAGGGTGGCGAGTTCGCCGCTCAACTGCATGCGGCGCGTGCCCAGTGGGTCTTCGAGGTGGAAGTGGAGGCCGGCAACATCGTAGGTCGCAAGCAGCTTGCCTGCTGCGTAGACGTTGGTGCGTTGCCAGTTGTTGCCGCCGTCGAGCATGGTCAGCTCTTCGCCGCCGGGACCAAGAACGTAATTTTCGCTAAACTGGAAGCCGTTCGTGGTGGGGTCGCAGCTCATTGTGGTAATTGTACCCTTGGCAACGCGCGTGCCGTCGGCGTCGTAGAGATAACCGGTCATGGCGGTCATGCCTGGCATGGGGATACTGAGGACAGCGCAGATGCGTCCGTCCGCGTCGTAAAGGTATTGATTGGCGCCGTCGTAAGTGACGTTGCCGGATGCGTCATAGACCGGCGCGGCGGTGACGCCGCGGGCATTGGTGCTCTGGATCTGATTGTTGGAATTGTAGCTGGCGATGTCAGTGGCTACTGAAGCATTGGACTGCGCATTGCAGGCGCTGGCCCCGCCCGAGCCGGATTGGAATGAGGACGGCGAACTCTCCTGCTCAAGGCGGTTGCCGAATGAATCATATTGCCAGCAGAAGGATTGCGTTGTTCCGTCTGGCCAGGTGGCGCTGGCCGTCGCCTGCCGGTTCAGCGAGTCGTAGCCGCTGGGACCGCCGGAGGGCGTCATTACCCAGCTTCCCATGAAGGTGTCCTTATAGCCGGTGAGGTTGCCCACACCGTCGTAGCTAGCGGTGTAGTTGTAGACTCCGCCTGCTGGACTGGCGGGTGGACCACATCTCAATCTATCACTAACAATGGGTGGCCCGGATCTTGATTCTGAGATCTGGGATCGTGTCCATCCCTTCGTGTTCCTGTCCAAAAGGACTCAATCTCGACCGTCCCTATTTCTCCTGCCGCGTAGTGCCGGAAGCAGGACCAGTGCGAATCTTCCGGCTTCTCGACCAGACCTCTTTTGACAGGGTTGCGGTGCATATAGCGAAGTTTCTCGATTCGCTTCAACTTGTTATGCACGTTGAAATCGTAGTAGCGGGCCTGCCAGAACGGGCGCTCCCGGCTCCGAACTGAAACGGAGAGCTTCAAGGCCTGAATCGCCTTCGAAAGGATGGCTTTCTTCGGCTCGCTCAGCAGCAGATGGACGTGATCGGGCATGATCACATAACCGCAGACGACAAAGTCGTAGCGGAGACGCATGGTTTCAAGTGAATGCCCGAAGAGTTGTCGCGTCGCCGCTGTGCTCAGGTGCTGGAAGCGGTGGTAGCAGCCGAAAGTGATGAAGTGAAAACAACCGGATTGCCGATAGCGGACAAGTCAGGTTGGCATGGCAACATTTTACTCGCCGAGAGACTGGGCTGGGAATGATTCCTGATTGCCGGGCTGTGGAGGGTTGAGAGCAGAGGTTCCCACATCTCAAAGGCGAGATGTGGGCCGCCCAGATTTATGGCTGGGCGGACGGGTTCACCTGCCACTCGTGATGTTGAATTGCGTTCCGCCACAACACAAGAGCGACCCGAAGGCCGCTCTTGTGTTGTGTTTTGGAAATACCAGGATTGAGATGCGGGGAGGGATTTTATACTCTCCCCGCATAACGGCTACTTCACTCCCAGATCGTTCTTGAACTCGTTGGTGTACGCAAGAGATGCAGCTCCATTGCCGTTGCAGGTGGAGGCTCCTGAGGTGCAGGTTGGAGTATCGCGATCAAACGACCAGAAATGAGCGCCGGCCAGACCGTTGGACTTGATAAAGGCCGCAACAGTATCCACATCCGCTAGCGTAAAGATCTCACCCTGGGTATCGTTCTGTCCGATATCCGGAGTGATCTCAATATGGCTATATGGGATGCCGTACTGCGAGTTGAGCGACTGCGCGGCTTGAATCGCGGATTGTCCCATTTCGCAGGCGCCATTCACCACGACACAGTTGTAGGCCGCGGCCGAGCCGTAGTCCATCGTCATCAGGTTGATGGTGTAGTTGCCGCCCAGTCCCAACCGCTGGATCTCGCTTACGACCAATACGCCTTCGCTGCCGAGAATCGGATTAGCGCTGCCACCAAAGGTAGCGATGGTGAAGCTGAAGCGCAGGTTGGGATACTGCTGTTCGCCGGCAATCGCCGCGTTGATCAGATCATCCACGATCGCCTGCCCCTGGCCATTTTCGATATCGAAATCGACGCCGAGCATGTTGGCCGAATAATAGGTCTTGATAAAGGAGAGGAATGCCGAGCCGCTGGGGCAATCGAACGTAGCTCCGCTGCCGCCGGTGCTCACTGTGTAATACTTGCCGGCGTTGACAAAAGCCTGGACATTGGTGGCTTCCTGGGCTGGGGTGATGCCGGCCCAGCTCTCCGAACCGCAAGTGCCGGATGCGAAAGCCCAGGTTAGATTCTGGTTTGGCATGGCGCTGGTTACCGCCTGGCTCGTTCCCGTCGCGTTTGATTGCTGCGCACCGGTGTTCCAGTTCGCATCGATCGTCACATCTTTATAGGGACTGAAGATGAAGCCGGCAGCAGCGCCGGTTCCCGAATTCCCCCCAGAGACCGGCGCCAGCACCATGACGTAGCAAGCCTTTGCCACGCCATAGTCCGGATCACCGAAGGTTGCGTCATTGCAGGCGATGCTGTTGCCGACTGACGGAAATCCAACCCACGAGGAGGCCGCGCCAAAGGCGACGTCGCCAGTTCCGGTGAACGAGCAAGTACTGTTCTCCGCTGCGCAGTCCGTCCTCATGTAGTAATAGCAGGACTTCGCGACGCCCACATCCGGATCGCCAAAAGTTGCGTCATTGCAGGCTATGCTGTTGGTTGCGGTGCGGTTGTAGAACGAATTGCCGGCGCCGAAAGCAACATCGGCGACACCATTGAATGAGCATGTGCCGTTCTCGCTCGCGCAGAGCGTGTAATTCCGAATGTAGCAGGACTTCCCGACGCCCACATCCGGATCGCCGAAAGTTGCGTCGTTGCAGGCGATGCTGGTGCTCGCCATCTTGGAGTAGAAGGAGCTATTGGCTCCAAAGGAGACACCAGCTACTCCGGTGAACGAACAGGCGCCATTCTCGTTCGCACACAAAGCTGCCGGTTGAGAAACAGTTCCGCCGCCATCACTTGTTCCCGAGCAACTTCCCTCAGGAATCCAGGGCTGCCCGCTGCCAGCAACGCCGCTGCTAGTGGAGGGATTGTTGCCTCGTGTCCAATAGGCTGCCTGATAATTCTCACCGCTGTAGCTGACTTGCGCGCCGGCAGTATAGACGGAGCTGGAACTCCATGCTGTCCAGCAAGCGGTCTGGGCAAATGCGCCCAAACCAAAACACGAGATTCCGAGAGTAAGCAAAATCAAGCGCTGAATAAAAGAGCGGAGAAGGTGATTTTCTCCAGTTGACAACTTGCTCATATTACATAACAACTTGCTCATATTTCCTCCATACATTTGATTAAAAGTAAAGACACAAAAACTGAAACGTCGCGTACACAAGCGTTTCCAACGGTAGCGGCAGGGTCGAGTTCTGTCCTGTGTGGAGGTTATAACGCATGGTGGAATGAGTTGAATACGTAACGAGGGGTTAATTCTAGGGTTATATATTAGAGGCGGTGGGTTAAAACTACGGCTTTCCTAGAACTGGCGGCTGGCCCACATCTCAATCTACCACTAGCAATGGGGGGTCAAAGCCGGTTATTGCTCAAATGCGAGATGCGGGCCACCCAGATTTATGGCTGGTCAGATTTTGGCCACCGCCCGGTTCGATCACAGGTTTGAAGATTCGGACCCGAGCCATCCACGGGCTTGACACCGCCCGCCTTGCGCTATTTACAATCCTCGAATCGATCTCAGCGTCGATGCTCGCCGGCCCGAAATACGTGGATTGGGGGATCGGATGCGAAAGAATCACGTCAAGATCATCGCTTTGGCATTTGCTCTGCAGATTGTTTTACCGGTCGCGGGCGGGCAGGCTGTGGCACAGGCCGGGAAAGCTGCCTATCCGGCGATGGCTCCCTTGGATCAGTACCTGATATCTGACGAGAGATCCGAGATTGCTCTGGCCCGCAGCGCCGCGCCCGGTTCCATTTCCGATGGAGCCGAAGTGATGGTGCTGGGGCGCGAGGGATACAAGACCGCGGTGAAGGGCACGAATGGCTTTCTCTGCATTGTGGAGAGGTCGTGGGCGCAGGGCTCGGAGGATGCGGAGTACTGGAATCCGAAGATGCGGGCGCCCCATTGCTTCAACGCGCAAGCCGCAAGGAGCTTTGCGGCCATCTATTTAATGAAGACCCGGCTTGTGCTGGCAGGAAAATCGAAGGCCGAAGTCGCTCGGGAAATTGCGGCCGCGCTGGATAAAAAGGAGTTGCCCGCGCTGGAACCTGGCGCGATGGCTTACATGATGTCGAAGCAGCAGTACTTAAACGACCGGGGTAAGAACTGGCGTCCTCATGCGATGTTTTTTTCACCCGGCGACATGACGAAGAGCTGGGCGTCCGATGATCCTAACTCACCGGTCATGGTGGCGAATGACCCTCAGGAGCGCGTGACGATTCTCTTTGTCCTGGCAGACAAGTGGTCCGACGGCACGGCGGCTCCATCGAATATGCCCTGACCCGCACACACGGTTTCAGACGAGACGTCCCCTAAGCAAGACTGGCATCTATTTGCGCGAGGGTGGGCAGTCTCTGACCTTCAAAACGAACTGAAGGTCAGAGACCAGGCAAAACGCATTGCCGCAAAAGACAAATAGCTGAATTCTGGCGTTATAAAGAGACGCTGAGGTTGGGTATTACTCGGAAGGGAACGGGGCAAATTTTGACGCGCACTCAGCCGGAGAGCCGCTTGCGGGCGTTCCCTCGATGGTGGAGTCTTCCCCGGCGGGCAGTTTCAGGTTTGTCGCGCCGGGACCCAGACGGATGTCGGCATGGCGCAGGTCGTACTGGTAGTTTGCGTCGTCGGTAAGCAGAACGCCATCCAAAGTCGCGCCGATCCGATACTGCTTCGCATAGCCGTTGAAAGAGATCTTGCCTCCGCCTGAAACGCGCACATTGTGCAGCGTGATGTCCTTCATCACCGGCGGGTGATTTCCCTCCAGGGTTCCTGCCGCCGTATAGCCCGTGTCCAGCGTGATTGGGTTTGGCGAGTTGCGGATGCACACGTCGTCATAGAGCACGTCGTGGGTCAGCCCGCCGCGCGAGCCATTGGACTTGATGCGGATTCCATTGTCAGGACCATCCAGAGAAAGGTTGAGGACACGGATTTTGCTCACGCCGCCGTCTGTCTCGCTGCCGATCGACATCCCGTGCCCCCAATAGAAATGACTGTTGCTGACAGTCATATTGGTTACACCGCCTGGGCCGCCCTTGATCGCCACGTTATCGTCGCCGGTGCGAATGTAGCTCTGTGTAATGGTGATATTTTTCGATCCGTTCCCCGGATCGACTCCGTCCGTGTTGCGCGCGAGCCGCTGCGGCGTGTCGATCTTGAGCCCCCACACAGTAAAGCCGTTGCCACTGTTATAGACGACATGGAAATTGGGCGAGTTCTTGAGCGTGATGCGATAGAGGGTGAAGTTGTCCGCTGACTCAGCCAACAGGATGCGCGGCGTCTGCTGGCGGCCTCCTTTGCGAGCCTGTTCAGCCAGGTCCCACCAGGAATGGGTCGAGCCAAGGATCTTTTCGCCTCCACGACCGTCGATGACACCGTCGCCCATAACCCCCGCGCCGCTCACATGATCGGCCGTGATGAGGTATTTGCATCCCCGGCGGGGCGCCTCATCGACCAAGCCGCAGCTTCCGGGCGACGTCGCGTAAACGGCGGGGTCGCGCGAGCCATACAGTGTTGTGCCCTTGTCCACAATCAGCGTGACTCCCTCGCGCAGTTCAAGCGGGCCGCTCAGGAAGGCGTTCGCGGCACCATGCGAACGGAGAAGCACTCCTTTGCCTTTGCCGCAAGAGTCAATGGCCTTTTGGATTCGGAATGTGTCGAGTTTCTGTTCGTCCGCCTCCGCCGGCGGCCGGCCGGTGGCGACCAGTTGCGCATCAAGGGTGGCGCAGGCCGGTGGAAGCTTGGGTTCAGTGACAACACGGGTGTCCTGAGCATGCAGAGTGCAGGCCAGCAAAAGCGGGAATACATTCCGCAGAATCAAATCACGTCTCATTTCAAAATCTCCTGATTGCAAAAAAATATTGGTTGCAAAAAAACGTTGAAGAGGCCGCACAGGTTTTGAGATGCGACCGGCGGGCGGCCCGCATCTCAATCTACCACCAGCACTGGGCGGTCGAGGCCTCGATTCAGGAACCCCTGCTCCCTCCGATTGAAAGAGCTATGGTCCCGGCTCTGGAAGAAAACACCGCTTGGGTGCATTGCTTCAGAGGTGCGGCTATTCTGAAACGGTATAACTATTCTGGAAGCGGTATTGGCGGAGCAAAGCATGGAAGTCAAAGGTGTAACCCTGCTGTACACATTGGCTGGCCTGATGATCACCTTCGCGGGATTCTCGGCGCTGTTGTTCGGCCTCCGGCAGGCCGCCGGAGCGAGGCTGTCGCTGCTGGACAGATATCTTGCCAAAACGGTCATGACGTACATTTTCGTATTGACGGCGGCAGCGCTGCTGCCGGCTATCCTTGCGCTTTACAACCTTCAGGAAAAGTGGATTTGGCGAGGCTCTGCCATGCTTTTCGCGCTACCGATGCTGTCTCTTCAGGTTACCTATCCGCTGCGACGGCGCAGGGTGGTCGGCCAGGGACCGCCGCCGGCAATATTCGCGGTCTTCGTTGTTTTAGGTTCCGCCGTGACGCTGACGATGCTTAGCTACGTTTTAGCTGGATTCCAATACAGCGCCGCAGCCTACATCACGGGGCTTACGATCGACTTCTTTACCGTCGCTTTCGCTTTTGTGACCGCGCTCGATGTGATTATGCAACAGCCGATGGAAGCGCCGGCTGCTTGCCAAGAGATTGGGGATGGGAATGATTCATGATTCCCCTGTCGTGGAAGGTTGAGAGCCGAGGTTCCCACGAGTCGAATGCGAGATGTGAGTCCCTCAAATTTACGGTCTGCCAGATACGGGCCGCCCGCCAGGTGGCATTGAGGCGCGGAGATTTGATAAACTCCAGTCGCACGCCTGTGTTCGTCGCCGATCCTTTTCCCGAAACCGGATTGTGGAGTGAACAGATGCCGATCAAATTGAATGTCAACAATGCCGCCGCCACGGTGAACGCGCCGCCGGATACTCCTCTGCTGTGGGTGCTGCGCGACATCTTGGACCTCAAGGGCGCGAAATACGGGTGCGGGATTGGGCTTTGCGGCGCATGCACAGTGCTGGTGGGCGGGCGCGCGGTGCGCTCCTGCATGACGCATGTGGGGTCCGTTGAGGGTGAGCCAATCACTACCATTGAAGGGCTTTCGCCGGATGGCCTGCATCCCGTCCAGGTGGCCTGGGAGGCGCTGGATGTGCCGCAGTGCGGCTACTGCCAGGCGGGGCAGATCATGTCTGCGACCGCCTTGCTGGCGCGCACGCCTCATCCAACGGACGCGGAGATCGACTCCGCGATGAGCGGTAACCTATGCCGCTGCGGGACCTATACACGTATTCGTCAAGCGATTCACGAAGCAGCCGAAGCGGGCGCTGTTGCCCGCGCCAAGTGAAGGAGGGCCATCCGATGAGCATGAATCGCAGATCGTTCTTGCAGTTGACGGCCCTTGCGGGCGGCGGCTTCGCTTTGGAACTTTATCGCTCTCCGCTGGCCGTGGCCCAGGGAGCGGGAACACCGCCAGACCTTACGCCACAGGCCTTCATTCGCATTGCCGCGGATGGTGTGGTGACAATCATGGCGCGCGCTTCGGAGTCCGGTCAGGGCATGCGCAACATGCTGCCCATGCTGATTGCCGAGGAGCTGGATGTTGAATGGAAGGATGTTCGTGTCGAGCAGGCCGAACTGAACGAGAAGATCTACGGCCGGCAGTTTTCAGGTGGTTCCGCGAATACGCCGCAGGGCTGGGAGCCGATGCGGCGCGTGGGCGCAGCCGGACGGCAGTTGCTCATTACCGCGGCGGCGCAAACCTGGGGAGTGCCAGAGGCCGAATGCATCACGCAACCCGGCCGCGTGGTCCAGGTTGCTTCCGGTGATCTGCCGCACGCAGCGCCTGGCGTGGTCCCGGTAGCATCCAGCCGGGTGCTGCACCCAGCCTCAGGACGTTCCGCGGGTTATGGAGAACTTGCCGCCAAAGCCGCCGCGCTGCCCGCGCCCGCACTGAGCAGCGTCAAGCTCAAAGACCCCAAGGATTACCGCATCATCGGCCACTCGCAGCCGGGCGTTGACACCCATGCCATCGTCACCGGCAAGCCGCTCTTCGGCATCGATGTGCAAGTGCCCGGGATGTTGTACGCTGCGATTGAGAAGGCTCCTGTTTTTGCCGGCAAGGTAAAGTCTGCCAACACCGACAAGATCAAAACACTGCCGGGTGTACGTCATGTCCTGGTGATCGATGGCGGCATCACTCCCGCTGCTTTTACGCCGTGGGAGCCGGGCATGGAGCCGGGCATAGCGATTGTGGCCGATACCTGGTGGCAGGCGCAACAGGCTCGCAAGCAACTCAAGGTTGAGTGGGATCTTGGCCCCGCCGCCACACAAAGCACCGAGGGATTCAGGAAGCGCGCAGAGGAGCTTCTGAAGGCCCCTCCCGCAAATTCGCTCCGCAAGTATGGCGATGTGGATGCCGCGCTCAAGTCGTCGGCCAAGGTGGTCGAGGCAACGTATGAGTACCCGTTCATTGCCCATGTCACGATGGAGCCGCAGGGCGCTACCGCGCACTGGAAGGACGGCAAGCTGGAGATGTGGTCCACCAGTACGCTGCCGGGCAACGGCGTCACTCTGGTCGCCAAAACTCTCGGCATCCAGGAAAGCGATATCACCACCCACATGGTGCGCTCGGGGGGTAGCTTTGGCCGGCGGCTGCAGAACGACTACTTGGTCGAGGCCGCATGGATCGCGAAGAAAATCGATGCGCCAGTCAAGTTGCTCTGGTCGCGCGAAGACGACATCGCACACGACCCCTTCCGCCCCGGTGGGACGGTAGGCCTGAAGGGCGGCCTGGATGCGCAGGGCAAGCTCACAGCCTGGCGGCATCACTTTGTCACCTATGGCGATGAAAAGAATGCGACCTCCGGCGGCGGCATCGGGCAGGACTCGTACCCTGCCGGTTTTCCGCCGGCGTATGCGCTTTACACCTCGAAACAGCCGCTCATGCTACGCACTGGAGCGCTTCGCGCCCCCGGCGACAACGCATACTGCTGGGTGGCGCAGTCCTTTCTTGACGAACTGGCTCATGAAGCCGGTCGCGATCCGCTCGAGTTCCAACTCGAACTGCTGGGCAACAAGCAAGCGCCCTGGTCCTCTGGCGAACACGACGCGGTGGGCGATCACGAACCTTCAGGGCAGTCCGTTCTTATCCCGGAGCGGTTCAAAGGCGTGCTTGAGTTAGTCGCGGAAAAGTCCGGCTGGGCGAAGCGGGGCAAGGAACCTGGGCGCGGAATGGGCATTGCCGCATGGTTTTGCCATCTGGGCTACTTTGCTGAAGTGGCCGACGTGAGCGTAGACGCGCAGAACAAGGTCACGGTGCATCGGGTTTGGGCGGCTGGCGATGTGGGCAGCCAGATTATCAATCCGGCAGCCGCTGAGAATATGGCGCAGGGCGGCATCCTGGAAGGCATGAGCCATCTGGCGCAGGAGATCACTCTGACCGATGGCAGGATCGAGCAGACGAACTTCCAGAACCACCCTCTGATGCGCATGAGGCAGGCTCCTAAGATCGAGGTCTATTGGCGCAAGACCGACTACTCTCCAACTGGCCTCGGCGAGCCAACGCTGCCGCCGGTTCTGCCGGCGATTACCAATGCCATCTTTGCCGCCACGGGCAAGAGAATTCGCACGCTGCCGTTGCAGCAGAGTGGCTTCAGTTGGGCTTGAGACTGGCTTAAAGGGAGATGGCCGGCGCGGTATTGGTCTGGCAGGTGGCCAACGTCTCAATCTGCCACCAGGAATGCGCGCCCAGGTCTTTCGCATTTGGGAACCTGGGAATGTGCAAACGTGAATTCAATATAGTTGTCGTAAGCAGCCGGCGAGCCTTCTCCCGTTCTCAAAAGCAGGATGTAAAGATCATTCCTTCCCTACAACCTGTCTCATAAATAGCACTCTGCAAATTTGCCGACTGTGAGACCCGCATCAAAGCGGGTTGAATGCGCTTTGCGAGTCAAAGAGTTTGGTTTATGAGACAGGTTCTAAGGCGAAGCCAGTCAGAGCGGTTCTCCAATAGTCTGTGGCGTGGTTGAGATTTTGCAAGGTGGCTTTTCATCAAAGAAAAATTCACTTGAATGCATCTACTTCGCTCTATGCCAATTGGACAACCGCTATAGCTCTGACGTTGGTGGCGCGCCATCTGACTCGATGATCTTGAGAGAGATTGTCATCCTCGCTCAGTGCCTTGAGATGTTGGAAACAACTGACGGCAAGAAGATTAGAGCAATAACTGCGCGATGTGGCTTTGTCTCTGCTTTGTAATTTGTTTGTTGACCTCTTCATTTACATTGACAAGAAAAGATTGATTTCATTACAGTCCTCGCTTCTCCGATCGTTGAGAAAAAAACAACCCAAGGAGACCAATATGCTTCCCCCAAAGCATTTCGGTAGAATCACTCGGAATACGGCGATTGCCGCCGTAAAGAGACTGGTGGTTATAAGCACCGGTTTGTTGTTCAGCCTGGTTGCCGGGAGCGCTCTGCTGCATGCGCAAAGCGTTTCCGGACTGAAAGTGCAGGATCGCTCTCACGACAATGACGATGTCGATAATCAACTGTACGCAGATTACGAAATCGATAACACCGGCTCAGGGACCGTGCCCACCGCGGTGCCGCTCAACACTCTAGCCATGCGCTACTGGTTCACAAATGAAACCCCTTCGGATCCGCTGGTTTTCGCCTGCGACTATGCATTGGTGAGTTGCGCCAATATAACCAGTAAATTCGTCACTCTGGCCACACCGGTTGCGCTGGCCAATACTTATCTGGAACTCGATTTCACCGCTGCCGCCGGTTCGGTTCAGCCGGGCCAGAATAGCGGTGAAATTCAAACCCGTATCCACCACGAGAATTACTCGAATTTCCTCACTGAACAAACCTATTCGTTCATCTCTGACGATAGCTTTGTATACAAAGACACGACGACCGTAACCCTGTATCTGAACGGCGTGCTGGTATGGGGTGTCGAGCCCCAGTAACTGTTGCAATGGCAACTCACGGCCAAACAGGGTTAATCGTTCATGACCAGAAGATTGACCCTTTGGCCGGTTGACGGAGTCAGAAAGGCGGACGCGATGCGCTTGCGGCACGGCATAGTTCTCCGATCGCTTGCCACGAACCTTAGAAGAGATCCCAGAGCGACGCTTCGGCCTGTAAAGCATCTCCTGAGAACCATCTGTAAAGGATCAAGTGATACTTGACAGAAGACCTGTCCGCGGGGACCCCGGTCCTGGGCTATTCTCCCAGCCCCCCTTCGGGAGACGCCTGGCGCCTGCGGTGCGGCTGGTTGGCTTCGCCGGGGCGGGTTGGAGTTCGTACTTTCCGGCCCATTCGCGATGAGACTGTGAATGGATGAGGCACCCTGAGGGTTGAGCTGGTTCAGATTTCAAAAAATCAGGATGCAACCCCTGCCGCCAAAACTAGCTGAAACTGCTTTCACTCAAAAATCAAATGGATTGGCATGATGTCTTTATTGCTTCGCGGTTGTTGCTTGTAGACAACGATGTATCCGTAGAGGGTTCCCTTAAAGCCGCTGAGTGTCATATCGCGAGCTGCAACGAACAGCAACTGATTCACTTGGTACGCAAACCTGAAACCCTTCATTGGAGTGGCCTTCAATGAGGTCGCGTCCGAGAGTTCTGTGTTTCCATCGCTCCATTTGTGTCCGCCGTAGACCAGCAGAGCATCGCTGTTCGGCTCTCTCGCACCCGTCATTGGCCCTGATAAACAAGAAGCCTTATAGCCGCTCGGATCGGTTTTTATCTCTTCAAACGGGGACTGTGCAAGGCAAAGATTCATCTGTTCGCCGTTATAGCCAATTTCAAAGCTACCGGGATGGAGATGTATCTCAATGGTCCCGCCGGAGACCGACGCTCGCGCGAATTTGCCGTTTTGCGCAACATAGAAATCTGCTCTTTCACTGTTGAAAGACAAGGGGCCATAGATCGGAGCTTGTTGATCCGATGTTGCTCCATTTCCGTTTGGCTCTGGTTTCGCTGTGGCCTGTGCCTTCAGGCCGTCCGGCAAACACAGCAGAGCCGCTGAGCCAAGAGTGAAAGCCAACATCAACAACACAAGTTTCAAGCAACTAGACGACCTCTTCACGCGCCCTCCCGGGACTCTTGAGTTTTTGGATGCAGTAGAGAAAGCAAGACCGATTAAGCCGGACCGGAAGATTATAAAAGGAGGCAACCGCCTTGGTCATGCCGAATCTTTGCGTGCTTGCCCACCCTTCACGATGAGACTGCAATAAGGATGGGGCACCCAGAGGGTGAGCTGGTTTTGATTTCAAAAAAATACGATGCGCCACCCGCTAGGGCCATCTTGACTTGTATGCGGCAATGCCGCATAATCTTCCCGTGAACGAACACCTCCTGACGGTTGTTGAAACCAGTGCTTTTGCCCGCCGGGCAGAGAGACTGCTTTCAGCCGAGGAGCATGAGGAACTGATCTTTTATCTTGCGATGAACCCCGGCGCGGGGGATGAGATTCCGGGAACGGGCGGTGTGCGCAAGGTGCGCTTTGCAGCGCGGGGCAAGGGAAAATCCGGCGGTGTGCGGGTAATTTATTACTTCTACGATGAAGAGAACCCTCTGTACGCAATCTTTCTTTACGGCAAGGACGAGCAGGCGAATCTTACTGGCGCACAAAAGCGAGAGGTTGCGGGGTTTGCCGCAATGATCAAGGCGGCTGCAAAGGCCGGGAGGCGAAATCAATGAAGGCGGATCGAACACGCGCGGAGCGAGCGAATCCAAAACGGACGGGACTGGTGCGGAGCATCCAGCGGAAGAATGTGGCCGATGAGTTTGTGGAGGCGATGCGCGAGGCTGCAACGATTGCCGAGGGCAAGGCGGAGCCTGCAGCGGTGCATCGCTTTCCGTTGCCGCTGGATGTGGATGTGAGAGCAGTGCGGGCGGCGACGGGACTGAGCCGTGCGGAGTTTGCGCGGCGCTTTGCGCTTGACCCGCGCGCCTTGCAGGATTGGGAGCAGGGACGGCGTCGGCCAGACCGCGCCGCGCGGGCTTATCTCACCGTAATCGCGCGGCACCCGGAGGCAGTGGTGGAGGCGCTGGCGATTTGATTTTTTTGATAACTCAGGTTTCAGAGTTCAATCCCCCGCGACGGCTTGTTCAACTGGAAGAACTGCCCGGACTTTGACGCGCACATCGACGCGCGCGCCGAGGCGGTTGAGGATCGAGACCAGCCGGTCGAGGGTGAAGCGGGTGAGGTCGGCGTTGCGGATGCGCGAGAAATCCGCCGCGGCTATGCCAGTGCGAGCATGAGCGCCGCGCACGGTCAGGCTCTGGCGGTCGAGCATTTTGACGATCTCGGTAGCGAGGATCGCCTTCAACTGCTCTACATCCGGGCTGGCGTGGCCCAGGTCGCGGAAGGCATTGCCGCTGCCACGGACCAGCTCGATCTCTTCGCTCTTCATCCCAGCATCTCCTTCAATTTCTTCAGGCGGTTCTCGATCAGTTCGACCTCGCGCCGTGGCGTCTTGATTCCCTGTGTCGATTTCTTCTGGAAGGCATGCAAGACCCAGAGTTCATCAGCAATCTGCACGGCGTAGACGACGCGAAAAGCGTCTCCGCGCAGCGGAAGGACAATTTCAAAGACGCCCGAACCGAGGCCTTTGAATGGCTTGGCAATATCAGCCTTGCCGCCCTCGGCAGCAATGGTCAGAGCCGCCAGGCAGATCGACTGCGCCTGCATCGGGAACCGCTCGAAGTCTTTCCGCGCGGCTTTGATCCACGAGATGGGCCGCGTCTTGCGAGTCATCCTGTCTATGGATCGTAGTCATCTTTGACAACAAATGTCAACCACCTGCGGTGGGGCCAACTGCCTTCGGCGTGACTGGTTGGGGTTCGTGCTTGCCTATCCTTTCACGATGAGACTGTGAATGGATGGGGCACGGTGAGGGTTGAGCCGCACTCCCCGGTTCCCAAAGGCGAGCGACTGTCTGTTCGAGTCAACAGCTTTTTGCGAGTGCGATGCTTTTGTGGATGAGTTTTTTAAGGCATGGCGATCTTTCCACCCGATGTCGGTTCGCTGGGG
>Ga0181534_10000404_pt1 | contig 30351 bp, 24 predicted proteins | sample PEATcosm2014_Bin_37_FD_119758 | JGI IMG/M metagenome (GOLD analysis project Ga0181534, IMG submission 119758) | Peatland microbial communities from MTU Mesocosm Facility, Houghton, MI, USA - PEATcosm2014_Bin17_10_metaG | ecosystem: Environmental > Terrestrial > Soil > Wetlands > Peat | place...
GCCAGTTTTAATGGAGTGGTTGGCCACAAACTCTCTGCAATCGGATCACCGCTTCGCACGGGTTGTTCTGTTTGTTTGGCTTGTCCTGCTTGTTTGGTTTGTTCAATTGGTTTCTACCATTGGCCTAGCCTTCAGGTTCGACGCGTCCCTCGGTTCGCCGCCCCTCCGGGCTGGCGGCCGACCAGCAACTGGCACACCAGCGTCTTCCAGGTTGTCCCTTCCGCCATTTCCCATTCCCTCCGGTTTTCCGCGCCTCCTTCTGACCTGACCGCAGGCTCTGGCCGGCATTTGCCGCCAGACGGAAAGGCATGATGGCAAAGGAAATTTGTATTTCCAGTACGCCGCACGAAACGCGGCTTGCAATTCTTGAAGACGATCAACTCGCGGAAATTTATTACGAACGCGAAAACGAATACACCCTGGCGGGGTCCATTTATAACGGGCGCGTCACCCGCGTACTGCCTGGCATGCAGTCGGCTTTTGTCGATGTGGGCCTGGAGCGCGACGCGTTCCTCTACGTTACCGACTTCATGGAGTTGGAAGACCCGGAAGAGACCGATGAGATAGAGAAAGCCGCAACCAGCCCTGGCGGCCAGCAGGTGCGCGAGGTCCGCGCCCAGGATCGAAGCGCAGATCGCAGCCAAGATAAAAACGGTGGTCGCTCCGGGCAGCAGCAGCGCCAGGAATCTAAGCCCGAGCAGAAGCAGGAACCGAGGCCGGACCAGCGGCAGGGCAGGGAGCGCCGTCCGGCGCCTCTCGAAGCCGGAGGAGCAATTCAGGCTCCCTCGGAACCGAACTTCGTTGTAGAATCCGCCGAAGATGCGCAAGATGAATCCAACGAGGCAGGGGCAAAGCGCTGGCGCGGTCGCCGCCGTCGCCGCGGTGGCCGCAGTCAGGCCGGTTCGGGGGACGAACAGACCCCAGCCGGTGAGAAGCAGACCACCTACGTTGTCGAATCAGAAGAAATTGCGCTCGATTCTGTCTTTGATGCCGAGCCGGAATCAAAGACAGAGGTTGCGCCGGAGATTTATGCCGGAGCTTCTCCGTCCGCTCTTGCGCAACCAGCTCCAGTCCCCTTCGTGCTCCCCGGTGAGTCGCTGAGCAAGTATGGTGGCGCCTCTGCGGTTTCGGGAGCCGCTCCCGCTTCCGCGGCTCCGCCCCGTCCGCAGTCCACCTATAAGCCGGCAACCTTGATCGAATCCCCCATTGAGTGGGACGGCAGTGGGCTGCTGCCCGGCGAATCCCTCTCCCGACATCGCAATCGCGCCACTGAGCCAGCCGAACACCAGGAGCCGGTCGCTGAAACTCACGCGCAGCCCTCGGCAGAGGTTCACGCCGAGCCGCGCGGTGTCTTTGTCGATTCTCCGAACGCATTCTTCGAAGAGGTGCAGGAGAGCGAGGAACTCAAGCTTGATGCCGCTGCTGAAACCGCCGTCGAAGAGATAGTTGCTCACGGAACAATCGTCCATCAGTTTGAAGAAGAGGTTCTGGACGACCTGCTGATCGAAGAGACGACAAAGTCGGCAGACCGGCCCGAAGACGATGCAGATGCTTATGCCGAGGCACACTCCGTGCCGGAGGAAGCACCCGCCGGGCAGCCGGTCCTTGCCGTTTCCGAAGCAGTTGAAACCGGCGACGAAATTGTCCAGCCGCACGAACCGGAACCGAACGCCGAAGCCTCGCACAATGTCGATCCAATTCCTCCCACCGGCTTCCGTCTTTTCGGCCTCGGCGGCAAGAAGAAAAAAGAAGAGGAGCCGGCGGCCCAGCCCAAGGCGGCTGCAGTTGCTTCTGTTTCTTCCTATGCGCCCGGCAAAGGCCTCATTGAAGAAGAGGTCATCGACGAAGAAGAAAGCTATGCCCCTGCGCGCGCGCATCAGGGCAAGAGCGACCTGCGCGACAACGAGGACTTCGAGGAAGAGACTCTGCCTCGTCAGATGCGCACCGGCGACCTGGGCGAGCTCTTCCAGGAAGCTCATCTCGACCACCGCATCCAGTTGAACTTTGACGGCGATGGCGACGAAGGCGAAGAAGAGGAGGCCGCGCCCGCCGTTGGCCAGCCCGCAACCGGAGAAGGTCAGCAACGTCGCGACCGCAATGGCCGCAACCGCCGTGGAGGCCGCGGAGGCAACGGCAGCCAGGCAGGCCAGCCCGCGCAGGCCCCAGGCCTCAGCAAAGGCCGTGGCGCAGCGCGCCGTTCCGCGCAGATGTCCGATCTGCCCATCATCAGCGACCTGCTCAAGCCCGGCCAGGAGATTCTCGTCCAGATCGCCAAGGAGCCGATCGCGCAGAAGGGCGCGCGCATCACATCGCACATCGCGCTTCCGGGGCGCTTCCTGGTCTTCATGCCCACTGTCACGCACATCGGTGTCAGCCGCAAAATCGCTTCGGACGAAGAGCGTCACCGCCTCAAACGCATCCTGGTTCACGAACGCGGTGAATCCGCGGGTGGATTCATCGTCCGCACTGCCGCCGAGGGTGCGTCGGAAGAAGAACTCCGCGCCGATCTGCGCTTCCTCATTCACCTGTGGAATGAGATCAAGACCCGCTCCGATGAGTCCAAGTCGCCGGCGCTGATCTATCACGATCTCTCGCTGATCGAGCGCATCCTGAGAGATCAGGTCAGCTCGAACTTCTCTTCCATCTGGGTGGATTCGGAAGCCAACTACGAGCGCATCGTCCGCTTCCTCAACCGCGTCTCGCCCGAGTTAGTGCGCCGCGTTAAGCTCTACACCAAGGAGACGCCGCTCTTTGAGCACTTCGGCATTCAGGACGAGATTGCCAAGGCCCTGCGCTCCAAGGTCTGGCTCAAATCCGGCGGATCTATCGTCATCAACCAGACCGAGGCCCTTGTCGCCATCGACATCAACACCGGCAAATACGTCGGCAAGTCGGCGCGATTGGAAGACACCATCGTCAAGACCAATCTTGACGCGGTGCCGGAGATTGTTCGCCAGATACGGCTGCGCGACCTCGGCGGCATCATCGTCATCGACTTCATCGACATGGACGACCGCAAGAACCGCTTCAAGGTTCTTGCAGCTCTGGAAGAAGCTCTCAAATCCGACCGCGCCCCAACCAAGGTTCTGCAGTTCAACGACTTTGGATTGGTAGCCATCACCCGCAAGCGCGTCAAGCAATCGCTGGAGCGGACACTCTCGGTTCCTTGCCCCACCTGCCAGGCCACCGGCATGGTCAAGAGCCCGACCACGGTCTGCAATGAGATCTACACCGAGCTGCGCAAGATGAAGAAGCACTTCGAGGGTGGCGATGTGGTGCTGCGCGTCAATCCCGAGACGGTAAAGACGCTCAAGTCCAACAACGCAAGCTGGCTTACTGAATTCGAGGAGCTGATTAGCAAAAACATCCTCATCAAGAGCGATCCGGCGTTGCATCCTGAGCAGTTTGATATTCAGGGATGAAGCAGGGGTTAGGGAATAGGGAATAGTAACAACAAAAGCCGGAGCAATTGCTTCGGCTTTTGTTGTTGTTTTCACAATCTCAAGTGAAAGGTGGAGCTCGACAAGGTTACAATCTCGGCTCTACTTATCCCTCTTGAATAAAGGAGCGACACATAGAATAGGAAGAAGGATTTACCTCTGTTGGAATTGTTTTTTCAACTCTCATCATCGTTGGACGGTTCTTTTCTCGACATCATCTATTGCCTTTTTCGCAGCGTGGTCCTCATCCCACTTCCGCGTACGCGATTGAGCGTTCAGTAGTTCAGCTTTTGTCAAGTGAGCGGCAATGCGGTCACGATCTTTCGCATGTTCTTCCGAGAGAAAACGATATACCCCCGCTAGCTCTGGATTTGAAGCAGCAAGGCTCATCCAGAAATATGCTTCGCTATAGTTTTGCGGGACTCCACGCCCATCTTCGTAAAGCGAAGCAAGAGCGGATTGCCCGTCGGGATTCCCAAGTTCAGCAGCCTTGCGATACCAAAACACTGCTTGGGCAAGGCTTTGCGGAACGAATTCGCCGCGCAGATAGAGGCGTGCAAGGTCTGTTTGCGCAGCAGGATGCCCCTGTTCCGCTGCTTTGCTGAACCAGGCTATGCCCTGTGCATAGTCCACAAGCACACCATGCCCGAAAAGGTATAACTCGCCGAGATCATATTGTGCGGGTGCGTATCCTTGCTCAGCAGCCTTGCGATACCAGAATGCAGCCTGAGTATAGTCATGCGGACTAGTTCCGGATTCCGTATAGCCCGCGCCCCAAATGGCATCCGGGTGCTCATAATGCCACCCAACTTGGTACTGGGCAGACGGGTCGCCGGAGGTTGCCTTAGCAAGCAAAGCGGGATCGATGCTCTTGATTTGAGCCTGGGCAGCTATAGCTATGAACACAGGCAGCAGAGTGATTGATAGCCAAATAACGGAGCAACGGTACATGCGCACAATGCCCCTCCTGCAATTTTGGATAAGTTCATGGTTAACCAAGCTTATTCGTTGAGTCAAGCGCCATGCTAAGCATGATAATGGCTCAAGATCCAAGCGCCACCTAACCCGGTTTAGCGCTTCCGCGCGGGCGGGCGTTTCCGCCCATCCTTCACAAGGCGATCCTGTCCCATTTCGTTGTGCGAATCCGGTTCCGATCTCCCAACACCGTTCCCAAGATGTGCATCAATCAGTTTTCCCTTGCGATGGATACCAAGACGGGCATCCTTCGCCTTCAATTTCTTCTTTTTCTTCGGACCTTTGATTGCCATCGAGATGTCTCCAATTAAATATAAGGGCTGCGTAGGCGCGTGAATAGCCCGGCCAATGCTAAACCGTCGCGGAAAGAAGTAAAAACTCCATTCATTGTTCCGCGCTCGCCTCCAATTAGAGGCTTGAAAGGCAATAAAATCAATCTACTTTTATTGGATCAGACGAACCAGCATGCCGGATTCGAGGTCTCGCCCAAGATTCCCTCCCAAGTTTTCACTTCAGGAGTAAACTGTTCTGGACGGGTAGCGCGAATGGCGGCAACGGCTCAAATCTCGCTGGAAGAGTATCTGCGGACTCCGTGGGAGCCGGATGCGGAGTACGTCCGCGGCGAGGTGCAGGAGCGGCACATGGGCGAGTATGAGCACAATATCGTGCAGCGAGAGATTCTGCTTTGGTTTCATTCACATGACAAGGTCTGGCAGACGCGAACCATTCAGGAGCAGAGAACGCGGCTGAACGCGCAGAATGTGCGCGTTCCCGACGTGAGCGTTTGGCACCGGGTAGTGCCGGTCCAGCCGGTTTTCGACCAGCCGCAACTGATCGCCGTCGAAGTGCTGTCTCCCGAAGACCGCCAATCCAGGATGCAGGAGAAGATCGAGGACTATCGCAGCTTTCAGGTGCCAAACATCTGGGTTATTGATCCGGTCAAGCGCATCGGGTGGGATTGCTCCGACGGCAACTGGACGCGCAAAGAGCGATTCGAGGTTGCCGGTTCCCCGATTTACCTCGACCTGCAGGAGCTTTTCAAAGAACTCGACGCGGCAGAAGCATAACAACACAAATCGCTCCGGCCTGTATTGCTCGCTTCAAAGATGCGCTTCAGTTCGCCTCCGCCACCTGTTGATTCACCTTGATCGGCGGTCCGTCGTCCGGCCCTTTGCGATTCTGCGGAACGGTGAAGCGCTTGATCGCGTCCTTCTGGAAGACCAGCGCCAGTGTCGATCCGCCATAGCTGAACCAGCCCAACTCACCGCCCTTTTCCACTTCATCGCCGGGCTTGACGTTGATGGTGACCGACGAGATTTCCGTAATTCCGATGGGAATGACGCAGACCATGCCGATGGATTTGATCGGACTTTCAATGAAGACCAGCCCGCGGGTATTTACAGAAGCTTCATACCCCTGCGAGTAAGTGCCGGCCGTGGTGTCTTCGCCCGCCGACTCGGCATCGCTGAACATCAAGCCATTGACCACGCGTGCCTCGCGAACCGTGCCGCCGATCGGCGAACGCCAACGGTGATAATCAGCGCCGCTTAGAAACGATTGCAATACATCGCCCCCGACAAACCGCTCGGTAAAGGGACTCTGCGCCAGCATGTTCTCCAACGAATACGGCTGCCCTTTGAGCCAGAACCTGTCGCTGAGCTTTACGTCGCGTCGCTTGGCGTAGACCGTTCCATCATTGGCCGATGTAATCACCTTTGGATCGCCCGGGCCGGCTAGCGGACGATATTCCAGATTGATCTCGCGATGGAAGTAGGCATTGAACGACGCGAATCCGCCATGCGGAGCATCGGGGTCGGGAATAATGAACTGGTCGAGTTCGTTCAGCTTCCACGCGGCTTTCGAGAGCCATCCATGCGGCCCGCGATTAATGACAGACAAACTCTCCGGGCTGTCGAGGTGCTGGCACCAGGCCTTGAGAATCGCGCGGAGTGCGTCATTCAGCGGCGGATAGCGGAAGGCAGCCTCGCCGGCTACCGTCATCATCATGTAAACGAAGAGCGAGGACATGGGAAAGAAGTTGCGCTTCTTGGGGTCTTTCTCAAACTCCGGCGCTGTAGTGATAATCATGTCCAGTGCCTGCAATAGCTCAGCGGTATTGTGAGCGGTCTTGTTGCGGGCCGGAACCTGCTCGATCATCTCATCCACGTACATGCGAGCAATGCCGTCGGTAGCAATCAGCTCTGCGAGCGCGGCCACGGTTGGTTGCAGAGGGCCGGTGATGGTTGCTTTTGCCAGTTGCTTTGAGAACTTCTTGAGCCAAGTATCCAGTGCCGCCCGATCCCGGGGCACATAGCCGGAGCGGGTTACAAAGAGCCGTTTATAGCGTGTATTCAAGGCAGCAACAGTCATCCATATCCTCCTGAAGTCTTTGTTGATTTGGAAAATTAACAGTTCGATAATTCCCCATGCTAGGAAACTCAGAACGCAACGCAATGAGTTATCAAATATTCACCGAGTATGTGCGCGGATAACTGCAACAAGTTTTTCGACGGCAGGTTCGCCATTCAATTTGGGTGGGTTTCCTCTGCGGATTTTGAATCCCGCCAAGTATACCTCAATTTCACTTTCAATCAGCGCAGCGAATTCGCATCCACAGCGGATAATTTTGTAACCCCTTTATTTTGCATGGATTTACAGATGAATAGCGTCATTGATTGCGCGCGCGACGATTTTTGCACCATACGTGGTGATATCCACAAATTAATCCATTTTTTACACTTGTGTCCACAGATTAAACGGGCCTAATCTCCTATCTAACTGATGACCCAGCAGGGCATTGGAAATGCAGTTGTTGTCTGACAGGACGATGCGAGTTTGATTGAGTTCGACCAACCGCAGACGGCTATAGCTGTTATCTAATTGACGGGGTGTTGAGTTGATGCTTAAGTGGCTTTTTCGTGAGAGAAAGTCACTTGGCGTAGCTCAGCCACCTCACGGAAATTGGATAGCCGTTCTAGTCCGGAGGCGGGAGGCCAGAGTGAGATTGAGAAGGCATCCAGAGTTTGACGGCGATGTGCAAGCCCTGATCCGAAACGAAGATTCATCCGCGGCTTGTCCGAGGATGCAAAGTTCGAGCCGGAGCGGGGTTCATGATCGGCCCAGCCGTTGATGCAGGAGCCGGGGTACCCCGGAGACTCATCAGCGGCACAACCGGAGGATGGGATATTCGGGGCGCCCCGAAGAGCCGTCCACTGGCGGAGTTGAGGAGTGAGGATCCGGGGCGCCCTGGAGACTTACCTCAAGCAACGCTGGAAGATCGAAGCGCCGGGGAAACCCGGAACCAGATCGCCGGGAACATCGGAGGGGCAAACTTCGGGGAAACTCGGAGAACGGCCAGCCGGTGGAGCTGAAGGAGAAGACTCAGGATAACCTGGAAACGGGGAAACCTGGAGATTCGCCTCTGGCGCAGTCGAGAGATGGAGGATCCGGGGCAACCTGGAGACGCATCCTGAGGCTGACGGGACGATGCATGGGACAATACCCTGCGGCTTTATCATGATGAAACGCCAGAGAGGCAACTCTCTGGCGTTTTCGTTTTTTCGGCAGTTTTTCTGCGAACTCAATCAGCAGAAAATTAATTCCTGCTGCGCACCTTTGAGAGCAGGCGCAGGATCTCCAGGTAGAGCCAGACCAGCGTAACCAGGATGCCGAAGGCTCCGTACCATTCCATGTATTTGGGCGCGCCGGCCTGAACGCCGCGCGCGATGAAGTCGAAGTCCAGCACCAGATTCAGCGCCGCGATGCCCACGACAAAAAGACTGAAACCAATTCCAATCGCTCCGCCGCCATTGATAGACGCAAAGCGGATTCCGAAGAAACTCAGCAGCATCTCGACACAATAGAAGACCGCAATGCCGCCCGTGGCCGCGATAATGCCGATGCGCAGCTTCTGCGTAACCGGGATCAGCCCTGAGCGATAGGCCGCCAGCATGGTGAAGAGTACGCCAAAGGTCAGGCCCACCGCCTGGATCGCAATGCCCGGATAGCGCAGCTCTACGGCGCAGGACAATCCGCCCAGTACCAGCCCTTCAAGCAGCGCATAGATTGGCGCTGTTACCGGAGACCATTCCGGTTTGAAGATGGTCACCATCGCGAAGATCAGCCCGCCAATCATGCCGCCAATCATCAGCGGCGCAACATCGGCAAAATCTCTGGAGTCAAGAAAAAGCCGCCACGTCCAGGCGGCGGTTGCGATGGCGCACACCAGCAGGATGCCGGTCTTGTTTACCGTTCCATTCAGGGTCATGCGGCTGGTTGCGTCAATCAGGCCGCCGTAGCCACCGCCATATCCGCTTCCGTTCAATTTGCCGAAGGTCTTGTCGCTCAACGCCGGATTCGATGTCTTGAACAATGCCATGAAAGCCACTCCTCGATGCCGCACGCTGCGGCCACGAATAATTCAGCGGCGCGCGGCAGCATTCTTCTATCTATTTTAGACTCTCGCTGTCCGCCTTTCGTCGCAAACAACAAGCCCGCCCCTCGCATTTGGGGGCCGGGGTTCTTCGCAAGCTACGCCTTCGGAATCACAATCGCCACAATCCCCGATGGCGGCACATCCACGGTAAACGTCGGTCCCAGATTGTCAATCGGTGCAGACGTCACATCTTTGCCGGCATCCAGCGAGCCCTGATTCCAGTCGTAGCGGGTTCCCTTGGCAGCGTAGTTATAGCCGTTGATCGAGACTGTCACCTTGACCGACTGCCCAATCTCCTTGCTGACAAAGAGCAGCCCCAGGCCTCCATCGGCGCGCTTCACCGCATGAACTCCCAATGCATCCAACGAAGTGCTCGCGGCAACAAACACATCGCCCGGCTGTCCCATCTCGTGGATCATCTTGATGCCGTAATAAGCTGGCTTGGGCTTGTTCGAGTCATCGATCATGAAAACGCTGTGCTCGGGGGACCACTGTACGCTGTACACGCCATTTTCCATCATGGACGCAACACCTTCCGCCGCAAACAGACCGATGGCGACGGGCCGCTTGGTCGGCATCCAGGAATTCACGCCGAAGTTGGTAACGGCCAACTGCGGCATGTGGCCGGCGGGGCAGAATTTCTGCTCGTTCGGAATGATGTCCTGCATCATTGCCCCGAAGTCGCGCCCCAGCGCGTTCTTCAACAAATCGGCGTCATCCAGCGTCTTCCAATCCGTTTCAATCGCTTTGCCGGTCATCAGCGAGACGACGCCAAAATCCATGCTGGCGCAGGCGGCCTTCAGCACTTCAGGATCCCAGTTCTTCCCCATGTGGTCTTCATCGTTCGGGTCGAAGGGCTTCAAAGCGACTCCAACCAGGATCGATGGGTCCACGGCCTTCATCGCTTTGATGAATTCCACTGCCGCGGCGCCGTAAGCCGTAGGGCCAAACCGCTTATCGCCGGAGTGGCGTGCCCATTCTTTCTTCGATGGAATCTGGCCGCCATGCAAGTCGGGCTCACCCCCATGATTGCCTCCATAGAAGCCATCGTTATACGGTTCATTGCCTACCGCCCACAACTGAATGCCAAAAGGCGCCGCGTGGCTGATGCGCAGCGCGTTATAACCATCGTCGGCAGGCAGAGGATCGGCGCTACGCAGGCCGGCCCAATAACCGACGGTCTTCCAGTCATTGCCTTTCGAGTCCTTGCCGATCACCTGTGTGCTGCTCACGCTGCCATTGGCGTAGGCCACCTCGGCTGCGGCCTCGGCCGGCTCGCCGCCGCCGCTGCCGTCCAGGTTGCTGCCGTAGTTCACGGTAATCAGCGCCGTCCCAATCTGTACCATCGCGGGCAGCGCTTTGGGTAACGATTTGTCCGCGCCAAAATCAAGTCCTTTATCGTTGCTGTAGGGATTGGTCACCTTGCCCGTTGACCAGTGATAAACCGCGTCAATGCCGCCGTTGCCGGGGTAGCGAAGATTGGTGATTCCCGCATCGTTCAGCAGTTGAATCGTCTCCGGGGTAAACGGCTTGCCGTCCCAAACGTCGGCAGCTGTGCCAATCGAGGTCGGGTAGAACATCGCCTTGGGCTTGGAGGGATCAATCTGCACTTTGGCCTTGTACTGCGCGTTGAGCGAACCCGCCGTGAGCAGCGCAACGCCCAGCAGAACGGCAATCGCCGAGCTAAGGCGCATATTTCGCGAGATTTGGGCTGACGGCATCTGGTCTGAAAGTGTGAAAAACTCTTCTGTACTGGCCTCTAAGCGCTTGCCATGGGCAGCGCAAATCCTTGCAATTTGTTTCAACATAGACGAACTCTCCATTCGCGGCGATTTTCTCGCAACCAGAAACTATACCGTTCGCAGTAGAGAGTTGGAAAGGGTATTGCGCACAGGGCGCTAACGGAGCGTAGGTGGCGGCGTGGCTGATTGGCCTGCATTTCAACGACATCTAGCCAAACCGGCGGATAAACTCCATAACAATTTCCGCGCAACGGCTTGGCTGGCTCTGCAAAATCAGATGCGATCCTGGGACGACTTCAACTGCCGTCCGAGGCTGTATGCGCCGAATCTCAGCAAGAGACCGGTCGCTGACCATACGGTCGTCATCCGCCTGAATGTAAAGTATCGGCACTGCGATTCGGCCCAGCTCCGCTCGTGCGTCACAGGCCAAAATGGCGAGCAGCCGCGAGGCAAGCACACCTGGCTTTGTCGATGAAACCGCGTCCTGAACTGCCGCTGCGAGCGACGGCGGCGCATCTTTTCCTAGCAGAAAATAGCGGGCCGCAATCTTCGGTAGAGGAAACCGGAAGAGAATCGGCGCAAGCAGCGAAGCAGCACAACGTCGCCAGCCGTGAATGGGGCTAGAAGCAAACCCTGCGCAGATGACCAGGCCTTTTAGATTGGGATGATTCTTTGTAGCGCAATGAATCGCGAGTGGCGTAGAGAATGACTCGGCCAAAAGAACAAATGGCCCTTGCCCAGCAAGAGCGGCCTCAACGAACGCCTCAAGTTTCGCATAGGAAAGTTGAGCATTGCCAGGGTATCGAACGATGTCTGCCTCGACCTCATCCGGAAGCTCATCCATGAAGGCCTTGAACAGTTCCCCGGTTCCATCCATTCCCGGCAGAAGTACGAGTTTGATGGATGGCGTTGGCATCGGAAGTCGAGAAGACCATCTTACGGCTTTGTCTCGAATCTTCGATCCGAAATTACGCAGGCGGCGCGCCCGGTTTCGCTGGCGGCGTCAGGACAAAGCCTTTGCGGACCATCGCAAAGCCAGGCTGCGGCAGCTCGGCTTGCAGCAACTGGTTTGCCGGGCCGGAGAAGAGGTCGGTGCTTGCGCCGTGAATCGTCGCGATCAGGTGATGGACAACGATGGGTTTGCCGTCCAATGTGCCCTGCTCGTCGGCGTAGGTGGCAATCTGCACCGGCTCAACCGAACCGGCCTGTTTGGGAAGGATCGCCCAGAGATCGCGGCTGTTTTGCGCAACAGCCAGCGCAAGCAGGGTTTCCAGAGCGCCGGGGTCGAAGTCGGGGAAGAAGACTGCTGCGGGGTGCGCGGCCAGGCGGGTCGTCGTACTGTGCCCGTTGGCGGAGATATTTACGAGAATCTGTGCTGCGTCGGGCGCGCTCGTTACCGTCACTGCCGACCCATTTACCGTTGCACTCAATTGCAGGTGCTGAAGCCGGTTGTCGGCAGTCAACTGCTCGGTCTTCGACAATGCGTAATTCAGCTTCGGCATCGCAATGCGGACCACAGAGGTGGAGTCATACCCGGCCTTGGCGGCCGAGAAGGTGAAACTCGCCGTACCCACAGGCTTGCCGTGCTGGCTGATCACAAAGCTGCCGGTTTGCGCGGCAGCGGCGCTTGTGCCGACAACGAAAATCAGCGCCAAGATCCAGGGGAGCGAGGGAAAGACCATTTTGCGCGCACAGTTCTGCATCATAGTTATTCGCTTAGACACCGAATCGGGGAAAGAGTTGTGAAGAAGGCAGGGAACAGGGATTAGGGACCGGGATTTTGCAGCCGAGTCAGATTGTGACTGACCAATCGTCCGTGTGAATGATAGAGAGAACCCAGGTTCCCAACAGGGAGGAACCTGGGGCACTCATTTTTTGAGCCGAGGGCGCTTGAGGGCCAGAGTGCGGTTCTCTATTCCGTAATCCCTATTCCCTGTATTTACCCTTTTGCCACCGCAAAGCGCTTGTTCACTTCGTGCCAGTTGATGACATTCCACCAGGCGGCCAGATAGTCTGGGCGGCGGTTCTGGTACTTCAGGTAGTAGGCGTGCTCCCAGACATCGTTGCCGAAGACAGGATAAAGGCCCTGGGTCAGCGGCGAATCCTGGTTGGGGGTGCTGATTACCTTGAGTTTGCCGCCGGTAAAGACCAGCCAGGCCCATCCAGAGCCGAACTGCTTGACTCCTGCTTCGTTGAAGGTCTTCTTGAAGGCCTCAAAGTCGCCAAAGTCGGCGGTGATCTGCGCGGCAATCGCGCCCGTCGGAGCGCCGCCCACGCCATCGGTGCCAACCGGACCCATCAGATGCCAGAAGGCCGTGTGGTTGGAGTGGCCGCCGGCGTTGTTGCGCACCGCGCCGCGAATCTCCTCGGGAACCTGGGCCAGGTCGCGCACCAGGTCGTCGATGGATTTGGCGGCCAGATCAGGATGATTGGCTAGCGCGGCGTTTACGTTGTTTACATAAGCCTGATGATGCTTGTCGTGATGAATCTTCATCGTCTCGGTGTCGATGAACGGTTCGAGCGCGGCGTAGTCGTAGGGAAGCGGTGCAAGTTCGTATGCCATTGGGGAATCTCCTTCGATTCAAATTGTACTGTCTGGGGTCTGGGTTTGCGGGTGTAGATCAATGGCGCATCGAAGCTTGCTCCTTAAGCCTCTTCTCTTCGTCGGCCTTGCTTTTGGCCTCGCTCTTGGCTAACCACGCTGCTGCCTGGACAAGATCGTCTTTGCGATCTATTTCGTCGTCCCAATCCAGATCGGCCTTGCGCAGATAAACCATATACATGCAGGCCATTGCTTGGGGGGAATCGGGCTGGAGGGCAATCGCCTGGTTCAGATACCGCAGAGCTTCATCAACCAACGCAGCATTCTGCGCCTTGATCGTTTCCATCACCTCAGCAGGCGCCCTGGCATTTCCCATGTGATCATCCGTGACTCCAGCCACCTTCATAGCCGCAAGGGCGTGCTGTGTCGCCTGCGTCCAGTCAAGGAATCCAATTGTATAGTCCGCGGATGAGTCATGCGGATCAGCATCCAGCACCCTCTTCTCACACGCCCTTGCGTCGTCAAGCCGGTTGATAATGAATTCAATTTCCGCGATGTTCCTGAGTGCATCTAAATCCCGCGGTCTGCTGTCCAATACTTGCTTATAGAGGTCTATCGCCTGCTGAGCGGTTTCGAGATACTCTTCTCGTCTCGGATCGATAGTTTGCTGTAGCGCAGCAGCAAGATCTCTCTTTGCCAGCAGGGACCACGGGACCAGTTCTGTTGCCCGCCTGAAATGAGCAATGGCCTCCCCGTACCTAGCGGAGTAGTAAGCTACCACGCCCTTGTTCAGTTCGTCGCGAGCTTCTGACTCAGTTGGGGATGCAGTTGAGGGGGTATTTGGGGATGCAACTGAGTGTGAATTGCCGAACAACTGAGCGTTCGCGGTGAAAGACACAGCGGAAATGATCAAAAGACCGACAGTGGCAATTTTCAGAGTGCGGGACAGGTCGCGTAAATCGGGCATAATTCCTCCTTAAATTGACGAGTTCATAATAGCCGAAGACCCGTATCCGGCGATGGTTCCATTGCCCTTGAGAGAAAAGTCCAGGCGGCACGACACGAAAGCTTCATCACCGGAGGCGGCCGCATCTGTTTCAATGGATGCTAAAGGCTGTGGGCAGGATTCGGACTCAGAGCAATTGAATTTAAGAAACCTTCCGGATGCGCCCAGCGTCGAAGGAGACGGATCACACGCTCTCCCTGACTTCCAATTTGAATTGCAGGATCGGACAGCATGACTGAGCTTCCCCAATACAAATGGCTGGACCAGCAGGGCGAGGCCTTTGGCGCGCCGGGCATGGAGCCGCGCTGGACTTCGAGCGTGAAAGACGCCGTGGGCACAGCCTACGCCGCGTCGAGCCGGATATGGTTCACCGCCTCGCACGGCATTCTCAACGAGATTTACCACCCCACCATCGACCGCGCCCAGGTGCGGGATATGCAGTTTCTGGTCACCGACGGCGAGAGCTTCATCCATGAAGAAAAACGCGACCTGATCTCGACCTTCAAGTACATCCATCCCGAGGCGCTGGGCGTACGCTATGTGAACCGAGATCCCGCGGGCCGGTACATGCTGACCAAGGAGATTATCTGCGACCCGCACCACTCTGCGGTAATTCAGCGCGTCCGGCTGGAGGGCGATGCCGAGCTGCTGCCGCGGCTGAAAATCTACGCGCTGCTGGCTCCGCATCTCGATGGCGGAGGGGCGGACAACAGCGCGCGGGCTGTGGATATTGCCGGGCGCAAGATGCTGCTGGCTTGGAAGAATGAGTGGTCGCTGGCGATGGCAGCCAGTTGCGGATTCTCACGGGTCAGTTGCGGATTTGTGGGCGCAAGTGACGGTTGGCGCGATCTGGTGGACAACTTCAAAATGGATTGGCAGTTCGGTTCAGCGACCGGCGGCAATATTGCGGTGCTGGGCGAAGTGGATTGCCGGCCTCTGGACAGCAACGGCAGCCGTGAATTCACGCTGACGATCGGCATCGGCCAGGGACACCATACCGCGCTGCAGAAGACAGTGAGTTCGCTGGCCAGTCCGTATGAGGCGCATCGCAGCCGCTTCATTGAGCAGTGGCACCGTGTAGCCAATCCCGAGTGGCTGGCAGCCAAGGCTCGCGACGGCGGCAAGCTGATGCGCGTGAGCCACAATGTACTGCTGGCCCATGAGGACAAGACTTTTTCCGGAGCCTTTGTCGCCTCGGCCTCGATTCCCTGGGGCCAAACCGAGGGCGACGACGATATGGGCGGCTACCACCTGGTCTGGACCCGCGACATGGTGCAGACAGCCACTGCGCTGTTGGCCTGCGGACGCGCCGAAACCGCGCGCCGCGCGCTGGTTTATCTGGCCTGCACGCAGCGCCCCGACGGTGGCTTCGCGCAGAATTTCTGGGTCGATGGCCGCGCCTACTGGCATGGCGTGCAACTGGATGAGGTTGCCTTCCCACTGATCCTTGCCTGGCGGTTGTGGAAGGCCAATGCGCTCGGCGAGATGGAGATTTTCGCCTTTGTCGAGCGCGCGGCGGGCTTTCTGGTTCGCCACGCGCCCGTTACCCATCAGGAGCGCTGGGAGGAGGCCGCAGGCTACTCGCCCTCCACGCTGGCTGCGGTGATTGGCGGACTGATCTGCGCGGCGGAGATTTCCCGTGCCCACGATTCAATGGAATTGGGCATATTTTTTGAGGAGTTTGCCGACTGGATCGAGAGCCATCTGGAGCATTGGACCGTGACCAATGACGGCGTCCTTCATCCCGGCATCAAGCGTCACTACATGCGCATCCGCCCGCCGGAAAATGAAGTAGCCTACGACCGCGAAGGCGCGGGAACCGAGTTGCTGAAGCTGGCTAACCGCCCGCCGGGCACACGCTATGAATTCGAAGCGCGAGAGATCATCGACGGCGGATTCCTGGAACTTGTCCGCTATGGTGTGCGCCGCGCCGACGATCCGCTGATTGCGGACTCAATCAAGGTGATGGATACGGTCCTCAAGCACGATTTGCCGCAAGGCCCCTGCTGGCTGCGCTACAACTGGGATGGCTACGGCCAGCGCGCCGATGGCGGCTCGTACCACGTCTGGGGCCAGGGTCGCCCTTGGCCGCTGCTGGTTGGTGAGCGCGCCCACTACGAGCTGGCCGCCGGCAACGGCGTCGTTCCGCTCATCGAAACATACGAGCGTTTTGCCACCTGCGGCCAGATGATGCCCGAGCAGGTCTGGGACGCGGCTGACATTCCGGATGCGGGCATGCACCTCGGTGAGCCGGCTGGTTCGGCCGTGCCGCTGGTCTGGGCACACGCCGAGTATCTCAAGCTGCTGCGCTCCTCCGTCGATGGCAAGGTCTTTGACCGCATCGATCCGGTATTCGAGCGATACAGCACGACGCGAAATCGTGCTCGCGAAAGCAAACTTGAGATATTCAGCCTGCGCCGCCCCATTCAGCGCATTCATGCCGGCGCGACCCTGCGCATCCTCGACGAAAGCCGCTTTGAAGTGACCTGGACCACGGATGACTGGAGGACGGTTCACACCACAGCTAGCCGCGGACTGGGCAGTTCCGGCTTCAGCGCCGACCTTCCCACTGATCAAAATGCTGCCGGTGAGGAACTCCTCTGGACGCTGCACTGGCCAGATCAGGACCGCTGGCTCGGATACAATGTTGAAGTGAAGATTGACTCTGAGTAAACTGATTTACCCGGTTATCCGGGTCCAACGAAAGGACTTTGTACTCATGGCTAGCACCGCCTCACTCTCTCTTGATGAACTCTCCATTGATACACTGCGGCTGCTTGCCGTTGATGCCGTTCAAAAAGCCAATAGCGGCCATCCCGGCGCGCCGCTGGGCTGTTCGCCTATTGCGTACCTGCTCTTCCATAAGCTGATGAAGCACAATCCGGCGCACTCCAAGTGGGTAGACCGCGACCGCTTCGTGCTCTCCAACGGCCACGCCTCGGCGCTGCTCTATTGCACGCTCTTTCTCTCCGGCTACAAGGTAACGCTCGACGACCTCAAAGGCTTCCGTCAGTGGGGTTCGCGCACGCCCGGCCATCCGGAGCGCGGCCACCTCGACGGCGTGGAAGTGACCACCGGCCCTCTCGGTCAAGGGCTTTCAATGGCCGTCGGCATGGCGATTGCCGAGAAGCATCTGGCCGCTGTCTATAACCGTCCCGGCTTCGAGGTTGTCGATCATCACACCTACGTACTGCTCGGCGACGGCGATCTGATGGAAGGCGTCTCGCACGAGGCATCCTCGCTCGCCGGAACCCTCGGCTTGGGCAAGCTGATCTTCTTCTACGACGACAACCATGTTTCGCTCGACGGACCGACGGACCTGAGCTACACCGAAGACGCGCTCAAGCGCTTCGAAGCCTACCACTGGCATGTTCAGCGAGTGACTGACGGCAACGATCTCGGCGCTCTCGAAGCAGCTATCACGGCAGCAAAGGCTGATCCGCGCCCTTCGTTCATCGCTGTGCGCACCATCATCGGCTATGGCAGCCCCAAGGCCGGCAGCAACAAATCCCATGGCGAAGCTCTGGGCGCGGCAGACGTGGCGGCAACCAAAAAATTCTTCGGCTTTCCCGAAGATCAGTATTTCTACGTTCCCGCTGAAGCCGAGGCCAACTGGCGCACCGCCGTTACTCGCGGAGCGGAGAGCGAAGCCGCATGGACCAAGCTCTTCAGCGGTTACAAAGCCGCATTCCCCGAACTCGCTGCCGAGTTTGACCGCGCGCAGAAGGGCGAGCGCAAGGCAGGATGGGAAGCCGCAATTCCCAAATTCGGCACCGAAAAGCCGCAGGCTACGCGCAACGCCGGCGGCGCGATTCTCAACGCAATTGCCGAAGCCGTTCCCGAGCTGATCGGCGGCGCTGCCGATCTCACCGCCTCGACCAAAACCATCTTCAAGCCCGGCGCGAATTTCCACATCGATCCAGCAGGCCGCAACATTTTCTTCGGTGTGCGCGAGTTCGCCATGGCCGCCGCTGTCAATGGAATGGCTGCCCACGGCGGTCTTGTTCCATTCGGTTCCACCTTCTTCGTCTTCAGCGACTACTGTAAGCCTGCCATTCGTCTCGCAGCGCTGATGCAAGTGCATTCGCTCTTCATCTTTACGCACGATTCCATAGCCCTCGGCGAAGACGGACCCACGCATCAACCCATCGAGCAGCTCGTCGGCCTGCGCGCCATTCCCGGACTCACCGACTTCCGCCCGGCCGATGCAAACGAAACAGCAGCTGCCTGGCGTCTCGCGCTTGAACGCACTGGCCCTAGCTTCTTCGCCCTCACCCGCCAGGATCTTCCGGTCCTCGACCCTGCCGCGCACGATATTTATGCGGGCGTCAGCAAGGGCGCTTACGTGGTTGTGGATGAAGCCAACCCGCAAGTGATTCTGATCGGCGTCGGCTCGGAACTCTGGCCGGCAATCAACGCCGCCAAGCTCCTCGCCGCCGATGGAATCCGCGCGCGCGTGGTCAGCTTCCCCAGCAACAAGCTCTTTGAAGAACAAACGGCGGAGTATAAGTCGAGCATTCTGCCCGCGGGTGTGCCCAAACTGGCTGTTGAAGCAGCCGCAACCCTCGGCTGGTGGAAGTATGTCGGCTCAGACGGCGGCGTTGTTGGCCTCGACCGCTTCGGCGCCTCGGCCCCCGGCGCAAAGGTGCTGGCCGAACTCGGCTTCACTCCGGAAAATGTCGCAGCCCAAGCGAAAGCATTGTTGAAATAGCCGACAATTTGGGTGCCCCAGGTCCCTCGCATTTGGGGACCTGGGAACGCTCAACCAAATGATGCGGCAACTCCGCAGGAGTTCATCGTGAAATTAGTTATTAGCGCCGACCACGCGGGCTTTCCCCTCAAGGAGGAAATCCGCGCCTATCTCGCCAAGGGCGGCCATGAGGTGGTCGATCTGGGAACTTACGAACCTGATCCACTGGACGACTATCCCGACTTTGCCGAGAAGGTTGGTCTCGCGATCAAGCAGGGCATAGCCAAGCGGGGCATCATCATCTGCGGCTCGGGCGTGGGCGTCTGCGTCGCGGCCAACAAGATTCCCGGCATCCGCGCCGGCATCTGCCATGACACTTACTCCGCCCACCAGGGCGTGGAGCACGACGACATGAACGCGCTGGTGTTGGGCGCGCGCATCATCGGCACGTCATTGGCTTACGAAGTTGTCGATGCTTACGTGAAGGCCGAGTTCATCGCCAAGGAAGAGCGCTTCGTCCGCCGCTTCAAAAAAGTGCAAGCCATTGAAGCCCGCTATCAATGCGGCGACGGCTCATCCAACCCTGCATGAGCTGCTATCCGAGCAACTCCGCTACCAGTGCAGGTGCTGCTTGAAGTGCGGCATCAATCTGCCCCTGATCCTTGCCGCCCGCTTCGGCAATCTCCGGTTTGCCACCGCCCGAGCCGCCGACTAACTTGGCCACTGCTCCCACTAACTTCCCGGCTTGAATTTTCTTGATAACTCCAGGTGTAACTCCGGCAATCAGCGCGACTTTGCCTTCCGGTTGCGCCGAGGCCAGTACCACCACGCCTTCGCCAAGCTTTTGTTTCAAGTTATCGACAAGTGTGCGCAGCTGCCCTCGCTCCAAACTATCCGCGCGCAGAGTTACCAGCTTCACGCCCTTCACTTCCACGGCGCGGCTCAATGCCTCATCCAGCGCTCCGGCAGCGGACTTCATGCGGGCTTCTTCCAACTCACGCCGCAACCGCTTCAACTCGTCTTCCTGCGCTGCTAATCTCCCACGAAACGACTCCAAAAGACTGCTCCCCGCAGGGGGAGGGGCGATCTGCGCGGCGACTTGCGAGACTGCATAATCCTGACGGAAAGCGTCGAGCGAACCAAAGCCGCTGATCGCCTCCAGCCTGCGTACGCCCGAGGAGACAGAACCCTCACTGACAATCTTGATCAGGCCGATCTCGCCGGTGGCCTGCGTGTGCGTGCCGCCACATAACTCCGTTGAAAAACCATCGGAGAGCTTGACTACCCGCACCTTGTCGCCGTACTTTTCGCCGAAGAGCGCCATTGCGTGATACTCGTTGACGGCCACATCAATCGGCACATCTTCCAGCGTGTCGACCTTGGCGTTGGCCAGCACCTCGCGGTTCACAATCGACTCGATCTCTTCCAGCTCCTCATCGGCCACCTGCGCAAAGTGCGAGAAATCGAAGCGCAGCCGCGTGGGTTCAACCGACGATCCCGCCTGCTTCACATGCGTTCCCAGCACCTGCCGCAGCGCGGCGTGGAGCAGATGGGTTCCAGTATGGTTGCGCCGAATCGCGTTGCGGCGTTCTTCATCGACAACGGTGTTGATGTGATCGCCAACGGCCAGCGGCTGCTTGAGTAAAGCCTTGTGCGCGCGCACTCCCTGCACCGGCAGCACGCAGCCGGTAATCTCCGCAACAGTCGTGTTGCCATCGGGAGATAAAAACACGCCAGTGTCGCCGGTCTGCCCGCCCGAGTCGCCGTAGAAGCTGGTTTGGTCGAGGACAACATCAACCTGATCGCCCGCAGCAGCGGCGGGAACACCCACGCCGTCTTTGACAATGGCTAAAACTTCCGCGCTAGATGCGGTGAGTTGTTTGTAGCCAAGAAAATCTGTTTTGGGTAACTCGCGATAAGCGGGGCTGGCTGTCTTCTGGCTTCCGCCTTTCCAACTGGCGCGGGCGCGGGCTTGCTCGGCAGCACGAGCAGATTCAAAGCCTTCAAGATCGATTGCTATGCCAATGTCGTGGCAGGTAGCCTCTTGAAAATCCCACGGCATCCCGAACGTTTCAAACAATCTGAATGCCTTAGAACCTGGATAGATAGGCTTAGCTGCTGTGCTGCCTATACGTCCAACGATCTCACGAAGTTGATTCCAGTCTGCGTTGGCAAGCTCGTTAATGGAGGCAGATTCGCCAGATGGTTGAGGTTTTTGTTGCAGCGTTTGTATGTCTTGGCGAATTCTGCGGCGATTTTCGTCAACCGCTGCGGCCACAACCTCACGCAGATCGGCAAGTAGATGCTGAGAACCAATTAGCAATGTTCGTGAGAACTGATTTTCCTCCGACTCGATGATTTTGGCGACACGATTTGCGGAGTCAAGAAGCTCTGGATAGGCTTGACTCATTTCATCGCAGACAGTGGGCACCAATGAACACAGAAAAGGCTTTGCTGTCATCAGCCACCTTCCATGTCGGATTGCTCTACGAAGAATCTTGCGCAAGACGTAGCCGCGTCCCTCGTTGGAGGGTACAACGCCGTCAGAGATTAAGAATGTAGATGCTCGCACATGGTCAGCGATGACTCGCAACGATGCATCTATTTTCCCGTCCACGCCATATTGAGTCATTGTCAGCACAGCGGCGCGTTCAATCAACGGCGTAAACAAATCCGTCTCAAAGTTGGATACCTTCCCTTGCAGCACCGCCGCGACGCGCTCCAGCCCCATGCCGGTATCAATGGAGGGTTTGGGCAGCGGCATGAGCTTGTAACTCGTCGTCTTGGTCGCTGGGTCCACGACTGCCGAGCGGTCAAACTGCATGAAGACCAGGTTCCAGATCTCGACATACCGCGCATCGTCCTGGCCAAAGGGCTTATCGACGCCGGGTGTCTCTGCCGCCTCCAGCCCCATGTCGTAAAAAATCTCCGAGCAGGGTCCGCAGGGTCCGGTTTCGCCCATCTGCCAGAAGTTGTCCTTGAGGCCATACTCCTTGATGCGCTCTTTCGGCACTCCGGCTGCGATCCAGTACTGCTCCGCTTCGTCGTCGCGCGGGACTCCGTTGGCCGGGTCGCCCTCGAAGATCGTCACATAGAGCTTGTCCTTGGGAATCCCGAACCACTCCGGGCTGGTGATCAACTCCCAGGCATAGGCAATCGCGTCCTGCTTGAAGTAGTCGCCAAACGAGAAGTTCCCCAGCATCTCAAAAAACGTATGATGCCGCCGCGTGAAGCCGACGTTTTCGAGGTCGTTGTGCTTGCCGCCGGCGCGGACGCACTTCTGCGAAGTCGTCGCCCGCGAATATTCGCGCTTCTCCACGCCAAGAAAGAGATCCTTGAACTGGTTCATTCCCGCGTTGGTAAAGAGCAGCGTGGGGTCGTTGTGCGGCACCAGGGACGAAGAATGCACCCGGCGGTGCTGCTTCGACTCAAAAAAGCGCAGGAATAGTTCGCGAATCTCGTTTCCGGAGAGGACTTTCATAGCTTTATCAGTATAAGCGGCGGCAGGGCATTCCCTGCGGCGGGCCGCTTGAGCCCCGATATTGCAGCGAGGTGAATTCGTCGCAGCATTCGGTAACTACGCGGCAGGTTCTGCATCTACTGAGATAGAGGTTAAGGAGGTTCCATTGGATAAGTTTGCGATATTGGCGCTGCTCACCGCCCGGCCGGGCAAAGAGCACGAGGTAGAGGAGTTCCTGAAGTCGGCGCAGCCCCTGGCGGAGCAGGAACCCGCGACCACCACTTGGTATGCGGTCAAGCTGGGTCCGGGAAGATTCGGTATCTTCGATACCTTTGAAACGGAAGCGGGAAGGACAGCGCATGTGACCGGCCCGATCGCCAAGGCGCTCTTTGCCAGGGCCGAAGAGCTTTTCGACCCCGCGCCCCAAGTCGAAATGCTGGAGATTCTGGCCTCGAAGGCCTAAGCCTATCCAGCCACTTACTCAAAACTCAGAAATGCCAGCACCTGCCGAATGAATCCACTCGCGCTGAGCCAATCAGCAGGTTGCGTCGTGCAGCGGGTGGGGGAAGGTGTCGGCGTTGTCGGCGTCCGAGCGGTCGAGGCAGGCGAAGTCCTTCTCCACCAAAATGGACAGCGCCTGCTCTCCAGCGCCGCAATCTCCGTGTAGCCCAACTCCCTCGCCCTCGGCCCACTCACGAGCGGCTTTTGCCGGGACCAGCACTGCGACTTCCTGCGGCTGCCAGCGGACAGAAATCTTCGCGGCATCCACCGAGCTTTCCAGCGCGTAGGTCAGTGTCGCCTCCGGCTCCGGGGCGAAGCGGATCGTCTCCGCAATGCGCCCTGTCTCATTGAAACGGGCCACCTCGGAGCGGGAGACGCGGAGGCGCAATGAGCTGCCTTGGATACGTAGTTTCATGCTGATTCCTCGCAGTGGGCGCGAAGTTGCCTCAACTCTTATGATCGCATGTCCGCAGCTCTTCCGCAGCGTTGCGACAATTCAGCACGCTAGTTGAAAAGCAGTAGAATCGGAGCTGAGGAATCGTTCGCTCATGTCCCGCAACTTCTATATTCTGGCCGGTTCGCTGGTGCTCTTCGCGCTGGTCGCGGGGACGATGTCGCTGACGGCTCCCAGCCTGCAGCCGGGACTGCCCGCCAACGCGTCGCTGTGGCGCACCGGCGCGTTGTTTCTGCTCCTGGGCGGGCTGATTTCGGCGCTGATCGGCGTAATGAGCAACCTCTTTGAGCAAGTAGACCGGCGCAGCGAGACTGTTCGGAACGAGGTACGGAGAAAAAGGCGCGAAGGCAGGGGTTGACGGGGCGAGGATTCCCCGGTCCCCAAAGGCGAGGGACCGGGGGCACCCAATAGAAGTGCCTGATACACAGACCGACAGATCATGCTCGCACACCCAACCGATAGAATGGAGGTTGGGACGTTTTCCCTCAAGGATCGAGCAGACGCCGATGTATGAAGTCACCGTGGAGGCTGGATTTTCTTCTGGCCATTACCTGCGCAACTACCGGGGCAAGTGCGAGAACCCGCACGGCCACAACTACAAGGTCCGCGTCACCCTCGCCGGGACCGCGCTGGACGAGGCCGGCCTGTTGCTGGACTTCAAATTGCTCAAGCAGGTGATGCGCCCGGTCATCGACCGCATCGACCACCAGATGCTCAACGACCTCGAACCGTTCACCGTGCTGAACCCCTCAGCCGAGAACCTTGCCCGGTATTTTTACGACGAGACCAGCCAGCAGCTTGTTGAGATGACCTCCGGCCGGGTGCGCGTGAAGGATTGCACGATATGGGAGACGGACACCACCACGGCGACTTACTACGAGGGTTGAGCGCAACGGTTTTTCAAACAGGTCTCTTCTACCTGCTGTCTGGAATTTTACGTATGAAGATCATTCACGCTTTCTTGCTTGGGCTCACGGCAGTGTCCGCGCTGAACGCCGACGCGGCTCCGGCCCCCAACCGCCCGATCATCGTCGGCTACATCTATTCGCGTGAATCCCCATTGCCGCCGGACGCAATCGATGCAATCAGGCTGGACCGCATCAACTACGCCTTTGTCCGCATCAAGGATGGGCGCATCACCACCGGTTGCGCCGCCGACCCGCAGAATTTTGCGCTGCTAAACGCGCTCAAAAAGCAGAATCCCTCTCTGACGATTCTGGTTTCAGTCGGCGGCTGGCTTGGCTCAAGGGGATTCTCCGATGCCGCGCTCAGCGCGCAAAGCAGAAAAGTATTCATCCTGAGCGCGGTTGAATTTCTCCGCCAATACAACCTCGACGGCCTGGATGTGGATTGGGAATATCCCGGCAGCAAAGGCGCGGGCAATCGCCACCGCGTCGAGGACAAGCAGAACTTTACTCTGTTGCTCAAGGAGCTGCGTTCGGCCTTCGACGCGGAAGCTGCGAAAAGCCACAAGCTGCTTTATCTGACCATTGCCGCAGGAGCATCGGACGAGTTCCTGGCCAATACGCAAATGGAAGCAGTCGCCAGGGTCGTCGATACGGTCAACCTGATGACCTACGATTACACCGAGCCGGGTTCTGACCCGCTGACCGGCCATAATGCCCCGCTTTTCGCCAATCCCGCCGACCAGCGCAGTGTCTCAAGCGATGCGAGCGTTCGCGCCTTCGAGAAGGCAGGGGTACCAGCGGAGAAGATTCTCCTCGGCGTTCCTTTTTACGGCCATGTCTGGGGCGGGGTCGCGGAGACGGATCACGGCCTTTTCAAGCCCGGCAAGGCCGTCGCGCAGGGGTACGCTCCCTATGGCCGCATCGAAGAAAACTTTCTGCATCAAGGCTTCGTCCGCTACTGGGACTCGGCCTCCCAAGCGCCATATCTTTACAATGCCGCCACGCACGTCTTTGTCAGTTACGACGATCCTGAGTCAATGGAAGCCAAAGGCCGCTATGCCGTGAATCATCATCTTGGCGGAGTGATGTTCTGGGAATACATGGACGATCCAGGCGGCAAACTGCTGGGTGTCATCCGCCACTCACTCGACGAACCGGCGGCTAGATAATTCTCAATTCATCTGCGTAGACTTCGATTTCAGATACTTGTCAAAGGGAATCTCGAAGTAGAAAAGCTCGTTTCCTTCTGCGTCGCGGATCTTGTGGATGTGCAGTTTGGAGCCATTGAGCGGGTTGGTCAATCCCGTGACATCGTAAAACAAAAAACCTGCGCGAGTCGTGTGCGGCTCGACAATCAAAGCCTGGTACTCGAAGGTGTCAAAATCCTGTTCGATCTCTTTGTCGCTGGCCTTGGGCTTGAGTTTAATCCCCGGCAATCCGCCCGGCAGAGGAATCTTGCTCCCCTCGCGCTCTTTCCGGTTCATCAACCGCTCCACATCCTCCGGTTCCGAGGCCTGGATGCGATCACCATCCGCAGTCTGGAAGAGAATCCGCGCATCCCTCAGGCTCACGGGCCGGCTGCCATTGTTGGTCACAATCAGCCGCACCGGCATCACGTTGTGGCTGAGGTAATCCACGCGGAAGATAGCGGTTTTTTCCTTGGTGTCGTACGGCTCCGCGGCAATGGAGAGCTTCTCATCGTCGTGAGTCTCAACCGCAGCAAATGCAGTGGCCGGCTGCACCGGAGGTGGAGTGTGGTCGGCGGCAATCGCCGGCAGCGCCAGAGAAAACCCAAGCAACGAAAATACACGCAAAAAATTCATCGGTTTCGACTCTATCATTCCAGCCCCAACCTCGATCGTTTCCTCGCCTCGGAATGGGCGAGTTTGCTGGTGAAGGGAAGAACAGATTGCGAAAAACCTGTGCTTGCCCATCTTTCGTAGCAGCGCTGTTTGACGGTTTGTATCAGGGCTGGACTTTAGTCCAGTCGCAAGCCCTTCAAGAATCAGGAGGGCTTTAGCCCCTGAGGGAATCCGCGATCAGGTTTTGCTGCTGCCGCCCGCCTGTATCATTTGATGAGTTAGACCGGGGGCAGCGGCAATCCGTAACTCATGATTTTATTCTTCTACAATCTCGCGCTGATGGCGGCGCTGGTGGTTGGATCGCCGTGGTGGATTTTCCGCCTCCTGACCACCCAAAAATACCGCGAAGGCTTGATGGAGCGGCTGGGTCATGTGCGACAACTCACAACCATTAATGGCAGGCCCCTGATCTGGGTCCACGCTGTTTCGGTCGGCGAGGTGCTGGCAGTTACTCGGCTAGTGAAGACCCTTGACGCCGAATTGCCCGATTATCTTGTCGTTGTTTCGACCACCACTCGCACCGGCCAGACGCTGGCTCGCGAACGCTTCGGCGCGAATCGCGTCTTCTATTGCCCGCTGGACCTGCCTTGGGCAGTGAGCGCCCATCTGAACGCACTCCAGCCGCGAATGTTGATTCTGGCCGAGACGGAGTTCTGGCCCAACGTGCTCAGCGGTTGTTTTCGTCGCAACATTCCAGTGGCCGTCGTCAACGCCCGCATCTCCGACCGCTCCTGGCCGCGCTATTTGCGACTCCGCGCGCTGTGGAAGCCTCTCCTCTCGCGACTCAGCCGTGTGCTTGCCCAGAGCGAGACCGATGCCGAGCGGCTCAGGGCCATCGGCTGCCAGCCAGAGCGGGTCACCGTCGCCGGAAATCTGAAATTCGATGTGCGGGCAGTTGAGGAGACTGAAGCGGTGCGACTGTTGAGGGAATCTGCCGCCGGTCTGCGCTTGATCGTCGCGGGCAGCACACTCGAAGGCGAAGAATCCATATTACTCGAAGCCTGGCCGCAACTGCTCAAAGCCGATTCGCAACTCGCGATGGTTCTCGCTCCCCGCCACCCCGAGCGCTTCGCCGCTGTGGCCGCGCTGTTGGAAAAGTCCGGAATCTCTTGGGTAAAGCGCTCCGATTGGAGCTCACAACCTGCAGGCTTGTTGCAGCCGCTCCAGAGAGGCCAAATCGTCCTACTCGACACCATCGGCGAACTGGCCTCGGTGTACTCATTGGCTACCGTCGCCTTTGTTGGCGGCAGCCTCGTCCCTGCTGGCGGGCACAACCCGCTGGAGCCGGCCCAGTTCGGCGTCCCTATCGCGATGGGTCCGCACTACGTAAATTTTCGTGCCATCGTTGACTTGCTCATCGAGCAAAACGCAATCCGCATCGCCGAACCAACAGAACTCGCCCCAACGCTGATTGATCTATTGCAAAAAGATGCAGCCCAGATTGGGGCGCGCGCACGAAACGTCTTCGAGAGCCAGGCCGGGGCAACCGATCGCACCGTCAGCGCTCTCCGCATCCTGCTCGCGGAAACAAATCCGGGAGGGCCAGCGTGAAGCGCCCTTGGCTGGCGCCGCTCACTCCGCTCTATGCCGCCGGAGTTTCTCTGCGCAATCTGCGCATTGAGAAGGGCTGGGAGCAAACACACCGCCTGCGCGGGCCCGTTATCAGCATCGGCAACCTCTCCACCGGAGGTTCAGGTAAAACTCCCCTCACTATCGCTCTGGCCAAAGCCCTCACTCAGCGCGGTTTTCAGGTAGATGTCCTCTCCCGAGGCTATGGCCGCCGGAGCCGCCTTCCTGCCCGTGTTGATTCAATGGGATCAGCAGAAGAGTTCGGCGATGAGCCGCTTTTGATCGCGCGAGAAGCCGCCGTCTACGTCGCCGCGCAGCGCTACGAAGCTGGCTCGCTGGCTGAATCTGCTGAGGCTTCATTGGTAGGCCGGGGTTTTAGCCCCGGCACAATGGCGGCTGAGCCTACGCGGGCTTTAGCCCCTGAGGGAATATTCGCTTCTTGTCGTTCTGTACTGCACATTCTCGACGACGGCTTCCAGCATCGCCAGCTTCACCGCGACGTAGACATTCTGCTCCTCAATGCCGAAGACTGGCGAGACTCCCTGCTCCCCGCAGGCAATCTCCGCGAACCGCTCAATGCGCTTCGCCGCGCAACAATCATCGCCATCCCCGCCGACGAGCCAACCCTCGAAGCCGATCTGCGATCCTATGGCTGGCAAGGCCCTATCTGGCATCTGCACCGCAAAATGGAGGTTCTGCCGGTTACAGGCCCAGTCGCCGCCTTCTGCGGCATCGCGCGACCAGAGCAGTTTTTTGTAGGACTTGAGAATGCGGGTGTAAAAATCGTCGTGCGCACCGCTTTCCCCGACCACCATCGCTACACCATCGCAGACATGAAACGCCTGACCACGGAGGCGACCAAAGCCGGAGCTACCACCCTCCTTACTACAGAAAAGGATGCAGTCCGGCTAGGGAAACTCGCGGCCAGCCTCCCTGCATACCTGTCGCTAAAAACCGTTCGCCTTCGCGTCGAAATCGAGAATGAGGCCCAGGCCATCGAGTGGATGGCAAATGAATTGGGTATTCCTTTGTAGTCAGCGCCGAAGCTCAACATCCAGGCTATTCACCACAGCCGTAACTGATGATTGGGTTCTTGAGGTAGGGCCATTTGCCTCCTGCCGTCAACAGTCAATTGGCGTCATAGCAAGCGGTTTCTCTATACATCCCATTCCTGTATCGCAACACAATCAGAGTTTCCTCCGACGCCGAGTCGTGCGCCGCCAGTACCAAATCTCGAAACCCGTTTGTGAGTGTATCTTCGATGGTGATCAGTTCAGCGCCGCCGATTCCGTCTTTATCGCGTGTGTCAAGAATCAGTTTGTAACCCTCTGAGGTTTTTTTGAATATCCAGAATGGGCAATTGCCCGCCGCTCCACACCCTGCCCTCGTATCATTCGCCTGAGCAACGATCTCAGGAACCCCGTCGCCGTCAAGGTCCATCAATTCCACTCGCGTGTTTGCTGCGATCTTCCGCAGCTCAGCTTCCGATTCAATCTCGTTTTCTTTCATGAATGGACGAATCAGCGAGGAAATCCTCCCGGTGAGCGCGGACTTTTCGGCTGAATTGAGATCTAGCGATTTTTGAATCGTTCGCTCATACGCAATGAAATGGGCTTTGCGAATACTCCAATAAAAGTGACTGCCGTTTGGTTCTAGCGCAGCGGGATTCTGGCCGCTAGCGGCTGCAACCATCAAGAAATAAAAAGCAATTCCGAAGAGTGAGCGTTTCACAAGCAAGACTCTACACCTAAGCCCGTTTGGCTTCAACTCCGCCTTTCATCTCTTCATCCTCGCCCGCCCCTGTGAGAAAATCGAAGTTTGCAGATCAGATCAAAGTTCCGTTTGCTGGTGGTGCGCCTGGGCGCAATGGGAGATATTCTTCACGCCCTCCCCGCCGTCACCGCGCTGCGCCAGATGCACCCGGATTGGGTCATCGACTGGGTTGTCGAACCTCGCTGGCGGGCGCTGCTCTCGGCGCAGAGCGTCCCGGATGGAGTGAGAGGCCCGGGCCAGCCCGTAGTAGACAAACTGCATTTTGCTCCTACAAAACAATGGCGCAAGACCCCCCTTCATCCAGGTACCCTGCATGAAATCAAAGATTTGCGGCAGGCATTGCGAGCCGGCTGCTACGACGTGGCCCTTGACCTCCAAGGCGCGGTGCGCTCGGCAACTATCGCGCGTCTGGCGGGCTGCCGGCGCCGCATCGGTGAAGAAACACCGCGAGAAAATGCCGCGCGCGTCTTCTTCACCGAGCGAGTTATCACCCACGGCGAGCACGTCATCGACCAGGACATCGAACTGGCCGCGGCCGTCGCCGGGGACGATCTCACTCATGTGCAGCCTATCTTGCCGGTCGATCCCGCAGCCGAGGCCTGGGCTGACGCAATGCTGCCCAAATCAAAATCCCAACCAGCCGTGCTGATCAACCCCGGCGCGGGCTGGGGAGCAAAACGTTGGCCGGTCGAACGCTACGCCGAGGTTGCTCAGGCACTTACCCGTCGCGGCCTGCGCGTTGTGGTCAATGCCGGACCCGGGGAGGAGCCGCTCTCCGAGGCAATCGTCCAGCAAACCGGTGGAGATGCTACCGCGTTCACCTGCACCCTCGACCAACTCATCGCCCTCACCCGCCGCGTCCGTCTGGCCATCGCCGGAGACACCGGCCCGCTGCACTTGGCCTGCGCCCTTGGAGTGCCGGTGGTCGGCATCTACGGCCCCACTGATCCCAGCCGCAACGGCCCCTTCGGAACGCGCTTCACCGTCCTGCGCA
>Ga0181534_10000405_pt1 | contig 30325 bp, 22 predicted proteins | sample PEATcosm2014_Bin_37_FD_119758 | JGI IMG/M metagenome (GOLD analysis project Ga0181534, IMG submission 119758) | Peatland microbial communities from MTU Mesocosm Facility, Houghton, MI, USA - PEATcosm2014_Bin17_10_metaG | ecosystem: Environmental > Terrestrial > Soil > Wetlands > Peat | place...
ACGGTCATTGACGCCGACCTCTACGATATCAATCGCACGGAAGTGCTGCGCGGGCCCCAGGGCACTCTATACGGCGCCGGATCCATGGGCGGCACCATCAAGCTCGTCACCAATCCGCCCAAGCTCAATGCCCTCGAGGGCTCGGCGTACGTCGACGCGTCTCAAACCACCGGCGGCAGCACGAACGGCCGCGGCAGCTTGATGCTGAATCTTCCGCTTGGCGACATAGCGGCGCTGCGCTTCGTCACGACCGACAAATATATCAGCGGCTGGATCGACCGCAAGGTGATCGCGGCCGGTGATTTTCCGCGTCCCACGAATTTCGGTAATTGCGGAGTTTACTACTGTACCCGAGGCGATGTTGAGGATGCGCCCGTTGCCCAGGACATCAAGGGCTCGAACCTCGAGCGCTTCATTTCTTCGCGTGCCTCCTTGCTGGTGCAACCGGTCGAAGAACTGTCGATCACCGGAAACTTCATGTATCAGCGCATCGATGCCGACGGGTACGCCAACTATCAGGCACCGCCAAACACCGAAGCGATCTATCAGCCCTACGATATCGAAGAGCCCTACTACGATGCCTTCCACCTATTCAGTCTGAAGGTCGGATACGACATGTCGTTTGCAACTTTGACCTCGGCATCGTCCTATTGGAAGCGCGATGTATACCAATCGACGGATTCGACGGAGGCCTTGCAGAACATCTTCAATTACACGGCATTTGTCCCGAACCTCTACTCGGAAAACGATACGACGACGCAAATCGCCCAGGAACTGCGGCTCACATCACGGGGCGAAGGGGACTTCCAATGGGTGGGCGGCCTGTACTATTCGGACCTGCACTCTGGCTACATCACGAAGAATCAGTCGGTCGGGTTCGTAACGACGCCGGTCTGCCCCCTGCCTCCGGTGGGCGGCACGCTTGGCGGTACGTGTCCGGCGGGCACTCAGTTCTACTACGCGCCTCCTGTGACGGGCCCGAATCCCGACGGCATCATGTTCAACGACAACAATCCGAACGTACTCAAGCAGGAAGCGATCTTCGGCGAGGCGAGCTACAAGCTGACGCCCACCCTCAAGCTCACGGCGGGTTTGCGGTTCTATAAATTCAACATCAGCAACAATGCCAATCAGCGCGGCCTCGGCACGGCGTCGGGAGATGCCACACCCACGATTGACAGCGCATCCGGAAGCAATACCAGTCTGTTGCCGAAGGTGAATCTGTCGTATGAACCGAGCACCGATCTTACGGTATACAGCACGCTTTCCAAGGGTTCCCGGCCCGGCGGCGTGAACCTACCGATCCCGCTGGTCCCGTTCAGCCAGGGCGCTTTTTACTACTGCGGACCGGGCACCGGACCAAGCTATCTCACCAGTCAGCCGTCGTACTATTCACCGGACGATATCTGGAGCCTCGAAGTGGGCCAAAAGGCCAGATTCGACGATCGGCGCTTCATGGTCAATGCGGACGTTTTCTACGTCAAATGGCACAACATCCAGCAGTTGGTCGTGCTCTCCTGCGGCTATCCCTACAATACCAATGTGGGTGATGCCAAGACGTACGGGCCGGAACTTGAAATGGCAGCAAAAATCACCGATGCGTTGACGGCCGATCTTTCCGCCGCGTATACCCAGGCCTACATCAGCAGCCCGAAAGACACTCCAGGACTTCCGGTCGTTTCCGGTACGCGCGTCACCAGCATTCCCAAATACACCGGCAACCTGGCCGTGACCTACGAAACGATGCTGCCCCAGGAGTATAAAATGACGTTCCGGGTCGCGGAATCCTACGTCGGCCCGGTTTATGACACCGCCTATTACGCCGAGACATTGGGATCGTACGGCTTGATGGACTTCAGGATGGGCTTGGGCAAGGAACTCTGGACAGCATCGCTTTTCGGCACCAATCTGACCAACAAGCACGCGGGCCTCACCATCGACAACACGGTCTTCGCGTGGCAGCAGCCGACAATCACGCGCGTCTCCACCAATCAGCCGCGTACGATGGGAATTGCGTTCGAAACGAAGTTCTGATCAAACGCATGACCGGCACTGCGAGGAGACGATGGTGAGCGACGGTTCCGTCGAGGCAGTTGATCAGGACGCCGAGCAATTGAAAGCGCTGGGCTATGTGTCGCATTTCGATCGGACGATGTCGAAGTGGGAAAACTTCTCCCTGGGCTTCACCTACCTCTCGCCGGAGGTGGGCGTCTATACGCTGTTTGCCACCTCCTTCGCCGCGGGCGGTCCGCCGATGTGGTGGACCTATATTCTCGTCGGGCTGGGACAACTGATGGTGTGCCTGGTCTTCGGCGAAATCGTCTCTCAGTTCCCCATATCCGGCGGTCTTTACCCCTGGGCGAGGCGTCTGGTCGGCAAGAAGTGGGCCTGGATGGCCGGCTGGGTTTACGCCTGGGCGCTGTGCTGCACGATGGCCGGGGTGGCGACGGGGATCGCGCCGTTTCTCGCCCAGCTATTTGGCGTCGAGAGCACTCCTGTTGCGACCACGGCGATCGCGCTCGTGCTCATTGCCTTGACGACGGCGCTGAATTTGAGCGGCACGCGGCTCCTGGCGCGGGTAGCCATGTTCGCCTTCGTCTGCGAACTGGTCGGCGCCATCGTGGTCGGCAGCTACTTGTTCCTGTTTGCGCGGCATCAGCCCCTCAAGGTGCTCCTGGACACTTCCTTCGTGCCCACCAACGGCAGCTACTGGCCGGCATTTCTCGCCTCATCGCTCGCCGCCATGTTTTGCTACTACGGCTTCGAAGCGTGCGGCGACGTGGCCGAGGAAACGCCGGACGCCAGCCGGATGATCCCGAAGGCGATGCGCATGACCATTTATATCGGCGGCGCGGCCGCCTCCTGGGTTTGTCTCGCCTTCGTGCTGTCGATCTCCGACATTGGCGCCGTCGTCGCCGGCAAGGACCTCGATCCCATCGTCACCCTGCTGCGCGCCGCGATGGGTGAGATCGGCTTTCGGGCCGTCATCGTCGTCGTGCTCGTCTCCTTCATTTCCTGCGGGCTCAGTCTGCAGGCCGCCGCCAGCCGGCTGATTTTCGCCTACGCGCGGGATCAGATGATCTTCGGCAGCCGGTTCCTCAGCCGGATGTCCAAGGGTCACCATGTGCCCGCCAATGCGCTCATCGTCATGGGCGCCATCCCGGCGCTCATCGCCCTCTCCGCGCTGTGGCTGCAGGACGCCATCGCCACCATCATCAGCTTTGCGGCCATCGGGATCTACATTTCGTTTCAGATGATCGTGCTTGCGGCCCTCATCGCGCGCGCCAAGGGCTGGCGGCCGGCGGGGCCGTTCACGCTGGGCGCGAGGGGTTGGCTGGTGAACGGATTGGCGCTGGCATACGGCGTCAGCGCCATCGTCAACATTTTATGGCCGCGCAGTCCCGCCGATCCCTGGTACGTCAATTACGCCATGCTGGTGACCACCGCCGGGGTTTTGCTGCTGGGCGGGCTCTACATGGTGATCGCCAAACCCTATGAGCGCGGGCATGCGCCGGCCGGCGATGCGCACAGCCTGCAGTCAGGCAAATCGCGGCCCGTTGCGGAAGTTATCGGTTGAATGCCCTGTCCGGCGGCGATGCGACGCGCGCATCCGGCTCGTTCAAGGATACGGCCCCGAGGTGGCGTCATTGCCGCCGTCGACGGGCAGGTTCGTCCCGGTCACGTAGCTCGCGAGATCCGATGCCAGGAAGTGCACGCAGCGAGCAACCTCCTTCGGCTGTGCCAGCCGGCGCATGGGAATTGCGGCGGCGAGGTCGCGCAGGGCGGCGGTCGGATCGCCGCCGCGCCGGGCGAGGATCTCGTCCACCATCCGGGTGTGGATCTCTCCGGGACACACCGAATTGACGCGGATGTTGTGGCGCGCATGATCCAAGGCCATGCAGCGAGTGATCTGGATCACGGCTCCCTTGCTGGCGCAGTAAGCCACATGATTGGCTTCGCCGTTCAGGCCCCATTCCGAGGCAACGTTCACGATCGCTCCCTTGCCGGCCGTCCTCATGTGCCTGACTGCCGCGCGGCTCAAATAGAACAGGGCGTTGACGTTCACCGCCATGGTGTCGAGCCATTGCTCATCGCTGGTGCCCTCCGCATCGGCCGTATAGAGAATGCCGGCATTGTTGACCAGAATGTCCAGTCCGCCCAGGCGCCCGACGGTGTCGCTCACGAGGCGGTCACAGGCTCCCGCGGCGCGCAGATCCGCCGCCGCGAACTGCGCGCTGCCGCCGGCCGCTCGGATCGCCTCGGCCACCGCGCGGCCGCGTTGCTCATGGCGCCCCGACACCATCACCGCGGCTCCCGACTCGGCGAACAGACGGGCGCACGCCTCGCCGATGCCGGTGGTCGAGCCCGTGATCAATACGACTTTTCCCGCAAACATCACGGCGATAGGATAAACCATGTCCCGCGATCCCAAGCATGACATCTTGTTCGAGCCGATAAACATCGGCCCCAAGCGCATGCGCAATCGATTCTGGCAAACCTCGCACTGCGCGGGGCCTGGCGCCGAGAGACCCGGCGCCCAGGCGCACTTGCGCGGCATGAAGGCGGAAGGCGGTTGGGGCGCGGTGTTCACCGAGTTCTGCTCCATCCATCCGGAATCCGATGAATATCCCTACACTTCCGCGCGCATCTGGGATGAGGGAGACGTGATCAACTTGGGCTACATGTGCGAGGTGGCGCACAAGTACCGGAGTCTGGCAGGAATTCAGCTGTGGTACAGCGGCGGCAACGCGCCCTCGCTGGAATCGCGCGAGTTCGGCCGCGCCCCGAGCCAATGGTTGTCGCCGATATTCGCCACCCGCTCGGTGTACGGCTGCGAAATGGACGAGCTCGACATCCGCACCGTGATCAACATGTACGTCGAGGGCGCACGGCGCGCCGAGCAGGCCGGATTCGACATCCTCGAGGTCTCGGCGGGCGATGATACGCTGCCGATGCAATTTCTCGAGCCGCGGTTCAACCGGCGTACGGATCGCTACGGCGGCAGTTTCGAGAACCGGTCGCGATTCTTCATCGAGCTCCTGCACGCGTTGAAGCGCGCTCTCGGCGACCGATGTGCCGTCACGACCCGCTTCGAGATCGACACTCTGCACGGAGCCGAAGGGATCGAAGCCCGCGAGGACGGCGTCAGGATGCTCGACTTGCTCCGCAGCGAGGGCGTGGTCGACGCGGTGGCGCTGAAAATCGGCGACTACGCGGAATGGGGAGAAGATGCGGGCGTGTCGCGATTCCGCAAATCCGGCTGGATGACTCCCTTCATCAAGCAGGGCAAGTCGGTCCTGGGACCGGCCATACCGGTCATCGGCAACGGACGGCTCACCAGCCCCGACGACATGGTCGCCCTGATGCGCGCCGGCGTGCTGGACATCATCGGCGCCGCCCGCCCCTCGATTGCCGATCCGTTTCTCCCGGCCAAGATCTCGGAAGGCCGGGTCGACGACATTCGCGAGTGCATAGGCTGCAATATCTGCGTCTCCAAATTCCAGCAGGGCGGCCAGATCATGTGCACTCAGAATGTCACCATCGGCGAGGAGTATCGCCGCGGCTGGCATCCGGAGAAGTTCGCCAAAACCACCCAGCCGTGCTCGGTGCTGGTGGTCGGGGGCGGACCTGCGGGCATGGAATGCGCGCGCATTCTTGGCGAGCGAGGCTATGTGGTGCACCTGCGTGAGGCCGAGAAGGAGCTGGGCGGACATTGGACGGCGGTGTCGACGCTGCCGCGGTTGAACGAATGGGGCCGGGTCATCACCTACCGGCAGATCCAACTCACCAAGCTCAAGAAGGCGGTGCAGGTACATCTGGGCGTCGGCAGGATGAGCGCCGATGAGGTGCTGGATTACGGCGCCGACCGAGTCGTCATCGCCACCGGCTCCCATTGGAGCGGCGACGGCCGCGGCGCCAATTTCGGACCGATCCCTGGCGCCGACGATTCCCTGCCGCATGTGCTGACGCCCTTCCAGGTCACCGCCGGAAAGCCCGTGCCGGGCCGGCGCGTGATCATCCTCGACGGCGACGGCCATTTCATGGGCATCACGCTGGCGGAACACATGGCCAATCAGGGCAAGGAAGTCACCTACGTATGCGACGCCGCCGATGTCGCCGAGTACGGCGTCTTTACCATGGAGTCCTTCAACAACAAGCGCATGCTGTTCGAAAAGGGCGTCAAGGTGTACTGCAGTCACTGGGTCGACCGCGTGGAACCCGGTAAGGTGCGCCTGAGCTACCTTTATAAGTACGGTCCCGACCTCACGGCGCCGGCGGCCGGCGCAATCCCGCGAAGGGACAATGGCGGGGAGTTCGACCTGGAAGTGGACGCCGTCATCCTGGTGACCTCGCGCCGCTCGGACGATGGACTGTGGCGGGAGCTCAAGGCACGCAAGGCCGAATGGGCCGCCCATGAAATCCAAGACATTTTCAGGACGGGAGACTGCAAGGCACCCGCGCAGCTCAACCAGGCTCTGTGGGACGCCCACCGGCTGGCGCGCGAATTCGACAGCCCCCACCCCGCCTATCCTCTGCCCTGGATCCGCGAGCGGCAGCTCTGGGGCGGCGCGACCATCCCAAAACTCGGCGATCCGCGAGTCGACGTCGAAGCAGGATAGTATGGCGCTCGAGCGTTACCCGAGGGATGACCGATGACCCAGCCCACCGCAGCCCAGCCCACCGCAGCCCAGCCCGCCACAGGCCAGCCCACCACAGGCCAGCCCATCGCGGTCCAGCCCATCGCGGTCCAGTTGAGCGCAGACCAGCCGACCGCCCCGAAGTACGAGCTCAGCCGCTCGCTGAAAGGCCGCCACCTCACGATGATATCCATCGGCGGAATCATCGGGGCGGGCCTGTTCGTCAGCAGCAGCACCTCGATCATCGCCGGCGGGCCGGCCAGCTTCATCAGCTACGCCATTACCGGCTTGCTCATCCTCCTGGTGATGCGGATGCTGGGCGAGATGGCTACCGCGTTGCCCCATGTGCGGTCATTCACCGAATTTGCGCGCGCCGGACTCGGCGAGGGGGCGGGATTCGTGGTGGGGTGGCTGTATTGGTACTTCTGGGTGCTGGTGGTACCGGTGGAAGCCATTGCGGGCGCCAAGATCCTGCAGCACTGGCTTCCCGTCTTCTCGCCCCTCGAGATCGGCATCGGCCTGATGGCCGTGATGACCGGCGTCAATCTCATGTCGGCGCGCTCGTATGCCGAATTCGAGTTCTGGTTCGCATCCATCAAGGTCGCCGCCATCATCGTCTTCATCGCGATTGCGGCCTCGTACGCCTTCGGCTTCACCTCGCCGCACGGATCCACCTTCGCCAATCTCGTCGACTACGGCGGCTTCACGCCGCACGGATGGATCGCCGTGCTCGCCGCGGTGCCCACCGTATTTTTCGCCATGACGGGCGCGGAAATCACCACCATTGCGGCGGCGGAATCGGCTCAACCGGGGCGCGCCGTCGCCCGGATGAGCACCACTGTCATCTGGCGCATCCTGACCTTCTACGTGATCTCGCTGTTCTTGATCGTCTCGGTCACGCCTTGGAATACGGTGCGCTCCGGCGAATCGCCGTTCACCTTGGCGCTGAATACCATGCACGTGCCCTGGGCGGGCGCCATCATGAGCGTGATCATCCCACCGCGGTGCTGTCCTGCCTGAATTCGGCCTTCTACGTGAGCTCGCGCGTGCTGTTCATCCTGGCCGATCGGGGCGATGCGCCGCAGTCCCTGGTGAAGCTGAACGCCCGGCGGGTGCCCGTGGGCTCGGTGTTGATGGGCGCGGTCGCGGGGTTTCTAGGCATCATTGCCGCCACTGAAGCGCCCCAGGTCGTGTTCGATTTTCTCGTCAGCTCCTCCGGCGCCGTGATCGTTTTCGTCTACATGACCATCTGCGTCGCGCAAATCGCGCTGCGCCGGCGCCGTGAACGCGATGGACTGCCGCCGCCGGCGGTCAGCATGTGGCTGTTTCCCTATTTGAGCCTGGGCGCGATCGGCGCCATGGGCGCCGTGCTCATCGCCATGGCGTTCACGCCCGGGCTGCAGCGGGATTTCTACGTCAGCTGCATCACACTGGCGGTGGCCGTCGTCGCCTATCTCATCGTGCAGCGCGCGAGGCAGCCGCGCGTGGCGACGTCCGCCGCGACCTGACGTACCGGTGGACCGCGACTTGACGTCACCGCGACCCCGCAGCTGATGCGGGACATCACCGTGCCCGGCCGCAGGTTCTTGGATATGTTACGGGTGTTGCCGGACTGACGGTCTCGCTGGCCGTGGAAGGGGACAAGGTGGTCATCAAGGCAGGACGCAGCCGCACCGCCGCCGGGCCGGCTGCGGTCAATACAGATTCCAACTGAGCTACTGACCGTTTGGTATTTCCGCTGCGGCCGCGATCGAGCGACTATCACTCGCGTGAGGTCCGCTTCCGGGCGCCTTCCGCAGAAGGCGGGTGTGAGTTCAGTTTATATTGTGTTTGTCAAGCGATAAAAAGTTAATCATTCGATATAAAGCGTCCGCCCCTCACGTCGCCAATTTTGGCAGGATGAATTCCTCGACGCTCTCGGTAGAGCTCGACGCTTAAGGTTTAGGAGAATCTCGCGCCGGCAAGCCAGCCAACTCCCCCGCTGGTGCGATATCCCGGCGGCGTGGGCACCTCACAAGGCCCACGCCGTTTTTTATTGCCGATCTTGCCCCACGCCGCCGAACTGACGGCCCCCGCCCTCCGGTCAGTCCCGGTCGTTGCATGGCGGCGTACCGCCGTCACGGCACAGAGTGGGGCCGGAATCTTGCTTCGTGGCCGCCGGGCTATCCTCGTGCGGAATGGCGCTACCCGCGACGCAGCCGCCGGCCAAACTCGCGCAAACCAGCAGGCTGATTACTGTCTTCATAGTGCCTCCATAGCTGTCTTCGTAAAGCCTCCATGGCTGCTAACCTCATCCATCATGTGCTCCGCGACCTAGGGGCCGCTAGGGCCGCGGCGCGCATGGCGCTGTCGGGAGAGTCCTACTTTCAAGAGCGTTAAAGCCCACGCTCGGACGCGGATGGTGTTCAATAGCCGCTCACCGCAAGGGTCCCTCCGGCGGATTCCGTATAAGCCGCTACTAGCGTTTGTCGCGGTAGCGGCGCAACCACCCTGAAAGGGAGCAGCGAGTCTTGAATGCCTAATTCCCCGTTGCCGCGCTGCGCGCATCCTTCCGTATCATGATTGCGCTGCTCCAAGCCAAAGCCGCCGGCCTGTGGTCACGATCGCATATCCGCAACAACGTGCTCGCCGGCGTGGTGGTGGGCATCGTCGCGCTGCCGCTGGCGATGGCGTTCGCCATCGCGTCCGGTGCCCGCCCGGAGCAGGGTCTGTACACGGCCATCGTCGCGGCCCTGCTCACGTCCATTTTCGGCGGCACCCGGGTACAGATATCAGGCCCCACCGGCGCCTTCATCGCGGTCCTGTCGATCATCACCGCGCAGCACGGCATCGCCGGCCTGCAGATCGCCACCCTCATGGCGGGGGTGATCCTGCTAGTGTTCGGTTTCGCGCGCCTGGGGGCGGTGATCAAGTACATTCCCGATCCCGTCATCGTCGGCTTCACGGCGGGCATCGCCGTCATCATCTTTGTCGGCCAGTGGAAGGACTTCCTGGGGCTGACCCCCGCCGCATCGGGGCTGCGCTTTCACGAGAAGCTATGGTCTCTCATCGAGGCAATGCCCACCCTCAATCCGGCAACCGCCGGTTTGGCGCTGCTGGCGCTCGCCATCCTGACTGTCGGCGCCCGCTACCTGAGACGCATCCCTGCGCCCCTGGTCGCCCTGATCGTGGTGACGGTGGTCCAGGCAGTGTTTCACTTCCCCGGAGTCGCCACGATCGGGTCCGCTTTCGGCGGCATTCCCCGCACCCTGCCTGCCTTCTCCTTCCCCTCCCTGGATTTGGCGCGGGTCTTGTCGCTGGTGGGACCGGCGTTCACGATCGCGCTCCTGGGTGCGATCGAATCGCTGCTCTCGGCCGTGGTGGCGGACGGCATGGCCGGCACCCGCCACGACTCCAATCAGGAGCTCATCGGCCAGGGCATCGCGAATATCGTGGCGCCGCTGTTCGGCGGGTTCGCTGCCACCGGCGCCATCGCGCGCACGGCGACCAACATACGCAACGGCGCCACCAGTCCGCTGGCCGGCATCGTGCACTCGGTGTTTCTGATCCTGGTGATCCTGTTGCTCGCGCCGCTCGCCTCGGCGATACCCCTGTGCTGCCTGGCGGCGGTGCTGTTCGTGGTCGCCTGGAACATGAGTGAATTTCCGCATGTCGTGCGCCTGATCCGCGGAGCTCCGAAGGTCGATGTCGGGATTTTGCTGCTGACGTTCTTTTTGACGGTGTTCGTCGATCTCGTAGTGGCGGTCAACGTCGGCGTGATTCTGGCGGCTCTGTTTTTCATGAGGCGGATGGCCGATTCGGTCAACATAGAACAGCAGATCGACGCGCAGCCCGGCGGCCCCGCGGGCTCGGCGCCCGCGCCGGCGGTGCATGGGGTCGTCGTCTACGCCATCGACGGGCCGGTTTTTTTCGGCGCCGCCGAGAAACTCGAGCACACGCTGCGGCACATCCAGCGGCCGGCCACCACGCTCATCCTGCGCATGGGCAACGTGCCCTTCGTCGACGCCACGGGAATCTTCGCGATCGAGGAAATCATCACTGATTTCAGGCGCCATGGCGCGGCCGTGCTGCTCGCGGAAGTTCGCCCCAATGTGCGCTACAAGCTGGAACGCGGCGGCGTGATCGCTCACATTGGAGCGGACAATGTGACCGACACTCTCGACCAGGCGCTGCTGCGCGCGAAAGAATTACGCGCGACTGGTTGAGCCCTGAGATTCCCCTACGGCTGCACCAGGCGACGCTCGGCGACTACTTGCGCGGTCGCACCGCCCACCGATTCGCGGGCACACCTCTGCGGTGTCTCGTTACGGGCTTCCTTGTGTCGGCTGCCTCAAACAGCTGCCGAAACCCGTGTGCCAAGTGTTCGACGGCCTTCCCCAAGGCACCGAGTTGTTCAACCCGGACTATCGCGACGGACCGATGCAGGTCAAACGATGGGGGATGCAATACTTTCACAGGATCGATGGAACGATTCCTGGCAATGAAGCGAGCGGGCAGCAGCCCGAGACCATAACCGGACTGAACGAACGCCAGCTGCATATGCATGTTATGGATTTCAGCCGCGATCATCGGGGCGAAGCCGGCACGCTCCATCCGATCGATGAGGCTCGCCCGAAGAAAGCACCCGGGCGGATTGAGCACCCACGGTGCTCGGCCCAAACTTTTCCAATCACGGTCGACGTTGCCTGCGACGCCTTGGACGATCTCCATGCGGTCCCTGGCGATGACATTCGTCAGAAGAGGTGATAATGAAGTGGTGGAATTTTCTGTCTTGCATCAAGATATCAGGGAGTTCCGCTACCGAGTTGTTCAATGTGGTGCCCCGGGGAAAGGTGCGCATTAACGTCATTCAGCGCTTTGCGCTCGGGGATGCCGCTGACGCCCACAAGGCGTTGGAAGCGCGCGCGACCTTCGGCCCCACCACCCTGATCGACCCCGCTGTCCACAGGAGTTTTCCATGAGCAAGACCGCAATTACCTCGCCTGAGCTCGCGCCGCCGGTCGGCCCTTTTTCCCAGGCGATCGAAGTCGGTGGCTTCGCGCGGTGGCGGCCTTGCCACTGGGGGCCAGCGTTGAGATCGACCTCATCGTCAAGGCCTGAGGCAACACACGGACGTTGATCTCATGAAGTACCCATTTCACATCGTGGATGTTTTCAGTTCGACACCGTTCGGCGGTAATCAACTGGCGGTTCTGCCGGACGCGGCAGGCATCTCGACCGAGGGCATGCAGAAAATCGCTCGCGAGTTCAACTTTCCTGAGTCTACCTTCGTCCTGCCGAAGAACGATCCCAATACCTATCGCGTGCGCATCTTCACGCCTCGGGCGGAGCTCGACTTCGCCGGGCATCCGACGATCGGAACCGCCTGTGCGCTGGTGATGAAGCGGCGTGTCCAGACCGCTGATCCGATCCGGCTGATTCTGGAAGAGAATATCGGTCCCGTGACGGTCGATGTGGCTCAGCGAAACGGGGGTTATCACGGCACGTTGACGTTGTCTGGGAAAATCGACGCACCGACCGGCGCACCGGCTCCGGCCGATCTCGCCGCCGTCCTCTCGATCGAGCCTGCCGAGGTGAGTCAATCCTTTTTCGCGGGCGTCGGTCTTCCATTCTGTTTTGCCCAACTGCAGTCGAACGAGGCCGTCGATCGGGCGGCGATCAATCGTGCCGCCTGGACAGCGACGCTCTCGCGAGCGTGGTCCCCCAACCTCTTTTTCTTCGCGGGAAATCTACGGGATGGCGGCAAGCTCTATGCTCGCATGTGCGCACCCGCACTGGGCGTCGAAGAGGATCCCGCGACGGGCAGTGCCTGTGCCGCCCTCGTCGGCGCCATGGCATCGAAGCGTGATTTTGGAGGGTCGGTCTATCGCCTTTCGATCCAGCAAGGCGTCTCGATGGGGCGCCGAAGCGAAATCGAAGCGGAGGCGCGTAAGAGCGGGGGCGTCGTGACCTCTGTCAGCGTCAGCGGTGCCACGGCCTACATCGCAAGCGGCGAAATCGAGGTGCCGCCGTCCGAGGATCTAAAGGAGGCGACGTGAACGCGAACTTTTCGGAGCGCCTTGCCGGCTTGAGTACACCTCATCTTGCCGACGCTTGCTTGCGTGTGGGCGTTCCGGTGCGCTGCGCCCCTGCAGGTCTGACAGCGGTCCAAAGAGGGATGCGCTGCGCTGGCCGCGCATTGCCCGTACGTCACGTGGGAAGCGTCGATGTATTTCTGGAGGCCTTGGCGTACGCCCGGCCGGGAGACGTGCTCGTTGTGGATAACGGAGGCCGGCTTGATGAGGCATGCGTTGGCGATCTGGTCACGCTCGAAGTCCAGAAGGCTGGCTTGCACGGCATCGTGATTTGGGGGCTGCATCGGGATACCGACGAATTGGTAAGCATCGGCTTGCCGCTCTTCAGCCTGGGCACGATGGCGACCGGACCGCTGCGTCTCGATCCGCGCCCGGCAGATAGCATGCTATCGGCTCGCGTTGGACATTGGAACATCACACAACAGGATGTTGTGGCTTGCGACTCCGACGGCGTACTTTTTATGCCTCAGGAGCAACTTCAAGAAATCATGGTTGCTGCAACGAATATTAGAGAGACTGAGCTTCAGCAAGCGGAAAAAATGCGCGCCGGCATCTCGTTACGTGAGCAGACTCGATTTGCGGAGTACCTGAGCGCACGCGCCAAAAACCCATCCGTGGGATTTCGCGAACACTTGAGAAGTTTGGGTCGTGCAATCGAAGAATAAGATTCGTGCCGGGTGCGACCCCAAGAGCCGATTACGCGGCGACTTTCCAGCGCTCCTTCGATGGCGCGGATCACCGCCCCATGTCGGCGCCAAGACCCAAACGCTTCGGCTGCGGGCATTGCCGCTTTCGACGGTTCTGCAATCGTCGTCGGCTCCGTCCTCCCCCGCGGCGCTCAGCGCTCGAATTTCGTCGACAAAATGATGGACGAGGTGGTGCGCTCCACGCCGTCCAATGCGCCGATGCGGTCGATCACCTGATCCATGTCCGCGACCGAGGCCGTGGAGGCGACGGCGATCATGTCCACATCGCCACTGACCGAATGCAGCACGCGCACGGCGGCGATGGCGCGCAGCGCGGCGGTGACGCTGCGCGCTTCCTTCGGACCCACCTTGATCATGACATGTGCGCGCACCGCGCCCAGCGCCTGTTCCGGCGCCAGCAGAACACTGTAGCCCACGATGATGCCCTGCTTTTCCAGCCTTTCGATGCGGCTCTGCACGCTGGTTCGCGAGCGCCCCACCAGCCGGGCCAATCGCGCGGTCGATGCGCGGCCGTTTTCCCGCAGAGCTAAGAGAAGCTTCTCGTCAATGGCATCCATGGCGTTTCGCCTATTTTACCCTGCGTAATGACGCACTATACCTTAAAAACGTCTAAATCAACCCTACCATTCGTAGGCATCTCGACCGACAATGAGCCATTACCGGGAGATGCAAATGAAAGATATCGTCATCGTGGGCGCGGGCAAGATCGGATCCATGATCGCCGAGCTGCTCGGCAGGTCCGGCGATTACCGGGTCACGGTGGTCGACCGCTCGCAACAGCAGTTGGACCGCCTCGAAACATCGGTCCCCATCGCCAAGCTCGCCGCGGACATCACTCAGAACGGCGCCTTGAGCACCGTGCTCACCGGCAAGTTTGCCGTCCTCAGTGCCGCGCCCTATCACGCGACGCGGCTGATCGCCGAAGCGGCCAAAGCGGCCGGCGCTCACTACCTCGATTTGACCGAGGATGTCGCGAGCACCCGCGCGGTGAAGCAACTCGCTCGGGGCGCCCGCACCGCATTCATTCCGCAATGCGGACTCGCACCGGGGTTCATCACCATCGTGGCGAGCGACCTGGCCTCGCGCTTCGACGAATTGCAGGATGTGCGCATGCGCGTCGGCGCCTTGCCGAAGTTTCCCTCCAATGCCCTGAACTACAATTTGACCTGGAGCACGGACGGCGTCATCAACGAGTACTGCGAGCCCTGCGAGGCCATCGTCAACGGCCAGCTGCGCGAGACACAGCCTCTCGAGGAACTGGAAGAGTTCTCTCTCGACGGCATTCTCTACGAGGCATTCAACACCTCGGGCGGCCTCGGCACTCTGTGCGAGACTCTCGCCGGCAAGGTGCGCAACTTGAACTACCGCACCATCCGCTACCCCGGCCACGCGGCCATCATGAAGGCGCTGCTCAACGACCTGCGCCTGCGTGACCGGCGCGAGCTCCTGAAGGATATTCTGGAGAACGCCGTACCGATCACGTTGCAGGACGTCGTGATCGTTTTCGTCACCGTGAGCGGCTTGCGCGGCGGCCAGCTCATGCAGGAAACCTACGCCAACAAGATCTACGCGGCGCCGCTCGGCGGACGCGTCCGCAGCGCGATACAGATCACCACCGCGGGCGGCATTTGCGCCGTTCTCGACATGTTGAGCGCCGGCGAGCTGCCGCGCGCCGGGCTCATCCGTCAGGAAGACATCAAGCTTTCCGCGTTCCTCGCGAACCGCTTCGGCCGATGCTACGCCTTGGCGGCGCCGGCCGCCGCCAACGCCGCCTGATCGCGCCCGACGAACGCCGCGATGTCGGCGAGCGTCGGGGCGCGGCCGCGTGCCGGCAAGCTCAGTGCGGCAACCGTGTCGGCGTGAACCAGCTTGGGATACAGCTTCAGCGTCACGGGCACACCGCTGGCACCCAGCGCGGCGGCCAGGTTGCGCGAGTTCCTGGGCCACACCGTCTCATCGTTCAGGCCGTGCACCAGCAGCATGGGCGGCGCGTCGGAGCGCACGAAATTGATGGGCTGCGAGTCCGGATAATTCGGCGGCGGCCCGAACATGTCCTGAACGTCCGCCTCGCGCAGAGGCAGGAAATCATACGGTCCCGATAAGCCGATCACGCCGGCCACGCGGGGCGGAGACGATCCGGCGGCGGCGAAGTATCGCCGGTCGAGCGCCAGCAAGGCCGCCATGTGAGCGCCCGCCGAGTGGCCCATCAAGTACAGGCGGTTCGCATCGGCGCCAAAGTCGGCGGCGTGCATGGCCGCCCACCGGCCGGCGCGGGCGGCGTCATCCATGAAACCCGGCATTTTGACGTCGGGGTAGTGCCGATAGTTGGCCAGCACGGCTACATAGCCCAGTTCGGCCAAGGCCGCGCCGACAAACCGGTAATCTGCCTTGTCGCCCGAGCTCCAGCGGCCGCCATGCCAGAAGACAACGAGCGGCCGCGGCTGCGCGGACATCCGATCCGGCACATACACATCCAGCCGCTGCCGCGGATCGCCGCCGTAGGCCCGGTTGGCGTGGCGGGTGTAGGCGCCAAACGCAGCCGGTACGTTGGCGGCCATGAAGGCAACCCGCCCGCAGCCCGCGGCCAGTGCGCCGGCCAAAGCCGCCATCAGCGTGCGGCGCGACATGCGTCCCGGCTCATCGGCAGGCATAGGTGAGGGCTCCGTGCGAATCGAGCAGTCCGCGGCGAATCAGCCACTCGCGCGCGTCCTCGGCGTCCCCGGCGAACCATGCCGCGGCGCTGCCCAGTCTGAAACTGTACCCCCAGTCATCCATGTCGCGGGAGAGGCGCTCGCGCCCGACGTTCGGCAGCAACTCGGCCAGGACCATCTGCAGGTAGCAAACCGCGCCTTCTTCCGCGTCGTCGCCGCCCGCATCGGTGTCGAGGCCGGCGCGCCGCTCGGGACTCATGCAGATGAAGTGCGCGCTCTCGTGCAGTACCGAGTGCAGCGGCGTATCGAGCCGCGCGAAGATCGTGGCGCCGATCAGGCCCGCCTCGCGCTCGCCCCAGTACGACCCTGGGATGACTTCCTGCGGCGCCACCAGCTGCAGCGCCAGACCATAACGGTCAAGGAGCATTTCCAGACTCAGTCGATCCAAGCCATTGACCAACAACATACCGCCGGCGCACCTTCTCTATTTCAGACTGGTGAGCCGGTGCATCGCGATGGACACGAGGTCGCGCGCCATTTGCTGGCGCAAGATGTCGGCTTCGTGCTCCTTCGCCAGCAGCACATTCTCCTCGAAGCTGTAGTCCTTCGACAGACTGATGGTCTGAGGCGCCAGCAATACCTTGTCCGCACCGTGCACGGCGAAGGTGACCGTGTAGGTGATTTCGTATTCCGTCGGAATGTTCTCCGCGGTCACCGACAGCGTACGCTGTTCGACCAGGTCCTTGGTCACTTCGATGGATGCGGTGGAATTCGCGCGCAGCCCCTGAAGCGTGGCCCCGGCGCTCTTGAGCTGATGCTCGAATTCGCGCGAGAAATCGGTGTAGGGATCCTTGAGCGAGAGGTACGGGCGGGCGAGAACGCCCGGCAGGGGTTCGCTGCCGGCCAGACGAAAGCCGCAGGCGGACAGCGCGAGCGCGGCGCCGAACGCCGCGCACGCGCAGCGCGCGATCCCGGGCCGAGTGCTCACCATGACCATGCCGCGATTACACCACGATGTTGACGAGCTTGCCGGGCACGACGATCACTTTGCGCACCACCCCCGAGCCCAAGAATTTGCGCACGTTGGAATCGGCGAGCGCGGCCGCGCGCACCGTCTCCTCGCCGGCGCCGGAGGCGACCTGGATGTGGCCGCGCAGCCTGCCGTTGACCTGCACGACCATGGCAATGGAGGAGGTTTGCAGCGCGGCGGCGTCGACCTGCATCCAGGGCTCATCGATCAGCGCCGCGGAATGCCCCAGGGCCCGCCACATCGCGTGAGTCGCATGCGGGATGATGGGTGAGAGCCCGAGCACGGCGATTTCCAGCGCCTCGTGCACCACGCTGCGATCCTGCACGGAGCGTTGCGGAAACTTCCCGACCGCGTTCAGCAGTTCCATTGCCGCGGCGATCGCGGTATTGAAGGTGCGGCGCCGCCCGATATCGTCGGTGATCTTCTGAAGCGTCTGGTGCGCCTGCCGGCGAAGCGTCCGTTGTGCATCGTTCAAAGCCTCGCGCTCGAGCGGCGCGGGCGCGCCCTGCGTCACATGATCGTGCACGGCCTTCCACAACCGCTTGATGAACCGGTAGGCGCCTTGCACCCCCTCGTCCGACCATTCCAGGGTTTGCTCCGGCGGAGCCGCGAACATGGTGAACAGACGCGCGGTGTCCGCGCCGAACTCGTCCACCAGCGCCTGCGGATCGACGCCGTTGTTCTTCGATTTGGACATGGTGACGACGCCGCCGGATTCGACCGGTCGGCCGTCGGAGCGCAAGACCGCACGCTCGGGCCCCTTCTCGACGTCGGCCGGATTGAAATACTCGATGCGGCCCGATTGCTGCTTACGGAAGAACGCCTCGTTGAGCACCATGCCCTGCGTGAACAGACTGGCGAACGGTTCCTTGAAGGCAACCGCGCCCAATTCCCGCATGACTCGGGTCCAGAAGCGTGAGTACAACAGGTGCAATATCGCATGCTCGATCCCGCCGATGTATTGATCCACCGGCAGCCAGTATCGCACCCGCGAATCCACCATGGCCTCGTCATTGTCGGCGCAGGCGAAGCGCAGGAAATACCACGAGGAGTCCACGAAGGTGTCCATGGTGTCGGTCTCGCGCCGCGCCTCGCCGCCGCAGCGCGGGCAGCGCACCGCGAGAAAGCGTTCGTCCTTGAGCAGCGGATTGCCGCTGCCGTCGGGCACGAGATCCACCGGCAGCACCACGGGGAGCTGGTCGTCCGGCACGGGCACGGCGCCGCAGACGCCGCAATGGATCACCGGAATCGGACAACCCCAATAACGCTGTCTCGAGATTCCCCAGTCGCGCAGCCGCCAGGTGGTCTGCTTCTCGCCGAGGCCGATGCGGCTGAGATCCGCCGCGATGGCGTCGACCGCGGCATGAAAGTCCAAACCGTCGTACTTGCCGGAATTGACGCAGCGGCCATGCTCGGCATACCACGGCGCCCACGATTCCAAGGAATACTCGCGGCCGGCGACGTCGATGACCGGCTTGACCGGCAAATGATATTTTTTCGCGAATTCAAAATCCCGCTCATCGTGCGCGGGCACGCCCATGACCGCGCCGTCGCCGTAGCTCATGAGCACATAGTTGCCGACCCATACCGGTACGGGCTCGCCGCTGATGGGATGGCGCACCGCCAATCCGGTCGGCATGCCTTTCTTTTCCTGCGTGGCGAGCTCCGCCTCGACCGCCGGGCCGTGCCTGCATTCCTCGATGAACGCCGCCAATGGCGCGTTGCCGCGCGCGGCAAAGGCCGCCAGCGGATGCTCCGCCGCCACCGCGCAGAACGTCACCCCCATGAGCGTGTCGGCGCGCGTGGTGAATACATGCAGCACGCCCTTGCCATCGGCCGGCGCACCTTGGGCGGCGGATCCGCCGGCTCCCAGGTCGTACGGAAATCCCAGCCGCACCCCCACGCTCTTGCCGATCCAATTGGCCTGCATGGTGCGCACTCTTTCCGGCCATCCGCGCATCGACTCCAGCGAGTCGAGCAGATCCTCGGCATAGGCCGTGATCTTGAGGTAGTACATCGGAATTTCGCGCTTCTCGATCAGCGCGCCGGTACGCCAGCCGCGGCCGTCGATCACTTGTTCGTTGGCGAGCACCGTCTTGTCGACGGGGTCCCAATTGACCACGCCGGTCTTCTGGTAGGCGATGCCCTTTTCCAGCATGCGCAGGAACAGCCACTGATTCCAGCGATAGTACTCCGGACGGCAGGTGGCGAGCTCCCGGCTCCAATCCAGCGCGAAGCCCAGCGATTTGAGCTGAGCCTTCATGTGGGCGATGTTGTCGACGGTCCACTTCGCCGGCGGCACGCCGTTCGCCATGGCCGCATTCTCGGCCGGAAGCCCGAAGGCGTCCCAGCCCATGGGCTGCAGAACGTTTCTGCCGTTCATGCGCATGAATCGCGACAGTACATCGCCGATGGTGTAGTTTCGCACATGCCCCATGTGCAGGCGCCCGCTGGGATACGGGAACATGGACAGGCAATAATACTTTGCGCGGCTGCCGTCTTCCTTCGCCTCGAAGCAGCGCTCGCGGTCCCAGAAATGCCGTGCTTCCGCCTCCACAGCGGCAGGTTCGTATCTTTCTTGCATGATTGGGCCGCAGAATACCCGAGATGCCCAATGGCCGTGAACCGCATTGACCGTGGATTAAGCATGCTTAAGCTCAATTTTTATGGCGCTTTCGGTCTCGCCACCTTGAGCGGTTGTCTCTGGTTCCTGGCGGTGACGCCCTTCGATCATTCCGCCCTTGCCTGGATCGCGGCGGTTCCCATGCTGCTCGCCATCGACAGGGCGCCCGGTTTCAGGCAGGCGCTCATCCTTGGCTGGTGGGCCGGAATCGTCGAGACGGGGGGCGGCTTTTACTGGCTCATCGACCTGATGCGGCGATTTGCGGATTTCCCCTGGTGGGCCGCGGCGCTGGTCCTCGTGGTTTTCTGCGCGGGGCGCGGCCTGATATTTCTGCTGTTTACCGCCATCGTCCGCGTCATTCGAGCGAGGCGCCGCGTACCCATGACGGTGCTCGCGCCCCTGTGCATGGTCAGCTGCGAGCTCGTGGTGCCGCAGCTATTTCCCTGCGGCCAATGGATTTCCCAAGCCTGGCACCCGCTGGTCATTCAAATCTCCGAACTCACCGGCCCTCTCGGCGTGACCGCCCTGCTGATGATGGTCAACGGCGCGCTCTATGACTTGGCGGTGGATGGCCGCGCCGCCCGCCATCCGGCATTGGCCGCGGCACTGCTGGCGGCGGCGGCTCTGATCTTCGGAGGCGTGCGCATGCGCCAGATCGACGAACTCGTGGCCGCGGCGCCGCGGTTGAAGATCGGGCTGGTGCAGCCGAATTTCGCCTACTCGGTGGACGGCGGGTTCTCCCGCGACGAAGCCATCCGGCAGTTGACCGCCTTGCAGGACGAGTCTCGACGCCTGCAGCAGGCCGGCGCGCAAGTCCTGGTGTGGAGCGAAGGCGCATATCCGGTGACCCTGCCGCGCGATTTTGCGGCGGACTTCGCGCCCGAATCCGAGGGCCTCATTCGCCGGGGTTTCAGCATACCCACCGTCATCGGCGCCGACATGTACGATGCGGCGCACGAGGACGCGTTCAACTCGGCCATATTGCTCGACGGGGACGGCCGGGCGGCGGGGCACTATGACAAAGTGCGGCTGCTGGCGTTCGGAGAATACATACCCGGCATAGAGGCCTTTCCGTGGCTGCGAAAATTCCTGCCCGCCGGCACCGGCCGGTTCACCGCGGGGGGCGGACCCGGCGTGCTGTCCCTGCAAGGACCGCAAGGCCGGATTTGGAAACTCGGTCCCGTCATCTGTTACGAAGACATTCTGCAGGGATACTTGCGCGGAGTCGGGCGGCTGCACCCCGACCTGCTGGTGAATCTGACCAGCGACTCATGGTTCGGCGCCGACACCGAACCGTGGCAGCACCTGGCGCTCGCCGTATTCGCCAGCGTCGAGCTACGCGTGAGCATGGTGCGCGCCGTCAATTCCGGCGTTTCCGCGCTCATCGATCCGAATGGCCGCCTGTTGCAGAAGACCTATGCCGACGATCCCTACCGCAACCCGCGCCCAGCGGATGGCATCGTGGTCAGCGCGCCCGGCATGGCGGGCGGGCACACCGTGTATGTGGCGGTGGGCAATTTGTTCGCCTATCTGTGCATGGCCGCCACCTTGATTCTGGTGCTCATCAGCGCGCGCAGCGAAACATATGCCGGATCCTAGCTGTGAAAAATCGCCGCCGGCGCGTCATACTGTGACGACTCAGGCTCAACTCACTGGATCGCCATCATGAAATCGTCGGCATTGATGCGCACCGCGGCAGCGATGCTGGCCTGCTCAGCCGCGTCGGCCGTGCACATCGCATCCGCCATATCGGCCGCATCGGCCGCGCCAGCCGCATCGGCCGCACCGGCCGCACCGGCCGCACCGGCCGCGTCGGCCGCGTCGGCCGCGCCAACCGCATCGGCTGCCCCGCCCGCCTGGGTCAACGCTCCGGTCAGCGTGGCGGGAATCTCGTTCGTCCAGTCCGCCGGCGGCATCGATGAATACCGCCTCGATGCCAGTGGGCTGCAGATTCTCGTGAAGCCCGATCATTCGGCGCCGGTGGTAAGCTTCAACGTCACTTATCACGTGGGTTCGCGCAACGAGGTGACGGGGACCACCGGATCGACCCACCTGCTGGAACATTTGATGTTCAAGGGCAGCACTCATTTCAACGACCCCTCGGGCAACAGCATCAAGCAGTATCTCGGCGCACGCGGCGCAACCTTCAATGCGACCACCTCGTACGATCGCACCAACTATTACGCGACCCTCGGAAGCGGCGACCTGGAGGGCTATGTCGCGATCGAGGCGGACCGGATGCGCAATCTGTGGCTGCACGATGCCGACAAGCAGGCCGAGATGACCGTGGTGCGCAACGAATATGAACGCGGCAAGAACGATCCCAACACCTTCCTGCGCGAAGAGGTTCAGGCGGCGGCGTTCATGGCCTATCCCTATCACCACCCGACGATCGGCTGGAAGAGCGACATCGAGAAGGCGTCGGTCGGACAACTGCGCGAGTTCTACGACACTTTCTACTGGCCGAACAACTGCACGGTCACTTTCGTCGGCGACGTCGCGCCGGCCGCCGCCCTGGCGCTGGTGATGAAATATTACGGCGCGATTTCCCGCTCCCCGCATCCTATTCCCGAGGTTACGACCGAAGAGCCCCAGCAAACGGGGGCGCGGCGCGTCACCGTCAATAGACCCGGGCAGCTGGGATCCGTCGAGATCGCTTACAAGGTGCCCGGCGCGCTCGCGGCGGATATGCCGGCCCTCGATGTCTTGGGCGAAGTGTTGAGCACCGGCAAGAACAGCCGGCTGTACCGCGCGCTCGTTGATGCAAGCCTCGCGCTGCGGGTCGCAGCAGGCGTGCAAGCCATGCGCGCCGCCGGCCTGTTCGAAGCGACCGCCGTGTTGAGCCCGGGCGCGGCGCACGAGACTGTCGAGAAGACGATTCTTGCCGAGATCGACAAGATCAAGACCGGCGGCGTCAGCGCGGATGAAGTCAACCAGGTCATTCATCAATACCACGCGGCCGAAGCGTATGGACGCGACGGCACGGCGGCGGTGACCAGCCGGCTGAACGAATGGATCTCAGTGGGCGACTGGACTCAGTACATTCGATACGGCGACGCCGTCGCGCGCGTGACGCCTGCCGACGTGCAGCGAGTCGCCCGGCAATATCTGACCATCGAGCAAGGCACCACCGGCTGGTTCGTGCCCGACCCGTCAAAATGATGCACGCCGCCCACCGCAAGTTCTGCAAATCCCTCGGCGGCGCCGCGTTGCTGCTCGCAGCCTCGCTCGCCCACTCGTATGCGCATGCCGCCGAAATCGCCAAACGGGTGGTGCGCGCGCGCATCGCCGGGATCGATGTCATCGCCTACCCCACCGCCATCAAGGACGTAGTCACCGTCATGGGCTCCCTGCCGGCGGGCGATGTCTTTGCCACCGACAACATTGCCCTTGCCACCCTGGCGGGGACCATGCTCGATCGCGGCACGCTCAAGCTGGATAAGTTCGCCATCGCGAAGCAGCTCGATGGAGTGGGCGCACGCCTGGCTTTCAGTGTCGGGGAACAGACCGTGACGGTGCAGGCGCGCAGTCTGAAGGCCGATTTGCCGATGCTCCTCAAAGTCATGGCCGACGAGCTGCGCCATCCGGCCTTCTCGGCCGACGAGTTTGCCAAGGCCAAGATCGAGATCGAAGGCTCTCTCAGGCAGAGAGCGGAGAGCACCGAATACCGCGCGGCGGAAGCCTTCTCGCGCGCCGCATTTCCGGCGGGACATCCCAACCGGCCATCGTCGTTGGACGAATGGCGCAGCGCCGTCGGCAAAGCGGCGCTGCCGGACGTCGTGGAATTCCACCGCCGGCACTACGGTCCCTCACACATGGTCCTGGTGCTGGTGGGCGATCTCGACATCCCCAAGATCCAGGCGGAGATCCGCAAGGACTTCGGCGGCTGGGCAGGAGGGGTCCCTTATCGCCTGGCGGCCGAGCCCGCAGTCTCCGGCGCGCCCCTCGATCAGCTGGTCTCCATCGCCGGCAAGACCAGCGTCACGGTGTTGGCCGGTCAGACCACGGGTCTTCGCTACCGCGACCCGGACTCCCTGCCCCTGCGCATGGGCGTGGCGATTCTCGGCAGCGGATTCACCAGCCGTCTGCTGGGCACGGTGCGCGACAAGGAAGGACTGACCTACCACATCGGCGCGACGGTGGCCGACGACACGTTCAACGATGGCGTGTGGCGCATCGACGCCTCGTTCGCGCCGGCGCTGCTCGACAAAGGCCTCGCCTCTCTGCAGCGCGAACTGCGTGCTTGGTGGCAGGATGGCGTCAGCGCCGACGAGGTCAAGGCGCGCAAGACCGACATGATCGGCGGGTTCCAGGTCAGCCTGTCGACCACCGGCGGCATGGCCGGCATGCTGCTGCGAACGGTGGAGCGCGGTTACCCGCTGACCTGGATCGACGAGTATCCGAAGACCGTCGACGCGCTCTCCGCCGAGCAGGTCAATGGCGCCATCAGACGCTACGTCGATCCCGGCAAATTGCTGATCGTGAAAGCCGGGAGCGTGAATGCCGATGCGGCAAAGCCGCCTTGATCGAGGCGACGCGCCCGCTACCGCCCGCGCCGATGCGAAGCGCGCCCAGTCTCGCGGCGACGCACGCCCAGCTCGCGCCGATTCGTCAATAACCACTGGTGGGAGTTTACCGGGCCGCGCCATAGTCCTATGCTGGCGCCTCCAGCTGCGGGCCAGATGCGTTGTTGCCACAGGAGGTGCCTCATGGTCAGTCTGCGCATAAACGACGAGGTGAGGAGTGTCGATGCTCCTCCCGATATGCCTCTGCTCTGGGTGCTGCGCGATATCCTCGGGTTGACCGGCACCAAATTCGGGTGCGGCATAGCGCAATGCGGCGCCTGCACCGTGCATGTGGACGGCGCACCGGTGCGTTCCTGCCTGTTGCCCGTGGGGTCGGTGGGCAACCGCGCCATCACGACCATCGAAGGCGTCGGCGCTTCCCCGGCCGGAGCGAAAGTGCAGCAAGCCTGGCTGGAGCTGGAGGTGGTCCAATGCGGCTACTGCCAGTCCGGACAAATCATGTCGGCGACCGCTCTGCTCAATGCCGTGCCGCACCCGGAAGATTCGGACATCGATGCGGCCATGGCGGGAAACATTTGCCGCTGCGGCACTTATGTACGCATCCGCGAGGCCATCAAACATGCTTCACAAGTCTGAGTTCTCGCGGCGGGGTCCCGCCATGGGTGCAGCGGACGTCCGGGACCGCCCCGGCGAAGCCGGCGCCTCGCTGACCCGACGCGGCTTGCTCGAGGCCGGGATGGCCGTGGGCGCCGCTCTGGTGGTTGGCTTCCGCTTGCCGTTGGCCGGCGCCGCTGCGGCTGCAAAGACTCCGTTTGCGCCGAATGGCTTCATCCGCATCGATCGCGACGGCAACGTCACGCTCATCATGCCGCAGGTGGAGATGGGCCAGGGTATCTATACGGCTGTCGCCATGATACTGGCGGAGGAGCTCGACGCGGACTTCGCTCGAGTGGCGCTCGAAGCCGCGCCGCCCGATGACAAGCTCTACGGCAATCCCGTGTTCGGCATTCAGGTCACCGGCAACTCGAACTCGGTCCGGGCCTTCTGGCTCCCCTTGCGCAAAGCGGGCGCGGGCGTGCGTGCCATTCTGATCCAAGCCGCCTCGCAGCAGTGGAAAGTGGAGCCCTCGGCCATTCGCACCGACAACGGCGAAGTCATCCATGACGCCAGCGGCCGCCGCACCGGCTATGCGGCTCTGATCGATCGCGCCCAGGGCTTGGTGCCGCCGAAAGACCCGCCGCTCAAGGACCCGAAAGACTTCAAACTCATCGGCAAACCTCTGAAGCGATTTGACACTCCCGACAAGGTCAACGGCAAGCTCAAGTACGGGATCGATGTCATGCTGCCTGGCCTCAAGTTCGCGACGCTGGCCGCCTGCCCGGTGTTCGGCGGCACGGTGGAGCATGTGAACGACACCAAGGCCAAGAGCCTCCCCGGCGTGCGTCAGATCGTGGTGCTCGGGGATTTTGTCGCCGTCGTCGGCGATCACATGTGGGCGGCCAAACAGGGCCTGGCCGCGCTCGACATCACCTGGGACGAGGGCCCTCATGCCGCGGTTTCCTCCGCCGACGTCTGGAAGCAGTTGCGCGCCTCCAGCAACACGGAGGGCGCGGTGGCCAAGTCCGAGGGAGACATCGCCAAAGGCCTGGCGGAAGGCGATTTGCTGGAAGCCGCATACGAAATGCCGTTCCTGGCGCACGCCACCATGGAACCGATGAACTGTACCGTGCACGTCACACCGGCGGCTTGCGAGGTTTGGGTCGGCATCCAGGTTCTGTCCAGGGCCCAAGCCATCGCGGCGAAGGTGACGGGGCTGCCGCTCGAGAAGGTGACCGTGCACAACCTGCTGATCGGCGGCGGCTTCGGCCGCCGGCTCGAGGTGGACATGATCGACAAGGCCGTGCAGATCGCCAAGCAAGTGGAGGGGCCGGTCAAGGTGGTGTGGACGCGGGAGGAGGACATTCAGCACGATGTGTACCGCCCCGTGTACCGCGACACCCTGTCGGCCACGGTCTCCAACGGACGCATCGCGGGCTGGAAGCACCGCATTACGGGATCCTCTATCATCGCTCGCTGGCTGCCGCCCGCCTTTCAAAAGGGAATCGACATCGATGCCATCGACAGCGCCGCCGACATTCCCTACGACATCCCCAATCTGCGCGTTGAATACGTGCGCGACGAGCCGCCCGGCGTGCCCACCGGATTCTGGCGCGGCGTGGGCCCCAACAACAATGTATTCGCCATCGAGAGCTTCATCGACGAATTGGCGAGGAAATCCAACAAGGATCCGGTCGACTTTCGCCGCGGCCTGCTCGGTAAATCGCCGCGCCTCGAGGCGGCGCTCGAACTCGCCGCCGCCAAGTCCGCATGGGGAAGTCCTCTGCCCGCGCGCGCCGGCCGCGGCATCGCCGTGCAGGTCGCCTTCGGCAGCTTCATTGCCACGGTCGCCGAAGTCGAAGTCGATCCGCACGGGGAAGTGCGCGTGCATCGTATCGTCTGCGCCGTGGACACCGGCATCGTGGTCAATCCGGACACCGTGGCGGCGCAATTGCAGGGCGGCCTGATCTTTGGGCTGACCGCGGCGCTGTACGGTAAGATCACCATCGCCAAGGGCCGGGTCCAACAGAGCAACTTCAACGACTACCGCATGCTGCGCATCAACGAAACCCCGCGGATCGAGGTGCACTTGATCGAGAGCGGCGAGGCCCCGGGCGGCATCGGCGAGACCGGCGTGACCGCGGCGCCGCCGGCCCTCGGCAACGCCCTGTTCGCCGCCACCGGCATCCGCCTGCGCCGATTACCCATAGACCGGGATGTTCTATCCGGAAAGAAGCTGCCATCATGAACGACACTCCTCATTCCAGCCGCGCCGGGCGCTACACCCTGATCGGCATCGGCGCGGTGCTAGCGGTGGTTCTCATCGGCTTTTTGTGGATGGTGGTGCTGGCACCCCGCCCCATGGATTTCGCGGGCGGACCCCATGTGGCGTTGACCGAGTATCACGGCGAAGATCCCACGGGCGTCCCGGCCGACCTCAAGAGCGCGAGCCTCCTCGAACGCGGCGAGTACCTGGCGCGAGCCGCGGATTGCGCAGCGTGCCACACCGCCGAAGGCGGGGCGCCCTATGCCGGCGGCCGAGCCTTCGTGCTGCCGTTCGGCACCCTGTACTCGACCAATATCACTCCCGACAAGGAAACCGGAATCGGCAATTACAGCGACGCGAATTTCCTCGACGCCGTTCACAAGGGGCTGGGACGCGGCAACATGAGGCTCTATCCGGCCATGCCCTTCGCCAGCTACACCTACATGACCGACGCCGATGCGATCGCCATCAAAGCCTACCTCTTCAGTCTCGCGCCCGTGCATGCGCCGGCGCCGCCGAACGCGCTGATTTTTCCGTTCAACCAGCGCGCGCTCATGGGCGTGTGGGCGCTGCTGTTCGATCCGGACAAGCGGTTCGAGCCCCGCACCCAGCGCGATCCACAGTGGAATCGCGGCGCCTACCTCGTGGAAGCGATGGGTCACTGCGGCGAATGCCACACGCCGCGCAATCTCCTGCAGGCGCTGAATCAGCGGGAGAAGTTCTCGGGCGCGCTGCAGGCGGGCTGGCGCGCCTACAACATCACCTCGGACTCGAGGAGCGGCATAGGCGCCTGGAGCGAAGCGGATCTGGCGCATTATCTGGCCGTGGGACATGCGGACGGCCGGGGCACCGCGACCGGGCCCATGGGCGAGGCCGTCGACAATAGCCTTCAATACCTGAGTCAAAGTGACATCTCGGCGATCGTGAGCTATGTGCGCTCGGTGTCGGCGATCGCGACCTCCGATCTGCCCGCGCCGAAGGCGGCGCCCGCGCCCGCCTCATACGCCGAAGGCGTCGCCGGCGACGTGGATTCGCGAGGCAAGGCGGTCTATGCCGGCGCGTGCGCGGGATGCCATGATTGGACCGGCGTGAGCCCGGTGATTCCCTATGCGACCCTCACCGGCGTGAGGTCGGTGAACGACCCGACTGCGACCAATGTGGTCCAGGTCATTCTGACGGGCGCGAAGCGCCGCACCTCCGATGCGAGGACCACCATGCCGGCCTTCGGCGGCGCGTATTCCGACGAGGAGATCGCCAGCCTCGCCAATTACGTCACGGCCCGATTTGGCGCGGAGCCATCGGCGGTGACGGCACGGAGCATCGCAGCGCTTCGGGCGCAGGACTGACCGGCATGACCGCGGCCGCCTGCTTGCAGCAGACCGCATTTGTCGTTTGCCATAACATCGTGGCCGGGAATCTCCCGGCGATAGTCGTCCGCCGACCCTCAGCCGAATTGAAAGCCGGAGATTTGTTTGCCGCCGATCGACTCGCCGAAGCTGCGCACACCGCGGTCGCCCTGGGCCGCACCGGCGGCCACCATCAGCGGTATCAGATGCTCCTCGCGCGGGTGCGAGGCCGCGCCTCCCGGAGCTTCGCGCCATTTGGTGAGCAGCTCATCGCGCGTGGCGGGATCCTGCACCGCGCCGCCCAGCCAGGCGTCGAAGGCGGCCGCTGAGTCGGCGCCCCGGCCGGAGAACATATCGGCCAGGTTGTGGTAGCTCATGCCGCTGCCGACGATCAATACACCCTGATCGCGCAGCGGCGCCAAGGCGCGGCCCAGTGTCAGATGCAGGGCGGAATCGAGACTGGCCTGCAGCGAGAGCTGCAGGATGGGCACGTCCGCATTCGGATAAATGAGCAGGAACGGTACGAACACGCCATGGTCGAGGCCACGCCTCGATTCCACATCGCTCTGGAATCCAGCATCGTCCAGCAGCTTGCGCACGCGTTCGGCGAGCTCCGGGGCGCCGGCCGCCGGATACTTCAGCCGATAGGTGTGTTCCGGGAAGCCGTAGTAATCGAACAGCAATCCCGGCTTGGGCGAAATATTGACCGTCGGCAGGGGATTTTCCCAATGGCCCGAAATCACCAGTACCGCTTTGGGCCGCACGCCCAGGGAGCCGTCGATGCCTCGCAGATACGCGCCCAGGCCGTCCCACATATGCGGATAGGCGGGCGGTGGATCGATGAAGAAGCACGGGCCGCCGCCATGCGGAATGAACAATGTCGGCAGTCGTTTCATGATGTGCGCAGAGAGTGGTTCCGGCGGGCTTGAGCCTATCCGGGCGCCCTGCGAACGTCAATCGAGTCGACCGCTCTCGATTCCCGCGCTGCTGGACGTTGACCTCACGCGGCCGCGGTGGTGCCGGTGGCCGCGGTGAAGGCACATGAATTGTATCGACGCCGCGGTGGTCGGCGTGCGGCTCAAATGAGATGATGGTCCGACGTCCTCTCGACCGGGAATTTCTATGGCAGCTGCGCCAGAGCTTGTGGCAGGTCCGGACGCGCCCGCGGGTGGCGCGCGGAATCGATCGCTCAGGCTTCGGCAAACCGGCGTCGTACTGTTGCTGTTTGGCGGCTACGGCGCGCTTTACTTCTGCCGCGCCGATCTGTCGGTCGCAACGCCCATGCTGGTCGAAGAGCTGGGGAAGCACGGCGTCAGCCATGCCGACGCCATCATTCACATGGGTTCCATCGCCTCCTTCGGCGTGCTGGCCTACGCGCTCGGCAAGCTGTTCCTGACGGGACTCGGCGACTTCTGGGGCGGCAGGATCAGTTTTCTCATCGGTCTGGCGGGCGCCACAGTCTTCACGCTGATATTTGCTTCGGGAGTGAGCCTGCCGCTGTTCACCATGGCGTGGATCGGCAACCGCCTGACCCAGTCGCTCTCGTGGGCGGGGCTGATCAAGGTTTCCTCGAAGTGGTTCGATTTTTCCTCCTATGGAATGATCATCGGCATCTTGAGCATCAGCTACCTCGTGGGAGACGCGGCGGCGCGGCAGTGGATGGGGATGCTGATCGAACATGGCTTCGGCTGGCGCATCCTGTTTTACTTCGCCACAGCGGTGGCCGGATTCTTCTTCGCCCTCAATTTCTTCCTGCTACGCGAATCGCGCCTCGATGCGGGCTTCGCCGAGGCGAAACCCAACCCTCTGAATCTTTTTGCCGCCTCGGAGTCCCGGCCGCGGAGCGTCTCGCAGCTGTTGCTGCCGC
>Ga0181534_10000406_pt1 | contig 30208 bp, 28 predicted proteins | sample PEATcosm2014_Bin_37_FD_119758 | JGI IMG/M metagenome (GOLD analysis project Ga0181534, IMG submission 119758) | Peatland microbial communities from MTU Mesocosm Facility, Houghton, MI, USA - PEATcosm2014_Bin17_10_metaG | ecosystem: Environmental > Terrestrial > Soil > Wetlands > Peat | place...
GCGGGACGGGCGTCTGCGGCCTTTAGACGACGGAGTTCAACCAGCGGGTCAAGGTTGCCGTGTCCATCGCGCCCGACTGACGGGCGATTTCCTTGCCTGCGCGAAATACGATGAGCGTGGGAATGCTGCGAATGTTGAAGCGGGCCGCCGGCGCCGGTTCATTCTGGGTGTTCAGTTTGGCGAAGCGCAATTTCGGTTCGAGCTTAAGCGCCGCGGCCTCGAAAAAGGGGGCCATGGCAATGCACGGACCGCACCACGGCGCCCAAAAATCCACCACCAGGGGCAGTTGGCTCCGTGTCAGATGCCGCTCGAAATTCGCCTCCGTCAATTGGAGGGGTTTCCCTTCGAACAACGGCAAGCGGCACTTGGGACAGCGCGGGCCGTCCTTCAATCGGCCGCCTGGCAAGCGCACCACCGAGTCGCAATGCCCACACACGACTTCGACGGCTTCGTTCATCGAGTTCGGGCCTATTTTGGTTGCGCGACGAGGATGGAGAAGCTATCCGGTACGATATTCGGGCGTGGATGCGGGCGCTCCTCGGTCGCAGGCGGCGCAGCCCCGAGTCTCGCCGCGGCCAGGAAGATCTTATGCGTGGCGGGATCGAGCACCATGGTGCGTGCGCTTTCCTGAGTCGTCACCGTGGCAACCACCCGGTATTCATCCGGCGTCTCTTGATGGATCACCGTGAGCGTGCCGTCCAAGCCGTTCGAGCTGAATACCATCCCGAGGTCGGCGTCGAACGCCGCCGCATCGGGTCCGCTGCCGATCACGACCCGGGCAACCTGCCTGCCCGAGAGAGAATCCGTGACGGCCATGACCTGATTCGCGCAGACGGAGAACAAACGGTGGTGAGCCGCATCGAGCGCGAGGCCCGTGGGATTGGCGCAGCCTGGCAGCGGCCATGTTGCCCTGACCGCCAGCGACTTCGCGTCGACGGCGGCGAGCTTGCCGGACTCCGTCTCGATATTGACATACACCGTGCCCGCGGCGTCCGTTGCCATGAACTCCGGAGGACCGGGAAGTGGAACCGTAGCCACCACCTGCAGCGACCCTGCATCGAGTACCGACAGATTCGATGATTCGCCATTGGCGGTGATGATGTGGTTGTACCGGGGCTCGTACAGGATGGCGTCCGGTTTCCTGCCGGAGACCGGCACTTCTCGAATCACCCGCAGCGTGTCGGTTTCAAATACCGAGACGGTGTCGCTGCGGCCATTGCTGGTGAAGCCGCGCGACATTGCCGGCGCGAAGGCGATGCCATGAACACCCGCGGTGTTCGCTATGGTCCCTGCCAGCTTGCCGCTAACCGTTTCGACGACGTCCACGCGGTCGCCGCGGCTGATGAAGAGGCGCGCACCGCCCGCGTCCAATGCCAGGTAATCCCAACCGCCGGCACCGCCCAGCGGCCAGCCGCCGGATACGGTGTAGACAGGCGCGGGAAGGGGCGAGGTGTCCGCCGCCGGGGCGGCGGCGGCCGCCTGCCACACTGCACACATCGCCAAACCGAGAATGCGCGCCACCATGAGTCCCTTCCTGTCCGGGGCCTTGAGTCTAACAGCCATTGGCCCCGGGGAGAAAAACCCGGCAGCTCCGCACCCTGAACGCCGCGCAAATACCGTTGGCGTTGCGGCGTTGGTCGATCGCTGGGCGGAGTTTCAGCGCGCGCCCGGTCATCGGGCGATTCTGATGGCGCTCAATCCGCGCGCGCTCCGGTATCATCGGTTCATGCAGCGGGACTATCTCGGCAATTCCGTCACTGTGCAACGCGGCACCACGCTGCACGGCATCGACGATTTCATCGAGGGCTACCTGGCGTATGAGAGGCGGGCCGAGCGCATTCTCGCCGCCGCGGACGCCGACCCCGAATCTTGCCTTGCCAACGTGTATGCGGGAATGCTGTGGATGCTGCTCGAAGCGCCCGAGGGCGCGCGGCACGCGGCAAAATATCTGGCCGCCGCCGAGCGCGCGGCGCCGCTGGCCACGCGGCGCGAGCAGCTCAATGCGGCGGTGCTCCGCTCCTGGGTGGACGACGATGCGCCGCGCACCCTGCGGCTATGCGATGAGATTTCCGACGAATATCCGCGCGATCTCGCCATCGTCAAGATGCAGCAGTATTTCGAATTCAATCGCGGCAACTCGCCGGAGATGCTGCGGGTGGCATTGAAAGTGGCGCCGGCGGGCGCCGATGTTCCCTACGTGCATGGCATGGCGGCATTCGCCTACGAGCAGTGCCATTTGTTGAACGAGGCGGAGGACGAAGCGCGCGCGGCGCTCGAGATGAGGCGCAAGGAACCGTGGGCTCAACACGCGCTGGCGCATGTACTCCTGACGCGCGGACGGATCGATGAAGGATCCCGGTTCCTCGAGCAGATGGCCGACACCTGGACCGATCTCAATTCCTTCATGGTGACGCACCTATGGTGGCACCTGGCTCTGTTCTATCTGAGCCAGGGACACGGGCAAAAGGTGCTGGAGCTTTACGACCGGCATTGTTGGGGAGTCGCCAAGGACTACTCCCAGGATCAAATCGGCGCGGTCTCGCTGCTGGCGAGGTTCGAGATCGCCGGCATCGATGTCGGGCCGCGCTGGCAGGAACTTGGCGGTTATCTCGCCGCGCGCGCGAAGGACACCCTGCTGCCATTTTTGACGTTGCAGTACCTCTATGGGCTGGCGCGGGCAGGACGCCCGGAAGCGGCGACGCTGCTGGAGTCGGTGCGGCAAAGGGCCGAGACCGCGCCCCCGTTCACGCGCGAGGTGTGGCGGGAGGTTGCACTGCCCGGCTGCGAGGGACTGTACGCCTACGCTCGAGGCGACTACGCAAGGGCCTGGCACCACCTGGTCTCGAGCGTACCGCGGATGGCGGAGACCGGCGGCAGCCATGCGCAGCGGGATCTGTTCGATCAGATCCTCGTGGACACCGCGCTCAAAAGCGGCCGCTTGGCCGCCGCCCAGCGGATGCTGGAGCTGCGGCGCATGGCGGACCCGAACGGCGTGCCCGTCAACAGCGCGCTTTGCGCGGTGTATTCCAATCTGGGCCTGTCCGAACTTGCGGAGCGGGCGCGCGCCAGGGCCGGGCACACCCGCGCGCTGCATCCGGTTTGAGGCCCTTCCAGGAACCGAGATCCATGCCGAGCGACGCAACGGAGAATCTGTTCAAGGCCATCGATGAGCGGCGCGATGAACTCGTCGAATTGACCCGCGCGCTGATTCGATATCCCACGGTGAATCCGCCCGGAGAGGCCTATCGTCCGTGCGCGGAATTCATCGGCGAGCGCATGCGGGCCCGGGGGTTCACGGTCGACTACGTGCATGCGGCCGGCACGCCCGGCGACGACGCGCGCCATCCGCGCATCAACGTGATTGCCCGGCGCGAAGGGCAGGCGCCCGGCCCGTGCGTGCATTTCAACAGCCATATCGACGTGGTGCAGGGTGGCAGCGGATGGACCCTGGACCCGTTCGCCGCCGTCGTGAAGGACGGCAGGGTGTATGGCCGGGGCGCGTGCGACATGAAGGGCGGTCTCGCGGCATCCATCGTCGCGGTCGAAGCGTTGATCGACTCGACCGCGAAATTGCCGGGAACTCTGGAGATTTCGGGCACCGCCGATGAAGAGTCCGGTGGATTCGGGGGAGTGCATTACCTGGCCGAGCGCGGCTGGTTCTCTGCGCCGCGCGTCGATCACGTCATCATCCCCGAACCGCTCAATGTCGACCGGGTCTGCATCGGGCACCGCGGCGTGTGGTGGGCCGAGATAGAAACCCACGGGCGGATGGCCCACGGCTCGATGCCCTTTCTCGGTGATTGCGCCGTGCGCCACATGCATGCCGTGATCGAACGCTTCGAGCGCGAGCTGTATCCGAAGCTCGCGGCGCGGCGCACGGAGATGCCCGTCGTGCCCTCCGGTGCGCGTCATTCGACCCTCAATATCAGCTCGATCCACGGCGGACAGGCGGAGGCGCCGGGATATCCCGCCGCCTTGGTGCCCGACTCTTGCCGCATGGTCATCGACCGCCGGCTGCTCATCGAGGAGAGCATGGAGAGCGTCAAGGGCGAGATGCTCGAGCTGCTGGAGCGGCTCGCCGCGGAACGGGAGGGGTTTCGCTATCACATTCGCGACATTTTCGAAGTACGGCCGACGATGGCGGACCGCAACGGGCCGGTCGCGCGCAGCACCGCGGCGGCGATCCGCCGCGTGCTCGGACGCGCGCCTGAATTCATTTGCTCGCCGGGAACCTACGACCAGAAACACATCGACCGGATCGGTAGATTGCGCGACTGCATCGCCTACGGACCGGGAATTCTCGATCTCGCGCATCAGCCCGATGAGTATGTGCTGATCGACGACATGGTCAACTCCGCGAAGGTGATGGCGCTGGCCGCACGGTCGCTGCTCTACGGAACCGCATGAGGCGAGGGCTGCTCACGGCCCTGCTGCTGCTCACCGCACTGCCGCTGTCGGCGCCGAGCGCCCGGGCCGCGGACCGGCTGAACCTCGGCATGCAGCTCGAGCCGCCGATCCTCGATCCCACCGCGAATCCCGCCGCCGCGATATCCGAAATCCTGTACGGCAATGTGTTCGAGGGGCTGGTGCAGTTCGCCGCGGACGGGTCGGCCGCGCCAAAGCTGGCCGCTTCGTGGGAGATCTCGGCGGACGGGTTGTCCTATACGTTCCATCTGCAGCACGGTGTGCGCTTTCACGACGGCAGCCCGTTCGATGCGGCCGCCGCCAAATTCTCGCTGGATCGCGCCCTCGCGCCCGGATCGGTGAACCCGCAGAAATTCCGTCTTGGCGCGATCCGCGCCGTCGACATCGCCGATCCTTTCACCTTGCGCCTGCTGCTCTCGAGGCGCTCCGGCAGCCTGCTCGAGTCCCTCGCCTGGGGCGCCTTCGTCATGGTGTCGCCGCGGTCGGCCGCGAGCAACGCAGTGCGGCCGATCGGCACCGGCCCCTTCCGATTCTCGGGGTGGCGCCGCGGCGACTCGCTCACCCTGGTGAGCAATGCGGAGTATTGGGGCAGGTCCGCGATGGTGCGCGAAGTCACCTTCAAGTTCATCTCGGATCCGACCGCCGCTTACGCCGCGTTGATGGCGGGCGATGTGGACGCATTTTCCAACTACCCGGCCCCGGAGAGCTTCGCGCAATTCACGGCCGATCCGCGCTTCGCGGCATTCGCCGGCACCACCGAAATGGAAACTGTGCTGGCGCTGAACGAGCGCGTGCCGGCGCTCAAGAATCTGTCGGTGCGCCGGGCGATCTCCTACGCGCTCGACCGCCATGCCATCATCGACGGCGCCATGTTCGGCTACGGCACGCCGATCGGCAGCCATTTTCCTCCGCACAACCCCGCGTACATCGACCTCACGGGCGTCTATCCTCACGACGCCGCGAAAGCCAGGGCGCTGCTGGCGTCGGCCGGCTATGCGCGCGGCTTTTCGCTCACCTTGAAGCTGCCGCCGCCGAGCTATGCGCGGCGCAGCGGCGAGATCGTGGCGGCGCAACTCGGCCAGGTCGGCATCCACGTGAACATCGAGAATCTGGAATGGGCGCAATGGCTCGATCAGGTATTCGCCCGGCACGACTTCGACATGAGCATCGTGGGACACGCCGAGCCCATGGACTACGACATCTATGCGCGCGATGATTATTACTTCGGCTACTCGGACCCGAAATTCAAGGCACTCATCGCGGCGCTCGACGACACGCTCGATCCGGCCCGGCGCCGCGACCTGCTGCAGCAGATTCAACGCAAGCTGGCCGACGACGCGGTCAACGGCTTCTTGTTCCAGTACCCGAGATTGGACGTCTGGAATGTGCATTGGCGGGATCTGGGATTCGACAATGTGCTGGGCGTCGTCGACCTGAGCCGCGCGCACGACGACCGGGCCGAGCCGGCGGCCGCAACCCACGCCGGCACGGTTGCAGCCGGAAAACCGCGGGCGATCGGCCTTGCCGGCACGGTCCTGTCGGCGGCCGCCCTGGCCCTGTGCATTTTCGCGGCACGCCGCTTCGGCACAGCCTACCTGGCCGGACGCCTGAGTGTGCTGCTCGCCACGCTGCTGGCGGCGACGGCGATCGTGTTCGTCATCGTGCAAATCGCACCCGGCGATCCGGTGCGCTACATGCTGGGACTGCAGGCGGACCCGGACACCGTGGCGGCCGCGCGCCACCAGCTGGGTCTCGATAGCGCCCCGCTGCAGCGCTACCTGCACTGGGTCGGCGGACTGCTGCACGGAGACTTTGGGCAAAGCTTCACCTACCGCGTTCCGGTGGCGGGGCTGGTCGCCGAGCGTCTGCAAGTGTCCCTGCCGCTGGCCGTCTTTGCGCTGCTCTTGTCCGCGGCGATCGCCTTTCCCGTCGGTTTCGCCGCCGCGGCCCGGCGCGGCCGAGCGAGCGACCGGGTGTTGACCGCCGTCACCCAATTGGGCCTGGCGATCCCCAATTTCTGGCTGGGAATGTTGCTGGTGATGCTGTTTGCCGTCGAACTGCACTGGGTGTCCGCCGGCGGCTTCCCCGGCTGGGACTCGGGATTCGCGGCCGCGCTGAAGGCCCTCGCCCTGCCGGCGATCGCGCTCGCCATGCCGCAGGCCGCCATCCTGGCCCGCGTGCTGCGCGGTGCGCTGATCGACACGCTGCACGAAGACTATATTCGCACGGCGCGGGCGAAGGGCGCCGGCGGGTGGCAGGTACTGTGGCGCCATGCGCTGCCCAACGCGCTGGTGCCGGTGCTGACCATCGTCGGCATGCAGTTCTCGTTCTTGCTGGCCGGCGCGGTCATCATCGAGAATGTCTTTTTCCTGCCCGGTCTCGGCCGCTTGGTGTTCCAGGCCATCGTGCAGCGCGATCTGATGGTCGTGCAGAGCGTCGTGATGATGCTGGTGTTCGCCGTCGTCGTGGTGTCGTTTCTGGTGGACCTCTCCTACGTCCTGGTCAATCCGCGCCTGCGGGCGGCCGCCGCATGAGCGCCGCCGGGACGCGCGCGGTTCGTCGCTCCCACCGCGCGGGGTTCATCGCCGGCGCGGTCATTACCGGGTGCTTCGCGGCGCTTGCCGTCACTGCGCTATTCTGGACGCCGTATGATCCCGCCGCTCTGGCCATCGTCGACCGGCTGCAGGCGCCCAATCTGCATCATTGGTTCGGCACCGATCAGCTCGGCCGCGACGTGCTGTCGATGATCATGAGCGGCGCCAGGAATTCCGTCGGAGTGGCCCTGGTGTCGGTGATCATCGGAGTATTCGTCGGCGTGCCTTTGGGACTGTTGGCCGCGGCGCGCCGCGGGCCGATCGACGAGCTGATCATGCGAGCCAACGATTTGGTGTTCGCGTTCCCCTCCCTGCTGCTCGCGATTCTGATCACGGCCGCATCCGGACCCGGGGCCGTCAATGCCATCATCGCCATCGGCATCTTCAACATTCCGGTGTTCGCGCGGGTTACTCGCGGCGGGGCGCTGCAGCTGTGGACTCGCGACTTCGCCCTGGCCGCGAGAGTCGCCGGCAAGGGACCCATGAGGATTTCCGCCGAGCACATCCTGCCGAATCTCGTCGGATTGCTGGCGGTGCAGGGGACCATCCAATTCTCGCTGGGCGTGATCGCCGAAGCGGGCCTCTCCTATGTCGGACTGGGCGCGCAGCCACCGACCCCGAGCTGGGGCAGGATGCTCAATGAGGCGCAGACGCTGACGGTCCTTGCCCCGTCGCTGGCGTTGTTTCCCGGCGCCGCCGTGCTGCTGTTCGTGCTCGGATTGAACCTGCTGGGCGAGGGGCTGCGGCACCTAAGGGAGCGGGCGTAATGACGGCCGCGCACGCCGCCGCGCCGCTGCTGCAAATCGATGCGATGAACGTGTCGATAGGCGCGGCCCGCATCATCAAGAACCTGTCGCTCGAGGTCGCCGCCGGCGAGATTCTCGGCCTGGTCGGCGCTTCGGGATCCGGCAAGTCGATGACTGCGCTCGCCATCATGCAACTGTTGCCCGCGTACGCCGCGCTGACCGGCACGGTGCGCCTGCGAGGCGCGACGCTGACCGGCAAGGGCGAACGCGAGCTCTTGAACATTCGCGGCAGGGACATCGGCATTGTATTCCAGGAGCCCATGACGGCCTTGAATCCCCTGATGAAAATCGGCGATCAGGTGGCGGAAACGGTGCGTCTGCACCGTTCCGTCGCCGCCGCCGAGGCGCGCCGCCTGGCGCGCGAGACCCTCGATCTCGTCGGCTTGCGCGGCGAGCAAGGCGCGCTCGACCGCCTGCCCCACGAACTGTCGGGCGGCCAGCGGCAGCGGGTGGCGATTGCAATGGCCGTGGTCCTGTCGCCGCCCCTGCTCATTGCCGATGAGCCCACGACTGCACTGGATGTCGGCACACAGGCGCAGGTGCTCGGGCTGCTCGAGGAGCTTGCGCACGCGCGCAACATGGGCTTGATTCTGGTGACTCACGATCTCGCGGTGGTGGCGCAGGTCACCGATCGAGTCGCCCTGATGCACCAGGGAGAGATCGTCGAGCAGGGCGCGACGCGGCAACTGCTGCGGCATATGCGACATCCTTACGGCAGGGCGCTTAGGGCAGCCGCGGAATTGAAACCGAAGCGCGGCATTGCGACGCATGGTTCAGCCGCGCCGGTCTTGCAGGTGTGCGACGTCGTCCACGAATATCCGCGCCGGCGACGCTCGCTATGGCGCGCCGCGGTGCCCTTCAGAGCCGTCGACCGGGTGTCGCTGTCCATCCACGCGGGCGAGACCGTGGCTTTGGTCGGGGAGTCGGGCTCCGGCAAGTCGAGCCTGCTGCGGATCGCTCTCGCGCTCGAGCGGCCTCGGGCAGGGGAGGTCCGTCTCCTCGGGGATGCGTTTTCGAGCGCGAAAGGCGCCGCCTTGCGCCGCCTTCGCCGCTGCATTCAGGCGGTATTCCAAGATCCCTACGGCAGCTTCGATCCCCAGTGGACCGTGGAGCGGCTGATTGCGGAGCCCTTCTTTCTCATGGATCTGCCACCGCCCGCGGCCGAACGGCGGCGCAGGGTCGCTGCGGCGCTCGAGCAGGTGGGCCTGTCGGCCTCCGACGCGCGCAGCTTTCCGCACGAGTTCTCGGGCGGCCAGCGGCAGCGGATCGCCATTGCGCGGGCCCTGATCACGGAGCCGACGGTAATCGCCTTCGACGAAGCGGTATCCGCGCTCGATGTCCTGGTGCGCGCCCAGATACTCGCGTTGCTGGGGGAGCTCGCCGAGCGGCTGCGCCTGGCCTATTTGTTCGTATCGCACGATCTGCACGTCGTCAGATCGATCGCGGACCGCGTTTACGTCATGCAGCGGGGCCGCATCGTGGAGCACGGACCGACGGAGGCACTGTTCGCTTCACCGCGTCATGCCTATACCGCGTCGCTGATCGCCGCCACCCCGAAGTTGGTATAGTCTTCCGGGTCGAACCGTATCGTAGACTCCCGGGATCAACGCGTGACAATCGGCTTGGCGAATCCAGCGGCGGGACGGCAAATCCAGGGACGGGACGTAAGCGCCGTCATCGTAACGCATCATCCGGATGCGGCGTTTTCGGCGAGAGTGGCGCGCGTGTCGCGGCAGGTCGGCCGCGTCGTCATCGTGGACAACGGCTCGAACGATGCCGAGCTGAAAATGCTGGATGAGTTGGCCACGGACCCGTCGGTGGAGTTGATCGTCAACGCTGAGAACCTCGGCGTGGCGCAGGCGCTGAACGCAGGTATTCAGCGCGCCGTTACGCGCGGCCATGCGTGGGCGCTGCTGCTCGATCAAGACACCGAGGTCAACGAGGACATGGTCGCCACGTTGCTCCGCATCCACGCGGCTCATCCGCACCCGGAACGATTGGCCGTCATCGGATCTCACTATCCGGGCGCCAACGACATCGACATCGACATCGACATCGACGGCGACAGCCGGATTCCCGAGGCCGCCCGCCCCGTGGCCCATGCCGGGCAATGGGATGAAGTTGAAGCGGTGATCACCTCCGGCTCCCTGCTGCCGCTGGCGGTGCATGCAGCCGTTGGACCCTTCAGGGAAGAACTCTTCATAGACTACGTCGACATCGACTACTGCCGGCGGGCGAGAGCGAAAGGCTATCGCGTCATCAAGACCAGGAAGCCACTGATGTCGCATGCAATCGGCTCGCCGACGATGCATGAGTGGCTGTGGCTGAAGAAGTGGACGACCAACCACTCCTCTGACCGGCGCTACTATATCGCGAGGAACGACACCGTCATGCTGCGAGAATCCGGCCGCTATGCCGCCGGCGGTTGGGCGGTGAAGAGCTTCTTTCGTTGTCTGAGACACTGCAAGCGCATCGTGCTGTACGAACGATCGAAAACCGCCAAGATCATGGCCGTCGCGCACGGATGGTGGGACGGCGTGCGCGGCCGCATGGGCGCGCGCCGCCCGCTCCGCATGGCGCCCGGCCCGGCGGGCGGGGACACGCGGCGAGCCGATGGCACTACCTCATCGCGACCGGCCAGCGGTTTGTCGAAGGAGCGACCGCTCCGCTGACGAAGGACCTTTCGCCAATTTTGGTTGATCCGCCGGTGGAGTTGCGGTTCATGTCCGCAGCCGGATGGCGATAATGACGAGTCGATGGCCGCTCAGCCGATGTCGGGGAAGGTCTCAGATCGGCCCGTCATCCGGCATGTAATGATTTGACGCTGTTGTATCTCCCGATGTACTGGAGGAGGCCATGCACATAAAGGCGCGCACTGCGGCGGTCATGTTGGTGTTCATTGCGGCCCGTGGCATGACGCAGGAGCACCAGCACGGAGATAGCGAGAAGCTCGGGGAGGTTCACTTCGCCACATCGTGCAACGAATCGGCGCAGAGCGCTTTCAATCGTGCGGTATCCCTGCTTCATTCCTTCCAGTTCAGCCGTGCCATCGACGGATTCAACGCGGCTTTACAGGAAGACCCCACCTGCGCTATCGCATACTGGGGAATCGCTCTTAGCGATTGGAGTAACCCCTTCGCGCCGGGACAAAAGGCCAAGGCTCAGTTGCAACTTGGGCAGCAGAGCGCCAAACGAGGCCAAGAGCTGGGTGCAAAAACGGAGCGCGAACGCGCCTATCTCGCGGCAGTCGGTGCGCTGTACAACGACTTTGCCTGTTAAGGCGTTGGAACAGTTTGAAGCAACCCTCAAAAAAGAGCCGCGTCGCTTCCGGTCACTGTATGGGGCAGCGCGCGCCGCGCAGCTTAGCGGGGATCGCAACGCGAACGCCAAGTATTTTCGGGAACTGTTGAGCGTCTGTGAGAAAGCCGACAAGCCTGGCAGACCCGAGATCGAAGAAGCTCGCCATGCGTTGGCGATGGAGAAAATATGACTGCGCCTCCCGGACGTGGACGCCAGCAGCGGGTCGATACAGGCGTTTGTTAGGTTGAATGTTCCAGTTTCCACTCACTCGGCTAGACCTGCCGGCAAAGCCGAATGTGGTGTACGATTCGAACATAACAATCAAGGAGAGAGTCATGGGAAGAACTCGGATCTTTGTCCTCATGGTAGCTTTCGGCTCGGCCTGGCTACTTTCGAGCTGCGCGACGACTTCCCCGACAACGCCGGCAGCCGAAACAGCGCGCATCACAGTACTCTACGATGCCTTCGGCAAGGATGCGACGATGACTAAGGACTGGGGCTACGCCGCCCTGGTGGAGATCAACGGCAAGCGCATTCTGTTCGATACCGGTGATGACCCGGCGATTTTCGCGAAGAACGTGAAGGCCAAGGGCATCGATCTAACCAAGCTCGACTTCGTGGTGTTATCGCACCGCCACGGTGATCACACCGCTGGGGTGTCTTATCTGCTCAGCGTGAATCCTAAGGTGAAGATTTACGCACCCAAGGATGGCCTTGGTGGCATTTTTGGCTCCGATATACCCAGTAAGTTTTACCGCAAGGACGAAGCATTGCCCGCCGAGATGCGCTATTACGGCGGTGCACCGCCTGAGGTAATGAAATTCGGCACGGTCTTTCCCGGCGCGAACATTCAGTTAATCGACAAGACCACAGAGTTGGTGCCGGGCATTACGTTGATTGCTCTGGTGTCAGATTCGCCCGGAACGAAAGAATTGAAGGAATTGTCATTAGCCATCAATACCCCCGACGGCATCGTACTCGTGGTTGGATGTTCGCATCCGGGTATTGAGAACATCGTTGGCGAAGCCGCGAAGATCAATCCGCACATCCACTTCATCGCGGGCGGATTTCATCTTGTGGTCGCCCAGGACCCGGCTACCGAAAAAGTTGCTACATCCCTGCATGACACCTACAAAGTGGACTATATCGCTCCCGGTCACTGTACCGGGGAACCAACTTTCGCTGCACTCCAAAGGACGTTTGGCGATCATTACCTTTACGCCGGGTTGGGGACGACACTGGATCTGGGCGCGAACCCGCGCGCCGCATCGGATCGACGCGCCAGCGGAGTCCTGGACGAAGGCGACTTGCGCACCTACCGCACCCTACTCGCCCAAAGCGATGACCTACGCGATGCTGGACCGGAGATCGAGCGTCTCGCGCAGGTAAATTAGTCGTGCCTTGGAAGGCGGTCCCATAAAGTTTCAACCGAGACTTCCGAGGAAGGTTCGATTGTCTTGAGTTCCACACGCCATGGTGGACCGCTTGGCCAGGGGCCCAGCCACGCTCAGCGAGCTGGCGGAGCCCATGGACATGACCTTGACCGCCGTGACCCAGCACCTGCGGATCCTGGAGACCAGCGGCTTGGTGCACTCGTACAAGCAGGGGCGTACGCGGCACTGTCGCCTGCGTCCTGGGGCCATGGACCAAGTGACGAAAGATGCGGGTCCATGGCATCGGCAAGCAGTTGGACCTGCTGGGCCGGGTGCTGCAACAAGACCAAACCTGAACTTCTCATTCCAAGGAGCAACCATGCCTAAGCTCGTCGCCCGTTGTATCGCTGTCTCGTTAGACGGATTCTCCGCCGCCAAGGGCCAAGCGCTCGATGCGCCCTTTGGAAAGGACGGACTGCGTCTGATGGAGTGGGCCTTTGCCACTAAGTACTTCGCCAAGATGACCGGTAACAATGGCGGTGCCGAGGGAGTGGACAACGATTTCCTCGTCCATTCTTTCGACAACATCGGCGCCACCATCATGGGCCGCAATATGTTCGGCCCGCAGCGCGGCCCCTGGCCCAATGAGGACTGGAAAGGCTGGTGGGGCCCGAACCCGCCCTATCACCACCCTGTCTTCGTGCTCAGCCACCACAAGCATTCGAGCTTCGAGATGGAAGGAGGCACCAGTTTCAGTTTCGTAAACGATGGCATCGAGTCCGCTCTCAAGCAGGCCTTTGCGGCGGCCAAGGGCAAGGATGTGCGCATCGGAGGGGGCGCTTCCACGCTCGGCCAGTATCTGAAGACCGGCCTGGTCGATGAGCTGCATTTCGTAACCGTCCCAATCTTGTTGGGCAACGGCGCAAGGGTTTTTGACGGATTAGATGGGCTCTCCGATCGCTACGAGGTGGCCGAGTACATCCCCTCGAAGACCGTCGCTCACGTGCGCATAGTCAAGAAGGCCAAGTGAGGGGGGGAACTATGAACTACGCAAAGGCATGGTGTCAGGCAATGTAGAGACTGCTGGATGCAACCCCACAACGAATATTCAATACCCGGTCCGAAAGCGAGTCCAGTTCCGTGTCACGATTCGGCTCTCTTCGGGCGCGCGCATACGCAGAGGATGCAATGTCTTGATCACTGCATCAGGCGGGTAGATGGCGGGGTCATTTCGCACCGCGGGATCGAGCAGATCAAATGCAGCTCGGTTGGGCGATGCGCCGCCGGTAAATGTGGCGTTGCGTGCTGCGATGTCCCCTCGCAGGAGGAAATCGAGGAACTGGTGGGCCTCCTTCGGATGAGGTGCATCTTGCGGAACAGCAAGCGCATCCATGAAGCTCATCGCACCCTCGCGAGGGATGACGAACCGCAGCACTGACTGACCACCGGCCTCCTTGACGCGCTGTCTGGCTTGGACGATCACCGGTGACGAAGCAAGTTCCGCGCACGTCTCGCCGGAGATCAAGGCGTTGATTTGCCCATCGCCATCGATTCTCGTGACCGACCGGCGCACTTCCATGAGTTGCTGGGCCGCCTGCTCGAGGTCTCGTGGGTCGCTGGAATGCGGATCCTTCCCCAGATACAGCAAGACCGTGCTGGTGACGTCGCTGGGAGTGTCTGAAAAGAAGACGCCGCACTTGGCCACCTGGGCCACGTTGACCGGATCCAGCAGCAGACCCCAGGAATCGAGCGGAACGGTCGGGGCCACCTGCTCGATCCGGGTGACATTGATCGCCATTCCCACCGTTCCCCACAGATAAGGCACTGCGAAATGGTTGCCGGGGTCCAGCTGCGACAGCTGATCCAAAATGGATTTGTCTAGATTGTTCCAATTTTTCAGTTGATTTCGATTCAACGGCTGGAACACGCCATGGTCCGCCAAAAACGTCAGCGCTTCGCTGGGGACATCAACAACATCGTATTGCGTATGGCCGGCGAGAAGAACGGTCAGCAGGACCTCCTGACTGGGGTATGTAACCACCCGGACCGAAACTCCCGTTTCTTTTTCGAACTGCGCGAGTATGGTCGGATCGATATAGCTTGCCCACATATACAGGTTCAACTGGTGCGCGGGCGCAGTGGCGGGATGTTCTGACGTTCCGCACGACAAGAGCAATGCGCACCACATCATCGTGCCGCACTGAATTCCGCTCCGCATCCTGCTTGTCATCGGAGGCCTCCGTATTGCCCGGTGAGTCATGATGAGCAAAATGCCTGCTGCTGTACAGGGGTCCGAGATTCGATGCCGAGGGCCGACACCCCCTATGCAGCCATCCGATTGCGCGGACCGCCGATTCTCCTCGGATTGATGTCATGATGTGCCGCCGACGTTGGAATTCAAAAAAAGGACCGGGCATGCAACTTGCGATGCGAACCGTTCTGGCATTGATATGGGCTCCCACCACTTTGTGGGCTGCTGATCCCCCTATTGCATCCGTGGCGCAGGGCACCGTGGCGTCCCCGCACATCAGCATGCCGGCATCCGAGGAGTCCATTAAGGCGCTTCTGCAAATCACGGGCACCCACAAGCTGGTCGATGACATGCAGAGCCGGATCGATGAAAGGGCAATGGCCGGGCTGCAAAGTGCACTCGCGGGTCGCAATCTCACCAAAGAGCAGGAAGCCATTCTGCTCCGACAGCGCGCCACTGTTTCAGCAGTCATCAAGGAGCAGCTCAATTGGGACACCATAGAGTCCATGTCGATCCGGGTCTATCGCGAGACACTGACTCAGGACGAGTTGGACGGCATGCTCGCGTTTTACAAGACACCCGCCGGCGAAGCGGTTATCAAGAAACTGCCGCGCATAACGCAGGAGATCTCGTTTGAAATGCAGCGGATAGTTCAATTGTTGATCCCCAAACTGATGGAAATCACAAAAGCCAGCCAGGAGGAATTGAAGCTAGCGACGCCCGGGGTCGATCCCTGCAACCCGGCATCGGCGCCATGCGCGAGTCCCAAGGTCTCCCCGAACCCGCCATGAGTTTCGCAGGCGTGTCGCGTGCCGGGGTGGCGGGGCCGCGCCGCCCCGCCATCCTCTCAACCCGTCCGCCGCGGCTCGATGATCGGGACGTGCGGCGCGCTCGAGCGCGGTGCCAGACCGGTCAATCGCGGGTCGTCGGCAACTTCGACGCGGCGTGCGTACGGCTTGAATCCCGACCGCAGGTAGAAGGCAAGCGCGCCGGGATGGTCCAAGGTGCAGGTGTGGACCCAGAAACGGCGGATCGGCCGCGCCCAGGCGAGATCGATCGCCCGGTTCATCAGCCACCGCCCCGCTCCCTGACCGAGCAGCGCGCTGCCGAGCCCAAAGAAGGCGAGCTCGCACTCGCCTGGCGTGCGAAAGTCGAGTTCGAGCAGCCCCTCGTCGCGGCCGGAGTCCTCGAGCGCATGGACTTCAACGTCGGCGTGCCGGATGATCCCCTCGAGCTCTGGAGCCGGCATGGCAAGCCGCGAAAACCACAGCCATTCGACGCCAACGTGCGCATACAGCTCCCGATACCAGGCGACCTCCGGCCGCTGCACGCGGCGCAGCCGCCAGGATGCCGCATCGCGCCCGGCACGCAGGGGTACGCGCTCCAGCATTTCGAGACAGGTCACCACGTTGGCCACCTTCCCGGGCGCCACGTCGCTGTATCCGTCCGGTAGCATCGTCATCGCAGCCTCCATTGATCCCGCGCCAATAGTATCTTACCGGTTTCCACAACGACCGCCCTCCCCGCTCGATTTCAGCCCGAGGCTCCACGATGAAAATCACCCCATTCGCCGTCGAACAATGGATGAACGCCTACGAGACGAAGTGCCGTTATAACCTGGCGGAAACCTGCGTCGAGTCGCTCACCATCGCCGAACTGCTGGACATCGCCGGTCAGCGGAATTCCATTCTCGACGAACTGCTGCCGCTCAAGATGACCTACGGCGCCATTGAAGGCAGCGATCGGCTGCGTGCGGCGATTGCCGCACTCTACGGCTCTCAAACCGCCAAAAACGTATTGGTGACACACGGCGCCATCGGCGCCAACTCGCTCGTCTATCAGGCGCTCGTGGGCGCCGGTGATCGGGTCGTCTGCATAGTCCCGACCTACCAGCAGCATTACTCGATTCCGGAAAGCCTTGGGGCCGACGTAAAGAGACTCCCGCTCCGCGCGGAAAACGGCTACCTACCGGACCCGGAGGAGCTGCGGCGCCTCGCCCTCCCGGGCACGAAGCTCATTGCCTTCTCGAATCCCAACAATCCGACCGGCTCGCTGATGAATCGCTCGCTGCTCGATGAAATCGTCCGCATCGCGGCGTCGGTCGGCGCCTATGTGCTGAGCGATGAAGTCTATCGGGGCACGACGCAGGAAGGCGACGCGCTCACACCCTCCATGGCCGATCTCTACCCCAGAGGGATCAGCACGGGCAGCATGTCGAAGGCCTTCTCGTTGGCGGGATTCCGGCTGGGCTGGATTTGCGGGCCGTCAGAGGTTCTGCGAGCCGCCGAGATTCACCGCGACTACAACACCATCAGCGTCGGCATGCTCGATGATGTGTTCTCAGCCATCGCCCTGGAGAATCAGCACAAAATTCTCGCAAGAAGCCGCCGCCTGGTGCGGGAGAACCTGGCCGCTCTCGATCTTTGGATGCAATCGCAAGACGCCCTGTCCTACGTGAAACCCCGGGCCGGAACCGTCACGCTGCTGCACTATGCGTTCGATCTTGATTCCCAAGACTTCTGTGTCCGGCTTCTGGAGGAGACGGGCGTGCTGTTCACCCCGGGCAGCGCCTTCGAACTCGAAGGATGTGTGCGCATCGGCTACGCCAACAGCCCTGCAATCCTTGCGGATGGACTGCGCCTGACGTCCGGCTTCATCCGCAAGCTCATGGCGCAACGCGGCCGCTAGCCGATCAGCGAGCGCAGCCGTTGCGTGCGCGTTCCGGCCGTGCTCTCCGCCGCGCGGCGCAGCAATCCCTGCGCCTCGCCCGCGGGCAGCGCGCGGCTGAACAGATACCCCTGGGCCTCCTGGCAGTCGTGCTCCTGCAGGAACAACAGCTGCGGGAAGCTCTCGACGCCCTCGGCGGTCACGCTGATGCGCAGCGAGCGCGACATCGAGATGATGGCCGCGGCGATGGCCCGATCATCGCTGCAATCGATGAGGCTGGTCATGAACGACTGGTCGATCTTGAGCCGGTCCACGGCAAAATTACGCAGCCGCCCGAAACTCGAATAGCCGGTGCCGAAATCGTCGATCGCCAGCAGCACGCCGAGTTCCTTGAGCTGCAGCAACGCCTGCTCCGCCCAGCTTTCATCCTTCATGACCACCGATTCGGTGATCTCCAGTTCGAGCATGGTCGGATCGATGCCGGTCTCCTTGATGATGCCGGCCACCACCGAGGGGAATTCCTTGAGGGCGAACTGCTGGCCGGACACGTTCACCGCGATGCGTGAGAGCGGCAGGCCCTCATCGCACCACGCCTTCGCCTGCAGGCAGGCGGTGCGCAGCACCCATTCGCCGATCGGCAGAATCAAGCCGGTCTCCTCCGCGATCGGTATGAATTCGAGCGGCGGGACGTTGCCGAGTTCCTCGTGATTCCAGCGCAGCAACGCCTCCATGCCGGAAACCGCGCCGGTTCCCACGTCGAATTGCGGCTGATAATGCAGGGTGAATTCTCCGCGCTCGAGCGCGCCGCGCAGCTTGCCCTCGAGGGTGAAGCGCCGCAGCGCGTGATCGTTCATGGCCGCCGCGTAAAACGCATGCATGCCCGGACCCTTGCGCTTGGCAAAGTACATGGCCAGATCCGCGTTGCGCAGCAGCGTGTCGACGTCCATGCCGTCGGAGGGATACAGCGCGATGCCGACGCTCGGCGTGATCACCAGGGTGTGCAGCGCGAGCCGCATGGGCTGCTGCAGCTCGTTGATCAGCCGTTCGGCCACCGACGCGGCATCCTCCGCCGAACCGATGCCGGGCAGGATCACGATGAACTCATCGCCGCCGAGCCGCGCGATGTGGTTCGAGCGCGGGCTCGGGTCATCGTCCGCGTCGGCACCGACGTCGGCGCGCAGCGAATGGCGCATGCGTGCGGCCACCAGGCACAGCAATTCGTCGCCGACCGCGTGGCCGAGCGTGTCGTTGACCCGTTTGAAGTTGTCGAGATCCAGGTAGAGCACCGCGAGCATGCGCTCGCTCTGCTTGGCCGCCGTGAGCGCGCTTTGCAGCCGGTTGCGCGACTGCTCGCGGTTCGGCAGCCCGGTCAGCGTGTCGAAATACGCGAGCTTCACGATGCGGTGCTCGGCGCGCCATTTGCTCGCGAGCGAAATGGTCATCTGGCGGATTTCGTGCGGGTGAAACGGCTTTTGCAGGTACGATAATTTCTCCTCGGGCGGCACGATCGAACCCATCTCCGCCGGATCGACGTCCGAGTACGCCGTGCACAGCACGAGTTCAATGGCCGGATCGAGTTCGCGGATGCGGGCCGCGGCCCACACGCCGTCGGGGCCGGGCGGCATGCGCATGTCGAGAAAGGCGACGGCAAACGGATCGTCGGCCGCGACGGCATCGCGCACCGCGGCCACCGCCTCCTCGGCTCCGCTGCAGAACACCGGCACGAAAATGGTGTTGCGCGAAGTGAGCTTCTTGATGGTTTGATCGGCGGCCGGCTTGGTGAACAGCCGGTCGCGCAGATTGCGGAACACGGCGGTCTCGCCGCTCATGTCGGCCTCGAGCAGGATCTGGCGATACGCGTCCCGTACCTCGGCCTCATCGTCGGCGATGAGGACCCTGATTGCCAAGCGTTTGATGTCAGTCACGCGTCCACCTCGATCCTTTTTTCCATGATATCCATCAGATTTCCTGAATCAGCGGCAGCATGAGGTGCATCGATGCGCCGCGCCCTTTGCCTTCGCTCGCCGCCCAGATGCGGCCGCCGAGCGCGGTGATGGCGTTCGCGCACCAGTGCAGTCCGATGCCGTAATTCGTTTCCCGCGATTTGGTCGAGAAACCCTTGTCGAACACCCGCTCCAGATGGTCCTCGGCGATCCCCACCCCGTCGTCCTTGCAGTGCAGATGCAGCTGGTCGCGGCCCTGATCGCGCACGATCTCGGCCGCGACGCGCAGCACCCCGGTGTCCCGGCCGGCGTCGCGCACCGCGTCGGCGGCATTGATGATCACGTTCTGCAGCACCAGGCGCAGCACCGTGCGCGCCACGCGGACCGCGCCCACCCCGTTCAGGGACTCATCGGCATCCACCACCAGCCGCTGGCGGCAGGCGTCCGGCACGATTTCCAGGGTCTGGGAGACGAGATCGGGCAGGCGCACCGTTTCGATCACCTGATCGTTGTGGCGGGTGTTGCGCATGAGTTCGGCGAGCGCGGACTGTACGATCAGGGCCTGGCGGTGAATCACGGCCACATCCTCGCGGGCGTCGGACGCGATCGTCGTCATCTCGCGGCAGCCCAGTCGCAGGAACTCCTCGAGATCGGCGCGCCGCGCCGCATCGGCCGACGGGCCGCCGAGTTCCTTAAGGGCGAGTTCAAGGTCGCTCACCGGCGCATCTTTGAGCCGGTCTTCGAGCTTCGCGACCCGCACCCCGAGCGGCGTCATGGCGTTGCCAAGGTTGTGCAGCACGCCCTTGGCGAGTTCGGCGAACCCGGCCTGGAAGGATTGGTCGACCAGCTCGCGGCGGGTGGCCGCGAGGCGCTCCACCATCCGGTCGAACTCGCGCGCGAGACTCGCGATTTCATCGTTGCCCGTGAGCGCGAGGCGCACCGACAGATCCGTACCCTCGCCGAGCGCCACGGCGTGGCGGGTGACGCGTGCCAGGGGGCTGAGCACGATGCGGTTCAAGATGATCAACAGCAGCGCAAGCACCGCGATGGCGGCGCCGATCAGATAGGCCGAGGCATAGGTGACCGCCGCATCGCCGCGCGCCGTGATGTTGCGCGGCACCTGGACGCGAAGGTAGGTGAGCGGGTGGCCGTAGATGTCGGTCAATGCCCTGAAAACCTGGGTCTGGGCCGCGGTTTCGACGAACGTATCGCCGCTGCCCGACGGACCGTTCGGCACCAGCGACAACGTGACCTGGGCTCGCGCACTCAGCGCGCGAACCTCCTCGGCGTTCAGCAACCGTCCGGTGAGCACCATGCCGATCGACGGACCGGAGCCGCTGCCATCGAGCACGGGCGCCGCGGCAATCATCATGATGCCCTGATTGGTGTTGAGCAGGCCCTTCGCCGGCTTGCCGCTCGCGAGATTCTGGCGCCACGGAAAATCAGCGGGCAGCGCCTCGCGGTTGGCGAAATCGAGTTCCTTGCGCGTGCCGCCCTGGAGAAAGTGTCCGCTCGACAGCACCACGCGTCCCGCTCGATCGACGATGAGCAGGAGGTCGACCTGCAGCTCCTTGATCGCGACCGGCGTGATGTTGGTGATGATGAACTTTTCGTTCGGCGCCTGCACGTACTGATACACGTCGGCCCAGTTGCCCCAGTCGATCGCGGTGAGCTTCAGCCCATCGAGCGCCATGTCGAGCGCGTAGTCGATGCGCTTCATGGAGGTGCGCGCATCGTCGCGCTCGAGCGCCGCGAAACTCGGCATCAAGATCGCCTTCTGAACCGCGATCTCGAGCAGGATCAGGATGACGAACAGCAGCGCGAGCAGCGAAATCATTTTCGTGCGGATTTTCATGTCCCTCTAGGTACCAGAAAATGCCACACAAGACTGCAGCGCAATCCCGCTTCGAATCGCCCTCTCGGCGGCAATTTCACAGGCGTTGAAGGGCATCACATAACGCACCCGCCGAGTGCGAAATCCGTCACGCTCGCGTCCTTGGCGGCGCCCCGATTAATGTTAAATGCGGCGCTCGGCTAGAAGCGCAGCGACAGGCAGCTCAGGCCACCGTCCATTTTGCGAAACTCCGACATGTCCAACGGGAGCGGAGCGAAACCGCGCTCGCTGAGCGCTGCGGCGAGTCGCGGGTAACCGCGCGCGATCAGCACGGCATCGTTGACCCGCACGCAGTTCGCGGCATAGCCCTCGGCGGCGTCCACCGGGATGATCTCGCGCATGGGCTTCAAGTCCCACGCGCGCACCGTGTCCACGAGCGGCGCGCCGACCACCCACACGCCCGCGCCGAGATGGGTGATGCCGGTCTTCAAGTGCAGCAGTCCGGGCACGGAGCGGATGTCGACGATGCGCGCGCGGTAGTGCATGTGCCGCAGATGTTCGACCAGTTGTTCGGCGCCCGGCTCGTTGGTGCGCCCCGACACGCCGATCAGGAATTGACCGTCGGCCTCGCACACATCCCCGCCATCGACCGTGCCCGGCGCGACGATGGGCTGTACGTGGGAATAGAAGCTGCGCAGGGCGCGCGCCACGCTGTCCACTTCGCCGCTGCGGCTCGGCGCTCCGGGGCGGGTGATGATGGCGCCGCGGCCGGTGACGATGGCCGTGTCCTCGACGAAGGTGCCGTCCGGGTACGCGGCGTCGGTCGCAAGCTCGGTGAGTTCGAGCCCCAAGGCGGCCAGCGCCTCGCAATAGGCCCGGTGCTGCTCCAACGCCCTGGCGAGATCCGGCGGACCCTCGCCGGCGCTGGTCAATCCGGCGGCGAAAGTGGGTGCGGGGCGGCGCACGATGGCGCGGGTAAAACGCATGTCGGGGGTGGCGTTTCAGGCCGCGCGGTTGCGGCCGGATTTTTTCGCAACCTTGAGCTGCAGCTGCGATTTTTCCACCAACTCGGCCGGACCGTCCTCGGCGCCGGGTATGGCGGCGCAGACCCCGATGCTCACGCTGATATAGCGCAGCACCGCGGAGCGCGGATGATGGATGCGCAGCTCGCGCACCCGTTCGGCCATGAGCCGGCCGAGCTTGAGCGCCTGCTCCATGTCGAGACCGGGTGCGAACGCCATCAGGCTGCCGCCGTCGATCCGCGCCGTCACGTCGCTCGAGCGGCGCAGACATCCCGACACGCAATGGGCCACCCGGCGGATGGTCGAATCGCCCGCCGCGCGCCCGAAGGTCGCGTTGTACAGATCGAGCGCGTCGATGTCGATGGCGAACACGGCGATGCTGCGCTTTTCACGCTGGGCGATGGCCCAGTCGCGCTTCAACAGCTCCTGCAGATACGGCAGCGTGAAAAGTCCGGTCAGCCGGTCGTCGCGGATGGCCACGCCGGTCGGCTGATGCGCCCCGCTCAGCGAATCACGCGCAAGCTTCGGATCGATGCGCAAGCGTTCGCCCGCGTCGCGGTGGTGACCCGCAAAGTGCGTCACCCGGCCCTGGGCATCGAGCAGCGGCACCACCGTCGTCTCGTTCCAGAACATGGTGCCGTCCTTGCGATAATTGCGCAGCAGCACCCGGCACCCCTCGCCCAGGCGCAGCGCCTCGCGCAGCCGGTGCCGGCCGTCCTGTTCACGATCTTCGCCCTGCAGCAAACGCAGGTTGCGGCCGAGCAGGTCCGCCGCGGAGTAGCCGGTGAGCGTCTCGAAGCCCGGATTGACGTAGATGACCGGTTGATCCGGGTGCTGGGCATCGATGAGCACCACCCCGTCCGGCGAGGTGTCGAGCAACCGGCGATACAGTTCGGGTTCCAGGCCGGTCATGATTGTGCCTGGGTCAGCACCAGGGGCGGCGCGGCCGACAGGCCCGCGATCCGGGCCGCCGCCTCCTGCCATTGAGGATTGCCCGCGAGATCGAGCGGCGCATTGCCCCGGGCGCGCATGCGCACCAGGCGCGCCTGCGACGCGGGCGACACGGCGTCCGCTTCGAAGCGCTCGAGCACGGTCAACACCGCGGGCCGATCGTTGCAAAGCGGCAGCACGTCGCAGCCGGCGGCGAGCGCAAGCCGCGCCCGCGTCGTCACATCGCCGAAGGCGACCGCACCGGCCATGCTCAGATCGTCGGCGAACACGCAGCCGTGAAATCCCAGGCTCTGGCGCAGGATCTCGCCGATCCAGCGCGGTGAAAGGCTCGCCGGCAGCGCATCGATCGCCGGGTACACCACGTGCGCCGCCATGATGCCCGCCACCTGGTTCTCGATCAGCAGCCGATAGGGCCGCAAATCCGGTTCCATGTCGACGAACTCGCGCCGGTCGACCGGCAGCGCCACGTGCGAATCGGCCACCACGGCCCCGTGCCCCGGAAAATGCTTGGCGACCGCCGCCATGCCCGCCTCGCGCATGCCGGCGAGGTAGGCCGAGGCCAGCGCCGCGACCGCGTCCGGATCGGCGTGAAAGGCCCGATCGCCGATGATCTCGCTCACGCCGTAATCGAGGTCGACGCAGGGGGCAAAGCTGAAATCGACGCCCGCCGCATGCAGCTCGCTCGCCATCAGCCAGCCGACCGAATGCGCAAGGCTCGAAGCCTCGCGCCGGTTCTCCTGGAAATGACGGCCGATCAGGTGCGCCGCGGGCAGCCGGGTGAAACCCTCGCGAAAGCGCTGCACGCGGCCGCCCTCATGGTCGACGGCGATCAGCAGGTGCGGGCTGCGCACGGCGCGTATCGCGGCGGTGAGCGCCGCGAGTTGGCGGGGGTTGCGGTAATTGCGGCTGAACAACAGCACGCTGCCGACCAGCGGATGGCCGAGCACCTGCATATCCTCGAAGCACAACTCCGGGCCGGCCAGGTCGACCATGAACGGCCCGAGGCTCATGCGCCGTGCTTCTCGAACACCGCGATCGATTCGACGTGCGTCGTATGCGGAAACATATCCATTACCCCCGCTGCGATCAGCTCGAAACCCTGGCCCTGGACCAAGACGGCGGCATCGCGCGCCAAACTCCCCGGATGACATGAAATATACACGACTCGGCGCGGCCGCCAATGTGCCATGCGTTCCATTGCTGCGGCCGCGCCCAACCGCGGCGGGTCGACGAGCACCAGATCATAGCGGCTTTGCGCCCAAGGACTTAAGGGCACCGGCTCGAACAGATTCTCCACGGCGAAGTCCGCATTGGCGATGCCGTTGGCGGCGGCGTTCGACCGCGCCCGGGCAATGAGCCCGGCATCGCCTTCGACGCCCATCACCCGCCCGGCGCGCCGGGCGAGCGGCAGGGTGAAATTACCCAGACCGCAAAACAGGTCGAGCACCGTGTCGGAGGGCCGGGGATCGAGCAGCTCCATCGCCGCCGCCACCATCGCGACATTGATCTCCCGGTTGATCTGGATGAAATCGGCCGGGCCGAATTCCAGGCTCACCCGCCCCTCATCGACCCGGTAGACGAGCGGCGCCGGCGATGCGGACAGCGGGCGGATGGTCTCCAGGCCCCCGGGCTGCAGGTGAATTTCGACCCCGAGACGCGCACCGAAGGCCGCGAGCTTGTCCACATCCTCGGGGCTCGGCGCCGCCATGACGCGAAACACCAGCGCCGCGGCCTCATCGCCGGCCGCCAGTTCGACCTGCGGCAGCTGCTCGCGCAAACTCAAGGTCTCGACCAGCGCGGCGAGTTCCCGCGGCAGGGTGGCAAAGCGCTCGAGCAACACCTCGCAGCGTTGGATGTCGGCAAGATAGGGTTTCTCGCGCTCGCGGAAACCCGCCAGCACCCGCCCCTTCTTGTGCACGTATTTGACGCCGAGGCGGGCGCGGCGCCGGTAGCCCCAATCGAGCCCGCGCAACGGATCGATCACCCGTCGCGGGCGCACGCCGCCGATGCGCTCGAGGTTGTCGAGCAGCTGCCGCTGCTTGGCGGCCAGCTGCGCGGCCGGTGCGAAATGCTGCAGGGAGCATCCGCCGCAGACCCCGAAGTGCGCACAGCGCGGCACCACCCGGTCGGGCGAGGGAGTGATGACTTCGACCAGGCCCGCCTCGTCCCACTGGCGGCGGCGCTTGAGCAGCCGGAAGCGCACCCGCTCGCCCGGCAATGCGCCCTCGATGAACACCGCCTTGCCGCCGACGCGCGCGATGCCGCGGCCGTCGTGGGCGAGATCGACGATATCCGCCTCCTCGACCGGACCGGGTTTCAAGGCGCGGGCCACGCGGCCGCGAACTCTTTGAGATGACCGGCCGGCGACTCCTCGAGCAGGCGGCGCACGCGCGCCGTCTCCTGCGCGTGTTCGGCGGCATTCAAGCGGCCGCGCAACAGCTCGAAACGCAGGTAGATGAGATAGGTATTGAGCACGTCGGTTTCGCAATAATCGCGGATGCGCCGCAGCCCCCCCTCGAGGAACACCTCCCACACCCGTGAGCCATGCATCCCGAGTTTGCCCGGCAGGCCGAGCAGGCAGGCCACGTCCTGCAGGCTCGCGCGCCCGCGCCCCTGAAAGCCCGACAGGATGTCCATGAGATCCATGTGCCGCCAGTGGAAGCGGCTCAGATAATTGCTGTAGCGGAAACTCGAATCGCTCTCGCCCGTTTCCCAGTAGCGCGCCGCGGTGATGCCGTGCAGGAGGCTTCGATAGTGCAGCACCGGCAGATCGAAGCCGGCGCCGTTCCAGGACACGAGATCCGGGGTGAACTTGTCGAGCCCGTCGAAGAAGCGCTCGATCAAATCCTTCTCCGAGGATCCTTCCTCGCCAAGACTCCACACCTTGAGCGAGTCGCGCGAGCGCATCGCGACCGAAATGGCCACCACGCGATGCTGCTCATGCGAGAGAAACTCGCTGCCTGTTTCCTGCCGGCGTTTGGTGAACATGATCTGCGCGACGTGCTGATCGGACAGATCTTTGAGTCCGTACAGGCGGCGCCCGAGTTCGGTATCGGGAACCGTTTCGATGTCGAAAATCAGCGTGTTCACGGCGCGCGGCGCATCAGGATCGCGACCGCCACCACCAGGCCGGCCTCGTCGGTGAGCGTCACGTGCCCTTCGCCGATCCCGAGCCCATCGCGCACCCTGGCGCCGCGTTCCGAATAAACGACTTCGGGCTTGCCCCAGGAGTTTTGCAGGATGCCGACGTCGCGGATCCAAACGCCGTGGGCGAAACCGGTGCCCATGCCCTTGACGATGGCCTCCTTGGCGGCGAAGCGCATCGCGAGGAAGCGCACCGGCCGGGCCGTGCGTTCGAGTTGGGCGCGCTCCTGCGGCATCAACAGGTGCGAGACGAACCGCTCGCCGTGCTTTTCGAACACCCGCTCGATGCGATCCACCTTGAGCACGTCGATTCCGATGCCGTAAATCATCGCGCCGCGCGCATGAGCTCTTTCATGTCGCGCACCGCCCGCGGCAATCCGTCGAACAGCGCCCGCGCGATGATGGCATGGCCGATGTTCAATTCCACGATCTCGGCGATGGCCGCGATCGGTTGCACGTTGTGGTAGTGCAGACCGTGGCCGGCGTTGACGATCAGACCGAGTTGCGCGCCGAGCGCGGCGGCGTTGCGCACCCGCTCGAGCTCGCGCGCCTGGGCTGCGCCCGCGGCGTTCGCGTAGGTGCCGGTGTGCAGTTCGATCACCGGCGCTCCCGCGCGCTTTGCGGCCTCCACCTGCCGCGCCTCGGGGTCGATGAACAGCGACACGCGGATTCCCGCGGCGCCCAGGGTGCGGCAGGCCGCGCCGATCCGTTCGATCTGCGCCGCCACCTCGAGACCGCCTTCGGTGGTCACCTCGGTGCGCGACTCGGGCACCAGGCAGCAATCCTGCGGACGGACCTTGAGGGCGATGCCGATCATCTCCTCGGTGACCGCCATCTCCAGATTCATGCGCGTCTTGAGCAGCTCGCGCATCAGGGTCACGTCGCGGTCCTGGATGTGCCGACGGTCCTCGCGCAGGTGCAGCGTGATGCTGTCGGCTCCGGCCTGCTCGGCGAGCAGCGCAGCGTGCACCGGATCCGGGTAGTCGACCCGCCGCGCCTGGCGCAGCGTCGCCACATGATCGATGTTGATGCCGAGCGCTATGCCGCCCGTCAGTGTCCCGCTCATGCACTCTCCCCGCCGGCGTCGCGCCGTCGCATGGCCATCATCACCTCGCGCGATTTGAGCGGGCGGCCGTCGAGGCAGGTGTCGAGCGCCACGCGCAGCACGCGCTTCGCATCGCGCAGCGAGCGCGGCTCGACGAAGGTCTCGGCCTCGAGGTCCGCGAGCGAACGGCCGTAGATCGCGCCGGGCGCCTCGGCCACGCACGGTTGCGGCCCGCGCTGCGCCGCGAAGCGGTAGTAGCGGTCGGACTCGACCGGCTGGCCGGTTTCGGTGCGGGTCAGCTCCAGGCCATAGCCCAGATCCTCGAGCAGGCGCTTCTCGAAGCGGCGCAGGCTTGCCTCCTCGCTCTCGCCCGCGCACAGCGCGGCGACGCAGGCGGCGTAGGAGAGGAAGGTGTCCGGATGCGGGTCGCAGCGCTCGGTCAGCTTGAGCAGCAGTTCATTCAGATAAAAACCGCTCATCAGCCGCTCGTTGCCGAGATTGGTGAGCGCCCCGTCGATTTCGGCACTCACCAGCTGGCACGCCTCGCCGCGGCCCGACCAGGACACGAGCAGCCGCTGGAACGGCCGCAGCAGACCCTTCAGCGAGGATTTCGGGCCGTTGGCGCCGCGGGCGAACAGCGTCAACCGGCCATGCTCGCCGGTGAACACTTCGACGATGCGGCTGGTGTCGCGATACGGATATTGGTGCAGCACGTACGCCGAGGCCAACCATACGTGCCGCCCGGAGGTGCGGCCCATGCTCTTCACAAGGTGTCGTACCCGAACTGGCGCAGGGCCATTTCGCTGTCCGCCCAGTTCTCCTTCACCTTGACCCACAGTTCGAGGTGCACGGAACGCTGCCACAGATCGTTGAGCTCGATGCGCGCGAGCCGCCCGATCTCCTTCAGGCGCTCCCCGCCCTGACCGATGACGATGGCCTTCTGGCCGGCCCGCTCGACCCAGATCACCGCATTGATCATGATCCGCCCATCCTCGTCCGCGAAGCGCTCGATCTGCACGTTGATGCCGTACGGCAGCTCCTCGCGCAGCTTCAAGGTGAGCTTCTCACGCACGATTTCCGCGGCGTGGAACGGTTCGTCCCGATCGGTCAGCACGTCGGCCGCGAACAGCGGCGGTGCAATCGGCAGCCGCGAGCCGACCACGTCCGCCAACCGGTCCAGATTGTCCCGGTTCATGGCCGAAATCGGCACCAGTCCCGATGCCGGCACCCGTTGCGTCATCTCCTCGAGGAAGGGCAGCAGCTGTTCCTTGGGAAAGACCCGGTCGACCTTGTTCACCACCAGGAACAGCGGCTGTTTCAGGCCGCGCACCCGCTCCCACACCCACAGATCCTCTTCGGTGAAGTGCATCGCCTCGATCACGAACAGGATCACGTCCGCGTCCTGGGAGGAGGAAATGGCGACACGGTTCATGTACTGGTTCATGACCCGGCGCGTCGATTCGTGCAGTCCCGGGGTATCGACCAGCACCAGCTGTGCCTCGGGCCGATTGACCACCCCGAGGATGCGATGACGCGTGGTCTGCGGCTTGGCGGTGACGATCGTGACCTTGCGGCCGACCAGCGCATTGACCAGGGTCGATTTGCCCACATTCGGACGCCCGACGATGGCGACCATCCCGGCGCGAAATGGCGGGCCGCTCATGGCGTTTGCCGCATTTCGACGGGCAGCTGATCGAGCAGCTTGCGCGCCGCCAGTTGTTCGGCGCGGCGCCGGCTGCCCCCCTCCCCCACGGCGGCCAGACCGAAGGTCGGCACTTCGCAGGTGACCGTGAAGGACTGATCGTGCGGATCGCCCGTGACCGCGGTCAGCGTGTAGGTGGGCAGCGCGAGCCCGCGCGCCTGCAGCGTCTCCTGCAGCCGTGTTTTGGAGTCCTTGAGCGCGTCGGCCGCCGGCAGCTCGGTCAGGCGTCTGCCGATGATGCGCTCAACCGCCGCCGCGGCGGCATCGAAGCCCGAATCCAGGAAGATCGCACCCAATATCGCCTCCAAGGCATCCGCCAGTATCGTCGCCCGGCGAAAGCCGCCCGTTTTCAATTCACCCAGACCCAGGCGCAGATGTTCGCCGAGACCGAGCTCGGCTGCAATCAAGGCGAGCGTGTCGCCGCTCACCAGGGTGGCGCGCAGACGCGACAAGGCGCCCTCATCGGCGTTCGGATGCGCATCGTATAGCAAGCGCGCCACACTGCAATTGAGAATCGAATCGCCGAGGAATTCAAGCCGCTCGTTGTGCTCGCCGCCGGCGCTGCGGTGAGTGAGGGCGCTCTGGCACAATCCCGGGTTGGCAAAAGTGTGGCCGAACGAGCGCTCCACCCAACTCGACAGCGCGTCCGTCTTGCGCTTCAGGCTCACTGCACCTTCACGGTCTTGTCGAAGTGCAGCTGCAGCGAGAGGTTGGCGATATACGGAGCGGTATCGTCATAGGCGACATGCAGAACCGCCCCGCCCTCATCCTTGGTGATCTCGACTTCGTCGGGCTTGACCGAATCGATGTCCTCGATCTGCCAATGCTTCTCGAGCGAGCGGCGCATGCCGGCCGGGTCGGGATTCTCGCTTTTGAATTCGGAGGCGGTCGCATCCATGCTGCGCGCGACCTTCATGTAATTGAGATAAAGCGGTGCCAGGCGGATCCCGGCATACGCGATCACCCCGACCAGTGCCAGGACGAACAGTATCCCGACCATGGTCATGCCCTGTTGACGTTGACGCATAAATGTCTCCCTACGCGGCGCCCTATTGAATCGCATTGCCGATCCGTTTCCAGAGAGGTCCGTCACGAGTATCGGGATTAAGCCAGATTCGCACCGCTTTGCCGACCAAATTTTGCTCCGGAAC